>Ga0115564_10000013_pt1 | contig 184243 bp, 208 predicted proteins | sample COGITO_mtgs_1105_7_FD_88680 | JGI IMG/M metagenome (GOLD analysis project Ga0115564, IMG submission 88680) | Pelagic marine microbial communities from North Sea - COGITO_mtgs_110523 | ecosystem: Environmental > Aquatic > Marine > Epipelagic | place: Germany:Helgoland, sampling site...
AGCAGGCGCGGGCTGGACAGAACGGCAAGGGTTTATGGTGCCCGCCGCTTTTGAAAAACGTAAAAAGGCAGGGCGCCGTGAATTCTTGCGCGCGCGTATCCGTGAAGGGCGTGTGGAAACGTTCGCGTCCGAAGGTTCTGGCCGGATCAGTGGATTAAGCTGGGCTGAGGGTTTGGTCGAGCTGCCCGATGGCAACGTTGAAATCACGCAAGACACGCTTGTGCGCTACATTCCTTACGATCTGTTTTGAAGGAGGTGCGAGAGGATGCAAACCCGCAAACCCGTCTCATTTGTGGCGGCACAACAGCCTGAAGCGGCGACGGTCTTTTATCGTGATATCCTTGGTCTTGATCTGGTCGAAACATCGCCTTTCGCCTTGGTTTTCAAAGACGGCGAAAATACGCTGCGTGTTCAGATTGTTGCGGATCTGGTTCCGACCGCACATACGGTACATGGTTGGGAAGTCATTGATGTTTTAGAAGATATCAGAAATCTAATTTCCAAAGATGTTGAGTTTCTGACGTTTGGGCAGATGGATCAGGACGCATTGGGAATATGGACGACGCCTGATGGCAACAAGATCGCTTGGTTCAAAGATCCTTGCGGCAACACCCTATCTCTGACCGAATTTACAGCGAAACCAGCTTAGTCAAACGTGCCTGCAACGCGGCCCAAAAGCATGAAAGCGCGTGCAGTGCGTGTTCCAGACAGGGCTGCGATTTCGGAATCCGATGCGATTTCTTCAAACTCTGAAAAGCTTTTATCAAAGCGGCGCAGAAAGTGGTGTGCAGCATCGCGAAAGATCGTGTCTTGCTTCATTCGCGCGGCAGATAGTGCGAGAGAAGAGCGATCTCTGATCCCTCCAAGAGCGGCAATTGCGCGACCGCGTTCGCCTGCAGCAAAACTACGCCAAACTTCAGGGCGCGCCGCATCGGGGCGCAGGTCGTCCATGTAAATTCCGTCTTGGCTAAGCAGGGTTAGAACGTCCTGCGCGGCTTGGATCAATTGCGCAGCTTTGCGGTCTTTCAACGCTTTGCGCAGCGCATCAAAGCCAGCTTTGTCTTCCGCGTTTTCGGGGAAGTTCAAGGCGCGTATAAGTGCTTCGCGCTCAAGCGGCGGCTCCATCTCGGCGGCTTGCGTGCCAAGCGCGAGGCTGGGTTGCTCGGATGGGTCTGCGCTGGCTGGCTCGATGGGTGCAGGCTTACGAACAGGGGATGTATCGCGCTTGGTTGAGAAGGTTGCGAGGGTCGTTTCGGTCTTGCGCTGCGCAGCGGCAATTTCATCGAGCTTGCGGACCACAGAGGGTTCCGCGGCCATGTTACGGCCTTGGTTTTGCGCAACGTAGGCTTGGTGAATACCCTCGATAGCGGCTTGTAAACGCTGACTTTCCTCACGCATCAAACGGCTGGACCGCGCCGCAGTCGCAGCCACCCAAATCATCGCAACGGGCATTAAGATCGCAAGCATTGTCATCAAGAAATGCAAGCTGCCGGTGCCCTCGGGCGCGGCTTCGCTCGGGAGCATGATGAAAAAGATCGCAGCGCCCAACAACCACACAAGGCTGAGCGCAATCGCAATCATCTCGATCTCCGTGATCGGGAATTTGCCAGGGCGGTCGTAGATGCCCAAAGGGGTTGATTTTCCGTCAGAGCCGTCAGCCATGCTCACTTCTTCCGCGCTTAATTTGGCGTTGGTCTAGATATATTCGATCTTTAGCACTTCATAGGACTTGCTGCCACCGGGGGTGCGCACCTCTACGCTATCACCTTCGTCTTTACCGATCAAAGCGCGCGCGATCGGGGATTTAATATTGAGCAATCCGGCCTCCACATTCGCCTCGTGCTCGCCCACAATCTGCCAAGTCTTTTCTTCGTCGGTGTCTTCGTCCACCAAGGTGATCGTTGCGCCAAACTTGATCGTGCCGTTCAGCGTCGCGGGATCAATGACAGCGGCCAAGGACAAAATGCCTTCTAGCAACTTCACACGGCCTTCGATGAAGCTGTGTTTCTCGCGCGCTGAATGATATTCGGCGTTCTCAGACAAATCGCCGTGTTCACGCGCCTCTGCGATGGCCGCAATAATTGCGGGGCGTTCAACGGTTTTGAGGTTTTTTAACTCAACTTCAACCGCTGTGTGTCCCGATTTGGTCATCGGTATCTTTTCCATGGGCAACCCCGCCGTTCTCTACGCTCTTGATACACAAAAAAGCACCGGACGTGCCGGCGCTGTGGACCTTACTCTTTTCAAGTCTGAGAGTGCCCCGAGCGTATGGGGAATTGCAAGCAATGATGCAGTTCAGTTCGCATTCGTGCGTCGAGTATGGTTTTTCGCACCTTTCGAAGCGATTTACGCGTCGTTGCGATTGACCACATTAGGCATGGCTTGCTAGGCCTCAGCGCAACTTTATTTCATGCTCACGAGAGGAGCCATCATGTCCGAAGTCGAACGCGAAGCGATGGAGTACGACGTTGTGATCGTGGGCGCTGGCCCTGCGGGCCTGTCCGCGGCGATCCGTCTGAAGCAATTGAACGCCGATCTGGAGGTCGTTGTTCTTGAAAAGGGCTCCGAAGTTGGTGCACATATTCTGTCTGGTGCAGTTCTGGATCCATCAGGTTTGAGCCGTTTGTTCCCAGATTGGAACGAAAAAGGCGCGCCGTTGAATGTGCCTGTCAAAGAAGACAATTTTTACATGTTGGGTGAAGCGGGCCATATCCGTATTCCTAACTTCATCTTGCCGCCTTTGATGAACAACCACGGAAACTACATCGTTTCCATGGGCAACGTATGCCGCTGGATGGCCGAGCAGGCTGAAGCATTGGGTGTGGAAATTTTTCCTGGCATGGCTTGTTCCGAACTCATCTACGGTGAAAACGGCGAACTCAGCGGTGTTGTCGCGGGCGAGTTTGGCAAGAACGCCGATGGCACCCCCAGCCCATCTTATGAGCCTGGCATGGTTTTGAGTGGTAAGTACGTGTTCCTGTCTGAAGGCGTGCGGGGATCGCTCAGCAAAGAAGTGATCGAGAAGTTCAAATTGGATTCCTGCTGTGACGTTGCCAAGTTCGGCATCGGCATGAAGGAAATCTGGGAAGTCGATCCCGAAAAGCACAATGAGGGCGAAGTGACCCACACATTGGGCTGGCCTGTTGGTTTCAAGAATGGTGGCGGTTCGTTTATCTATCACCTCGATAACAATCAGGTTTACGTCGGATACATCATCGATCTGAATTACAAAAACCCCTACATGTTCCCCTACATGGAGTTCCAGCGCTTCAAGCATCACCCAAAAGTTGCGGAGCTGCTGAAAGGCGGTAAGCGGATTTCTTATGGTGCGCGTGCGGTGACGAAGGGCGGCTTCCAGTCGATTCCAGAAGTAGCCTTCCCCGGGGGCGCGTTGCTTGGGTGTTCTGCAGGGCTTGTGAATTTGCCGCGCATCAAGGGCAATCACAACGCAATGCATTCTGGAATTGAAGCTGCGGAAGCGGCGTTTGCGGCGATTGAAGCAGGGCGCTCTGGCGATACGCTCGAGGATTACACGGCGTCCTTGAAAGAGGGCGTTGTCGGTCAGGATCTAAAGAAAGTGCGCAATGTTGCGCCTTTGAATGCACGCTTTGGCCCGCTGGGTGGTATGGCGTTTGGCGGTTTTGATATGTGGTTCCAAACGATCTTCAAGGTCTCGCCATTCGGGACTTTGAAGCATGGCAAGACGGACGCTGAGTCTACTGAAGACGCAAGCAAGCATGAACCGATTGATTATCCAAAGCCGGACGGCACGCTCAGCTTTGATCGCCTTACTAATGTCGCGTTCAGCTTTACTAACCATGAAGAAAGCCAGCCAGCGCATCTACAGCTGACTGATCCGTCTGTCCCGATGTCTATCAACATGCCGAAATATGCGGAGCCTGCTCAACGCTATTGCCCTGCTGGCGTTTACGAAGTCGTTGACGAGAAGTTTGTCATCAACTTCCAGAACTGCGTGCATTGTAAGACTTGCGACATCAAGGATCCAAGCCAGAATATCACATGGGTCACACCTCAAGGGGGCGACGGGCCAAATTATCCGAACATGTGAATTGGGCTGTTTCTTAATTAAGGGGCAGGCGTAGGCCTGCCCCTTTTCGTTCAACATCTGCTCGAACGCATTTCTGTAACTGCTGCTCACGGGGATCGAGCCGCCATCAGACAGCGGAAGTGTATGGCGCCGTGCAACGCGGGTCAGCCCGTTGAATGGGCCTGCGCGGCCCAATGAGAGCGGTGGGTTTGAACACCTGCGATGCCATCTAGCAGATCAATCGCATCGGCCATGCGCATCAGGATCATCTCGCTTCCCAAGGTGGTTGTGACGTTCACTTAGTGATCCTGCATGGACATGGAAATGATCTGGCCCTCGCGCAAACGAGTTGGCAGGCGCTGCGCGAGCCGTGCGGTTTGAAGCGCTATCGGGGGCACATCTTCGAGGGTTGCCTCGCTTGGTTCTTCCGATGCGGATGTTCCGCCGCGAGAGGCCACAAGATGGGCAAGGCCTGCGATCAAAATGGCCATTATTGTGACTTGCAGTGAGAGCGCTGGAAAGACCGCATCAATCAAATGGTCTGGCCGGAACACTTTGTTCAAAGTGACCACAAATGCCGTTCCTGGTACGCTGCCGATTGCCGAGCCTGTGGCAACCTGAAAGAGCGATGGGATTGTGCGCAACCAACGGCTCTCGATAGCTGCGGTGATACAGAATTCCATAAAGACGCGAACGACGCTGATCGAGATGGACCAAAAGACGACGCGATCCCAAAACCCAATATCATCACCGGTGTCGAAAGGACCCAAAAAAAACGCAAATGAAAATGGCCAGGGCGAAGACGACGATGCGTTGATCTGCTCGGCTTTGCTTGGCAGTTTCACGCATCGTGTAATTGCATTTCTGATAATTTTGCGAAGACACATAGTGCTACACGCAGAAGGGCTTCGAAAAAAGCAAAATGACTAAAGGTCGTAAACGTGAGTGAAGCGGCGCACGCCCCCTTACATTATGCGTGAGCTGCAATTTAAGACTAATATTTTCAAATGTTCTGGAAGGTGGTGCATGCATGTGCACCGCCTTTTTTTCATGGCTTGCAAGTGAATGGCGCAATACACAAAAATATTCACATCTTGCACTCACCATATCGTGTGCAAACATTGCTTTACACGAGACGACGCCCTAGCTTCGAAAAAAGCAGTGCACATAAAGGAGCATGCCACGTGACCATACGCGTTTTACGGCAAATTAGCTTTGCCGTGGTTCTTGCCATTCTCGGAATGCCGCTTGTTGCGGAACCCGCAGGCTCCTATCTAGCAGCGCGATCTGCGGCGGTCACGGGCGACTATGACGCAGCTGCGCGGTATTACGCACAAGCCTTGGCACGGGATCCGTCTAATCCTGAAATTCTGGAAAACGCGAGTTTTGCGTTGCTCGCGCTTGGTGACATTGATCGAGCGGCCGTCGTAGGTAATAAATTGCTTGCGGATGGGCAAAACAGTCAAGTGGCGCAAATGGCCGTCTTGGCGCAAAAAGCAGGTGAAGAAAACTATCCTGATGTGCTTGCGCGAATTCTTGAAAACCAAGGTGTCGGGCCGCTAGTGGATGGTTTGCTGCGCTCTTGGGCACAAGTCGGGATCGGCGAAGTCACCGCCGCTCTGAGCAATTTTGACAAAGTCGGTGAGGAACGTGGGCTACAAGGGTTTGCGCTCTATCACAAGGCGTTGGCCTTTGCGATGGTTGGTGATTTTGAAGGATCTGACGCGATATTCGCCATGCAAGAAGCAGGTGCGTTGCGTCAAACCCGACGCGGTGCCATTGCCCATATCGAAGTGCTTAGCCTGCTGGATCGCACGGACGAAGCGCTGAGTATGCTTGATCAATCCTTTGGTTCTGATCTTAATCCAAAGCTCCAAAGCATGCGTACGACGCTTGCGGAGGGCGGAAAGCTTTCTTTCACTCAAGTAAAAACTGCGCGCGACGGCATGGCCGAGGTGTTCTTTACCGTTGGAAGTGCTCTGCGCAATGAAGCAAGCGAAGATTACACGCTGCTCTACACCCGCGTCGCGGAGTATCTAAATCCCATTCATTCAGATGCGACCCTGCTTTCAGCGGGCTTGCTTGAACAGATGGAGCGGTTTGAACTGGCTACGCAAACCTACAAGAAAGTCGGACGTGGCGATCCTGCATTTCATGCCGCTGAACTTGGACGCGCGGAAGCGTTGCGACGCAGTGGAAAGCCGGATGCAGCGATTGAAGTGCTTGAAAATCTCGCACAAACCCACAGCAGCCTTGCGATGGTGCATTCCTCACTCGGGGATGCTTTTCGCCAGATGGAGCGCTTTGAAGAGGCCGTAGGGGCTTATGACACAGCGCTCGCGCAGTATGAAGAGGAGGTGAACGGCCAATGGTTCATCTACTACGCGCGCGGTATCTCACATGAGCGTTTGAATAAATGGGAAGAGTCCGAGGCAGACTTCCGCAAAGCGTTGGAATTGAACCCGGAACAGCCTCAGGTGTTGAATTATCTCGGGTACTCGTTGGTCGAAAAGCAGGTGAAGCTTGATGAGGCTCTGGATATGATCGAGCGCGCCGTCGCTGCACGTCCTGACAGTGGATATATCGTCGATAGTTTGGGCTGGGTCCTGTTCCGTTTGGGGCGTTATGATGAAGCCGTCGCCCCAATGGAGCGCGCAACAGAATTGATGCCGATTGATCCGATTGTGAACGACCACTTGGGCGATGTTTACTGGTCCGTTGGTCGCTTTCTAGAAGCAGAATTCCAATGGAAGCGCGCCCTTTCCTTCGTCGATTTTGGCGACGCCAGCCAAGAAGCTGATCCAGATCGGATACGTCGAAAATTGGAAGTTGGTCTTGATCAAGTGCTGGAAGAAGAGGGCGCGGACCCCCTTAGACTGGCTGATGACGGCTAAAGTAGTCACGCGGCACGCGCGCGCGAAGATAAACCTGTGCTTACATGTGACGGGCCAGCGCGCGGACGGCTATCACCTATTGGACAGTCTGGTCTGCTTTGCGGATGTGGGGGATGTGTTGAATGTCGCACCTGCAGATCATCTGAGCCTGCATGTTGATGGCCTGTTAAGCGAAGGTGTTCCAACAGATGGGCGCAATTTAGTGCTGAAAGCTGCGAAGCTTTTCGAACATCCAGAAGGTGCAACGATAACCCTGACGAAGAACCTGCCGAATGCGGCTGGCATCGGGGGTGGATCAGCAGACGCGGCGGCTGCCTTGCTCGCGTTGGCAGAGCTTTGGGACCTGCCGATCCCCGACAATGTAGTGCAATTGGGGGCCGATGTGCCTGTGTGTCTCGCCCCGATCGCGCTGCGCATGCGCGGAGTTGGCGAAGATCTATCCCTCGTTCCGCCGCTTCCGCCGCTTTGGGCTGTGATGGTCAATCCACGCGTCGCGGTCGAAACACCTCCAGTCTTCAAGGCATTGAAAAATAAAAATAATACAGGTCTGAGTGAGATGCCAGAGTGGCGTGATGCGCGCGAGTTCGTGGCTTGGTGCGCAATGCAACGCAATGATTTGCAAGCGGCCGCGATTGAATTGGCACCTGTGATTGAGCAAGCTTTAGATGCGTTAAACCCGTCTTTGCTTGCGCGTATGTCAGGATCTGGCGCTACCTGTTTTGGGCTTTGTGAAAGTGCAAAGCAGGCAGAGATATTGGCCGCACAGATCCGCGCAGAGCACCCTAATTGGTGGGTTGTCGCGACGACATTTAGTTGATCCGGGCCACAACGTAGTCCGCCAAATCACGCAGCATTTCGCGCACGGGATGTGCGGGCAGGTGATCTATCGCGTTTACCGCTTTTTCTGCCCATGCTAGCGCTTCATCACGTGTATCATCCAGCGCACCGTGCTTGTGAAGCAGGACAATCGCAGTTTCCAGATCACCGTCTTCCTGACGGCCCTTTTCAATTGTGCGTTCCCAGAATGCGCGCTCTTCCGCGTCGGCTTTTGCAATCGCTTTGATCAACGGCAAGGTCAATTTTTTCTCGCGGAAATCATCGCCGATGTTTTTACCGATTGCACTTGCATCCCCCGACATATCCAGCAGATCGTCCACAATTTGGAAGGCGATGCCCAAAGCATCCCCGTAATCGAACAGGGCTTTCACATGGGCTTCATCTGCGCCTGCGATCACGCCACCAACCTCTGTCGCCGCTGAGAAAAGCGCTGCAGTTTTGCCGCGCACCACCTGAAGATAGATGGCTTCCGTCGTGGACAGATCCTGCGAGGCCGTCAGCTGCAAAACTTCTCCCTCCGCGATCGTGGCAGATGCATTTGCGAGGATGTCGAGCACCCGCATGGAGCCGGTTTCAACCATCAATTGGAACGCGCGCGAAAAGAGATAATCACCCACAAGAACCGAAGACTTGTTGTCCCACAAGAGGTTCGCTGTCGGGCGACCACGGCGCTGGCCACTTTCATCAACTACATCATCGTGCAGTAACGTCGCCGTGTGAATAAACTCAACCGTCGCGGCCAGATGCACATGATAGAGACCGTCGTAGCCACACAAATGCGCCGTGGCGAGCGTGAGCATGGGACGCAAACGTTTGCCGCCAGCCTCGACCAAATGCGCCGTGACTTCTGGAATGCGGGGCGCATGCTCAGAAGCCATACGCTGCCGAATCAACACATTCACCGCGTCAAAATCATCGGCCAAATAGGCAGCCATAGCATCATGCGGTTTTATTGAATTCTCGTCCAAACTCATCACACTCTCGTTCCTGCTCTCGACATTTGAAGGCACCGCGCTTAATTCGTTTGGTATGCAAGAATTGATGCGCACCAATGATATAACCCTGACGGCCTTGGTTCGTGCCCTCCTTGACGAGGCGGGTATACCGATGTTTGAGTTAGACGTAAATATGAGCGTTCTCGAAGGCTCCATAGGCATTTTGCCGCGCCGTGTGATGGTCGCGGAACGTGACTATGATCGCGTAATGCGGATACTGTCGGACAATGAAGTTGAACTCCCCCATTAGTGATCGTTTTGACGATGCCGATCTGAGCGTCGATGACTTCCTTGGTGGTTTAGTGAAAATCGCCCAGCCCTTGAAGGGGTATCGTGGTGGCGTTGATCCGGTTTTGCTGGCCGCGAGCATTCCCGCGAAAGTGGGAGAGACGGTGTTGGAACTGGGGTGTGGAGGCGGTGTGGCCTCCCTCTGTCTGGCGTGGCGTGTGGCGGGATTGACGCAGATGGGCGTCGAGCTTCAAGAAAACTATGCAGATCTGGCGTGCCGCAATGCGGAGCGCAACGCGCTTGATCTAAACGTTGTGCACGCAGACATTAACGCGCTTCCGTTCGAAGTTCTTGACCAACGCTTTGATCATGTGTTTGCAAATCCTCCTTATTACGACCGCGCGCACAGTGTCCCTGCGCAAGACAAAGGGCGTGAAACTGGGCTTGGTGGAGACACGCCCTTGAAGAAATGGGTCGCTGTTGCGTCCAAGCGTTTGGCCCCGAAAGGGCAGGCGCATTTTGTGCAGCGCGCAGATCGTTTGGCGGACTTGCTATCAGCGGTTCACGCGCATCTTGGCTCTATCGAGGTGCAGCCGCTTTGCGCGCGCAGAGGGCGTGCGGCTCATTTGGTGCTGGTGCGGGGAAAAAAATTGGGACGGGCAGATTTTTGCTTACATGCCCCAATTGTGATGCATGTGGGCCCACGTCACGATGAGAATTCTAAGAATTACAATGAGATAATCGAAGCGGTCCTGCGCCGTGGTGCTGGTTTACCCTTTGGTGGAACTCTCTAAACCTGCGAAATCTAACCCTTTGCTAACCAGATGATGCAACTGCAGCGTGACACAGGAATCTTTCTGTGCTGCTGTGGATTTGCACATCTAACCTGAGGAGGACCTCGATGAGCTTGAGTTCGCATCTGGAACAACTGAAGAAGAAACACTCCAACCTGTCTGCCGAAGTGGAGGCCGCACAACGCGCCCCTGGTACGCAAGATCTTCACATCGCAGAGCTCAAAAAACAGAAACTTCAACTTAAACAAGAGATTACGCGCCTTTCGAGTTGATGCGCGATCTGAAGTTTAAGTGACTTTAACCGGCGCTGAGGATATCCCCACCGCTGGTTTTTTAATGGACCTAGCCAACACCCTGCAACGACATGACCGCCAGGTCATCGCTTACTTGGGCTTCGATTGCGAGGGTGGCGGCCTGTGCGCCGGCCGCTGTCGTGAAATAAGGGATCTTGCCATAAAGCGCGACAGAGCGGATTTCGCGGCTGTCTTCCACCGCTTGCGCGCCCTCCGTGGTGTTGATCACCAATGCGATCTCTTCGTTCTTCAGGTTGTCGACGATGTTCGGACGTCCTTCATAGACTTTGTTGACCACCTCACATGTAATGCCTGCCGCAGACAGCCAGCTTTGCGTGCCGCGGGTTGCTGTGAACGTAAATCCAAGTGCTGCAAGCTTTTGCGCCGCTTCTAAGGTTTTGTTGGTCTTGTCGTCATCGCGGATCGACACGAATACTTTTCCACTGCTTGGCAATGTCACGCCCGCGCCCATTTGTGCTTTGAGGAAGGCGCGCGCGAAGGATGTGTCCCAGCCCATGACTTCGCCCGTAGAGCGCATTTCAGGGCCGAGGATAGTGTCGACACCGGGGAACCGCGCGAAGGGCAGAACCGCCTCTTTCACAGAGAACCATGGCATTTTGTAATCCGCCAAGGTCATTTGATCCGGCATAGGTTGCGAGCCGGGGATCGCATCGGTTGGATAAGCACCGCGCTTTGGGAAGTTGCTAAGCGGCTCACCCGCCATCAAGCGCGCAGCGATAGAGGCAATGGCTGAATCGGTGGCTTTAGCGACGAAAGGCACTGTGCGCGAGGCCCGCGGATTGACCTCGATCAGGTAGATTTCATCGTCTTTGATCGCGAACTGCACGTTCATCAGGCCGACCACATTGAGGGCCAAAGCCAGTGCGTGTGTTTGTTCTTCAATGCGCTTGATGACGTCATCAGCCAAGGCATAAGGCGGCAAGGAACAGGCGCTATCACCGGAGTGAACGCCCGCCTCTTCGATATGCTGCATGATGCCTGTGACATGGACCTCTTTGCCATCGCAGAGCGCGTCAACATCTAGCTCAACCGCGCCAGAAAGGTAGCTATCAAGCAAAACAGGGCTGTCGCCGGAAACGACCACGGCTTCAGCGATGTAGCGCTCCAACTGCGCCATATCACGCACAATCTCCATCGCGCGACCACCCAAGACGTAGGATGGGCGAATGACCAGTGGGAAGCCGATTTCTTCTGCAATGCTGAGCGCTTCTGCGTCTGTAGAGGCGATACCGTTCTTGGGTTGCTTCAGGTTCAATTGATTCACAAGAGCTTGAAAACGCTCACGATCTTCGGCGAGGTCGATTGCGTCAGGGGTAGTGCCGAGGATTGGAATACCTTCTGCTTCGAGTGCGTTTGCCAGTTTAAGTGGTGTTTGCCCGCCGAACTGAACGATGACGCCATGAAGCGTGCCATCTTCTAGTTCTACGCGCAGGATTTCCATCACGTGTTCGAACGTCAAAGGTTCGAAATAAAGGCGATCAGAGGTGTCGTAGTCTGTCGAAACCGTTTCGGGGTTGCAGTTGATCATAATCGTCTCATAGCCCGCGGCCGTCAGCGCGTAGCAAGCGTGACAGCAGCAGTAATCGAACTCGATACCCTGACCGATGCGGTTTGGACCGCCACCCAAAATGACCACCTTCTTACGATCAGAGGGACGCGCTTCGCACTCTACTTCGCCGAATGCAGGCGCTTCATATGTGGAGTACATGTAGGGCGTTTGCGCCTCGAATTCCGCGGCGCATGTGTCGATGCGCTTGAACACGGCTTTTACACCAACTGCGTGACGCGCTTTGCGCACGTCTTTTTCTTTGAAGCCTGTCAGATTAGCGAGGCGCGCATCCGTGAAGCCCATCATTTTGAGGTGACGCAAACCTGCCTCGTCGCTTGGAAGGCCATTGGCGCGCACGCCAGCTTCCGCATCAACAATCTCGCGAATACGCGCCAAGAACCATGGGTCAAACACCGTAACGCCGTGGATTTCATCGTCCGTAAGCCCGTGACGCATCGCCTGCGCGATAGTGCGCATGCGGTCCGGGGTTTGCTTGGAAATGGCTTTGATAACTGCGGATTTCTCTGGCGCGCCTTCGATCTCAATCTCGTCGAAACCTGTGAGATCGCTCTCCATCGAGGTGAGTGCCTTTTGCAAACTCTCGTGGATTGTACGACCAATCGCCATAGTTTCGCCGACGGACTTCATCGCTGTGGTGAGGTAAGGCTCGGACCCTGGGAATTTTTCAAACGCGAATTTTGGGATTTTGGTGACGACATAGTCGATAGTTGGCTCGAACGACGCGGGGGTCACTTTGGTGATGTCGTTGTCCAACTCATCCAGCGTGTAGCCAACCGCTAGTTTCGCTGCGATCTTTGCAATTGGGAAGCCCGTTGCTTTGGAGGCAAGCGCCGAGGAACGTGACACGCGTGGGTTCATCTCAATAACGACCATGCGGCCATCCGCCGGGTTCACTGCCCATTGCACGTTGGAACCGCCTGTTTCGACACCAATCTCGCGCAGAACCGCGATGGAGTGGTTGCGCATCACTTGGTATTCTTTATCCGTCAGCGTCAGGGCAGGGGCGACCGTGATCGAATCGCCTGTGTGCACGCCCATAGGGTCGATATTTTCAATCGCGCATACGATTATGGCGTTGTCGGCGGTGTCGCGCACGACTTCCATCTCGAATTCTTTCCAACCGAGCAGGGATTGATCGACGAGAATTTGGTTAACCGGTGAGGCATCCATGCCAGAGCGGCAGAAGAATTCGTAATCTTCGCGGTTATATGCAACGCCGCCGCCTGTGCCGCCCATGGTAAATGCAGGGCGGATAATTGCGGGTAAGCCGATTTCCTCAAGGTCTTCGAGAGCAAGGCGCACACCTTCATTCAGGTCGGCTTTGCCGTTTTCATCCGTTGGCGCAGTAACAATTGTGGCTTTCGGGTTCTCGATGCCAAGACGGTCCATGGCTTCGCGGAACAGCTTACGATCTTCTGCCATTTCAATGGCTTCGCGTTTTGCACCGATCATTTCGACGTTGAATTTCTCAAGCACGCCCATTTCTTCAAGTGCGAGGGATGTGTTCAGACCCGTTTGACCACCCATGGTTGGCAGCAACGCATCTGGGCGTTCTTTCTCGATGATCTTGGCGACAATCTCAGGCGTGATCGGTTCGATATAGGTGGCATCCGCAAGGCCTGGGTCAGTCATGATCGTCGCAGGGTTCGAATTCACCAATATGACGCGGTAACCTTCTTCGCGCAGAGCTTTGCAAGCCTGTGCGCCGGAGTAGTCGAATTCGCAGGCTTGCCCGATGACAATTGGCCCCGCGCCGATGATCATGATGGATGAGATATCAGTACGTTTGGGCATGGCAGACCTCTTTTTTCAGCGCGCACAAAAAGGGCGCAAACCCCTGAGTCGCGGCAGCGTGCAAATTGCCGTGGGTTATAGACAGGACAGGCGCAGGTTCAAGGGGCATATGGGCCTACACACAAGCATCCCTTGACTTTCGCGCCCACGCGCGGTGTATCGGCCCAAACTTATAGCCCTTTCCGAAGGAACTTTGCCATGCACGCCTATCGTAGCCATTCTTGCGCCGACCTGAACAAATCTAACGTAGGCGAAAACGTGCGCCTCTCTGGTTGGGTACACCGTGTGCGCGATCACGGTGGTTTGCTGTTTATCGATCTGCGCGATCATTACGGTATCACGCAAGTCATGGCCGACCCGGATAGCCCTGTGTTTGCTGAGATCGAAAAAGTGCGCTCTGAGTGGTGTATCCGCATTGATGGCAATGTGATGGCGCGTGATGATAGCTTAGTAAACCCGAAGATCCCAACGGGTGAAGTTGAAGTGTTCATTCGCGATATCGAAGTGCTGGGCACCGCGTCTGAATTGCCACTGATGGTTTTTGGTGAGCAAGAGTATCCAGAGGAAACGCGCCTTAAATATCGCTACCTCGATTTGCGCCGTGAGAAATTGCAGCGCAACATGACTTTGCGTTCAGACGTTGTCGCGTCGATGCGCCGTCGTATGTGGGATCGCCAGTTCCGCGAATACCAAACGCCGATCATCACGGCATCCAGCCCTGAAGGCGCGCGCGATTTTCTTGTGCCGTCTCGTCAGCACCCTGGTAAATTTTATGCGCTTCCGCAGGCACCGCAGCAGTTCAAACAGCTGATCATGGTCTCTGGTTTCGACAAGTATTTCCAGATCGCGCCGTGTTTCCGTGATGAAGATCCGCGCGCAGATCGCTCGCCCACTGATTTCTACCAGCTCGACCTTGAGATGAGCTTTGTGGAGCAGGAAGACGTTTTCAACACGATCCAACCTGTGGTTGGTGGCATCTTTGAAGAGTTCGGTGGTGGCCGTAAGGTTGACCAAACTTGGGAGCAAATTTCCTACAAAGACGCGGCACTTTGGTATGGCTCCGACAAGCCCGACCTGCGCAATCCGATCAAAATGCAGGTTGTATCCGAGCATTTTGCTGGCTCCGGTTTTGCGATCTTCGCGAAATTGTTGGAGCAAGAAGGTACAGAGATCCGTGCGATCCCAGCGCCGACAGGTGGGTCACGCAAATTCTGTGACCGCATGAATGCGTTTGCTCAGAAAGAGGGTCTGCCCGGTATGGGCTATATTCTCTGGCGCGATCAGGGAGAGGGCATGGAGGCGGCAGGACCGTTGGCCAAGAACATCGGACCTGAGCGCACAGAGGCGATCCGCCAACAATTGGGTCTGGGCGTCGGTGATGCAGCGTTCTTCCTCGGCGGTAAGCCAAGCGCGTTTGAAAGCGTAGCTGGTCGTGCGCGTAACGAGATTGGCCAAGCGTTGAAGTTGATTGACGAAGATCGTTTCGCCTTCGCTTGGATCGTCGATTTCCCCATGTATGAAGCGGATGAAGAGACAGGCAAGATTGATTTCTCGCACAATCCGTTTTCGATGCCTCAAGGCGGACTCGAGGCGCTGAATGGCGATCCTCTCGATGTGCTTGGGTACCAGTATGACCTTGCGTGCAATGGCTATGAGCTGATTTCGGGAGCTATCCGAAACCACCAGCCTGACATCATGTTCAAAGCGTTTGAGCTTGCGGGTTATGGTAAGGACGAAGTCGAAAAGCGTTTTGGTGGCATGGTCAACGCGTTTCAATACGGTGCTCCACCCCACGGTGGCTGCGCTGCGGGAATCGATAGGATTGTGATGTTGCTGGCGGACGAGGCGAATATTCGCGAAGTTATTATGTTCCCAATGAACCAGCGCGCTGAAGATCTGATGATGAACGCGCCCTCAGAGCCGATGAGCGATCAGATGATGGAACTGGGCCTGCGCGTTATCCCGCAGGTCTGAGCTCAGGTCGCCCTGTGTGTCAGCACACGGGGCGACTGTACTCTACTTCTAATCATCGGCGACGATCGCGGCGTGCTGACATCGGTTGGAACGCCACGCCAACATGGGCTTCGCAATAAGGCTTGCCGGCTTTCACGGGCAATCCGCAAAACCAGAAGTCATCCGTTGCAGGATCGCCTACGGGCCATTTGCATGTGCGCTCAGTCAATTCCATCAAGCTGATCTTCTTTGACTTTTTCTCGACCTCAGAAACCTTGGCGAGCGCTTCTGGGCTGATCTCGTTAGCAGACGGCTGCGGTGGCAAAGGTTGGCCTGCGGGAATAATCGCGCGCCTCGCACGAGAGGGTGGCGGTGTCGGCGTCATCGGCTCTGCAATCGGTGTCACAGCTTTAGGAGCTGCATCTGCCTTTGGCGCGACCTTCTGTTTCGGCTCCGCCTTCGCAGCTTTTGGTTTTGCGTCTGCTTTTGCGGTGCTTGTTGTCGTGCGGTTCGACAGGCCGAGACGGTGCACTTTGCCGATCACAGCATTGCGCGTCACGCCACCCAGCTCTTTAGCGATCTGGCTTGCGGATTGGCCTTCGCCCCACATCTTTTTTAGGGTCTCAACGCGTTCATCTGTCCAGGACATTGCGGCTTCCTTATTGAAAAAATCGGCCCGCATTGGTGCCGCTTTAGGTATCTTGGTGCTTGCCTCTATTCTAATCAGCCTCGCCTGAGATACAAGTCAGACGAATCACTTCCAAAAGGCTTTAGTCACCTATGACACAAAACAACGCATTGGACACACCGCAGATGGGCGCGCGCCGTTTTGGGCGTGTGAATTGGTTGGGCTTACAAACTTTGATCCATCGTGAAACCCGTCGCTTTCTTGCGGTTTGGACACAGACCCTGCTGGCCCCGCTTGTGACAGCTGGGCTTTTGTTGCTGATTTTCAACCTCGCCGTTGGACCGCGACGTGGCGAGGTAACGGGCGTGTCTTTCATCACTTTCATCGCACCGGGTATTTTGATGATGACTGTCATCCAAAATGCCTTCGCAAACGTGACCTCTTCGATTGTGATCTCTAAAGTGCAAGGTAACATTGTCGATACGTTGATGCCGCCTTTGTCGCCGCTTGAGATGGTGATTGGGTATCTCGCAGGCGGAATCGGGCGTGGTGTATTTGTTGCGATAGCGATTGGGCTGGGCTTGCTCTTGTTCCTTGGCATTGGCGTACAACATCCGATCATGGCGTTGATCTTTGTTGTGCTTGGCTCCGCGTTTCTAGGTGGGCTTGGCATCATCGCAGGTGTGTTTGCCAACAAGTTCGATCAAATGGCGGCGATCACGAATTTCATCGTGACACCGCTCGCCATGCTCTCGGGTACGTTTTATTCCGTCACGGTTTTGCCGCCGATCTTGCGAGAGATCACATATTTCAACCCGATTTTCTATTTGATTGATGGGCTGCGCTATGCGGTGATTGGCGTGTCTGACAGTAACCCGTGGTCTGGCATGTTGATTTGCACTGTTTCCGTCCTGATCGTGGCAGGGATCGCGTGGCAAATGTTCCGCACAGGATATCGCCTTAAGCCTTAGCAAGCCTTGTTTCGCGCCACGCCAATAGAGCGGCGCCCGCGACGATAATACCTGCACCAAGAAGCGACACCGATGTCGGAATGACGCCAAAAATCGCAGCGTCATAGAGGGTTGCAAACAAAAGTGTGCCGTAGCTGAATGGCACGACAAACGACGCATCCGCGCGCGCGAGTGAGTTCAAAAAACAGGTTTGCGCGGCGGCCATAAGGCTTCCAACCCCCGCCAAGGCGAGCCATTGCATCATCGTCGGTGCTTGCCACACAAAGATCACGGCCAGCGTGGCGATCACTAAGCCAATCGCATTGTTCACAAGCAAGATCTGAAATGGGGCTTCGCGTTTGGACAGGCGCTTGATGAAGATGATTTCCAGCCCCAAAATCAAGGCCGCCCCAAGCGCCAGCAACGCGCCAGGCGCGATTGTCCCAGATCCGGGGCGTAAAAGAATGAGAGCACCGATCATTGCAATGCCTGCCGCGCTCCACCGCACTATGCCGACCTTCTCACCCAGTAGAAAAATCGCGAAAATCATCGCAAAAACAGGGTTGAGAAAGCTAATCGCAGTCGCATCCGACAAGGGAATGTAGGCAGCTGACGCAAACATCAGCGTGACGCCCGCCGCACCACACAGCGTTCGCACCATGTGCAGTTTCACATTTACCGTGCCAAACTTGGGTCGCATGATCAGCGCAGCAGTGCCAAGCGTCAGCGCCGCGAACAAAAATCTAGCATGCGTGATTTGCAAGGGATGCAGTGGTTCCCCTAACGTGCCAGTGCCGAGCGCCTTGGCCAATAACGTGGTCGCCGCGATGAAAGCGGTCGCGCAAATCATCAGCACAATAGCAAGGCGTGGGTTGGTTTCGGGCAGAGTGCTCATGCGTCAAGACCTGATCCCAAAACCGACGTTGCGCAAGCTGCCATTTGACATCCGATACAAATGGGCTTGCGTAATGCTGTGGCGGCTGTATGAAAAAGGAATGATCTCCATCGCTCATAAACGTCGCCGACGACACATGCGCCGCGCTTAACTGCGTGTGATCAAGCCGTGTATGACGGCTCAAACTTTCATGCTTCATCCAAAATATTGACTTGGCCCTGCCGCTCAGGCACTCACGGGGCCTCTGACTTCCAAGGATACTTCCATGATCCCTTCTGTTTTGCCGACTTATTCACGTGCACCCATGTCTTTCGTCAAAGGCGAGGGTAGCTGGCTTATCGAAGCGGACGGGCGACGTTTTCTTGATCTTGGTGCGGGCATTGCGGTGAACGCACTTGGCCACGCACACCCGACTTTGGTCGCGGCACTAACGGATCAAGCGAATGCGCTCTGGCATGTGTCCAACCTCTACCAAATTCCGCAACAGCAAAAGCTGGCAGATATGTTGGTAGAACTGACATTCGCGGATACCGTCTTTTTCACCAACTCCGGTACGGAAAGCTGCGAGTTGGCGGTGAAGATGGCGCGCAAATACTGGTATGAAAAAGGCGCGCCGGAGCGGGTTGAAATCATTACATTCGAGGGCTCTTTCCATGGGCGCTCCTCTGCAGGTATTGCGGCGGCGGGCTCTGAAAAGATGACCAAGGGGTTTGGACCTCTGCTTGGTGGCTTCAAACATCTGCCTTGGAACGATCATGAGGCCCTGACAGCGGCCATCACGGATCAAACCGCTGCGATTATGATCGAACCGGTGCAAGGTGAAGGCGGTATTCGCCCGCTGCCCGATCAATGTCTGAAAGGCCTGCGCGATCTGTGCGACGAACACGGTATTCTCTTGATTTTGGACGAGGTACAATGCGGTGTGGGTCGCACAGGCAAGCTGTTTGCACATGAATGGGCAGGGATTGAACCTGATATCATGAATGTTGCCAAAGGCATTGGCGGTGGCTTCCCGCTCGGCGCGGTCCTTGCGACAGAAAACGCGGCAAGTGGTATGACTGCGGGTACGCATGGCTCCACATACGGCGGTAACCCATTGGGCTGCGCGGTGGGCTGCGCTGTTCTTGAAACAGTTGCCGAGCCTGATTTCCTCGCGGATGTTTCACGTCGTGCAGGGGCGCTGCGCCAAAGTCTAGAAGGGCTTATTGCGCAACACCCAGATGTGTTTGAAAGCGTGCGAGGTGCGGGCCTGATGCTTGGTCTTAAATGCAAGGCAACCAACATGGATATCGTGAATGCAGGCTACGACAATGAGGTCATCACAGTCCCCGCCGCAGAAAATGTGATCCGCCTGCTTCCTGCCCTCAACATAACGGAAGACGATATTTCTGAAGCGGCCAAACGTCTAAGCGCTGCCGCCTCCCAAATCGAGAAAGCTTAACAGGTTCTTCGGTCCTTAAATACCTCGGGGAGCGCGAGGGGCCGGCCCCTCGCACCGACTCTAGCAAAAAGTATAAACATATGAACCATTTTCTAGACATTCACAAAACAGACACTTCCGCGCTCTCGGGTATCATCACCAATGCGCGCCGTATGAAGGACGCACGCGTTGGATTGCCCAAGGCCACGCTTGACGTGGATCAACCGCTTGCGGGCTACATGGTTGCTTTGATCTTTGAAAAACCCTCCACGCGCACGCGCGTTTCCTTTGATGTTGGTGTGCGTCAGATGGGTGGAGAAACGATGGTGCTCTCCGGCTCTGATATGCAGCTTGGGCACGGTGAAACCATCGCTGACACAGCCCGCGTTCTGTCGCGCTATGTTGATCTGATCATGATCCGCACCTTTGATGAAAGTGTCTTGCTTGAGATGGCCGAATACGCGGATGTGCCTGTGATCAACGGTCTAACGGACCGCACGCACCCCTGCCAGATCATGGCGGATGTGATGACGTTTGAAGAACATCGTGGACCAATCAAAGGTAAGAAAGTTGTGTGGTGCGGCGATGGCAACAACGTCTGCGCGTCTTTCTTACACGCAGCAGGGCAGTTCGGGTTTGATATGGTTTTCACGGGCCCCAAACAGCTTGATCCCGAGGACGAATTCATCGGTCTTGCCCACAACGCAGGTGTCAGCGTTAGTATCGAACGCGATGCGCAAAAGGCCGTCGAAAACGCGGATCTTGTTGTTGCGGATACATGGGTGTCGATGCATGACAGCCAATCTGCGAAGGAACGCCGCCACAATATGCTGCGTCCTTATCAAGTGAATGAAGAGCTGATGTCACACGCCAAACCAGACGCGTTGTTCATGCATTGCCTGCCAGCACACCGTGAGGAAGAAGCAACGAGCGCTGTCATGGACGGGCCGAATTCGGTGATCTTTGATGAGGCCGAGAACCGGCTTCATGCGCAAAAGGCGATCATGCGGTGGTGCCTTGGTAAATAGCCCAGTGACGGCGGTCAATCGGCAATAAAGATCGTCGTCAGCGTGCCATCATCACCTTTAAGGTAACCAATCCCTCCAACTTCGTCAGGAACGCCGTCATTTTTTAGGCCGAAGAAGCGACCAATCGCGCTTTGCTGTGTGTCATCTTCGATGATTGCAACCTCTGCGCCATTGCGTTCAGTCGTGATTGTGCCGCCTGAGAACTGATTACCAAACACTCGCATCCCGCTAATCTTCACGCAGTTGAAACCAACATTTGCGGAGACTTTGGTCTCGCGGTTGGTGATCGTGAAGCTGTCTACCTCAACATTAACTGTGTCATCAGCAAAATTCGCGGTGACCTTTGAATTTCTTTCACCAAGATCAAAATTGCTGGTGGTGTTGAAATAGCTCGCTTGCGCTTCGCCTTTGAAGACAGCGCTGCCTGTGCTGGGCATATCTGCCGTTGCTGTCACGACGCCACATAAGGCACGGTGTTTACGAAATACGAATGAGGATAGGCGCACACATAGTCATAATTTCTTGTGAAGCCTTGCGCTAGGGTCGACATGAGTGTCGAGGTCCCATCCGTCAACAACCCGTTTGCGGTATAGCCTTCAGGATCAACCAGCTTATAGGTACTGTCGTTGATCGTGGTAGCGCCTGTGCTGTGCACTATCGTGCCCGAGGAGGTGCTGAGCGTGGCATTTGTGGGGATCGCTTGCAGCTTGATCGCGACATCCTCCAACGCTGGTTTTCTTCGCTTCGCTAGCGAGGTGCTCGTAATTAGGACTTAGGTTTGCGCCACTGGTGCCGCTATCAACAGAATTACACGCAGTTAAAGCGCCGATAAGCGCGATTGCAGCGCATGCGCAACGGGGCGGTGGGGCTTGAAGACAAGAGCAAACATGCGCCCTAGCTTAACAAGAAAGGGCGCATTGCAAAGCTGTATTTGGTGCTCCGGGGGGGATCGCGCTTAGATCGCGAACCAATATAGGACGCTGAAGATACCCGCTGACATCAAAGCGGCTGCAGGCACGGTGATGACCCAAGCCGCAACGATGGTCATAAAGTGCGAGCGACGCACGAGCTTGCGACGACGACGTTCAATCGGGGCGATGGTTTTCGCTGCAGGCACGGGGCCCTTCAGACCGCGCAAACGGCGCTCCATATGCCATTCACGATAGAATCCAACACCAAAAATGCCACCAACCGCGATGTGTGTAGAGCTAACGGGAAGGCCCAACCAGCTTGCCACAATCACAGTGATCGCAGCCGACAAAGCAACGCAATAGGCGCGCATCGGGTTCAGTTTCGTAATCTGGCTCCCCACCATGCGGATGAGTTTGGGGCCAAAGAGAAACAGGCCGAAAGAGATACCAAAGGCACCAATGATCATCACCCACATCGGGATCGCGACTTTGGATGAAAAGTCGCCAAACTCCGAGGCATGTACAATTGCTGCCAGCGGACCAACCGCGTTCGCAACATCGTTGGCACCATGTGCGAAACTCAGGAGGGCTGCAGAGAACACCAAAGGAATGCCGAATAGAACTTTGAGCGATTTGTTGCGATTTTCGAGGCCCTGTGACTGCTTGAGGATCAAAGGCTTAGTGATGAAATAAGTCGCCACACCTATCGCAGCTCCGACGAGAAGCGCTGTCTGCAGGTCAATTTTGACGATCCGTTTGAGGCCTTTCATCGCCAAATAGGTCGCAAATACGCCCGCCATGATCCCGACAAGAATCGGCACCCAAACACGGGCTGCTGCAATCTTATCTTCGCGATAGATGATCTTGTGTTTTATCAAGGCAAGGAACATGGCAGCGATTAGGCCGCCCAAGACGGGTGAAATCACCCAGCTTGCAGCGATTGTGCCCATCGTTGGCCAATTCACGGCCGCCATGCCAGCGGCTGCAATGCCCGCGCCCATGACACCGCCGACCACAGAATGCGTCGTGGAAACCGGTGCGCCGACATAGGTCGCAAGGTTGACCCAAAGCGCGGAACTGATCAGCGCGGCCATCATGGCCCACATAAAGACTTGGCCGTCTTCTACCGCTTTCGTGTCGATAATTCCCTTGGAGATGGTCGAAACCACATCACCACCTGCCAAAAGTGCGCCTGCGCTTTCGCACACAGCGGCAATCGCAATCGCGCCACCCATGGTCAATGCGTTCGCGCCAACGGCGGGGCCCATATTGTTTGCGACGTCATTCGCACCAATGTTGATCGCCATATAGGCACCAACAGCAGCGGCAGCAGCGACGATCAGGGAACCTTCGGTGCCCCCGAACCAGATAACGGCAATAAGAAACGCCAAAAGAATGAAGGCAAAGGCAATACCGAGGCCGACCATAGGGCGGGCCACGTAATTGGTCGCCATTTCAAGTTGACCAATCCGATTAAGATCGCGGTCCAGTGTTTTCCACTGGCTGCCTAAGGGGTTCTCCGCCATGCTCGATCTCTTTCGCAAACTGTAATGATGCAAAGCGATTAATTGCGAAATCGATTCAAGACAAGTGATTCATTACGCAAGACGCTGCTTTTATGCAGGATTCGCCGTGATCAAAACTGCTTTAGAATTGCTTGCAAGCCAGGTTCGTCCACCATTTCTGCAGCTTCCGTTGGTTTTACCCACTTGCGTGTGCGCTCTTGCGCCTCTGGAAAACTATCTTCGAGGTGATCCACTTCGACCGCGAAAACCTGTGTTGCGCAGGATACGATTCCGCCGCCGTCCATGCGCTTATCATAATCGTAAGAGCCAAGTGGTTCAGGATTGATGTTCGCAGCCTTAACGCCCGCTTCTTCCCAAGCTTCTTGCGCCGCAGCAGCATTTGCTTCCAGCCCGTCAATGGGCCACCCTTTTGGCAAAATCCAGCGTTTGGTGTCGCGACTGGTGATCAATAGCACTTTGCGATCTGCGCCCGTACCTTTGAAGCAAATTGCAGCCACTTGAACCCGATCCGGGCGTTGGACCATCGGCTTCACCACTTCAGTCCAAGCCTTTTTAAGCATGTTAACCATTTTACCCTGCCACCCACTTTTTGTTTTTATGATGACAACTCTAACAGAACATTGAAAATGTTCAACTTTCAGCGCGAACGCCGCTTTGCACGCAGGGTTGGATTTGCCTCGCGAGGGTTTTCTGGCCAAGGATGACGCGGATAACGTCCGCGCATATCCTTGCGCACATCGGCGTAGGATGTATCCCAAAACGTGGGAATATCCGTAGTGGTTTGCACAGGTCGCCCAGCTGGCGACAAAAGCGTCACGCGCAGTGCTTGGCCGGCAACAATCGGATGCACAACCGTGCCAAACATTTCTTGCAAACGCAGCTCTATTTCAGGCGTGCCGTATTCATAATTTACTGCAACCCGCCGCCCCAAAGGCGTTTCCACATGTGATGGCGCGGCCTGTTCAAGCCGTTGTAATTGCTCCCAGCTCAGCAAGGATTTCAAAGGCTCAAGCAGATTGAGCGCTTTGAATTGGGTCGCGGTTTTGATCCCACCAAGATAGGGCAATAGCCACTCCTGCGCGGATGAAAGCAGGCTGTCGTCAGACATGTCAGGTAAGTCTTCTCCCGCGCTACGCAGCAATGCGACGCGCGTGCGAAAACGTTCTTCATCGGGTGACAGGCTTATCCCGAGCGCGCGCACTCCCTCAAGCATAGCCTGCGCGATTGTCTCTTTAGGCACATCTTTCCAAAGCCGTTCGTCGAGGACCAGCGCCCCAAGTTTTTCGCGGCGATAAGCAATCACGCGCTTGTCGCGCTTGGACCACGCACATTCATCAATCCAGCTGATTTGATCGTCACAAAGCGTGCGAATTTCGCTAAGCTCGATCTGGACAGCCTGGCGAATGCGGGCTTCGCGCGGATTGCCGTCCGTGTCGGTGACAATGATGTAGGGCGCATTGCCCAAAACATCGCTGGGCTCCATCACAGCGCCTTTGCCACCTGACAGAATATAGCGCGGCACATCGCCGTTGCGTCTTTGTCCGATGCGATCCGGATAGGCGAGTGCTGCCATCGCACCAAGGCTCAAAGGATCGCTTTGAGTGGATGGCGCAAGCTTTTTAAGGCGAGTGATTTCCTGTTTGACGCGGCTCGCATAGTCTTTTGGGACACGGCCATCTCGCCAAGCGCGCACGCGCAGCAAAAGATCGCTGCCTGTACTGCGCCCCATAGGGTCGCGTTCATTCAGGATCGCGGCCAGTTCCGCCGATTGCGGACCCGCGTGGGCCAACATGTGGCCAAGGCGTGGATGTAGGGGAAGTCGCGCAAGCGCGTTGCCATGCGCAGTGATGCGTCGCGCAAAGTCCAATGCGCCAAGGCTTTGCAAAAGGCCCTGCGCTTCTTTCATCGCGATTGGGGCAGGCGGGCTGAGAAACGGTAGATCTTCAGGCGGCGCGCCCCAAAGCGCGAGTTCTAACGCCAGGCCTGTCAGATCAGCGGTTTCGATTTCAGCAGGGGCGAAAGCCGGCAACGCGCCGTTTTCGCCCTTTGCCCAAAGTTTGTAAGCGGTGCCCGGCGCGACACGGCCTGCACGGCCTGCGCGCTGGGTCGCCTCTGCGCGCGAGGCGCGTTCTGTTACAAGACGCGACATGCCTGTGCCCGGATCAAAGCGTGTGCGACGCGCAAGGCCGCTGTCCACAACTACCTGAATATCTTCTATTGTTAGCGAAGTTTCAGCGATCGACGTAGCAAGCACAACTTTGCGGCGTCCCTGTGTTTCAGGTTGGATCGCTGCGCGTTGATCTTGGAACTTCATGGCCCCAAACAGGGGGCGTAGATTGACGTCTTTGGTGATGCTTTTTGCCAAAAGCGCTTCGGTCCTGCGAATTTCACCCTCACCAGGGAGGAAGGCAAGGATGCCGCCTTGAGTTTCATTCAGCGCGGTTAGGATCAGATCAGCCATGTTCGCTTCGAAGTGGCGATCTTTAAGGGTTGGTCGTGCGAGAAAAATAGGCTCTACAGGATAACTGCGCCCTTCGGAGGTGATCACAGGGGCGTCCCCCAGGAGGGCCGCAACAGGGGCTGCGTCAAGCGTGGCGGACATAACAATAAGGCTGAGATCCTCGCGCAGGGCCGTGCGACACTCGATACAAAGCGCAAGGCCAAGATCCGCATTGAGGGAGCGTTCATGAAATTCGTCAAAGATAACGGTGCTGATGCCCGCGAGTTCAGGATCGGTTTGGATCATGCGGGTGAGAATGCCCTCGGTGACGACTTCGATCCGCGTGTTGGGGCCGGATTTGCGTGCGCCGCGCATGGCGTAGCCCACTGTTTAACCGACCATTTCCCCAAGCTGACTTGCAAGCCGCTCCGCCGCCGCACGTGCTGCCAAACGACGGGGTTCGAGCATGATAATTTTGCCGCGGGCTAGCTCTGCCTCCAAGACGGCCAAAGGCACTAGCGTAGTTTTGCCTGCACCGGGCGGCGCTTGCAGAACCGCGATGCCATGGGACTTGAGCGCACTTAGCAACTCAGGAAGGACAGCATCAATGGGCAATTTGGTTTGCATGTTTCCTCTATCGTTCAAAGCGCGGGGCTAGACAACGCCTGCATGCTCGTTGAAAAAAGGCCAATCAATTTTCGGAAGGTCCCATTATGGATATTCACGCGCTTGCACAGTCTGTCCAGTTAGGTGAAAGACGTGCTTTGGCGCGTGCGATCACGCTGGTTGAAAGTGTGCGTGCAGATCATCGTGCGCAAGCGGCCGAACTGCTGGAACTGCTATCGTTGGGCGGACGACAAGCCCTGCGTATCGGTCTGTCTGGAACGCCTGGTGTCGGTAAATCGACCTTCATTGAAAGCTTCGGGATGAGCTTGATTGCGCAGGGTATGCGTGTGGCTGTGCTTGCAGTTGATCCCAGTTCGACCCGTTCGGGCGGATCCATCCTTGGGGATAAGACGCGCATGGATCGTTTGTCGCGTGTGCCTGAAGCGTTTATTCGACCTTCCCCCTCTCAAACGCATTTGGGCGGTGTTGCGCGCCGATCGCGCGAGGCGGTGGCCGTGTGTGAGGCGGCTGGGTTCGATGTGGTCTTGATCGAAACTGTTGGGGTTGGTCAGTCCGAAACGATGGTGGCGCAAATGGCGGATTTGTTCGTGCTTTTACTGGCCCCAGCAGGTGGGGACGAGTTGCAGGGCGTGAAACGCGGCATCATGGAAATGGCGGATCTGATCTTGATCAATAAGGCGGACGGCGATTTGAAACCTGCGGCCACACGCACGATGGCGGATTATGCAGGGGCTTTGCGGCTTCTTCGCAAGCGCGCGCAAGATCCAGAGGATTTCCCCAAGGCTTTGGCGGTGTCCGCGTTGGAAGAGAACGGGTTGCAAACCGCATGGGATGAAATGAGCACATTGATCGCATGGCGGCGCGAACACTGTTTCTTTGATCGCGCGCGCGCAGAGCAAGCACGGTTCTGGTTTGAAGAGGACGTGCGCCAAGCCCTGCTTTCGCGGCTCACCAAGGTTGGACCGCTGCGTGATACGATGTCGGATTTGGGCGATGCGGTTGCGCGCGGCGATGTGACATCCGCCTTGGCCGCGAAACAGATGCAGGACTTGCTGTTTCGTTAGGTGAGCTTGCGCGCATCCCGTGCGAGCAGTGCGACAAACCCTGCAATCATATCGTTGTTCTTGGGGTTTGACGCATTCCCATCCCGTGCGCGTTTCAGCACGCCCTGCACAATCGCGAGAAAGCGAAAGTAGGAAAACACCAGATAAAAGTTCCAATTGTCAGGGACTTGCGTGCCGCGTCTGTCACAGTATCTCGTCACATATTCTTCTTCTGTCGGAAGCCCTATTGACGCGCGATCCATGCCTGCGAGCCCCTTGAACTCCGCCGCATTCGGCAAACGCCAATGCATGCATTGATAGGCTAGATCGGCGAGGGGGTGGCCAAGCGTGCTCAGCTCCCAATCAAGCAGCGCGAGGATCTGGGGGTTGTCTTTCGCGTAGATCATATTGTCGATGCGGTAATCGCCATGCACAATTGCGCTGGCCCCGTCATCGTCGGGCATATTGGCGGTTAGCCAGTCCATTACGTAATCCGCATCGTCGAGGGTTTGGGTTTCCGCCGCTTTGTATTGCTGGCCCCACCGCGATACTTGTCGCTCAAAATAATTGCCCGGTTTGCCGTAATCGTTAAGCTCGATGTTCGCAGGATCAACCGAATGCAGCGCTGCCAAAGTGGCGTTCATCGCGTCATAAATCGCGGCGCGATCATGCAGGGCGAGCTCTGGCAAAGCAGGGTCCCAGAAGATGCGACCGTCGAGATACTCCATCACGAAGAACTGCGTGCCCATCGGGCTTTCATCGCCCGAGAGGTGCAACATCTTTGGAACAGGTACGTTCGTGCCCGCTAGGGCTTGCATAACGCGGAATTCACGATCAACCGCATGGGCCGATTTCAACAATTTCCCTGGTGGTTTCGCGCGCAGAACATATTTCGACGCACCCGAACTTAGCAAATATGTCGGATTGGACTGCCCATCTGAAAACTTTTCAACGCTTTTTAGAGGGCCGAAATCCTCCAGATGCTCTTGTAAATAGCGTTGTAGGTCGTCGTGATCATATATGTGCATCGCGTTACGTTCCGTCAGTGGGCATGGACAAGCTTCCTCTTAGTAAGCAATCCTTTCGCCAAACCCACAACTGTTACCTTGCGAAAGGATGCCGCCGATATGAGCATGAACCTAGGCTTGAACGAGGTGCATGCACCGCTTTTGCAGTGCGTGCGCGAAATGATTCGTGATGAGGTGATGCCGCTCGAAGACGAATATCACGCGGAGATCGGCAAGGATGATCGCTGGACTTACACGGCGCGGCAAGCGGAGATCCTCGAGAGGTTGAAGGCCAAAGCAAAGGCTGCGGGTCTTTGGAATTTCTGGCTAACGGATAGTGAGCGCGGGTTTGGCCTATCCACAGTAGACTATGCCTATTTCGCCGAAGAAATGGGCCGCACCCCGCTTGGGGCAGAGGTGTTTAATTGCTCTGCGCCTGATACGGGCAACATGGAAGTCTTTGAACGCTATGGCACGGATGCGCTGCGCGAGCGGTGGTTAACGCCACTTTTGGCGGGTGAGATCCGCTCTGCTTATTTGATGACGGAGCCGGATGTTGCCAGTTCTGATGCGACCAACATTTCGCTGTCGTGCGTGCGCGATGGGAATGAGTACGTGTTGAACGGTGAAAAATGGTGGGCCAGCGGGGCAGGCGACCCGCGGTGTAAGGTCTACATCGTTATGGTAAATACAGGTGCGGCGGATGCACCCAAACACCAGCGCCATTCGATGATTGTTGTGGATGCCGAGAGTGCTGGTATCGAAGTGTTGCGACCTATGCAGGTTTACGGCCATGATGATGCGCCGCACGGACATATGCATATTCGATTTACCGATGTGCGCGTTCCAGCTGAGAACCTGTTGCTGGGCGAAGGTCGTGGATTTGAAATTGCGCAAGGTCGGCTGGGGCCAGGGCGTATTCACCATTGCATGCGCTCTATCGGCCAAGCGGAATCAGCGCTGGAAATGATGTGCAAACGCTCGCTGGCGCGCGAGGCTTTTGGCAAACCATTGGCGCAGTTAGGCGCGAATTTCGATATAATCGCAGAGTGCCGCATGGAGATCGAACAAGCGCGTTTGATGTGTCTAAAAGCGGCTTGGATGATGGATAAGGGCGATGGCCGTTCCGCCGCCCCCTATATTTCGCAGATCAAAGTTGTGGCCCCGAATATGGCGCTCAAAGTGATTGACCAAGCGGTGCAAATGTTTGGCGCACAAGGGATTTCGCAGGACACGCCGCTTGCGATGGCATGGACATGGCAGCGTGCCTTGCGCTTTGCTGATGGGCCGGATGCAGTGCATCGCCGTCAAGTTGCGCGGGCTGAGTTGAAAAAATACACACAAGAGCGCATGTAAGCCGCCTGAGGGATGGTGAATCGCTTGACGCCTATCTGATATCCCCCTAAGAGCGGCCAAGAGATTTATACGCCTTAGCGAAAGCTTTGCCCAATTTTGCACGCTAGGGTTCGCTTAGCACCAAATGAACACGAGGATATGCCCATGTCGCGCCGTTGCGAATTGACCGGAAAAGGCCCGATGACGGGCAACAACGTAAGCCACGCTAAGAACCGCACACGCCGTCGGTTTTTGCCAAACTTGAATGATGTGACGCTTCAGTCCGAGATTCTGGGTCGCGGCATTAAGCTCAAGATCTGTGCTGCTGCATTGCGCACTGTTGACCACCGCGGTGGTTTGGATCAGTTTTTCGCTAAGTCCAAGGACAGCGAATTGTCTGACAGCGCGTTGAAAGTGAAAAAAGAGATCGCGAAAGCACAGGCAGCCGCCTAAACCTTTCGAGCCTTGCTAAAGTTTTGCGCCCCGTGGCTTACGCTACGGGGCGCTTCTTTTTGTCCGTTGAAGACCGTGTGCTGTCGCATTAAGTCTGGCTTGATGAAGCGATTTGCTCATATCCTTAGTTTCAGCCTCGTGGCGCTGATTGTGCTGACTGCGCAAAGCGCAGCAGTTGCGCGCACGATGACGGATGCGACTGGCCAAATGGTGATTTGCACCGGCACTGGCCCAATGATGGTCTACGTGGATGAACAAGGTGAGCCGACTGGCGCGCCACAGATTTGTCCTGAGTATGCGTTGTCCCTTATTGTTGCTTTGACGCCGTCGGAAATCGATTCTTTATCTTCGGGTGTTTGGTTTAAAGAGCGGACGGATGATCTTGCTCGGTCTCGCGTGATTTTGAAGTTTGGCACCCCAAGCGCGCGGGGTCCTCCTAACTTGATCTGATTCAAATTTTTCTCTCGTAATCAAATCAGTAAAGGAGAGACGCGATGTCTTTTACTACTAAACTCATTGCCGCACTTGCGGTCACCACCTTCGCCATCCCCGCGTTTGCGGACAGCATTATGATCAAAGACGCCTATGTGCGCACGGCTATGAAGGGAGCGAAATCAGGTGCGGCCTTCATGCAGATCATGAACCATTCAGACACTGACGACCGTTTGATTTCTGCCGCATCGGATGTGGCAAAAAAGGTTGAGCTGCACACGCATATGGATATGGGCGAAGGAGTCATGAAGATGATGCACGTTGAAGAGGGGTTTGTGATCCCCGCAGGTGGCATGCACGGTCTGTCACGGGGTGGCGATCATGTGATGTTCATGGGACTGACCGAAGACATGATCCAAGGCGAGAGCGTTGAGGTCACGTTGACGTTCGAGCAGGCCGGAGACATGGTAGTGCAGATCCCTGTTGATCTTGAGCGTCAGGATCATGGCGCAATGAAGCATGGCGATATGGATCATTAAGCGGTGAGGGGGCATTGCCCCCGCGCCTTTGGCGCTCCCTCAAAGTTTATTTGGAAAGAAGAAGCGGGGCGTTGTACTTTAGGGGAGCGAAATGAGCGACGACAATCCAATTCTATACTCGTTTCGTCGATGCCCTTATGCAATTCGCGCACGCTTGGCGGTGGCGATGTCCGGCGTGCGTGTCGAGCTTCGAGAAATTAGTTTGAAAGGGAAACACCCTGCGTTTTTGCAAGTTTCCAGTAGCGGCACCGTGCCGTGTTTGGCGGCCGATGATGGCGTCATCGATGAGAGCCTCGATATTATGATTTGGGCCTTAACGCGCAATGACCCGCAGGGGTGGTTGGATATGCCGGAGGTGGGTTGGCGGTTGATCGAGCAGTTCGATGGGCCGTTTAAAGATGCATTGGATCGCACAAAGTACGTTGTGCGACATCCTGAACTGGACCCTTTAGAACAACGAGCGATGGCACATCACCAGCTAAGTGATTTGAATGCTTCGATGGGGGAATGGGTGTTTGATCGGCCAACCCTTGCAGATTTTGCGATTTTACCCTTCGTGCGCCAATTTGCTTTCATCGACAAAACGCTTTTTGATGCGCAGCCATGGGAGCGGTTGCACGCATGGCTCTCGCGCTTTTTAGACTCGTCTGCGTTTCAGGATGTCATGGGTAAACACGCGTTTTGGCAAACAGACGACGTGGCAATCTATTTTCCCTAATCTTAAGAGCACATCTGTTTTGCGCGTTCGCCGAATTTTTTGTAGCGCTTCCAAAACGTCTCGTGACTAGAGCGATCTGATTGACGGATCCGCTGGCTGCGATGCGGGTCTTTAAAGAAGGATGCCGCCATTCGCTGTTCAGAGGAGCTCAGGGTTTTGCGCGCCGCTCTTTGAATGCACGCGCATAACCTGCGATTCGCAGCTTTGCGATCTGATTTCATGCAAGCGCGCGTGATTGTGCCAGCTTCAAGTGGAGCGGGAACCATAGGTGCTAGTACGCCCGCCAAAGCGAGCGACAAAATGATGTGTTTCATAGTCTTGCCTCTTTTCCGGCATGGTTGCGGTTCTTTTGCCCGTTGACTCACATGCCGATTACTCTCTTCTCAAATTTAGCGCAAAAACAGTGAAGATTCAATTCACGTGCTTGCTAGGCGAAGCCTTGCCAAATTTGGTAGGCATGCGTGGCGCATTCGCCACCTTGACCAAGTCGCAAAACCAACTCATATCCCACTCATGACAGAGCTGAACAAAATCCGTAATTTCTCCATCGTGGCGCATATTGACCACGGGAAATCCACCTTGGCTGATCGCCTTATTCAAGAGACGGGCACTGTGAAAGATCGCGACATGCAAGAGCAAATGCTCGACAGCATGGATATCGAACGCGAACGCGGGATTACTATCAAGGCGAACACGGTTCGGATCGACTATAAGGCAGATGATGGTGAAAATTATGTGCTTAATCTGATCGACACACCTGGTCACGTGGATTTCGCTTATGAGGTGTCACGGTCTATGCGCGCGGTAGAGGGATCTTTGCTCGTCGTTGATAGCTCGCAAGGGGTGGAAGCGCAGACTTTGGCTAACGTCTATCATGCGATGGATGCGGATCATGAAATTGTCTCGATCCTTAACAAGATAGATCTGCCCGCCTCTGATTGTGACCGCGTGGCGGAACAGATAGAAGATGTAATTGGCCTTGATGCGACAGATGCTATTCAGGTGTCTGCGAAAACGGGACAAGGCATTCGCGAGACTTTGGAAGCAATTGTTACCCGCCTTCCGGCACCCGTTGGCGAGCGCGATGCGCCGCTAAAGGCGATGCTGGTAGACAGTTGGTACGACGCATATCTGGGCGTAATCGTTCTGGTGCGCATCATCGATGGCGTGCTGAAAAAGGGCGAGCGGATCAAGATGCTCTCCAACGGGTCTGTGCATCATGTGGATCGCATCGGTGTGTTTAAACCGCAACGTGAAGAGATTGCAGAGCTTGGACCGGGCGAGATGGGGTTCTTGACCGCCTCCATCAAGCAGGTCCGTGATACGCGGGTAGGTGATACAATCACCCATGAGAAAAAGGGCACGGACGAAGCTTTGCCGGGCTTTAAACCTGCGCAGCCTGTTGTGTTCTGTGGGTTGTTCCCTGTGGACAGTGCTGAGTTCGAAGATTTGCGCGATGCGATCGATAAGCTTGCTTTGAATGATGCGAGCTTCTCTTTCGAGATGGAAACATCTGCGGCTTTGGGTTTTGGTTTCCGCTGTGGTTTCCTTGGCTTGTTGCATTTGGAAGTTATCCGAGACCGGATCGAGCGCGAGTATAACATCGAGCTTATCACGACTGCGCCGTCTGTGATTTATCACATTCACATGAAAGACGGCACGATGCAGGAGTTGCATAACCCTGCAGATATGCCTGATCTGACGTTCGTGGATCACATGCAAGAACCACGGATTAAAGCAACTATTCTCGTACCTGACGAGTATCTGGGCGATGTTTTAAAATTGTGCCAAGACCGTCGTGGCATTCAGGAAGACCTGACCTACGCAGGCACGCGTGCGATGGTGGTATATGATTTGCCTCTGAACGAAGTAGTGTTTGATTTTTATGATCGGTTGAAATCGGTGACCAAAGGCTACGCGTCGTTTGACTATCAAATGACGGGCTATCGTCAGGATCATCTAGTGAAAATGTCGATCCTCGTGAATGATGAACCTGTAGATGCGCTTTCAACCATGGTGCACCGTGATCGTGCAGAGATGCGCGGACGAGCGATGGTTGAAAAGCTGAAAGACTTGATCCCACGCCATATGTTCAAGATCCCTATTCAGGCGGCGATTGGCGGAAAAGTCATTGCGCGGGAGACTTTGTCTGCGATGCGTAAGGACGTAACCGCTAAGTGTTATGGTGGTGATGCGACGCGTAAGAAGAAGCTGCTTGAAAAGCAAAAAGCGGGTAAGAAGAAGATGCGTCAATTCGGCAAGGTCGATATCCCACAAGAAGCGTTTATTTCCGCGCTCAAGATGGATAGTTGATTTGGTGCGCGCTTGATTTGATCAGGCATGTTCGCTTAGGCTTGCAGTCCTCACGGGAGGACTATCAATGAAAACAGTGTTTGGAATGGCGATCGCAATATCGCTTAGTGCAGGAACTTTGTTTGCTGAAGGAATCGTACACAAGGTTGCGGTTCACGTGAACGAGAACGACCCAGCGGTTATGAATATTGCGCTCAACAATGTGCAGAACTTGACGAACTACTATCATTCGACAGGGGATACCGTTGAAGTTGAGGTGGTTACATACGGTCCGGGCTTGAACATGCTGATTGATGGTAAATCGCCTGTTGCAGATCGTATCGCGACGATGTCACTAGAAATGGACAATCTGAGCTTTGCAGCTTGTGGTAACACGCATCGAAAGATGTCTGCAAAGAAGGGTGAAGATATCGCTCTGCTGGACGAAGCCAATATGGTGCCTTCGGGTGTCGTACGGTTGATCGAACTTCAAGAAGATGGCTTTGCCTACGTGAAGCCTTAGGTCGATAGGTAAGGGGCGTGGTGCCACGCACCTTATGCTGACGCGCGTCGTAACTTCGCAAATGATGTATATTTCCAGTGTTCAGGTTTGCTCACGAACCCGTGCCGCACTGGGTCCAGCCAGCAATGCTCCATATGTGAATCGTAGTCGGCCTTTGAGCGGATATGATGTTCCCAAAACCGTTGGTTCCAAATACCGCGCTCTTGGCGTCTAGTGTCGCTCGCGAGTAGCGGTACTTTCGCCAGATTGCGCGAGAATCGAGATTTGATAATCCGCCATCGAGTAGAGTAATCACAATCGCCTTGCGGCAAGGTCCAGATGCAATGCATGTGATCGGGCAGAACCACCCACGCATTCACAGTGACGGGTCGTTCACGAAGTGTGCGTGCGACTGCGCTGCGCAACAGGTGAATTTCGCGCAAGAGCGTATCAGAGCCTTGGAGGCGCAGGCCTACAGTGAAGAAGACCGTCGCACCGCGAATGTGGGGCGTGTATAATTAGACATGCGCCCTTTGTGGAATATCATGTTTAAGAACTGATGAATCCCAGCAAGGTGCATGATATCACGCATCGTCATTTATCTGTTACATTCGAGTTCTAAAGGAGTTCTCATGACAACATATGCAATAAATGGCCTTGGCCGAATCGGAAAACTCGCTCTGCGGCCGCTTGTTGAAAGTGGCGCTAAAATCGCTTTTCTCAATGACGCTGTGGGCGATCCAGAAATGCATGCGCATCTAATGGAGTTTGATACTGTTCATGGGCGTTGGGATGCTGAATTCAGCTATGATGAAGATACGATAAGCATCAATGGAACAACGCTTCCGCTTTGCAATACGCGAAATCTTGAAGAGCTGCCGCTAAACGGTGTCGACGTTGTGATCGATTGTACAGGCGCGTTTAAGACCGAAGCGAAGCTCGCACCCTACTTCAAAGCAGGTGTGAAGAAAGTTGTCGTCTCTGCCCCTGTCAAAGACGGAAATGCGGCTAACATCGTTTATGGCGTCAACAACCACGATTACGATGCAAGCACGCAAAAAATCATTACGGCGGCGTCTTGCACAACAAATTGCCTCGCGCCCGTTGTGAAAGTGATCCATGAAAACCTGGGGATCAAACATGGCTCAATCACTTCGATCCATGATGTCACTAACACACAAACAATCGTGGATCGTCCCGCCAAGGATTTGCGGCGTGCGCGGTCTGCTTTGAATTCCCTGATCCCCACGACAACGGGCTCAGCCACGGCGATCACGCTGATCTATCCTGAACTGACTGGCAAACTGAACGGCCACGCAGTACGCGTGCCCTTGCTCAATGCGTCCATCACCGACTGCGTTTTTGAAGTGGAGCGCGCAACGAGCGAAGCCGAAGTGAACGCGCTGTTCAAAGCCGCCTCAGAGGCGGAGCTGGCAGGCATTCTGGGATATGAAACCCGCCCGTTGGTGTCTGCCGATTACGTGAACGATCCGCGCAGCACGATCATTGACGCGCCTTCTACCATGGTCGTGAACGGTACACAGGTTAAAGTCTACGCGTGGTATGACAATGAATGGGGCTATGCGAACCGTCTCATCGATGTCGCGCGTATGGTTGGCGAGGCGTTGTGACACGGCCAACAGGCTTTGCAGCCTATCTAGTCGTCACTGGAGCCTATTGGGCTTTCATGCTGACGGACGGTGCCCTGCGGATGCTGGTATTGTTGCATTTTCATGGGCTTGGTTTCTCGTCTGTCCAACTCGCCTATCTCTTTGTGCTCTATGAAGTTGCGGGGATGGTGACCAATCTTTGCGCGGGCTGGCTGGCTGTGCGTTTCGGTTTAACCACAACGCTTTATGCAGGCCTTGGTTTGCAGATTGTTGCGCTCTTAGCGTTAACACAACTCGACCCGAGTTGGAGCATTGCTATCTCCGTCGCCTTCGTGATGTGCGCGCAAGGCGTGTCTGGCATCGCCAAAGATCTCACCAAGATGAGCAGTAAATCCGCGGTAAAATTGCTCGCCCCGTCTGAGGATAGCACACTTTTCCAGTGGGTAGCTGTGCTGACCGGATCAAAGAATGTGATCAAAGGTTTGGGTTTCTTTTTGGGTGGCGCTTTGCTGGCGGTGTTTGGATTTGAAGGGGCTGTTCTTGGAATGGCCTGTGCGCTTGGTTTTCTCCTCACGCTGGTCGTGTGGCGCATGCCGTCTGGGCTGCCGTCTGGGATGAAGGGTGCAAAGTTCAGCGCGGTCTTTTCTACAAGCGAGGCGGTGAATTGGCTAAGTCTCGCTCGGGTTTTTCTGTTTTCGGCCCGAGATGTATGGTTCGTCGTAGGCGTCCCGCTTTACTTCTATGGCGTATGGTCTGACGGGTCAGATGCGGGCAACAAAGCGGCCTTCTTTATGATTGGCAGTTTCATGGCGCTTTGGGTGGTTGCCTATGGGATAGTGCAAGGGAGTGCACCGAAAATTCTTGCGCGCTTGCCTGTGCAAAGCGCTTTTGAATTGGCAATGCCCTTAGCGTTTGTGCCCCTAATTCTGGCGATCGTGCTTTTGTTCAGCAATAGCACAGTTATGCCTCTCGTGGTCATCGGCCTCTTTGTATTCGGATTTGGTTTTGCACTTAACTCTGCGCGGCATTCTTTTTTGATCTTAAGTTTCAGCACGAACGCGCGCGTTAGCATGGATGTGGGATTTTACTATATGGCCAACGCGGCGGGACGATTGCTGGGAACGCTATTGTCCGGGATCGCATATCAAAGCGGTGGCTTGGAACTTTGTCTTCTGATCGCGTCGCTGATGCTGTTTTTGAGCGCGGGTGTTGCGCGCCGATTGCCACAGTCGGGCGTCGCTTAAGAAGGAGCGCTGCCCCCGTCTCAGCAAGCTGAGCCTCCCCTGAGGTATTTGGAGACCAAAGAAGCCGAGACCGCGCGAGAAATGTTGCGCGCGGCCCTGAGTCGTTTAGCCGATGATCGCGTTGAGCGTCGCGGAGGGGCGCATAACGGTTGTGGTTTTTGCCGCATTGCCGTGATAGTAGCCACCCAAGTCAACTGTAGGGCCTTGGGCGTTTGCGAGTTCTGACAGAATTGCTGTTTCACCGTCGGCCAATGCTTTGGCGATTGGGGCGAAGTGTGCGGCGAGATCCGCATCGCTGTTTTGTGCAGCCAGTGCTTCGGCCCAGTAGCGCGCGAACCAGTAGTGGCTGTCGCGGTTGTCAGGTTCACCCACCTTACGGGAAGGTGAGCGGTTATCGTCTAGGATACCTTGAGTGGCCGCATCAACCGCCTGGCCAAGAACGCGGGCCTTCTCGTTAGAACGTGCGTCTGCGAGGAACTGAAGGCTCTCTCCGAGCGCGCAGAACTCGCCGAGGCTATCCCAACGCAAGTGGTTCTCTTCCATAAGTTGTTGCACGTGCTTGGGTGCAGAGCCGCCAGCGCCTGTTTCAAAGAGGCCGCCACCCTGCATTAGTTTCACGATGGAAAGCATCTTGGCGGAGGTCGCGAGTTCCAAGATTGGGAAGAGGTCTGTGAGGTAGTCGCGCAGTACGTTGCCAGTGATCGCGATGGAATTCTTGCCCTTCGTAATCGTCTTGAGAGAGGCGCGTGTTGCTTCGCGTGGGGCCATGATCTGGAACTTGTCTGCAACGCCATTTGCTTCAAGGATCGGCTTAACATAGGCGATCAGTTCCGCATCATGTGCGCGGTTAGCGTCGAGCCAGAAAATCGCTTCACAGCCTTCCGCCTTTTGACGGGAGATCGCGAGGTTCACCCAATCTTCAATCGGGGCTTTACGCGCAGAGGCGGAGCGCCAGATGTCCTGCGCCGCGACCTTGTGTTCATGCAGAACGGTGCCATCATCGAGAATCATCTTGACCGTGCCTGCCGATGGCATTTCGAAAGTTGTTGGGTGCGAACCGTACTCTTCCGCCTTTTGCGCCATTAGGCCGATGTTTTGCACGGTGCCTGCGGTCGCCGGGTTCAGCGCGCCGTTTTCTTTGAAGAACTTAACGGATTCATCATAGACAGGTGCGTAGGAGTTGTCTGGAATAACGCAGTTTGCATCAGATTCGGCACCATCTGGGCCCCAACCTTTACCACCAGCGCGGATAAGTGCAGGCATAGACGCGTCGATGATCACGTCAGATGGGACGTGCAGGTTAGTGATGCCCTTGTCGCTATCCACCATATACATAGGGGGGCGTTTGCTCATGCAGGCGTCAATTGCTGACATGATCTCTGGCTGGTTTTTCACACGCTCCAAGAGATCACCAAGACCGGAGTTCGGGTTCACGCCGAGGTCTGCCATTTCAGCGCTGAATAGATCAAAGACGGGGGCAAGGAAAACCTTGACCGCGTGGCCGAAGATGATCGGGTCCGAGACCTTCATCATCGTTGCCTTCATGTGTAGCGAGAAGAGCGTGCCGTCTTCTTTCGTGCTTGCGATTTCGTCTGCGAGGAAGGTATCAAGCGCAGCTGCACTCATGAATGTGGCGTCGACGACTGTGCCTGCGGGGTAGCTAAGACCCTCTTTCAATACGGTTTCGCCTGTGGCTGTTTCGAGAACGATTTTTGCGGTGGCTTCTTTGGCGAGGGTTACGGATTTTTCGTTGGAGAAGAAATCGCCACAGGCCATAGAGGACACGCGCGTTTTGCTGTCGGCAGTCCATTTACCCATGCGGTGTGGGTTGTTCTGAGCATAGCTTTTTACCGCTTTTGCTGCACGGCGATCAGAGTTGCCTTCGCGCAGAACCGGATTCACAGCAGAGCCTTTAATCGCATCAAACTTCGCGCGGATCTCTTTTTCAGCGTCCGTCTCGGGTGTTTCTGGGTAGTCGGGAAGTGCGAAGCCTTGCGACTGGAGTTCTTTCACCGCAGCGACTAATTGGGGCACGGAAGCCGAGATGTTGGGGAGCTTGATCACGTTCGCTTCTGGCGTTTTGACTAAGCGACCAAGCTCTGCCAAATCATCAGATTGGCGCTGATCTTCTTTCAGATGCTCGGGGAAGGTCGCCAGAACGCGACCTGCGAGAGAGATGTCTTTTGTGCCCACAGACACGCCCGCGGCGGCGGTGAATTTCTGAATGATCGGCAAGAACGACGCGGAGGCCAATTCGGGTGCTTCATCGACTTTTGTGTAGATAATATCGGACATCTGGAAACCTCTTTAAGATGGTGTTGAGGTGTCCTTAGTGGATCATCAGCGAGTCGTCTACAGTATACCGTGGTATGCGGTGTCGCAGTTTGCAGTCTAAATGATCGCTTTTTCTTCAAATGTACGCCCTTCTGCTATGCGTTCGAATCCGAAAGGCGCCATGTCGAGTGTTCGGTAGCTGCCATAAGTCAGCCATTCCGCTGTCGCGCGGCCCATTGCAGGACTTTGTTGTAAGCCGTGGCCGGAAAATCCATTGAGGAAGATGAAGTTCGTAATCTCTGGATGGGCACCAAGAACTGCGTTTTGATCCAGCGTGTTGTAGGCGTAGTGACCTGCCCATTCGGTGACGACTTTGATCGCCTCGAACTGGGGGATGCGGGTCGCAATGATTGGCCACACGTGATTTTCCCAGCGGCTATGATCCATGTTGAAGTCGCTTGGATCGACCGCGATGTCGTATTCAAGGTCAGGGGGGCCACCGGCGAGATAGGTTTTGGGACCATCTTGGCGGAAATGCACACCTGAAGGGTCAATCGTCAGCGGTAGGTCCTGATTAAGCGGTTGTTTGGCGCTGAAAATCCAGGTGAAGCGTTTACGCGGCTCAACAGGTAATGCGATTCCTGCCATCTTTGCGGTCAGGGCCCCACGTGGACCAGAGGCGTTGACAACTTGACCTGCGCCAATCAACTCACCGCTTTCAAGCGTGACAGAGTACACCTTGCTCTCTTGAACATCCATCGCAACCACGCGGTTCGTGACATATTCCGCACCGCGATCCTTGGCGGCGCGACGCCACCAATCAAAAACCGTGCCGCCATCCCAATAGCCCTCATCCTTGAGGTTGATAGAGCCTAGTTTGATGTCATCGACATTGTAAAACGGATAGCGCGAATAGATCTCTTCTGCGCTCAAAAGCTGGGTTTCTGCACCCATCTCAAGCTGCACCTTTTGGTTTTCGCGTAGTGTGTCGGCGAAACTGTCAGTGTCTGCGAGATACATGTAGCCGTAGTTCTGGATATCCAGTTCCGGCACGCGCGTATCGTTGCCCATGTAGCCACGCAGGTTCTTGACGAAATCAGCCGCAAACTGGCTGATTTGCACATTCAGCTTATTGGAAAATTGCTGACGCATGCAGGAATTCGTGTGCGCTGTAGAACAATTAGCGTAGCTGCTGTCCATCTCAACGACCAGCACAGAGCCGTCGAAATCGGGATTGTCTGTGAGGAACCAAGCCGTCGACGACCCCATCATTGCGCCACCGATGATCACGACATCGTAGTGGGTTTTGCTCGGGGTGTTCATTGCGCTCTTTCGACAGGGCCACCTTGTGTAGCCCAAGTGGAGAAGCCTTCACGCAGGTGTGCCGCGTCAAAACCCATGTTTTGCAGGGTTTGAACCGTGAGGGCAGATCGCCAGCCAGAAGCGCAATGAAAGACGAACTGTTTGTCTTCGCCAAATATCGGTTTGAAATAGGGGCTGTCCGGGTCAATCCAGAATTCGATCATCCCGCGTGGTGCATGAAAACTGCCGGGGATAAAGCCACTGCGCTGGCGTTCGCGTACGTCACGGATATCAACAACGACGAGCTTCGGATCCTCCAGCATCGCAATTAGGTCTGGCGTTTCAATCTCACGAATATCTACGCGCGCGGCGGCGACCATGTCTGCCGCTGGTGTTTTGAGCTTTGCCACCACAATCTCCTAAATAATCCCAGCTTTAGAAAGCGCTTCAATGCGAGCGCTGTCCATCCCTAATTCTTCCAGTATGGCGCGGCTGTGTTCGCCCAAGGCTGGAATGGAATCCATGCGGGGCGCTGCTCCGACGCCGCCAGGGGGCAAGAGGGCGGGCATGGGGCCGATGGGCGTGCTCACCTCGCGCCAACGATTCCGTGCTCGTAATTGTGGATGCGCCCAAAGTCCCGCCATATCGTTCATCCGCGCATTGGCGATGCCGGCGGCGGTAAGTCGCACGATGACCTCTTCAGCATTCCACTTGGAAAAGGCGGCCATGATGATTGCTGTCAGATCCAGCTTGTTGGCCGCGCGGGCATGATTGCTCTCGAAGCGCGGGTCGGTTTCAAGCGCTGGTGCATCAAGGATATCGCGACAAAACACCGCCCATTCGCGGTCATTTTGCAGCCCCAACATCACCTCTTTCCCGTCGCCCGCAATGAAAGGGCCATAGGGAAATATTGTGGCATGTGCTGCCCCTGCGCGAGCGGGCGGTTCTGCGCCATCAGTGGCGTAATACATCGGGTAGCCGATCCATTCAGCCAGCGCTTCGAGCATGGAAATATTGATCTCAACGCCGAGGCCTGTCTTGCTGCGCTGCAAAAGTGCGGCGAGGATATTGGTGTAAGCATACATGCCTGCGGCGATATCAGCGACGGAAATGCCTGCCTTGCTGGGTTTTGCGTCTGTGCCTGTGATCGATAGGAACCCCGCCTCTGCTTGCACCAAAAGATCATAGGCCTTACGGTCGGTTTCAGGGCCGTCGGGACCGTAGCCAGAAATATTGCAGACGATCAGTTCAGAGTGGATTTCATGAAGCGTTTCAAAACCCAGTCCCATGCGATCTGCTGCACCGGGGGCAAGGTTTTGCACCAGCACATCTGCGCCTTCAATCAATTTACCAAGCACATCTATGCCTTCGGGCGATTTCAGATCAAGCGTCAGGCTTTCTTTGGAGCGGTTGGTCCAAACGAAATGCGAAGACATCCCACGCGCGCGCGTGTCGTAGCTGCGCGCAAAATCGCCTTTTCCCGGGCGTTCAATCTTGATTACGCGCGCACCTAGATCGGCCAGTTGACGTGTCGCAAACGGGGCCGCGATCGCGTGTTCCAGCGCAATCACTTTGATACCATCGAGCGGTAACATCAAAACGACCTCGGCAGGCCCAAGATATGTTCGGCCACATATGATAGGATCAGGTTGGTGGAGATTGGTGCGACTTGATAAAGTCGGGTTTCGCGGAATTTGCGCTCCACATCATATTCAGCGGCAAAGCCGAAACCGCCATGGAACTGGATACAGGCGTTTGCTGCTTCCCAGCTGGCCTTAGCAGCAAGGTATTTCGCCATATTCGCTTGAGCTCCGCAGGGTTCGCCTGCGTCATACAGGCGGCATGCTTCAAACCGCATGAGATTGGCGGCTTCGATCTCGATATGGGCCTCTGCGATGGGGAACTGAACCCCTTGGTTCTGACCGATAGGGCGGCCAAACACTTCACGCGACTTGGCATATTCCGTGACCTTTTCGGTGAACCAATAGCCATCACCAATGCATTCGGCGGCGATCAAGGCGCGCTCTGCATTCAGCCCATCAAGGATGTATTTGAAGCCCATCCCTTCCTCGCCAATCAGATTCTCTGCGGGGATTTCGAGGTTGTCAAAGAACAACTCATTCGTTTCGTGATTGACCATATTGGGGATCGGTTTGACCTCTAGCCCGTTGCCAATCGCGTCGTGTAAATCGACGATGAAGATTGACATGCCAAGAGATTTCTTCGTGACCTCGGCCAAGGGCGTTGTGCGCGCCAGCAGGATCATCAGATCAGAGTGCTGTACGCGCGAGATCCAGACTTTTTGCCCGTTGATCACGTATCTATCGGCGCGCTTTTCCGCTTTGGTTTTAATCTTGGTGGTGTCGGTGCCTGTTGTCGGCTCCGTCACACCCATGCTTTGTAAGCGCAGCTCACCGGAGGCGATGCGCGGCAGGTATTTTTGTTTTTGCGCGTCCGAGCCATGACGCAAGAGCGTGCCCATATTGTACATCTGCCCATGACACGCACCGGAGTTTCCGCCGGAGCGGTTGATCTCTTCCATGATCACGCTCGCTTCGGTCAGGCCAAGGCCGGAGCCGCCATATTTTTCGGGGATCAATGCGGCCATCCAACCAGCTTTGGTCAAGGCATCAACGAAGGCTTCGGGGTAGCTGTGGTCTTGGTCTATCTGGCGGTGATATTCGGGTGGAAACTCAGCGCAGAGCGCGCGTACGGCGTCGCGGATGTCTTGGTAGGCTTCGCTCATGTTTTGTCCTTGATCTGTGCTGTGCCTTTCATCGCAAATGCACCATCTTTCCGTGCGACCCAAAGCTCGATCTCACCATTGTTCGCACAAGTGCCATGGACAGAAAATTGCTGGGTATCAAACACAGGTGCAAGCGCGCGGAAGTTGAAATGCGTGACCTTTGCTGCTGGGTATTCACGGCGCAAAAGATCCAGCATCAAGGTTGCGAGCAAAGGGCCATGCACGACCAACCCGCCGTAGCCCTCTGCTCCGACGCAAAAGGGATGATCGTAGTGGATGCGGTGGCCATTGAAGGTGAGTGCGGAGTAGCGAAACAAGAGAACGGGGTCGGGCACGGTTTTTCTAGAAAAATCACACGACGTCGGCGCATGTGGCGGCGTTGGTGTGGGGGCGTTTGGATCTGGCAAAGCGCGATAGACGATGTCTTGCTCTTCGCGAATGCAATGTTTTTGATCCTCAAAAACGTCATGGGTCACCGTGACGAATACCAAATCCCCGCTGCGCCCTGATTTATGTGTCACGCTTTTGACAGTGGAGCGCTTGCGCGCTGACCTGCCAATCGTCACAGGGGCAAGAAACTCTAAACGGCTGCCTGCCCACATCCGTCTTGGCAAAGGCACGGGCGGCAGGAACCCACCAAGCGCCGCATGCCCATCATAGCCACTCTCACCCAACTTATGGATTGGTAGAAAATGCAACCAATGCCAGAGCGGGGGCAACGCATCGCCAATATGATACTCCTCATCGTTGCGATCTAGCGTTGCTGCCAGTGCATTTGCGGGAAACGCAGCGATCAGGTCATCCCGCGTCTCACGACGTCCTTGCCAGTTTTGCAAATGTTTAACGTCGATCATCGCTTAACCCGCCACATGCCCTTTCAGCAGGTTGAGCAGACCGCCAAGCACAAAGCAAGCGGCAGCGACGCAAACGATTGTCGGACCCGTGGGGGTGTCGAAAATATAAGCGGCTTGCAGACCGGCCATAGCCGAGATCGCGCCAATACCGGCGGCTATGAAAGCCATACGTTCTGGTGTTCCTGCGAATGGACGTGCGGCTGCGGCTGGGATGATCAAGAGAGCCGCAATTAACAAAACGCCGACGACTTTAATGGCGACCGCCACGACCACCCCGAGTGCAATAGTCAGAACCATCTGTTCACGGCGCGGATCAATGCCTGCGGCATATGCAAGATCGTTGCTGAGGGTCGCAGTCAATAGCGCGGACCAACGCCACCATAAAAGCAGCAGGACCAACAGCACACCGATCCAAACAATCAGCAAATCGAATCGTGATACTGCGAGGATGTCGCCAAAGAGATAAGCCATCAAGTCGATGCGTACCCCTTGCAAAAACGACACTGCAACCAGGCCAATGGCCAGTGCGGAGTGCGCCATCACCCCGAGGAGCGTATCCATCGCATAGCCACGCCCAGAAAGCGTGGATACGGTCCAGCCCATCAGTAGCGTGATGATCAGTACGCCCGCAAAGATTGAGGTGGAGAACGATAGAGCCAGCGCGATGCCTAGGATCGACGCGTGCGCAGTCGCTTCGCCGAAATATGCCATACGCCGCCAAACCACGAAGCACCCCAATGGGGCCGCGGCAAGTGCAACGCCAAACCCAGCAAGGGCCGCGCGCACAAGAAAGCTGTCTAAGATGTCCATTATGCGTCCTCATGTTCGTGATCGTGCGCATGGTGATGGTGGTCGTGATCATGGCGATACAGTGCCAAGGCTCCTTGGGTGCCCGAGCCAAACAGCGCGCGGTATTCTGGTGCGGAGGCGACAACTGCGGGCGTGCCTTCACAGCACACATGACCATTCAAACAGATCACGCGATCAGAGGCGGCCATCACAACATGTAGCTCGTGGCTTACCATCAGCACGGCGCAGCCTAGTGTTTCGCGCAAGCTCTCGATTTCGCGGTAGAAAGCGGCAGATCCTGGTTGATCAAGCCCCTGTGTCGCCTCATCCAAGATCAACAGCTCAGGTTTTCCAAGCAAGGCGCGGGCCAGTAGAACCCGTTGAAATTGCCCGCCAGAGAGATCGCTCATTTGGCGGTTCGCCAGCGCCCCTGAGCCGGCTTGCTCAAGCGCGTCTTTGGCAGCGGACGCACTCACGCGTAAGGGGAGCGACAGAAACCGCGCGACACTTATGGGAAGCGTTGGGTCAATATGTAGTTTTTGCGGGACATAGCCGATTCGAAGACCGTCTTTGCGTGTCAGCGTCCCGCTTTTGAGCGGGGTGGCACCGATGAAAGCGCGCAAAAGCGTCGATTTACCCGACCCGTTTGGCCCGACAATCGTAACAATCTCGCCTGCGTTGATGTCCAATGTCACGTTCTGCAAAACAGGTGCGTTGCCGTGATTGACGGAAATGTTTTTGGCGCTGATCAAGGTCATGTTGCGGGCCTTTCTGCGCAGTTCGGACAGACCCCCACGGCCTCTAACACGGCACGCTCAATGTGAAATCCAGCGATCTTCGCGCTTGACCCTAACTGCCCACGTGCTGATTTGGTTTGTGCTTCTGCGACGCCATCGCACTTGCGGCAAATCAAAAAGGCTGGATCATGTACTTCACCGGGATGGGCGCAGGCCACAAAGGCGTTCAAACGTTCAATTTTGTGGGCAAACCCGTGCGTGACCAAAAAATCCAACGCGCGATAGGCAACTGGCGGCTGCGAGCCAAGCCCCTCTGAACGTAGTTTATCAAGTATGTCATAAGCCCCCAGTGCGCGATGTTCGTGCAACAGGATTTCGAGCACGCGACGACGGACAGACGTCAATTGCAAACCTTCTTTGGCGCAATGTGCTTCGATCTGCGCCAGATTGTCAGTGATGCAATGGGTGTGGTCGTGGCTTGAAAATCCTATGGGGTCCATCTAAGCGCTTTCGCTAGGTGAGAAACTGGGTTGACGTTCAGTGTTATATTATAACATATTACGGAAAACAGCAACCGGATATGTTATAACCATGAAAAGATCAATCGCGATTGCCGCCGCACTCTTATGTTCTACCGCCGCTTACGCAGAAGCGCCACGCGTTGTCGCGGATATTGCGCCGCTGCATTCCCTTGTTGCCAAGGTTATGGGGAACGTTGCGCAGCCGAAATTATTGATTGAGCCAACATCGTCACCGCATTCCTACGCACTGCGCCCGTCCCAAGCTGTTGCGTTGGAAGAGGCACATATTGTGTTTTTCACTAGCGATGGCCTGACCCCTTGGATCACCACGCCACTTGAGACGTTAGCGAGTGATGCGCTTGTGATCGAAGTTATGGCGGATGAGGCGAACGTACATTTCGAATATCGCGATTCGGGTGGCGATCATGATCACGGTCACGGTCATGAAGACGATCACAGCGACGACCACGCAGATGATCATAAAGAAGATCACGACGATGACCACGCGGATACCCATGATGAAGATCATGCAGATGATCACAAAGAAGATCATGCGGATGGTCATCGCGACGGTCACAGTGACGAAGGGCTAGATCCGCACGGTTGGCTTGATCCTGAGAATGCGAAAATCTGGCTGGTTCAGATCGCTGAAGCGCTCGCCAAAAAAGACCCAGAGAATGCGGTCACGTACCAAGTGAATGCGCAAGCAGCTTTGGTGGAGTTGACCGCGCTTATGGTCAAACTGAAAGCACAATTGGAGCCGGTGAAGGGGAATCCTTACCTCGTTCTTCATGATGCGTTTCAGTATTTTGACCGCCGTTTTGAACTTAAATTCGCAAGTTCTATTGCGCTCGGCGATGCCAGTACCCCAAGCCCCGCGCGTATTGCCAAAGCCCAAGAGATCCTCGAGGAAAGCAATGCGGCTTGCGTCTTCACGGAACCACAACAAAGCGACAAGCTTGTTAAAGTGGTAATTGAGGGAACCGACGTCAAAACAGGAGAGCTTGATGCAATTGGGGCCAGACTTTTGCCCGGCCCCGATCTCTACACGTCGCTGCTACAAGGTCTCGCAGACAGCTTTGCGATTTGCGCTAAGGGTTAACCCGCGATCATTTCGGATTGGCGCACAATAACCTCGGCCTGCTTGATGGATGCGATATCCACCAAGCGGCCCTTGTAAACAGTCGCGCCTTCGCCATTTGCTTTCGCGGTTTCCATCGCGGCTAAGATATCGCGTGCTTCTGCGACGGCCTCTGCGGAAGGAGTGAATACCTCGTTGGCGAGCGTGATCTGCTTGGGATGGATCGCCCATTTGCCGACCATACCAAGCGTCGCAGAGCGGTACGCTTGCGCTTTAAAGCCCTCGTCATCCGAGAAGTCGCCGAAAGGACCGTCAACTGGCAACACGCCATGGGTGCGACACGCCGCGACTATTGCCGCTTGCGCCCAATGCCATGGATCAGACCAATGCTTTTCACCGTCGCGCATCATGTAATAGTTTTCCTGCGTGCCGCCGATACCCGTCGTCGCCATGCCCATAGAGGCTGCGAAATCGGCAGCACCTAGGCTCATCGCTTGCAAGCGCGGAGAGGCGGCTGCGATTTCTTCGACATGCGCGATGCCAGCGGCGCTTTCGATGATAACTTCGAAAGAGATCGGCTTGCTGCGCCCTTTTGCAGTTTCAATCGCAGTGACCAATGCATCGACCGCATAAATGTCTGCGGCGCACCCAACCTTTGGGATCATAATCTGGTCAAGGCGATCGCCTGCTTGTTCCAGCAGGTCCACAACATCGCGATACCAATACGGTGTGTCGAGACCGTTGATACGCACAGAAAGGGTTTTGTTGCCCCAATCAATATTACTGATGGCCATGATGGTATTCTTGCGTGCGCTGTCTTTGTCAGACGGAGCGACGGAATCTTCGAGGTCCAGATTGATGACGTCCGCGGCACTAGCGGCCATCTTCTCAAAGATCGCTGGGCGAGAACCGGGTCCAAAGAGTTGGCAACGATTGGGACGGGCGACAGGAGTAGGTTGGATACGGAAGCTCATGGCGATTCTTTCGAGTAATTAAATTACGTTTTTATCTAGCGTTTTGTTATTTCGTTGCAGGGTTAGGCACAAGGTTTTTTCTGCACTTGCATTATCCTTGCTGCATCGCAGAAATGGAGATTCTTTTCGCAACGATAAGACTGAGTAAAAATTCATCGAAAATTATGCAGTAATACGCAGGATTCTTCGAAAAAATATAAATTTAGTCAAGTAAACGAGAGAAAATCGCGAACTATACGCTGCAAACAGTCGCAATACTCGATTCTAAGGAGAGCATCATGATCGAAACACCATATCTTTTGTTTTTGGGCGACGCACCGGACCAGCTTGCAGCGAAAGTCGCGATCGGTATCAGAGACTGGCGTCCTGAAAACTCTGTTGGTCAGTTGAGCCTGCTGGGTTGTGGCGCGGACCTAGGTTTGACCGAAATGACTTTGGCAGATGCGAAAGTAGCAGGTGCCAAAACATTGGTGATCGGCGTGGCCAACCGGGGTGGAATTATCAGCCAAGCTTGGAAAGATGTACTGATTGAAGCGATTGAAATGGGCTACGATCTTGCCTCTGGCCTGCACAATCTTTTGCGTGATGAGGGCGATCTTGTCGCTGCGGCTCAGGTTGCTGGCACGACCTTGCATGATGTGCGTGTGCCAACAGTTGGTTATCCAATCGCGAATGGTATCAAGCGCACGGGCAAGCGTTGTTTGGCTGTCGGCACAGATTGCTCTGCGGGCAAGATGTACACGGCTATGGCGATGGACAAGCTGATGAACGAGCGCGGTCTCAAGTCTACGTTCCGCGCAACGGGTCAAACGGGTATCTTGATTACTGGTCACGGCGTGCCGCTCGACGCGGTTGTCGCGGACTTCATGGCGGGCGCGGTCGAGTACCTTACGCCTGATAATGATGAGGATCACTGGGACATGATCGAAGGGCAGGGCAGCTTGTTCCACGTTTCTTACTCTGGTGTCACAATGGCGTTGGTCCACGGCGGTCAGCCCGATGCCTTGATCCTATGTCATGAACCTACCCGCAGGCACATGCGTGGCCTGCCGACGTTCAAGCCACCTTCTTTGGAGACGCTACGCGATACGGCGCTACCTTTGGCGCAAGTGGGCAATCCTGCGTGTAAAGTCGTCGGCATTTCGGTGAACACTCAGCACATGTCCGAGGACGAAGCCGTTGCTTATCTGAAGGAAACTGAAGAGCGTATGGGTCTGCCAACAGTTGATCCATATCGTCACGGTGCGGATCGTCTGGTTGACGCTTTAGCTGATATCTGATGCCTTTCGCTTGCGCTGGATTGACTGGCGCAAGCACACACGACCCATAGGAAGCTCCCAATGCAAATCGATGTCACGCATGACGTGTTCAAACTCGCCCAAGCGTTCACTATCTCGCGTGGATCGCGCACAGAAGCGAAAGTTCTCACCGTTCGCCTGACCGATGGTCATGTGTCAGGCTGGGGCGAATGCGTACCCTATGCGCGTTACGCTGAGACGCTAGAAAGTGTTGAAGCGCAAATTCGCGCGCTTCCTGAAAATTTCAATCGCGAATCTTTATACGAATTGCTTGAGCCGGGTGCTGCGCGCAACGCTGTTGATTGTGCCCTTTGGGACTTGGAAGCGAAGCAAGCGGGCAAACCTGTTTGGGAACTTGCAGGTTTGGTCAAGCCGGGGCCAGAGATCACGGCATATACTTTGTCGCTCGACACGCCTGAGAAAATGCGAACCCAAGCGGCTGAGAATGCGAGCCGCCCTTTGCTCAAGATAAAGCTAGGTACGCCTGATGATATGCCCCGCTTAGAGGCGGTGCGTCGTGGCGCAGCCAAGTCACGCATCATCATTGATGCGAACGAGGGCTGGACGGCGGATGTTTACGCTGAACTCGCACCGCATTTGGTTGGCCTTGGGGTTGAGTTGGTAGAGCAACCGCTGCCCGCCGGTGCGGATGATATGTTGAGCGAGATCGCACGTCCTTTGCCTGTTTGCGCTGATGAATCTTGCCATGACCGTAGCAGCTTACCCAAGCTCAAAGGCAAATATGATGTGGCCAACATCAAGCTTGATAAAACCGGTGGTCTGACCGAAGCGCTTGCTTTGAAAAACGAAGCCCTGGCCCAAGGCTATGGCGTTATGGTCGGGTGCATGGTCGGTTCATCACTGGCAATGGCACCGGCGACATTGCTAGCTCAGGGCGCGCTGTTCACTGATCTCGACGGCCCACTTTTGCTTGCCGAAGATCGTGCGACGCCATTGCAATTTGATGTCGCGGGTGTGCATCCGCCTAAACCAGAGCTTTGGGGATAGTCACATGGCTAACGCAAACACATCCAAGCGCGCATTGATAGAAGGCAAAGCCGCTCTGATCGTGATCGACATTCAAGCGTCCACATTTATCGACGATAGTGTCGTGCGCTCCATCGATAATATGCCAGGCTATAAAGAGCGTATGTTAGAAGCGCGCAAAGCAATTGATGGTGCGCGTGCGGCGGATATTCCTGTGGTGTTTATCCAAGAAGTGCATCGCCCTGATTTGATCGACTTTGGCCGCGAACTCGATGGCGATGAGGATATACATTGCCTTGAGGACAATCCAAAGACCGCGCTTGCGGTGAAGGAAATGGGCATCCTTCCAAAGGACTACATCGTTCAAAAACGCCGCTACTCCGCTTTCTTTGGTACCGATCTGGAAATCCTGCTCAAAGGTCTGAAGGCAGAGACCTTGATCCTTGTAGGCGGCCTCACAGATGTTTGCGTGCAATACACATTCGTGGATGCGCACCAGCAGGACTACTTCACCCGCGTGATCGAGGATTGCGTTGCGGGTTCGAGCCTTGAGGCGCATGACGCCTCGCTCAAAGCAATGGAATATCTGCAAACTGGCGCCATTCGTAGCCTTGAAGATGTGCTTCAAGTTATGAAACAAAGCGCGTGAACCGATCTAATAAGGACCAAGCTTCATGACTCGTACTGTATATGTGAATGGCGAATACCTCCCAGAAAACGAAGCCAAGGTGTCGATTTTCGATCGTGGCTTCCTGATGGCTGATGGGGTGTATGAAGTGACCTCCGTACTGGGCGGCAAATTGATCGATTTTGATGGTCATGCTGTGCGCTTGCAGCGCTCTTTGGACGAGCTGGAAATGAACAACCCGATCTCCAAAGAGGAGCTGCTTGAAGTGCACCGCGAATTGGTACGCGTGAACGAGATCGATGAAGGGATGATTTATCTTCAGATCACCCGCGGCGCGCCTGATGATCGCGATTTCGTCTTTCCAGATCCCGAAACCACACCTCAAACTATCGTTTTGTTTACACAGAACAAGCCGGGTCTTGCCAATTCCCCTGCTGCCAAAAAGGGCATGAAAGTCATTTCCATCGAGGATGCGCGCTGGGGGCGTAGGGATATCAAGACTGTACAGCTGCTTTATCCGAGCATGGGCAAGATGATGGCGAAGAATGTGGGTAAGGATGATGCGTGGATGGTTGAGGATGGCTTTGTGACAGAAGGTACCTCCAACAACGCCTACATTGTCAAAGGTAACAAGATTATCACCCGCGCATTGTCTAACGACATCCTGCACGGCATTACACGCGCCGCTGTTTTGCGTTTCGCACGCGAGGCGCAGATGGAAGTGGAAGAGCGCAACTTTACCATCGATGAAGCTAAGGAAGCAGATGAGGCGTTTATCACTTCGGCGTCTACCTTTGTGATGCCCGTTGTCGAAATTGATGGCGTCTCATTGGGGGATGGAGCACCTGGTTCGGTGACACCGCGGCTGCGCGAGATCTATCTGGAAGAGAGCCTGAAAAAAGCGATCTAGAACCAATCGTTTTGACATCATTGAAAGCCATTCATTCTCCTTGCGCAGAGGTTCGCTGATGTCATTTTCTGCGTCTAGAGAAATCAGTAGTCTACCGCTTATTTAAGTGAGAAGAGGGCGTGCAAAGCGAAACATGCGGAGAAAAACGCACGCATTGCGGTCTTGAGCGCAGATGCGAATGCCTCTGTCAGCGCAGCACATGAAGCAGGCGTCGCGTCTGAAGGTGCACTAGATTATGATGGTGATGGTATCCTTGAGGGCGAAAATGAAGGCTCGAAACCCGCAACGCTTGACGGTGCGCGCGGTGGCGTGGCGGATGATTTCAAGCAGATCAAAGGTATCGGGCCGAAGATGGAAAAGATGTGTAACGCGCTTGGCTTTTATCACTTCGATCAGATCGCCGCTTGGACGCCGGATGAAGAGGCATGGGTTAACGCTAATCTCGAAGGCTTCAAAGGTTGCGTGAGCCGAGACGCATGGATCGAGCAAGCCAAGCTGCTTGCTGCGGGTGGTGAAACGGAGTTCTCTAAGCGTGTAGAGGGTGGCGACGTTTAATAAAACTTTGTTCTGCGAAAGGCCTCTCGTAGAGCATACGCACTCTAGATCGCGTCTTTGTGGGACACCTCAAACGCGGCCTTTTGTGCATCTGTTGCATCCCTTTGATGCTTCGCACGCCACTCATTGAACGGCATTCCGTAGAACGCTTCGCGCCCTTCGTCTTTGCTCATTTCAATACCGCGTTCGTTCGCGGCTTCTTGATACCAACGCGACAGACAATTGCGGCAAAAGCCACTTAAGTTCATCATGTCAATGTTTTGCACATCCGTGCGGTCTGCCAGATGGTCGCGCAAACGGCGAAAGGCGGCGGCTTCAAGTTCGAGCTGGGTTTGTGCGTCCATCGGGATGGCTCCTGTCTATGCGGCTTTGGAGTAACATGTGTTTTGGTCGCGCACGGTTCAAGCGTTAAACGCCAGTTGTAGGATTTTTCGTAGCCTTGGGTTTGGTGAATGTGACCATCAGGGCTGCAAAAGTAATGGCGAATACCCCGATCAATCCCATCAGCCCTGGCACAATCGAAAACAAGATCAGATCGAACCCAAGCGCCCAAATCAAACCTGCGAAATCAAAAGGCGCAAGGGTGCTGACCGGCGCGCGCGCGGTGGCTTCATTAGCGACAATATGGCCGATCCCACCTAGAAATCCGGCCAGCGCGAGCCATGCGAACATAGATGTGCTGAGCGTTATCCAGCCAAAGAAGATTGTACCAAACCCAACCACTGAGCCGACAAGCGCGAGATAAAATGCTATTGCTGCGCTGCTTTCTGTCTGCGTCATCGTTTTTGTGTGCACCCGCACGAAGGCCATGATGAATGCAAACACTAAACCCGCCGCAACCCCAATCAGAGCGCCCTCGGACGGGAGGTTGAATGCGTCCCACAGTAGAAAGATCACACCAGCAAAGCCTAGAAAAACAGCTGTGAAAATGCGTGGTGTCAGTTGCTCGTTCAGCACCATGGCTGCGAGTGGGAGCACGAGAATTGGCGCTAGATACCCAAGCGCTTGCGCGTTTGCTAAGGGCAGGTAGGCAAGCGCTGTGAAGAACATCGCCATTGCGAAGATGCCAAGCAGGCTACGAGTAGTGTGCAAGCGGGGGTGTTTCGTGCGCAACGCACTGGGGAATTCGTGCCGCCACACCATGTAAAGGCAGATTGGGATCAACGCCAAAAAGGAGCGCCAGAAGATGAGCTGGCCAAGGGGCACCGTTTCGGCCACAGCGCGCACGGCGGCAGACATTGCGGTCATTAAGAATGTCGCCAAAAGGCGCAGGCCAATCCCCGCAATGAAATTGGTGCGCGCGCTCATTCTGTCTTACAAACCCACATGCGAGAGAGCCTTTTCAAGCAAGGGCGTGAGTCGGCTTGCCCAAGCTTTTTGATCCGCTTCGGTTTCGATCAGATCATTGCGCAACTCGATTAGCACGTTCAAATGTCCGTGCTTAAGCGCATGTGTATCGACCGCATCCCCTAGCAGGTGGCCGTGGTAGGGTTTATTGTCGCCGATTGTGAGGTCTGTCTCTGTGTGCAAAACATCGATCAGAGCGCGCGCGAGGCGATCATCTTCAGCATAAAGAACGCCAATCTCCCAGGGTCGCCAAGGCCGACCTTTGAGCTGGGGGGTGAAAGAATGGATAGAGAGCAAAACAGGATTGTCGCGACGTTTCATGAGCGTATCAAGTGCGCTGCGATAAGGGCGATAACAGGCCACCATACGCTGTTCTAATTCATCAGGGCCGGCATGACGGTTCGCGGGAATAATCGTTCCATCGTAAAGCTTCATTAACAATGTTGGGTCATCACTGCCGCGATTGGGGTCAATGACGAGGCGCGAAAAGTTTGAGCAGATAACAGGTCCGTCTAGCAACGCGCCCAACTCTTGCGCGACCCCCGCCGCACCGATGTCATAGGCGATATGACGGTTCATATCCGCGGCGCTGATGCCAAGATCGCCGCCATTGACGAAGGTGGGCACGGTATTGGCCGCATGATCGCTGGTGACGGTCCATCTGCTCTTGCGTGTTGTCCCAAATTCAAAGAAGGGCTGATAAGTCACAAAACTGCCTCTTTATTTATCGCTCCCTAGCCAATAGGGCAGTTGCCGAACAATGTGAAATGCGCAATAAGCTCCGCAATATGTTAGCGGTAACAGTATTTAATCTAAAATGACGATTAAAGACGCCGAACCGGAATGAGGAAAAGACATGAAACGCGAACGCAGTGTAAAAATCGTAGCAACGCTGGGGCCAGCTTCTGACAATTACGAAATGATCCGTAAGTTGCACGAAGCAGGCGCAGATGTCTTTCGCCTAAATATGAGCCACGGCAGCCACGAGAAAATTGCAGAGCTGCACACGGCCATTCGCAAAGTTGAGGAAGACCTCGGTAGCCCGATTGCAATCCTTGCAGACCTTCAGGGCCCGAAATTGCGGGTAGGTGAGTTTAAGAACGGTTCTGAACAGCTAGATATCGGTGCTGACTTCCGTCTTGATCTTGACGACACTCCAGGTGATCTCAAGCGTGTGACGCTGCCGCACCCAGAAATTTTCGCAGCGCTTGAAGAAGGTTCTTCTTTGCTGGTGAATGACGGCAAGATCCGTTTGAAGGTCAAAGAATGCGGCGCTGACTTCGCGAATTGCGAAGTTGTTATCGGCGGCACGATTTCTAACCGTAAGGGCGTGAACGTCCCTGATGTTGTTTTGCCTTTGGCAGCTTTGTCTGAAAAAGACCTCGCAGATTTGGAATTCGTGTGTGAGCTTGGTGTCGATTGGCTTGCTTTGTCCTTTGTGCAGCGTGCGAAGGACGTTTGGGATGCGCGCGACCTTGTGAAAGGTCGTGCTTCTGTTTTGTCCAAGATCGAAAAGCCATCTGCTGTCACAAGTTTTGAGGAAATTCTTGATGCCTCTGATGGCATCATGGTTGCGCGTGGCGACTTGGGCGTTGAGCTGCCTGTGCAATGCGTCCCACCCATCCAGAAACGTCTTGTGCGCAAATGCCGTGCGGCTGCGAAACCTGTGATTGTTGCCACGCAAATGCTGGAAAGCATGATTGAAAGCCCAATGCCAACGCGTGCGGAAGTCTCTGACGTTGCGACTGCGATCTATGAAGGTGCGGATGCGATCATGCTCAGCGCGGAAAGTGCTGCGGGCGACTACCCAATTGATGCGGTTCAAACAATGAACAACGTCGCGCAAGAGGTTGAGAGCGATCCGACCTACACAGAGGTGATCGAATCCTCACGCACCGCGAGCCGGACATCGGTTGCGGATGGTATCGTTGCAGCGGCGCGCGAAATTGCGGAAACGACTGAGATTAAGGCTATCTGCTGCTTTACCCAAAGTGGTACAACAGCGCTGTTGACAGCGCGCGAACGTCCGCGTGTTCCAATCATCGCAATGACCTCACAACGTCGAACAGCGCGTCGTCTTGCGCTGACGTGGGGAACGCTTTGTGTGATGACGGATGAGTTCAATCGCTTTAAAAGCGCCGTTGTTTCGGCTGCGCGCGCAGCGCGGTCCGCCGGTTTGGCAAGTAAAACCGACCAGATCGTCGTGACTGCGGGTGTGCCTTTCAATGTTCCTGGCACCACCAACATCCTCAGGGTTGCCCCGTGCGACGAGCGTTTAATTTACGCCTCTGATCCAGAGTAGACTGCTGCGCAACACTCACTGTTGAGAGGCGCTTTTCATGAATCCTGACCTGGCACTGGTTCTTGGTATCGTCATTGCGGGGTTTTCTATCCCCGCGATTGTTTCGGCTTTTTCTGACAGTCGAGCACTGCGCGCAGCCTCCTTGATGGTATTACTTGGTGGCGGATTGATTGCGTGGGCGCTGACCACAAAACAGGGTGGCTACACGCTGGAACAGATCCCGGATGTGTTCATGAAAGTGACGCGCGCGCTGTTGGGGTAAACTTAACGCTTGCGGAATCTTTCGCCCTGTCCTAAACGGCCTTCTCTAATCCGCGCGTCCGGCCTATTTGGCATGCCGAGTGCGCGCGTTTCTACCGGCCTTAAAGGAGACGGAAATGCCTAAGATGAAGACAAAATCGAGCTGCAAAAAGCGGTTCAAAACAACGGCGAGCGGCCGTGTTGTGGCAGCGCAAGCTGGCAAACAACACGGTATGATTAAGCGCTCTAACAAATTCCTTCGCAACGCACGTGGCACGACCACGCTTTCGGCTCCTGATGAGAAAATCATTAAGTCGATGATGCCCTACGCACGTTAAGGAGATTTGAGAGATGTCACGCGTTAAAGGTGGTACAGTAACCCACGCCCGTCACCGTAAAGTCGTCAAAGCAGCTAAAGGCTACTACGGACGTCGTAAAAATACATTCAAAGTCGCAGCACAGGCTGTCGATAAGGCGAACCAGTACGCGACACGCGACCGCAAGAACCGGAAGCGTAGCTTCCGTGCATTGTGGATCCAGCGTATCAACGCCGCAGTTCGCAGCCACGACGAAGCACTGACATACAGCCGCTTTATTAATGGTCTGATGCTTGCAGGTATCGAAGTCGACCGTAAGGTTCTCTCCGATCTCGCAGTAAACGAGCCAGAAGCATTCACAGCGATTGTAGATCAAGCGAAAGCAGCTTTGGCTGCTTAATTACGGCGCTCATTGCTGAAATTTAGAAAGCCGCTCCGCTAAGGGGCGGCTTTTGCGTTTCTGAAATGGAGACAATTTATGTATGCGGTTTTGGCGAGGATGAGCCAAATCAAGCCACTTTCCCCATCCCATTCGATGACTTGATCCCTATTTTGTTTACCAACTGTAAACATTGAAAAGAATCAGAGCGCCACGGCACGCATTAGTGAGCTGCACTACTCCAATGCCTATGCTGCGTCCTCTGGGGTTGCGGAGTTTCTTGAAGTCGCGTTGCGCCTCGACGAAAATCCTGCGGATTTTAAGGTCTATTTCTACCAAGCCAACGGCACCGTCGGCGTTGAAATCCCTTTGTGTGATCCGGGTGTTCAGACATCCATCGATCCGGACAGTAGCGAGCTGATTTACGTAATTTTAGTAGATTTCTTTAGCACTCGGCTGACGGATCCTGATGGTAGTGGCTACAACAACTATGAAGCCTACGCGCTTGTGAATACCGACACGAGCACCGTGGTGGATTTCTATGACATCGGTGAAGGCACGCAAAACATCACGGCGAACAATGGAATTGCGGTGGGTGCGACCTCGGAAAACTTGCCCGTCATCGTTGGGCTAAACTCTAAGACCATGACGCTGCAATTGAATCAACCTAACCCGGATAGGCTTGTGTATGAAGCGGTTGCTCCGGGCGATTCAGGCATCGCTTGCTTTGCAAAAAGAACGTTGATCGACACGCCAAACGGCGTTGTGTCGATTGAATTTCTTAGCGCAGGTGATTTGGTTAATACAATCGACAATGGCCCTTGCCCTGTGCGTTGAATCGGCGAAACCTATGTCGCAGCAAAGGGCAAGTTTGCGCGTGTGAAATTCCAAAAAGGCATCCTTTGTGCGCAGAAAAACAAACTTTTTTCGCCACAGCACCGCGTTCTTGTGCAAGGCTGGCAAAGCGAATTGCTCTTTGGTCAGAGCGAGATTTTGGTGTCTGCCGTGGTGCTCTTAAATGGCACAAGCGTGACGCGCGCTCCTAGGGCCAAAGTGACTTATGTTCACCTCATGTTTGATCGCCACTAACTTGTGACGTGTTCGAACTTCGTCAGTGAAAGCTTCTTTCCAGGTGAAAGCAGCCTGCGAGCGCTCACCGGTATGCAGGTTGAAATCCAAACCATTTTTCCACGGGCCATCGCGGCTGCGCATGGAAAAAGCGGTTTTGTGTGGCCAGTTCAACAAGGCCGTATGACCCAATTGTTAAAGGCAGTTTAGGGCCTTAACCACGCATCATTCTGGCATATCCGTTATGCGAATGTTGCCCGCCAATATGATGCGGGTTTGAGATGAACTTTGAAACCACACCTTCTCCGGGTGCTTGTGTATGCGAGTAAGAACAGCCGTTTGGCGCGATGTACCACTGTCGAGCCTGCAGATAGGTGGGGTTAGGATTGTAAAGCGTTTGTTGCGACTCTGCTGTGACTGCGCCGAATGTTAAGTATGCAGCGGTGAGGGCTAGAATCGTTTTCATCAGCCGGCTCCTTAGAATTTGTAATTCATTTTGATGACTGACCCAGCAGCGGGCCGTAGTGCTAAGTGCCGAAGAATTCGGGAGGCCCGCGTGGCGCAAAAGTGGCGAAATTGAGCAGAAACCTTGCGATTTTATTAAAGGGGCTGCGGCAACTTGCACGCGCGCAGGCAAGCGGGTAACTCACAAAGCAACGAAGTGTGCGAGGTCCGTGATGGATGATCTAAGAGATAAATACGTAGGTTTGATCGCGGATGCGTCCGACGAAAACACGTTGGAAGAGCTGCGCGTGCAGGCGGTTGGCAAGAAGGGCGAGATCAGCTTGCAAATGCGCTCGCTCGGCAAGATGAGCGCTGAAGAGCGTCAGGTTGCAGGCCCCAAGCTGAATGCGTTGAAGGACGAGATTAACTCAGCGCTGGCCGCAAAGAAAACGGCGCTTGCGGATGCTGCTTTGGATGAGCGTCTTCGCGGCGAATGGCTTGATGTGACGTTGCCCGCGCGAGAGCGTCCGGCAGGGTCCATCCATCCGATCAGCCAAGTCACGGAAGAGGTCATTGCGATCCTTGCCGATCTAGGCTTCGCCGTGGCCGAAGGCCCGCAGATCGAGTCTGATTGGTATAACTTCGATGCGCTAAACATTCCCGGCCATCACCCTGCGCGCGCAGAGATGGACACGTTCTACACGCATCGCGCAGAGGGTGATAACCGCCCACCACACGTCTTGCGCACGCACACCTCTCCTGTGCAAATCCGTCATATGGAAGCCAATGGCGCGCCGTGCCGAATCATTTGCCCCGGTCGCGTGTACCGCGCCGATTATGATCAAACGCACACGCCGATGTTCAATCAGGTCGAGGGTCTCGCCATCGACAAGGACATTTCTATGGCGAACCTGAAGTGGACGTTGGAGGAGTTCTTCTCCGTGTTCTTCGGCACAGAAGTCAAAACCCGCTTCCGCGCCTCGCACTTCCCGTTCACGGAACCCTCCGCCGAGGTGGATATCCAGTGCCGCTGGGAAAACGGCTCTGTCAAAGTGGGCGAGGGCGATGATTGGCTCGAAGTTCTCGGCTCAGGCATGGTGCACCCCAAGGTCTTGCAAGCGGGCGGCATTGATCCGGCTGAATGGCAGGGTTTTGCCTTCGGCATGGGGATCGACCGCATGGCGATGCTGAAGTACGGCATCCCCGATCTGCGCGCGTTCTTTGATTCAGACCTGCGTTGGTTGCGCCACTATGGGTTTGCAAGTTTGCAGCAGCCTAACTTGGCTACGGGGTTGTAATGGCTGCAATCCCCCAAGCCTTCAGCGACTTCATCGAAGAGATGCGCGTGGAGGCACCAAGCCTTGAGATCACGCAGATGTTCGGAAAGCCCTGCGCGAAACTTGGTGGGGGAAAGCCCGTGTTGTCATTTTTTCAAGACAGCATGGTCTTCAAACTGAGCGCGACGCGCGTTCAAGAAATTTATGCGTCCCATCCTGAGGCCGTGCCGTTTGACCCATCGGGCAAGGGCAGGCCGTTCAAGGATTGGGTGCAAGTGCCCGAGGGCATTGATATGGATTGGCAGGCTTTGGCGCGTGAAGCGCTGGGCCTTAGGTAAACAGGAAACGACGCGATGAAATTCACACTGTCCTGGCTGAAAAAGCACCTCGAGACCGAGGCGACTTTGGATGAAATTCTCTACGCTTTGACCGATCTGGGTCTGGAAGTGGAAGAGGTGAGCAACCCTGTGGATAAGCTCAAGAGCTTTACGCTGGCCAAGGTGCAATCTGCCGCGCAACACCCCGATGCGGATCGTTTGCGCGTGTGCCAAGTGGAGACCAACGAGGGTTTGCAGCAGATCGTGTGCGGTGCACCTAACGCACGCGAAGGGATCACCGTGGTTCTGTGCAAGCCGGGCGATTATGTGCCGGGCATTGATGTGACCTTGTCCGTTGGCAATATTCGCGGTGTTGAAAGCCATGGTATGATGGCGTCCGAGCGTGAGTTGGAACTGTCTGAAGAGCATGACGGCATTATCGAACTGCCTTCTGGTGAGGTCGGTCAGACCTTTGTTGATTGGCTGGCGGAAAATGATCCGAGCAAAGTCGATCCGATGATCGAAATCGCGATTACGCCGAACCGCCCTGATGCTTTGGGCGTGCGCGGCATCGCGCGCGACTTGGCGGCGCGTGGGCTTGGTGTGATGAAGTCTTGCGATGTTGAAGTTGTGCCTGCGACGGTCTCTTCCGACCTGTCAGTCGTCATCGAAGAGGATACATTGGATGGCTGCCCTGTGTTCTGCGGTCGCGTGATCCAAGATGTGAAAAACGGTCCATCCCCTGCGTGGATGCAAGACGCTTTGCGCGCGATTGGGCTGCGTCCGATCAGTTTCCTCGTCGATGTGACCAACTATTTCACATACGATCAAAACCGTCCGTTGCACGTCTTCGACATGGATAAGGTCAAAGGCAACCTGCGTGTGCATCGGGCAAAGGGTGGCGAAACAATTGTGGCTTTGGACGACAAAGAGTACACGCTGCAAGCGGGTCAGATGGCGATTTCTGATGACAACGGTGTAGAAAGCATCGCGGGTGTCATGGGGGGGCTTGAGAGCGGCTGCACAGACGAGACTGTTAACGTCTTCGTTGAGAGCGCTTATTGGGACCCGATCCAGATTGCCTACACGGGTCGGGCTTTGAAGATCAATTCCGACGCGCGATACCGCTTTGAGCGCGGTGTAGATCCGGCGTTCACACCTGTTGGTTTGGAACATGCGGTGCGGATGATCGTCGATCATGCGGGCGGTGAAGCGTCGCAGCTAATCCAAGCGGGCGATGCGCCAGATGTGTCGCGCAGCTATAGGCTGGATACGGATCGTTGTTCGTCGCTCGTGGGTATGGAGATTGCGGCAGATCGTCAGCGTGAAATCCTCACGTCACTCGGTTTCATCATGGATGGCGATATGGCGGCAGTTCCAAGCTGGCGTCCTGACGTGCAAGGTGAAGCGGATCTGGTCGAGGAAGTTGCGCGCATTGAATCGCTGACAGGACTTGTGGGCAAACCTTTGCCGCGCCCGCACGATGGCGTGACCCGAGCGATCTTGTCGCCTGCGCAATTGCGTGAACGCTCTGCACGTCGCACGGCGGCGGCGCTTGGGTATAATGAATGCGTGACGTATAGCTTTATCGATCAACCCTCTGCCGCTCTGTTCGGTGGTGGCTCTGATGCGACGATGCTGGCCAATCCGATCAGTTCCGAGATGAGCCACATGCGCCCGCAGCTTTTGCCGGGCCTCTTGCAAGCGGCCGCGCGCAATCAGGCACGTGGCTTGATGGATCAGGCATTGTTCGAAGTGGGTACTGCGTTTCACGGCGGTGAACCGGGTGAGCAGCATGTCCAGATCTCTTGTTTGATTGTTGGGCGCACGGGTCCAAAAGATGTGCTTGGTGCGTCGCGCGCTGTGGATGTGTTTGATGCGAAAGCGGACGCTGAGGCAATCTTGGCGGCGATTGGTGCGCCCGCGAAAGTGCAGATATTGCGCGGTGCAGAAGAATGGTGGCATCCAGGGCGTCATGGCAAGATTTGCCTTGGACCAAAGAAAGTCATGGGTGTGTTTGGCGAAATCCATCCCAAGGTTCTGGCCGCAATGGATGTCAAAGGGCCTGCGATGGGCTTTACGATTTGGCCCTCCGAGGTGCCTTTGCCGAAGAAGAAGTCATCGACCCGCGCGCCATTGGTTTTGCGCGATTTGCAAGCGGTTGAGCGTGACTTTGCCTTTGTTGTGGATGCTGATGTTGAAGCATTAACGCTGGTGAATGCGGCGGCTGGTGCGGACAAGACGTTGATCGAAGATGTGTGTGTGTTTGATGAATTCATCGGTGGATCATTGGGCGAGGGCAAGAAGTCCATCGCCGTCACTGTGCGACTGCAACCTGTTGAGGCGACCTTGAAAGAGGCGGAAATCGAAGCAGTTGGTGTCAAGATCATCGAGAAAGTCAGTAAAGCCACAGGTGGTGTTTTGCGCGGGTAGCGATTTTTAAGAGATTTAATGCCTCCGGCGGGGATATTTTTAGAAAGAGGAAGACGAGATGCTTAAGGTTTATCTATCGGGTGAAATTCACACGGATTGGCGCGAGCAAATTATCGAGGGCGCAAAGGGTCTTGATGTGTCTTTCTCTGCCCCTGTCACGGACCACGACGCGAGCGATGATTGCGGCGTTGCGATCCTTGGGGAAGAACCCAACAAGTTTTGGCACGACACTAAAGGTGCACAAATTAACGCGATCCGTACGCGCAAAGGCATTAGTGACTCAGATGTCGTCGTTGTGCGCTTTGGCGAGAAATATAAGCAGTGGAACGCAGCCTTTGACGCAGGCTATGCGGCTGCGCTTGGCAAATCTCTGATCATTTTGCATCAGGATGAGCACCAGCATGCGCTGAAAGAAGTCGATGCAGCGGCCTTGGCTGTCTGCAAAGAACCCCAGCAAGTTGCTGAGATTCTTCGCTATGTTTTGAACGGCACGCTGCCTGCTTAAGGTCGTGGTGGTGTGGCAAGGCCTTTTTGAACAGCGGGCCGTTCCAAAAACCGCTCAAGATAAGCATTGGCATTTTTGTAGCTGTCCCACTCAAGCACCTCACGCGCTCCGTAAAAATCAAGTGCGCGCAACCAAGGGGCAATCGCGATATCTGCAATGGAGTATTCTCCAGCGATCCAGTCCTGACCCTCGAGTTGTTTGTCGACAACGGCCAATAGGCGTTTGGCCTCTCCGACATAGCGATCACGCGGGCGTGGATCCTCGATCTGAGAGCCTGCAAACTTGTAGAAAAAGCCCAACTGGCCAAACATTGGCCCTAGCCCGCCCATCTGGAACATCAACCACTGTGTGATCTTGGCTTTGTCCGTAGCGTTTGATCCGATGAACTTGCCTATTTTTTCTGCGAGATAGAGCAGAATGGCACCGCTCTCAAACAAACCAATGGGTATGCCGTCTGGCCCATTAGGATCGATGATTGCAGGGATCTTATTATTTGGGTTCAGTGACAAGAACTCTTCGCTTTTCACATCCACATCAGACAATGTCACCAAATGCGCCTCATAGGGTAGGCCCATTTCCTCAAGTGCTATCGATGCTTTTACGCCATTGGGCGTTGGAAATGAGTAGAGCTGAATTTTGGAAGGATCTGCCGCGGGCCATCGTTCGGTGATGGCGAAGTCGGTGAGGGTGCTCATATCATGTCTCCTTATCTGATGTGACGAACTAAAGTGCGTTTTCCCATTAAAACAGTGAAAAATCTGTGCGAAATCAGCATATTTGACCTGCGTAAATATAATATAACCAAGCGCAGGAACAGGGTAACGGAAAATAAAGGGACTATTATAATTAAAGAATTCAAAGATTTCATCGCCAAGGGCAACGTCATGGACATGGCTGTTGGTATAATCATCGGCGCGGCGTTCACGGCTATCGTAACATCTCTCGTTGGCGATTTGATCAACCCGATCATCAGCCTCTTCATGGTTGGCATCGACTTTGCCAGCCAGTACCCATTGCTGGGTGAGGGTGAGTTCGCATCCATTGCAGCCGCAGAAGAAGCAGGCGCTGCTGTCTTCGCGTGGGGTCGTTTCATCATGGCGATCATCAACTTCTTCATCATCGCATCCGTTGTGTTCATGCTTGTAAAAGCAGTGAACAAAACAAAGAAAGCAGAAGAGCCAGCGCCAGAGCCAGCAGGCCCAATTCAGGAAGAGCTGCTTGCAGACATCCTGAAAGCGTGAAGAAGTAACCCATTTGGTTTTAGATTATGAGGGGCGGCCCGAATGTGGGCCGCCTTTTTTCGTTATTTGATGGCGAGTTGTGGCGAGGTCACATCCATGCCAAGCGCCTTGCCTACAGCGAAATAGGTCAACTGACCTGCGTGCACGTTGAGGCCTTCTAGAAGATGTGGATCATCTGCGCAGGCTTGCTTCCAGCCCTTATCTGCCAATGCAAGAAGGAAGGGCATCGTTGCATTGCCAAGCGCAATCGTTGATGTACGTGGGACTGCGCCGGGCATGTTCGCAACGCAGTAATGCATGATGCCATCCACATCATAGATCGGATCTTCGTGGGTTGTGGCCTTTGAGGTCTCGAAACATCCGCCCTGGTCAATCGCGACATCCACGATCGCAGCGCCAGACTTCATCGTGCTGAGTTGATCGCGTGTCACAAGTTTCGGAGCGGCTGCACCGGGGATTAGGACCGCGCCGATGACCATATCGGCCTCTGCAACCAGTTCTGCGGTGTTGCCCGCACTTGCATAACTGGTCTTGAACGTGCCGCGATAGACATCATCAAGATAGCGCATGCGCGGCAAGGAGCGGTCAAGTACAGTCACATCCGCACCCATGCCAGCCGCAATCCGTGCGGCATGTGTGCCCACAACGCCGCCACCAATGACAGCGACCCGAGCAGGCCCAACACCGGGAACGCCGCCCATCAAGACACCGCGACCACCGTTTGCCTTTTGCAATGTCCATGCGCCAACTTGGGGTGCCAAACGGCCCGCAACTTCCGACATCGGCGCAAGCAAAGGTAGGCCACCATTACGATCCGTGACGGTTTCATAGGCGATGGCCGTACAGCCGGAGGCCAAAAGATCCTTGGTTTGTTCTGGATCCGGTGCAAGGTGGAGGTAGGTGAACAAAAGCTGGCCTTCGCGTAGCATTTTGCGCTCACCGGCTTGGGGTTCTTTCACTTTGACGATCATGTCCGCTTTGGCGAAAACGTCGGCGGCGTTACCTGCGATCTCTGCGCCTGCCGCGAGATAATCCGCATCCGCGAAACCCGCGCCGACGCCTGCGCCAGTCTGGATCAGCACGCTATGACCATGCGTTATCGCTTCGCGCGCGGCATTTGGCGTCATGCCAACGCGAAATTCCTGTGGTTTTATTTCTGATGGGCACCCAATTTTCATCTCGCATATCCTCCGTTTGCGATTTGTCTTGAAATTGGCAAGAAGTTGGCTGCAAGTGTAATGAAATATTGGCTATGGTAGCGCCCTAAATCACAAGATTATTCGAATTTTGGTCGCTTTGACGAAAGGAAATTTGCGCAGTGAGCCTTGATGCAACCGATAAACGTATTCTGAGTGCTTTGCAAAAGAGCGGGCGTATGTCGAATTCGGCTCTATCAGACGCGGTTAATCTTTCGCCCTCTGCGTGCCATAGGCGCGTGCAGCGTTTGGAAACAGAGGGCTATATTCGCGATTATGTTGCGTTGCTGGATGCGCGCAAGGTCGGAGTGCCGTCTACGGTTTTTGTTGAAATAACGCTGCGCGGGCAGGCGGATGATGTGCTTGACGCGTTTGAGAAATCGGTCGCGCGCATTCCTGACGTGCTGGAATGTCATTTGATGGCAGGATCTGCCGACTACCTGCTTAAGGTTGTGGCGGAGGACACAGAAGATTTCGCGCGCATTCACCGCCAATATCTCGCAAGACTGCCGGGGGTCGCACAGATGCAAAGCTCTTTTGCCTTGCGAACGGTGTTCAAGACCACAGCTCTTCCCGTGACTTAGAATGCGTCAAATTCTTGCCCAAGTTAAGATATTTCCGATTCTGAAATGAGTTTGAATAGGACACTGTTATGTTCGTAAGAAGCCTGGATGATGTCGCGTAGACGGAGCCTTTCGTGGACTATGGAAATAGGGCAAGCCATCGACTATTGACGAGAGCTGATGAGATGGGATCCACGGTGTGCCATACGGTCGTGAACGCAGGCACCGAGTCGTATTTGCAATACAGTAACCACTTGGAAGTATACGATTGCATCGTGGGATCTGGCGAAATCGAGGTCGCTGACGGGACCGTATAACCGATCAAAGTAGGTACGATCTATGCGCTCGACAAACATGGCCGTCAATTGATGCGCGCCTTTTGGGGCGCGCAGGTTTAGCCCGCTAAAGCTGGTGGGTTGAGGCGGTGCCACAAACTCTGCAGTATTTTGAGACCAAAGAAGTTACTGTGCTGGAAAGCTTTTTGCGATGACCGCTTCCAGGATATCTTTAGCATTGTCCGAAGACCAATCTGCATCCCCGCGTAGGCGTGCAATTTCTACGCCTTTTTCATTTAGAATGACCGTAATCGGCAGGCCAAGTACGCCCATGTCTCGTGCAACTTTCTGTTTCGGATCACGGTGTAGCGGCAGGTTATCAACGCCGATGTCTTTGAAGAATTTCTTCATCGCAGGGGGGGCGTTGCGACCTGTGGCAAGCGTAAGGACTTCGAATTGATCGCTGCCAAGTTCGCTTTGCAGCTCTGAGAGCATCGGCATTTCTTTACGGCATGGAGCACACCATGTGGCCCAGAAATTCAACAGCACAACTCTGCCTTCGTGATCCGCGAGCGTGCCTGTCGTGCCATCGTCTTTCACGTATTCATTGTTGGAGGCTTGTTTCGCCTCGGAATGGAAGTTCAGTTTGCCCATGTCACCGCTGCGCATTGCGGCGATTTCGCTCACATCGGCGGTGGCAGCATTTGCACCCATCATCAGAGCGGTATACATCAGCGCAGCAACATTTTTTTTCATTTTCCCTCCAAGGGTAGGCACATGACCAAAACTTCTTCCAATGCGATGTGGGGCGGCCGTTTTGCTGCCGGACCCGATGCGATTATGGAGGCAATTAATGCCTCGATCGGGTTTGACAAACGTATGGCGCGTCAGGACATCGACGGTTCCCGAGCCCATGCAAGCATGTTGGCGGCCCAAGGTATCATTACAGATACCGACGCGGGAGCCATTCGGGAAGGGCTGCTCACGGTCTTGTCAGAGATTGAAACGGGATCGTTCGAGTATTCAGCCGCTTTAGAAGACATTCACATGAATGTGGAAGCGCGTTTGAAAGAGATCGTCGGCGAGCCGGCAGGTCGTTTGCACACGGCGCGTTCGCGCAATGATCAGGTCGCGACAGATTTCAAACTATGGGTACGGGATCAGTTTGATGCAGCCGAAGGCGCGATTTTGTCTTTGATTGGCGGTTTGTTGGATCAAGCTGAAGCAGGCGCGGATTGGGTTATGCCGGGGTTTACGCACTTGCAAACGGCGCAACCGGTGACTTGGGGGCATCACATGATGGCCTATGTCGAGATGTTGGGCCGCGACTTGTCGCGTGTGCGAGATGCGCGTGTGCGCATGAATGAAAGCCCGCTTGGCGCGGCTGCTTTGGCGGGAACGTCATTTCCGATTGATCGGGATGCCACAGCACAGGCGCTTGGGTTTGATCGTCCTTCTGCAAATTCGCTCGATGCGGTAAGTGATCGTGATTTTGCCTTGGAGTTTTTGAGCACAGCATCAATTTGCGCGGTTCATCTCAGCCGTTTGGCAGAAGAACTCGTGATTTGGTCATCTGCACAATTCCGGTTTGTGACTTTGTCAGATCGATTCTCGACGGGGTCTTCCATCATGCCACAGAAGAAAAACCCTGATGCAGCGGAATTGATCCGTGCGAAGATTGGACGGATATTTGGTGCCAACACAGCGTTGATGATCGTGATGAAGGGTCTCCCCTTGGCCTATTCCAAGGACATGCAGGAAGACAAAGAGCAGGTGTTTGACGCGGCGGATAACTGGATGCTCGCGCTGGCGGCAATGGATGGCATGGTACGCGATATGACGGCAAACCGTGAAAGTCTCGCTGCGGCTGCGGGGTCTGGTTTCTCCACTGCGACGGACTTGGCGGATTGGTGTGTGCGCGCGTTGGACATGCCGTTTCGCGACGCGCATCATGTGACGGGATCTTTGGTAGCCTTGGCTGAAAAAGAGGGCTGTGACTTGCCTGATTTGAGTTTGGAGCAGCTGCAATCTGTTCACGGCGAGATCACGGAAGACGTGTTTTCTGTACTGACAATTGAGGCCTCCGTGGCATCGCGCACGTCCTATGGGGGAACCGCGCCCGTGCAAGTGCGTGCCCAAGTGGCGCGTTGGCGGGAGATTTTGGCATGAAACGGCTTATGTTCGGTTTGACTGTTGTTGCGTTTGTTGCGTCTTGCGGAGCTGATGGGAGGCCCACAAAACCCACAAAACCATTGAAAGAACGACTAGAGGAAAGAGCCGCCGCCGCACAAGGAAGCGCTGAACAGGAACAAGACAGCTGAGTTTGATAAGGAGACCACGATGTCGCCCCTACGTTTGATCTATCTCGCGCTTGCCGTTTGGGGCGCGATCCATCCTATGTTTTATTTCATTAAGTGGTTTCAGGCCGAGGGCTGGAACATCATGAAAATGGTGGATGCTTGGCATAGCAACACGGCGAGTTCCGGGCTGGTTTGGGATCTCACAATTGCTGCGGTTGCTTTGACGGTCTGGATCTTGGTGGAGGTGTTTACGCGCCGCAATTGGAGTGCGCTGATCGCGATCCCTGCAACCTTTTGCATTGGTGTCAGCTGTGGTTTGCCTTTGTATCTGTTTTTGCGCACCCGTCCCGCCAGATGATCGCTTGTTTGCGGATTTGGAAACAGAAACGCTGTATTTGATCTATTTTCCTGACTTTGGCCTTAATCTGTCCAAGTTTGAGTACATTTGAGGGCCATTTTTCTCAGCAACAGGCAATTCACGCAGAGGAATATCCCATGAGCAGCATCGACGCGTCGCAGATCCACAGCAACAAAGCGCTTTTGGCGGTACCAGATAAAGCGGCGATGCCCGCGTCCAAGATGATCGTTGAGGTCGCACGCAAGTTTGGTGTCAGCCCAATCAAGCAATGCGCGAAATGTTCAAATTGGATCGTAAGGCGGGCATTGCGTTTGTTGAGTATTACGCAGCACAGCATTACCGCACGTATTTGACTGCGGAAGAAAAGCTTCAGTTTGACGGTGAAAAAGGCAGCTACCAGCTGAACCTGCGCCTTTCGCCTGCGAAGCTTGGCGATAAGCGCTCATTCATTCGCGACAAGGTGCTCTACACGACGATGCTGAAAGGCATGAACCTGCCCACAACAGAAACCCAAGCGGTTGCCCATTCCGAGCGCGGCTTCGGTGGGATCAACACCCTGCGCGCACCTTCGGATGTTTCGTGGTTTCTGAAATCTGAAGCGATTTATCCGGTCTTTGCAAAAACCTTGGAAGGGTCGAAATCTGTAGGCTCAGCCTTACTGACGGGCATCGATGCTGCCAAAGGTTTGATCGAGATGGGCAATGGAAAATCGTTCGACATCGACGCCTTCGCACATTAGGTGATCGCAGATTATCCAGAAGGATTTACGTTCCAGAGTGCTGTGCAACAGCACAAAGCCGTCTCGGCTTTGGCAGGGCAAGCCGTGGGAACCATGCGCGTTGTCACAGTGATTGAAGAAGGCGCGCCGCGTGTTCTATATGCGTTTTGGAAAATCCCATCCCCGAAAGCGATGTCAGATAACTCCTGGCAATCCGGTTCTATGCTGGGGGCGGTTGATGCGGAGACTGGCAAAGTCAGTCATGCTGGCGCTGGCCTTGACCGTCAAATTCTTGAGCAACATCCGATCTCTGGCAAGAGCTTTGCCGGTTTCCAAGTGCCGCATTGGGACAAGGTGAAAGAAGTCGCGAATCAAGGTCACAGCCTTTTCCCAGAGTTTGGTGTTTTTGGTTGGGATATCGCGGTTGGCGAAGATGGTCCTGTGATTATCGAATGCAATGCTAACCCGTTCCATGCGCTCTATCAATTGCCTCATGATCGCGGCATCAATAATGCTGATTTCGCTCCCGTGTTTGATCGTGTTGAGGCGCGCGCGCAGGCGATCTTGAAAGAGCGCACCGAGCAGATGAAGCAGCTTCGCAAAGAACAACAGGTTTAAGAACTGGGGGCGCTGCCCCCGTCTCAGCAAGCTGAGCCTCCCCCGTGGTATATTAGGACTGAAGAAGCGGGGCATGGCGATAGTGATTGAATGCGCGCGAGTTTGTGATTATTCACGCGCGCATGGATCACTTTCTTTACAGAGATGGCGCTTTGCACGCCGAAGATGTCCCGCTGAGCGAGATTGCCGCAAGCGTGGGCACACCGTTTTATGTGTATTCCACCGCGACTTTAGAGCGTCATTTTAAGCTGTTAGACGACGCGCTTGAAGGCACAGAGCACCTTGTATGCTATGCCATGAAAGCAGCGTCCAATCAGGCAATTCTCAAGACGCTTGCAGCGTTGGGTGCTGGAATGGACGTCGTTTCTGGCGGGGAATATGCGCGTGCGAAGGCTGCAGGCGTGCCAGGCGAGCGCATCGTATTTTCCGGCATCGGGAAGACGCGCGAAGAAGTGCATCAGGCGCTTACGGGTGGCATTCGCCAGTTCAATGTGGAGAGCGAACCCGAGATGCAGGTCATTTCGGAAATTGCAACTGCGCTTAATGTTATCGCACCGATTACCATTCGGGTGAACCCTGATGTTGATGCGAAAACCCATGCGAAGATCGCAACGGGAAAGTCTGAAAACAAGTTCGGTATACCGATTAGCCGTGCGCGCGAGGTCTACGACCTGGCCGCGTCGCTTCCGGGTCTCAAAGTGATTGGGATCGATGTGCACATCGGCAGCCAATTGATCGATCTTGCGCCGTTTGAAGCCGCTTACAACAAGGTCGCAGAGCTGACTGAGCAACTTCGTACCGATGGGCATGAGATCTCTCGCTTGGACCTCGGCGGCGGGCTTGGTATCCCTTATGCGCGCTCGAATGAAGCACCACCGTCGCCGACGGATTACGGCGCGTTGATAAAGAAATGTGTCGGGCACTTGGGCTGCGAGATCGAGATTGAGCCGGGTCGTTTGATCGCAGGCAATGCGGGGCTTTTGGTCAGCCAAGTGATCTATGTGAAATCCGGTGAGGATCGCGAATTTCTTATAATTGACGGGGCGATGAACGATTTAATCCGCCCGGCCATGTATGATGCTCACCACGATATTGTACCTGTGGTGGAGTCAGAAGTCGGTGTTTTGCCGATACCTTATGACATCGTTGGGCCTGTCTGTGAGAGCGGTGATACGTTTGCCAAAGGACGGCATATGCCGCCCCTGAAAGCGGGCGATTTGGTCGCGTTCCGTTCGGCTGGTGCATACGGTGCTGTGATGGCGTCCGAGTATAATACGCGCCCCCTTATCCCCGAAGTTCTGGTCAAAGGTGATCAATTCGCTGTCATTCGGCCTCGTCCGACCTTTGACGAAATGATAAATCGAGATACCATCCCTGAATGGCTCTGACGCGCATCCCCGCGCGTGATGGGCGGGGAGCAACGCATGGGTCCTGAAACATCCCAGTATTCAAAGGTGATCGCGCGTTTGCGTGGCCCGCTTTGGATGACTTGGGCGGGGATGACTGCGGAGCGCGCCGCGCGCGCGTTGTGGCCGCTTTGGAGCATTATCATTGCGGTGCTTGCCGTATTGATGTTGGGCTGGCACGAGAGTTTTCTAATTGAGGCGGTTTGGGGCATAGCTGTTCTTTCCGCAATTTCTGGACTTTATTTTTTGATCCGTGGCTTCATGCTCTTTCGCCTTCCAAACCGCATGGAAGCGATGGCACGGCTCGATAGCAGTTTAGCTGGTCGCCCGATCCAAGCACTGATGGACACGCAAGCGATCGGGCCAAGCGATGAGGCCTCTGCGGTGGTCTGGCGGGTACATCAATCGAGAATGGCGGCGCGGACAGCCGATGCGAAAGCCGTTAAGCCAAAGGTCCGCCTTGCCGCGCGCGACCCTTTCGCGCTGCGTTATGTTGCGGCTTTGCTGTTTGGGGTTGCTGTGTTGTTCGGCTCGCTCTGGCGTGTGGGCACAGTCACTGAGATTGCGCAGAACAACGGGGCTGTGATGAGCGGTCCGGTGTGGGAGGGGTGGATTGAACCGCCTGCCTACACAGGCAAACCCAGCCTCTATTTGAACGATCAAGATGGGCAAATAGATGTGCCCGAGGGCAGCCGTATTAGTCTACGCTTATATGGTGAAATAGGCGCGTTAACCGTCGCTGAAACCGTTTCGCAAAGGATTGAAGGCACGGGTAGCGCAGCTGATCCGGGACAAAATTTCATAGCACTTACAAGTGGAACACTGGAAATTGCCGGGCCGAATGGGCGACTTTGGGATATTGCGGTCACGCCTGACACGCAGCCGCGCGTTGAAGTTGTGGGCGCGGCGGAGAGGGGGGCGGATGGTGTCATGAGCTTGCCGTTTGTTGCCTCTGACGATTATGAGGTTGTCGGCGGATCAGCAGAAATAGCGCTGGATCTGAATGCGGTTTCACGCCGCTATGGGCTGTCGGTTGATCCAGAGGTGCGCGCCAACATCGCGCTTGACTTGCCGCTACCTATTTCCGGCGATCGTAGTGACTTTGCTGAAACTTTGATCGGGAATTTCTCTGAACATCCCTTTGCGAACTTGCCTGTGAAACTGTCAATGACGGTGCAAGATGCCAAGGGGCAAAGCTCTGACGTGAACACCACGCATTTGATTTTGCCGGGCCGTCGCTTTTTCGATCCGATGGCACGGGCTTTGATCGAACAGCGTCAGTGGCTTTTGTGGTCGAAAGATAACGCGGATCGCACAACACAGATGATACGCGCGATCTCGCATCGACCCGATGATGTGTTCCGCTCTAAGACCACATACTTACGGATGCGCATGATTTTGCGACGCTTGGAGACGCAAATCGCGTTTGATCAGTTTACAAAAGAGGCGCGCGATGAAGCGGTGGTCGCGCTTTGGGACCTCGCGACTTTGATCGAAGATGGCGATGTTGAGGACGCATTGGAGCGGATGCACCGCGCGCAAGAGCGCCTATTAGAAGCGATGAAAAACGGAGCGAGCGACGAAGAAATTACAGAGTTGATGGATGAGTTGCGGCGCGCAAATGAGAACTACATCAACCAGCTACAACGCGAAACTGCGCGCAATAGTGAGACCCAAGAGCGCCAGCAAGGCATGCGAGATGATGCGATGCAAATGACGCAGGATGATCTGCAAGATATGATGGATCGCATTCAGGAACTGATGGAAGAAGGCCGCATGGCCGAGGCAGAGCAAGCCCTGCAAGAGCTGCAAGAGATGATGGAGAACATGCAGGTCGCTGAGGGCCAACAAGGCGAAGGCCAGCAATCTGAGGGTCAACAAGCCATGGAAGGTCTTGCGGATGTGTTGCGTGGTCAGCAAGGCTTGTCGGACCAGGCATTCCGCGATCTTCAAGAGCAATACAATCCGGGCGCGCAAGCGGGCGAAAGTGATGGCAACGAAGGGCGCAACGGCGGTCAGGGCCGTGGTCAGTTGCACGAAGGACAATCTGGCGAAGGTCAGGGGCAGGGCGAGGGTCAATCTGGTGAGGCCAGCGATGGACAGCAAGGCGAAGGCCAAGGTTTGGCTGAGCGTCAAGAGAACCTACGCCGCGAAGTCGAGCGTCAGCGTGGTGCTTTGCCCGGCGCTGGATCCGAGGCAGGTGACGCCGCACGCGAGGCACTGCGCCGTGCAGAAGACGCGATGCGCGGGGCGGGGGAGGCTTTGCAGAGTGATGATTTACCCGAAGCGATTGATCGACAAGCCGAAGCGATGGATGCCTTGCGTGAAGGCATGCAAAATCTAGGTGAAGCAATGGCTAAAGCGGAAGGGCGCGAGGGTCAGCAAGGCTCAGCAGACGGGCGCGAAGGCGGTGAGCAACGTGATCCTTTAGGTCGCAATCCCGGCGCGACAGGGCAAGCGGGCACAGATCAAGGCTTGTTGCAGGGCGAGGATGTGTATCGTCGTGCGCGTGAACTGCTGGACGAAATTCGCAAGCGCAGCGGCGAGAGCGTGCGACCGGAAGTCGAACGCGATTACCTTCGACGATTACTGGATCGATTCTAAGGTTTGGTTGTTTCCGCAGCCTTTTGATCTAACCACGCAAGGCCGCCGTCAACAGACTCGCCTAACCAAGTGCGCGCATCCTCAACCAACGTACTATACTGCGCCATATAAGGTTCAGAAGCGGGGACAAATTCTGTAATTTGGGGGCCAAAAATGTAGGCACCAACGGCGGCAGCGCCAAGCATTATCATCGTAACGAAGCCGCGTCTGAACCTGCGACCTTTGCGCTCAATACGCGTTGTCGTTCCGGGCAAACCTGCATCATCTGCTTCGGCCAGGCGGCGACGCTCACCAGATGAGCGCAAAGTCGAGTTGATTTCTTCGATATTAGGCAGCAAATCGCGGCGCGATCCGGCAGCTGCGGTCACTGCGGCGACTGCAACTTCGTCTGGCTCAGGCTCACCACGCATACGCGCCATCCGCTTGCGCGCTTCGCGTGCACGGCACTCGCGTTCGTTTTTTGGTTTTGCTTCCAGTCCAAGATCAGGTTGTGTTTCCAAAGGCGCGCCCTGCTCTGCGGCGCGAGCTGCGGCTTCGAACTCCGCCTCTTGGCGCAAAATGTCGGAAATCTCATGGTCCAGTTCTTGCCACATCATCGTCGGTGCGTCTTGCACAGGTTCGGGAGCAGGTTCAGGTTCTGGCGGTAGTGCGACAGGTTCTACGCTGGCGCGATCCACCTCATCCGCAAGGCCTGCATCATGATCGGGACGCGCTTGAAACCACGTGTTTGAGCACGCTGAACATTGGACATCGCGTCCTTCAGTCGGGATGACTTCCGTTGGAACCTCATACTGAGCCCCGCAATTTGGACAAATCAAACGCATATCACACCTTGCCTTCTGGCATATTCAGCAGACCAAAAACGGCCTTTCCAGCGAATACCATATGCCGCGCAGGCAATATGGTAAATCCCATACGCGCGATCGCGCGACGAGTGATTGAAACCGCGCGCGCGCTGAGGCAGAACAAGGCACAGGTTTGTCGTCAAACGGCAGCAGGCAGGAAAGGCCAGAGCTTGATCGAACTCCATACAGTTGCCCATACCTACAGCGGTGAAGTTCCCGGCGCGGTCTACCACGCACGGTGGCGCGCACTTTTGGTGTCTGCGGCCAGCTCACTTCGGATGCTGGGCTGGATTTCAATCATTCTGATCGCACTTGCGAAAGGCGCGATGATTTCACTGGCCGCGCTCGCAGCCAACGCGCAAGTGATCGCTGTTATGCGGCTCGTGGGTGCGCGCGACTCCTACATTGCACAAGCGTTCATGCGGCGCTTTACCCTGCGTGCCTTGACGGGCGCGGCGATAGGCACTGTCCTCGGTATGGTTGCTTTGTTGTTTCTTCCCAGCGCTTCCGAAGAGGGTGGGTTCTTGACAGGACTTGGCTTACAAGGCGGGCATTGGTTTCTGCTTTTTTTGATCCCTATTCTTGCGGCTGTCGCCGCGACCCCTCCCACGCGTCTTGCCGCGCGAAATACCCTATGGAGCCTCACATGAACGAAAAGAAAAACCCTGTGCAATGGCTGCGTTCGCTTTTGTTTGTGGGGCAAATCTATTTAATGATGCTGATAATTGGTTTGCTGTTTGCACCTTGGGCGTTGTTTTCAAAGCGCGGTGCGCGCACCTGTTGCAAGACCTACAGCCGTTGGGTTTTTTGGACCGCAAGCTGGATGGTGGGCTTGAAGATCGAAGTGCGTGGCACACCACCGACAGAGCCGGGATTGGTTGCAGCCAAGCACCAGAGCTTTCTAGATATCATGATGATTTTTACCGCTATTCCTGCGGGCAAGTTCATCATGAAAAAGCAAATCCTGTGGACGCCAGTGATTGGGCAATATGCGAAGCTGTTGAACTGCATCGCCGTGGATCGCGGCAAGCGTGGGGCGGCGATTGAAAAGATGGTCGCGGATGTAAAGGCAGGCTTGGTCGAAGCGGGTCAGCTGATTATTTACAGCCAAGGTACACGCGTCGCACCGGGTGCGCAGAAGCCTTACAAGGTTGGCACGGGCGTTCTTTACGAACAGATGGGACAAACATGTTATCCCGTTGCAACCAATGTTGGAGTGTTTTGGCCGCGCACAGGGATTTACCGAAAACCGGGTGTGGCCGTTGTTGAATTTCTTGAGCCAATAGATGCGGGCCTTACGCGCGAAGAGTTCATGGCTTTGCTCGAAGAGCGGGTCGAAACCCGCTCTAACGCGCTGATGCGTGAAGCGGGTTTCGAAGTTTAAACGCTCACGCGTGAATTGCGCCATTACCGCAAGCAAGCGCTGCTTCGCGCACGGCTTCTGAGTAGGTCGGATGCGCGTGACAGGTCATCGCCAAATCCTCTGCCGAGGCTCCAAATTCCATGGCAACACAGACTTCATGGATTAGATCACCCGCACTTGGTCCGATGATATGGGCACCCAAAATGCGGTCTGTGTCTTTGTCCGCGAGGATCTTAACAAAGCCGTCGCCCGCAAAGTTCGCTTTGGCGCGACCGTTGCCGATGAATGAGAACTTGCCAACTTTGTAGTTTTGGCCAGCATCCTTGAGCTCTTGCTCTGTCTTGCCCACATTCGCGACCTCGGGATGCGTGTAGATCACACCGGGAATCACGCCGTAGTTCACGTGACCATGCTTGCCTGCGATCTGTTCTGCGGCGGCCATGCCCTCATCCTCCGCTTTGTGCGCGAGCATTGGACCATCAATTGCATCGCCAATCGCGTAGATCCCCTTGATGTTGGTTTGCCAATCGCTGCCCGTTTTGATCTGGCCACGTTCGGACATTTCCACGCCCAAGGCGTCTAGGCCGAGACCATTTGTGAACGGACGGCGCCCTGTTGCGACCAAAACCGTGTCCGCATCAATCATGTGTTCGCTGTCATCTTTGCGAAGTTTATAGGTGACCTTTGCTTTGCTCTTGGTGGTCTCAACCCCCTGAACCGCCGCGCCAAGCACGAAATTCAAGCCCTGTTTGCCCAAAATCCGTTTGAAGGTTTTTTGCACTTCTGCGTCCATTCCCGGCGTGATCGCATCGAGAAATTCAACGACCGTCACCTCTGCGCCAAGACGTGCATAGACAGAGCCAAGCTCTAAGCCGATGACACCCGCACCAATGACAACCATTTTCTTCGGTATTTTGCCAAGCTCAAGCGCGCCTGTTGATGTCACGACCATCTTTTCGTCCACCTCGATGCCAGGCAGTGATGAAGGTTCTGAACCTGACGCGATGATGATGTTCTTCGCATTATGTGTCTCATCACTAACTTTGACTTTGCCGGCCTGGGGAATGCTGCCCCAGCCTTTGAGCCAATCGATTTTGTTCTTTTTGAACAGGAACTCGATACCTTTTGTGTTGCCCTCAATCACTTCATCTTTGTAGGCGAGCATTTGGGTCCAATCCACCGAAGGACTTTTGCCCTTGAGACCCATTTTAGCGAAATTATGCTGCGCATCATGCAATTGATGGGAGGCGTGAAGCAGCGCCTTAGACGGGATGCAGCCCACGTTCAAACATGTGCCACCAAGCGTGTCACGCGCCTCAACACAGGCAGTTTTTAGCCCCAATTGTGCGCAGCGAATTGCGCTGACATAGCCACCCGGGCCGGAGCCGATTACGATAACGTCATAGTCAGACATGATGTGTCCTTTTTGGGTTTGGTGGGGTGGGGGCGTTGCCCCCGTCTCGGCAAGCCGAGCATCCCCCAGAGTTTATTTGGCAAAGCGAATGTTAAAAAAGCGTGGAAAGAAGCATTGCAATGGTTGCAGCCAATCCAACGAACCAGATGAGCGAGCGCCATGGGGCAAGGCCGAAGACATATGCCAGAATATAGAGAATACGCGCGCCAAGATAGGCGAATGAGCATAGCATCGTGATGTCGCTGGATTGGTCCGTATAAGTGACGACGACCACGGCGATTGTGAAAAGGATCAGCCCTTCAAAGTGGTTGTTCATTGCCCTTTGAAGTCGGCCTGCGACGCCAGTGAGTTCGATGGGTTTATCACGTGGACCCGCTGCTTTATAGACGCCAACCTGACTGATTGAAGCGATTGAGTATGCACAAAACTGCAAGATTTGCAGCAATGCCGCGAGCGTAAGAGTTATTAGTTCGGGTGTCATTACTGTGAATTCCTTGCGTGCGGTTTGGACCAAGCATTGATCTGCGCTGGTGTTAGAAGCGTGGCGGCGCGATGCTTGAATAAATCACGACCTGATCGAAGCTAATCACATGATTATATGCGAGCCATTCAACAATGAAGAGCCCCCCATTGCGCATACAGGCCATCACAGCTGTCTTCGCTGCTTTAGTCATGTAACAGCAGCCTTGCATTTCGGGCAAATAACCACGTTTCGATCTAACGGATCACGGATGAAAGGCGCGATATGATGCAGACGCCGCGAGGGCGTCTGACCAAGTCTGCTGTGTTGCCCAACTTCGACGACCCAATTCACCTTGGCGCTAAAGCCACAATGCGGGTAGGTCAGCGTTTTGGGTTCCAAATAGGCCATCGCGGTAGGTTACAGATCCATCAAAAGACGGCGAGGATCTTCGAGCGCTTCTTTGACGCGCACAAGGAAGGTTACCGCGCCTTTGCCATCCACGATGCGGTGATCATAGGACAGGGCAAGATACATCATCGGGCGGATCACAACTTCACCATTGATGGCCATCGGGCGATCCTGGATTTTGTGCATGCCAAGAATGCCCGACTGTGGCGGGTTCAAGATCGGTGAAGACATCAGCGATCCGTAGACGCCACCGTTGGAAATTGTGAAGGTGCCGCCCTGCATTTCCGCCATCGATAGTTTGCCGTCGCGCGCGCGCGCGCCTTTTTCGGCGATTGCTTTTTCGATGCCAGCAAATGACATTGAATCTGCATCGCGGATCACAGGAACGACCAGACCTGTTGGCGTACCCGCCGCAATACCCATGTGGACAAAATTCTTGTAAACAACGTCAGTGCCATCAATCTCAGCGTTTACTTCGGGAACTTCGTTCAGCGCATGAACACAGGCCTTCGTGAAGAAAGACATGAAGCCCAATTTGACGCCATGTTTCTTAAGAAACAGGTCTTTGTATTCATTGCGAAGGGCCATCACCTCGGTCATGTCAACTTCGTTGTAGGTGGTGAGCATGGCTGCCGTGTTTTGGCTTTCCTTCAAGCGCCGCGCGATTGTCTGGCGCAGGCGTGTCATCTTCACACGCTCCTCACGCGAGGCATCGTCGGCACTGACAGGGGCACGCGGCGCGGGTGCAGGTGCGGCAGCGGGGGCAGGAGCTGCGGAGAGCGCTTTGGCAACGTCATCCTTCATAATGCGGCCATCGCGGCCAGAGCCTGTGACAGCATCGCGCAAAACGCCCGCTTCGGCCATCGCTTTCTTCGCGGAAGGCGCGTCTTCCACGTCTTTGCCACCTGCGCTGGTAGTGGGTGCGGTAGCTGCCGCTGGTGCATCACTCACGCTGGCCGTCGCGCCGCCAATGACGGCGAGCTTGGCTGCAGCATCAACTGTTGTGCCTTCCGCGGCGATAATTTGAGACAAAACGCCAGCAGATGGTGCAGGCACTTCGACGGAGACTTTGTCGGTTTCCAACTCACAGAGCATTTCGTCCTGCGCGACCGTGTCGCCGACTTTCTTGAACCATGTGCTGACCGTTGCCTCGGTCACGGATTCACCCAAGGTTGGGACCATGACATCAACGCTTGCCGCTGGACTGTCTGATCTCGCTGCGGCTTTCGCAGGTTTAGCGGGTGCACTCACGGTACCGGATCCTTCAATGATGGTCGCGAGCAGAGCATCAACGCCAACAGTTGTGCCTTCTGAGGCAACGATTTCGCCCATAGTACCTGCGGCCGTTGCAGGCACTTCGACTGTAACCTTGTCAGTCTCCAGCTCACAAAGCATTTCATCAACAGCAACGGCATCTCCTGGCTTCTTGAACCATGTGGCAACGGTGGCCTCTGTGACCGACTCGCCCAATGTTGGAACGCGAATTTCTGTGCTCATGGGTTACTTCCCTTTCCGTGTCAGCGCATCGTCGATGAGTGCTGCTTGTTGTGCTTTGTGAATGCTGGCCAGACCCGTTGCTGGGGAGGCACTTGCCGAACGACCCGCAAAGACAGGGCGCTCATGTTTCGCTTTGATGCGGTTCAGGACCCACTCAAGGTTCGGTTCCATAAAGGTCCAGCCACCTTGATTTTTGGGCTCTTCCTGACACCAGACCATTTCCGCGTTCTTGAAGCGACCCAATTCTTTGACCGCAGAGTTCGCAGGGAAAGGATAGAATTGCTCAAAACGCATGATGTACGTGTCATCAAGACCGCGTGCGTCGCGTTCTTCGAGCAAGTCATAGTATACCTTGCCTGAACACATCACGACGCGCTTGATCTTGTCATCGGCAACCAGTTTTGTGTTCGAATTGCCGTATTGCGCATCATCCCAGAGGACGCGGTGAAAGCTGGATCCAGTCGTAAACTCTTCCGCTTTGCTGACGGCCAATTTGTGACGCAGCAGAGATTTTGGCGTCATCAAAATCAGGGGTTTTCGGAAAGTACGGTGCAACTGGCGGCGCAAAATGTGGAAGTAGTTTGCCGGCGTCGTGCAGTTCGCGACGATCCAGTTGTCCTGACCACACATTTGCAAGAAACGCTCAAGTCGAGCGGACGAATGCTCTGGTCCTTGGCCTTCGAAACCGTGAGGTAGAAGGACAACGAGACCCGACATGCGCAACCATTTGCTTTCACCGGAACTGATGAACTGATCGAACATAATCTGCGCGCCATTGGCGAAATCACCAAACTGGGCTTCCCAAAGAGTCAGCGCATTTGGCTCCGCCATTGAGTAACCATACTCAAAACCGAGGACCGCATATTCCGAGAGCATAGAGTCGATGACTTCATAATGCGCTTGGCCTTCGCGGATGTGGTTGAGCGGGTAATACCGCTCTTCGGTTTCTTGGTTGATCAAACCCGAGTGGCGCTGCGAAAACGTGCCACGCGTACTGTCTTGACCCGCGAGGCGCACGCCCATGCCTTCGGTTAGCAATCCGCCAAAGGCCAAAGCCTCGCCCGTGGCCCAATCGAAGCCCTCGCCACTTTCGAACATTTTCTTTTTTGTATCGAGCAAACGCCCGACTGTTTTATGCAGCGGGAAATTGTCTGGCGTTCTGGTGAGTGCGGTCCCCACTTCGGCGAGTGTTTCTGGCGCAATCGCGGTTTCACCGCGCTGGTATTCGTCCTTACGGCGATCCAGATGTGACCACTTGCCATCCAGCCAATCAGCCTTGTTGGGTTTGTAATCCTTGCCGGCTTCAAACTCATTATTCAGATGCGCTTGGAAGGCTGTTTTCATATCTTCGATCTCACCCTCTGGGATGAGACCGTCTTTAACCAGCCGCTCTGTATAGAGACTGAGCGTGGTCTTATGCGTCTTGATCTTTTTGTACATGACGGGGTTGGTGAACATCGGTTCATCCCCTTCATTGTGACCAAAGCGGCGGTAGCAAATGATGTCGATGACGACATCTTTGTGGAACTTCTGGCGGAACTCAGTCGCGACTTTCGCTGCGTGAACAACTGCCTCTGGATCATCGCCGTTGACGTGGAAAATCGGGCTTTCCACAACCAAAGCGTTGTCTGTTGGATAGGGCGAGGAGCGTGAAAAATGCGGAGCCGTGGTGAAACCGATCTGGTTGTTAACAACGATGTGCATCGTGCCGCCAGTTTTATGGCCGCGCAGACCCGAGAGCGCAAAACACTCCGCAACAACGCCTTGACCCGCGAAGGCCGCATCGCCGTGAAGTAGGATCGGCATCACTTTGATGCGCTCCTCATCGTTGAGCTGGTCTTGCTTGGCACGCACTTTCCCAATCACCACAGGGTTAACCGCCTCGAGGTGTGAGGGGTTCGCAGTCAGCGAAAGGTGCACGTTGTTGCCGTCAAATTCACGATCAGAGCTGGCACCAAGGTGATACTTTACGTCCCCAGAGCCGTCCACATCCTCAGGCTTGAAGCTGCCGCCTTGAAATTCGTTGAAAATGGCGCGGTAGGGTTTGCTCATCACGTTTGCAAGAACGGATAAGCGCCCACGGTGCGGCATGCCGATGACGATGTCTTGAACGCCCAAAGCGCCGCCGCGTTTGATGATTTGCTCCATCGCAGGGATCAAGCTTTCGCCGCCATCAAGGCCGAAACGTTTGGTGCCCATGTATTTCACATGAAGGAATTTCTCAAAGCCCTCGGCCTCGACCATCTTGTTGAGAATGGCTTTGCGACCCTCGCGTGAGAATTGGATTTCTTTGCCCAAGCCTTCAATACGCTCTTTGAGCCAGCTTGCTTCTTCTGGATCAGAAATATGCATGTATTGCAGGGCAAACGTGCCGCAATACGTGCGTTTCACGATGTCGACGATCTGGCGCATGGAGGCGATCTGCAAGCCCAATACGTTGTCGATAAAGATCGGGCGATCCATATCTGCGTCAGTAAAGCCGTAAGATCTCGGGTCAAGCTCTGGATGTTTGGATGCTTCGCGCATGCCAAGTGGGTCGAGATCAGCGGCGAGGTGGCCACGAATACGGTAAGCACGAATGAGCATGAGCGCACGAATGGAATCGAGTACAGCGCGTTTGATAGCTTCGTCGCTGACTTCGACGCCCGCTGTTGCGGCCTTTGCTTTGATCTTGTCGCCTGCAGCTTTGGTTTCTGATTGCGCAGGCCATTGCCCATCAAGCGCGGCTGTTAGATCGTCGTTCGGCAGGGGCGGCCAATCGGCGCGCGCCCAAGAGGGGCCGGTGGCTTCTGCCTTCACGTCCAGATCAGCGTCGCCAAGCTGGGCGAAAAAGCCCTGCCATGCTGCATCGACCGCATTTGGATCATTGGCATATTGCGCATAAAGCTGTTCGAGATACTCGGCGTTATGGCCTTGCATGAAGCTTGACGCGTGGAATTGATCGTTGGAACTTTGATCTGTCATTCTTGCTCTCCCAAAAGGGGCCGTGTCCTGAATGCAGCCCTTGGCAGGGCCCAAACGTTTGATGGCTTGGGCCAAAGAGGCCCAAGCGTTTGGTGCTCGCGTTAACCGATCGCTTCAATCACAGCTTCGCCCAAGGTCGCGGGGCTGTCTGCCACGACGATTCCAGCGGAGCGCATAGCTTCGATCTTGTCCTCGGCGCCACCTTTGCCACCAGCGACAATCGCGCCAGCGTGGCCCATGCGGCGTCCGGGAGGGGCCGTGCGGCCAGCGATGAATCCAGCTGTTGGTTTCCAACGGCCCTTTTTCTTCTCATCCGCAAGAAACTGCGCTGCTTCTTCTTCAGCAGAGCCGCCGATTTCGCCGATCATGATGATGGACTGTGTTTCTGGATCCGCGAGGAACATTTCCAGCACGTCGATGTGCTCTGTGCCTTTGATCGGATCGCCACCGATGCCGACAGCAGAGGATTGGCCAAGACCAAGATCCGTCGTTTGCTTAACTGCTTCATACGTTAGCGTGCCGGAGCGGGAAACAACGCCACAAGAGCCGCGCTTGTGGATGTGACCCGGCATAATGCCGATTTTGCAAGCGTCAGGTGTGATCACGCCCGGGCAGTTAGGTCCGATAAGACGCGAAGAAGAGCCTTCAAGAGCGCGCTGAACACGCATCATGTCGAGCACTGGAATGCCTTCGGTGATGCACACGATCAATTCCATTTCGGCGTCGATCGCCTCTAGGATCGAATCCGCCGCGAAGGGAGGAGGTACGTAGATTACCGATGCGTTCGCTTCGGTCACGTGACGTGCTTCGTGCACGGAGTTGAAGACCGGCAGGTCAAGATGCGTTGTACCGCCCTTGCCGGGTGTCACGCCACCGACCATCTTTGTGCCATATGCAATCGCTTGCTCGGAGTGGAATGTACCTTGCGAACCTGTGAGGCCTTGGCAAATTACTTTTGTGTTTTCGTCTACGAGAACAGCCATGGGATTATCCTTTCACCGCTTTGACGATTTTCTGTGCACCGTCTTTCAGGTCGTCCGCTGCAATCACGTCAACGTCGGAGTTGTTGATGATTGCTTTGCCTTCTTCCACGTTTGTGCCCTCTAAGCGCACAACAAGTGGAACTTGCAGACCGACTTCTTTCACCGCAGCGACAACGCCTTCCGCGATGACATCACAGCGCATGATGCCGCCAAAGATGTTCACGAGGATGCCTTTGACTTGTGGGTCAGAGGTGATAATTTTGAAAGCTTCTGTCACCTTCTCTTTGGTCGCACCGCCGCCTACGTCGAGGAAGTTTGCAGGCTCTGCGCCATAAAGTTTGATGATGTCCATCGTCGCCATCGCGAGACCTGCGCCGTTGACCATGCAGCCGATTTCGCCATCAAGTGCGATGTAGTTGAGGTCATACTTGGATGCCTCCAGCTCTTTGCTGTCTTCTTCTGTCTCATCGCGCAGTGCCATTATGTCGGCGTGGCGATAAAGTGCGTTGCCGTCGAAACCGACCTTCGCGTCGAGAACCTTAAGATCGCCGGAGCCTTCCAGAACGATCAACGGGTTGATCTCCAGTTGCTCCATGTCCTTCTCAACGAAGGCTTGGTAAAGTTGACCCATCAGCTTAACGCACTGTTTTACCTGCGCGCCTTTGAGGCCGAGCTCAAATGCGATGCGGCGACCGTGGAACGCTTGGTAACCTGTCGCGGGATCAACGGAAAAGCTTATGATTTTCTCAGGAGTTGCTGCTGCAACTTCTTCGATGTCCATGCCACCCTCTGTGGAGCACACGAAGGAAATCCGTGATGTTTGACGATCCACGAGCAGAGCGAGATAAAGTTCCGCTTCGATGTCGGAACCATCTTCGATGTAGATGCGGTTCACTTGCTTGCCCGCTGGGCCAGTCTGGTGTGTGACCAATGTACGGCCAAGCATCTTCTTAGCTTCATCAGCAGCCTCGGAGGCGGAGAAAGCGAGGCGTACGCCACCTTTTTCGCCTGCATCGGTCTCTTTGAATGTGCCTTTGCCGCGACCACCTGCGTGGATTTGCGCCTTAACAACCCAAAGTGGGCCGTCCATCTCGCCAGCGGCTGTTTTGGCGTCTTCTGCTTTGAGCACAGCGCGGCCATCTGAAACTGGCGCACCATAGCTCTTGAGCAGTGCCTTGGCTTGGTATTCGTGGATGTTCATTAGAAACGGTCCCGTCTTGCTTCGATTATTTGTCCCTATAGTGTGAATATTAAGGGCGGATTAAACGATAAAATGCCGCAGACGGTATAAATCGCACATTTGTGATCACACGTATTTTTTCTGTGATCACAAAATTACAAAGTGTGGCAAAATTTCGCCCTCAGATCGACAAAACTGGAAATCAATTCAGGAAAATTGCGAAACCGATTTGATTCCCAGCCGTCATCCTTCGGAATACGCGCCAACTTGCGGTGTAAACCCGCTCGCCTTGCATCGCATACTCACAGGAACCAATGCCATGGATGCTCTCAATAATGTCAATTGGACCGGGGTTTTTAGCGAATGCGGAAAGGCTAATTCTGTAACTCTCAGGGAAAAGAGGATGAGGAATGAGCTTTTCACCCTCAATCAAGGCGTCAGCATCATCGAGCACATCTTGCCACGCATTTGCCATGTCTTCGGAAATCCTAATTCCAAAAACCGAGCGCTGATTAGGATTTGGAATCCATTCGCGCTTATTGTCGGTCTCAATGGCCAGCAAACGCTAGAAAAGGCGGTTCTGTCGGATCATCGATTTCCAATGTGTCATGGCCGCAGTGATGTTTTCGTTTGCAGGTTCTTGGGCCAAGGCGGTCAAAGCGATATAAATAGGGTCAAGGAAGTTTCCGAATTGGTCCTTAGGCATGACAGGACGTTTGGTCAGTTCCCTCTCAAATGCTTTACGTGCATCGGTCGCATCAAAAGTGCGCCTTTCTTCTTTCCGGGCCTCATCCATGTGGGTTTTCGCAAACTGCGTTTGGGTCACATACTTGCGCAGATTACTAATGGCCTCTGCGATGTCTTCGTCGGTTCTATCGTCGGCAGTCAGTTTATCTTGGATAGAAAACATTTGTTTTTTCGAGATCGGCATAGCGTTCTTCTGCCCGCACGCGTTTCTCTTTGGCGGCGCGCAAAGCGTTGTCAGCGTCTCGGAGGTTTTCTGAAAGTTCGGCAAGGTCAGGGCTCTCCTCAGCCTGTGATGTGGGCGTATCAAAGGCGCTTTTGCGTTTCGTGGCGAGCAAGTCGATGACAGGCGCTGGATCATAGGCCAAGACGAAATTGGCAAAACCCGACAGCAAATGCGTATAGACGGTCAGCCACGCATGATCCGCGCTGTCAAATCGCACGGTCGTGGGTTTCTCAAAGGCACCGCTTTCTTTCATCTCACGCAGATCGCGACGAGACATGAGCCTTGCCGCGAGCAATTATAGCGCGCCTTCACCTTCAATACGGATACCATTTTGATCAATGTCGAACCAGATGTCTTGCAAGGTCAGCTCGAATGCGCGCGCATTTTGGGGCAATTCAGCGTCAAGCGAGGTTTGAGCCGCGCTCATGCCTTGCAAGAAATCCGTCATTAGATCTGTTATAACCTGACCTTTGAACGGTTCTGGGCGCGGATTTGCAGGGCCTGGCAAAGGCAGGCGAAACAAGGGCAAGCTGCGCAAAGAGGCACCAAGCCCGAAGTTGTAACGCGTTTGAAGCATGCCCTCGATGGCGCGGAGCGATTGTAGCATGCCAATCTGGAACGGGTTCGGGTTTGCGCTGTCTTGAACGTCTTTGATCTGTTCGCTTAAACTGCGGATCGAAAACGCAGATGTTTGCGCGTGCGCAGTTCCAAAACTTGGTGAAAAGGGTGCCAAGACGAAAAGTGCCGCGAAAATTATTGAACGCATGGAGCGCCCCCCAAATGAAAATGCGCAGCCTCGAAAGACTGCGCATTTAGTGGACCATCAGGGTTATATGAAGTCAAACGCCGCTTACGCGAGTGAACCGTCGATCTCTTTACATGCAGCAACCAAGCCTTTGACGGCATCGACAGATTTGTCGAACATCGCCTGTTCGTCTTTGTTCATCTTGATGTTTACAACACGCTCGACGCCGCCAGCACCGATCACTGTCGGAACGCCAACATAAAAGCCGTCGAGGCCGTAAGCACCGTCAACATACGCAGCACATGGCAGAACGCGCTTTTGATCTTTGAGGAAGGCTTCGGCCATCTCGATCGCAGACGTTGCGGGCGCATAGAAAGCGGAGCCTGTTTTCAAGAGGCCAACAATTTCAGCACCACCGTCACGCGTGCGCTGGATTATTGCGTCGAGCTTGTCTTGCGTAGTCCAACCCATGTCGACCAGATCCGGCAATGGGATGCCTGCGACTGTTGAATAGCGCTCAAGCGGCACCATCGTGTCGCCGTGTCCACCTAGAACGAAGGCTGTGACGTCTTTCATGGACACGTTGAATTCAACTGACAAGAAGTGACGGAAGCGTGCGGAGTCGAGAACACCCGCCATACCGCAGACTTTTTCGTGTGGCAAGCCAGAAAATTCGCGCAGCGCCCAGACCATCGCATCAAGCGGGTTGGTGATGCAGATCACGAATGCGTCTGGGGCGTGATCGCGGATACCTTCGCCAACGGACTTCATAACCTTAAGGTTAATACCCAGCAGGTCATCGCGGCTCATGCCTGGCTTGCGTGGAACACCCGCAGTTACGATGCACACGTCTGCGCCAGCGATATCTTCATAAGATTGTGTGCCGGACATTGTCGCATCGAAACCCTCAGATGGGCCGGATTCCGCGATATCGAGGGCTTTGCCTTCAGGCGTGCCTTCGGAAATATCGAAGAGGACGATGTCGCCCAATTCTTTCAACGCTGCGAGGTGCGCAAGTGTGCCACCAATCTGTCCTGCACCAATCAGTGCTATCTTAGGTCTGGCCATGGATCTCTCTCCGGTCCGTTAAATTTGGCGCATGGCTAGTGTGTTCTGCTGCGCTGCGCAAGTGTGCTGCGCTGCGGCGTCAAAATTGTGAAGGCTGGCAAGACCCCACTTAGCGCGCTAAGGCTATGCCGAAGCGTATAAAATGAAAGACGTAGCTGTGTTTTGGGACTTTTCCTTTTTCGCTGTCGCAATCCCTGCGGTTATTTTTGCGGGTATTTCAAAGGGTGGATTTGGGTCAGGTGCGGCTTTTGCAGCGGCATCGATTCTGGCGCTTGTGCTCACGCCGGGCGAAGCACTTGGGTTGATGTTGCCATTGCTGTTGTTGATCGACTTCGCGACGTTGCGGCCCTATTGGCGCAAGTGGCATTGGCCATCCGCACGTTTATTGCTGATCGGAGGTGTGCCAGGCGTCATTATTGGGGCTTTGGTGTACCGCATGACAAATGATGATGTGATCCGGTTTTTGATCGGTGCCATGTCACTGCTGTTTGTGATTTGGCAAATCGCGCGCACACGGGGGATGTTGAAGATTTCATCGCGACCTTTGCCCGATAGCGTCGGCCTGATCGTGGGTGTGACATCCGGGTTCACCAGTTTTGTTAGCCACGCAGGTGGCCCACCCTCTGCTATGTATATGCTGTCGTTGAAGCTTAGCAAAACCGAGTATCAAGCGAACACAGTTTTTGTGTTCTGGATCATCAATGTGATGAAGGCGATAGCCTACGGTGCTCTTGGAATATTCACACTGGATCTGTTGCTGGTAAACCTTGCGCTTGCCCCATTTGCGCTTTTGGGCGCGTGGCTGGGTGTGAAAGCGCATAGTTTGGTGCCCGAAAAGCCATTTTACGCGATAACTTACGTGTTGCTTGTTTTAACGGGAACCAAGTTGATTTTCGACGCACTCACTTAAGCGTCGTTGCCCTTGGTTGGCAGACTTTCTGCGAGCGCTTCGTGATTCTGGCCGGAGGCGACCAAACACGTGGTTCCATTGGCAAGCGTTACAGTGATTGTCCAAGTGCCTGTTTCTGACGAAGAGAATGTTTCAACCATAGAGTTGTTGGACACGAGACCTACCGATTGGCGGGCCTCACCATATTTTTGCGCAAGTCGTTCAACGACAACCTCGCGCGGCGCGCAGTAGCGATTGGTTTGTGCAAAGGCTGTCGAGCCCGCGCGCGCAATAATTCCAAACCCGAGCGCACCAAATGTCATTTGCATGTTCATCGCATCGTCCTTTTGAAAAAGTGGCACTAGGAAGCGCGTTCAGAGTATGTTGAGAACGGCACCTTTCGGTTCAGTCCGTCGTCCAGCACAGGGACTAAAAACCAGCGTTATACTGGGCAACGTCTCGCAATGATCAACCAAACCAGCATGCAAGGCGAGGTATGTAAATTCGGTTAAGCCAACGTGGGCTGTGGGGGTGTTGGATCGAATTTAAGTATTTTTGCTGCATCGCGGCATTTTCAACTTGAATGAAATGGAAATAAATGTGCATTTGAGCGCAACATTATTACACTCAAGTCTCAGGAAATTTCCATGGATTTACGACAGCGTCCGTTTCGTTCCGTTCTTTATATTCCAGCTTCAAAACCGCGCGCGTTGGACAAAGCGCGTAGCCTACAGGTCGATGCGATCATTTTCGATCTTGAAGATGCGGTTGCGTTTGACGAAAAAGTCGCTGCGCGCGAGACCTTGAAAGAGGCTCTGGACACAGACGGCTACGGCGCGCGCTACAAGATCGTTCGGATCAACGGCATTGACACTGAGTGGGGTTTAGAGGACGCCAAAGCCGTGACGCATATAAATGCAGATGCAATCTTGCTGCCAAAGGTCGCGGCTCCTGCAGATCTTGATGCTTTGGCTCAGATCACGGGTGATTTGTCAATCTGGGCGATGATGGAAACACCACGCGGCATGTTGAATGCAAGCGCGATTGCCGCGCATCCTAAACTTGAGGGCATGGTGATGGGCACCAACGATCTCACGAAAGAGCTGCAATGCCGTTTCCGTGCGGACCGCTTGCCGATGCTGACCTCGCTGCAATTGTGTCTGCTTGCTGCGAAAGCCGAAGGGTTGGTGATTGTCGATGGAGTGTATAATGCGTTCAAAGACGATGACGGCCTCGCGGTGGAATGTGAGCAGGGGCGCGACATGGGCTTTGACGGCAAAACGTTGATCCATCCTGCACAGGTCGCTGTGACCAACACCGCCTTCGCGCCAAGTGATGCCGAAATTGATCTCGCCACCCGCCAAATCGCAGCTTTTGAAGCCGCAAAAGCAGACGGGCAGGGTGTTGCAGTCGTCGACGGACGCATCGTTGAAAACCTACACGTTGCCAGTGCAGGTGAAATTCTGGCAAAAGCAAAGGCAATAGACGCGCTAGCAAAGGAATAGCCAGCCATGACCCTTTTAATTCTCGGCCTGCTTCTGTGGAGCCTCGCCCACTTTTACAAACGTCTTTTGCCAGCGCATCGCGCAAAAATGGGTGAAAAGGGCAAGGGAGCGATTGCGATTGTGTTGGTCCTATCCTTGCTGTTGATGATCTTTGGCTATCGCTGGGCTGAATTCATACCTGTTTGGTCGCCGCCTGCGTTCTTTACCTATATCAACAACCTCCTTATGCTATGCGCGTTTTTCGTCTTCGGGATGAGCGCGACGACAGGTCGTTTGCGCGGCAAAATGCGTCATCCGCAGCTTACAGCGGTAAAAATTTGGGCGTTGGCGCATTTGTTAGTGAATGGCGATCTCGTCTCGATCATACTGTTTGGTGGCATGTTTGCTTGGGCGACCGTTTCGGTGATTTTGATCAATCGCAGCCAAGAGTGGGTGCGTCCGGATCCAGGCGATGCCAAGAAAGACAAACTTTTAGTTATCATCACCTTGGTCAGCTTCCTCGTTGTCGCAACTATCCACGTATTGCTGGGCGTGTCGCCCTTTGGAGGCTAATCCATGAGCAAGATTTACCGCTTCCTCAGCGAAGATGACACATCAGCTTTTTGCCATAAGGTCAGTGATGCACTGGCTAAGGGCTGGGAGCTTTATGGCTCCCCGACGCAGACCTTTGATCCTGTCAAAGGGATCATGCGCTGCGGGCAATCGATCACCAAAGACATCGATGCACCCTACACGCCGGACATGAAATTGGGGGCGCAATAAATGCTCAAGACCAACCCAGGCCGCTTTTTCGAAGATTATTCTATCGGCGATGTAATCTATCATGCCGTGCCACGCACTGTATCTGGGGGTGAGCGCGCGCTCTATCACGCGCTTTATCCTGCACGCCACGCGCTTTATTCCTCGGATGAATTTGCGCGCCAAAGTGGTTTGCCAGCTTCACCCCTGGATGATTTGGCGGCATTTCACGTGGTCTTTGGCAAATCGGTGCCCGATATTTCGCTCAACGCGGTTGCGAACCTTGGATATGCGGAGGGGCGCTGGCTAAAGCCTGTGTATGCAGGCGACACGTTGCGTTCTGTGTCCGAAGTGATCGGTTTAAAGCAAAATTCAAGCGGTAAAACCGGTGTCGTCTATGTTCGGACTTCTGGCATCAATCAGAATGATGAAACTGTGATGCAATTTGTGCGCTGGGTGATGGTGCGCAAACGCGACGACACTGCGCCTGCGCCGGAAACGGTTGTTCCAGACCTCAAAGACACGCTGGATATTTCCGATCTGGTGATCCCTGATGGTCTGGATTTTACCGACTATGACACCAAGATGTCGGGCGAACCGCATCGCTGGGGTGACTATAAGATTGGCGAAAAGATTGATCATGTTGATGGCGTGACTATCGAAGAAGCCGAGCATATGATGGCGACGCGACTTTGGCAGAACACAGCGAAAGTGCACTTTGACGCCACCCACCGCGATGATGGGCAACGCCTGATTTACGGTGGTCACGTGATTTCCATGGCGCGTACATTGTCGTTCAACGGCTTGGCGAACGCACAAATGATTGTTGGCTTAAATGGCGGTGCCCATGCAAACCCGTGCTTTAGCGGTGATACTGTGCGCGCGTGGTCCGAAGTGCTGGACAAAGCTGACACATCCGCTCCTGGCGTTGGTGCACTGCGTTTGCGTTTGGTGGCCTACAAGGGTGACGCCGTGTTCCAGCTGAAAGGCGAGAACGGTAAACACATGTCGCAAGTTTTGCTGGATCTCGATTATTGGGTGGTAATGCCGAAATGATCCGTGCGTGTTTAACGGCCTTGACCCTTCTGCCAGCCCCCGCATTTGCGGATTTTACAGAGAACGACCTCTTAGCGATTTGCTACGATGAATTGGGCCATGCGGTCATTGATCCGATGCAAGTGCCGATCTTTGGGCAGGAAGAAGACGCAGCGGACTCACTCTCGATCCTGTTGATCGACGCGCTCTATGACAGTGATGATGCGGAAGTCATTGCCTATGACAGCGCTAGCCTTTTTTGAGCTGAAGCGCAGGATGAGCCGGCTTTTTGGGACACACACGGGCCTGACGAAAAACGTTATTTCAATACCGTGTACTTGTTTTATGGGGCTGATCCTGATGTGCTCGAAGATTTCGTTAGCGATCTTGAGTTGCCACAAGCGCGTGCGGATGGTTGCGAAGACTAATTTGCTTTGGCGGCGGATAGCTGGAACGGTGTCCTTGATGGGGTGAGCGAAAGCAACGCTTTGAAAGGCCAGCTGGTCTTGCAAGCGGGTGCTGAAAACTCAGTAATCTCGCAAGGGATTAAAGCTCTGAACGTTAAGTTCAGTTGGCCGCGCGATATTCCAGTTAAGCTGGAGGACTGCGGCGAAGCCAACGCATTTTACGATCTGGATGAACAGAGCATAACAATGTGTCGTGAGCTGACGGGCTGGCCGAGCGGAATTGTTAAACAAATTGGTGTGAACTATTTTTGTGATCACAGCTAAAGTTTGTGTGATCACAAAATTTGCATTTTTTGTAAATTGCTCGAAATTACTGCGCGTTGTTTAGATCCTGTTAGGTGACAGCAGCGAATAATGCGCTAAAACAACGGCAGGGACTCGAAAAAGGATATAGCCATGGCTGATGTGAATAGGGGCAATCGCCCGCTCTCGCCGCATCTCTCAATATACCGGCCGCAACTGACATCTATGACGTCGATTTTGACGCGGATCACAGGCAACGCAATGCTTGTTACGTCACTGCTCATTGTTTGGTGGTTCTTGGCCGCCGCCACATCGGAGAGCTATTTCGCGGTCGCAGATGGGTTCCTGACCAGCTGGTTCGGTGATCTTGTGTTGTTCTTGTCGCTCTGGGGCATGTGGTATCACACGCTTGCGGGCCTGCGTCACTTGATTTGGGACAATGCGATTGGCCTAGAGATCAACACAGCCGAAAAGATGGGCTACGCTGTGATCGGCGGTTCTATCTTGGTGACGCTTATCACTGTGATCATCATTTAAAGGGGCGCGAGACATGGCATTCTTAACAGACCGCAAGCGCGCATCCGGCATGGGTAGCGCAAAATCTGGCACACATCATTTCTGGTCGATGAAAGTAAGTTCCGTGGCTTTGCTTTTTCTCGTGCCGATGTTCATCCTCACATTCGGTGGTATCCTCGGATCTAACTACGCTGAAGTCATGGCCTACTTCGCACGGCCCTTTCCCGCGATTGTCGCTGCTTTGACGATCCTTGTTGGGTTCAAACATTTCAATGATGGCGCGCAGGTGCTGATCGAGGATTATGTGCATGGTTTCATGCAGAAAATTCTGATCATTCTCCTAACTTGCCTCAGCTACGGCGCAGCAGCGGTTGGCATTTTCGCCATCGCTAAACTCGCACTTTAAGTTTCGGAGCATCCCAGATGGCAGCTTATGAATATGAAACCCACGACTATGATGTTGTGGTGGTTGGTGCGGGTGGCGCAGGTTTGCGCGCGACGCTTGGCATGGCGGAGCAGGGCCTGCGTACAGCTTGTGTGACCAAGGTTTTCCCGACGCGTTCGCACACAGTCGCAGCACAAGGTGGCATTGCCGCGTCTTTGTCCAACATGGGCCCAGATAACTGGCAGTGGCATATGTATGACACCGTCAAAGGCTCTGATTGGTTGGGTGATACCGACGCGATGGAATACCTCGCGCGTGAAGCGCCCAAAGCGGTCTATGAGTTAGAGCACTATGGCGTTCCCTTTTCGCGCACGGAAGAGGGTAAAATTTACCAACGTCCTTTCGGCGGTCACACCACTGAATTTGGCGAAGGTCCACCCGTTCAGCGCACATGCGCCGCAGCGGACCGTACAGGTCACGCGATCCTACACACGCTCTATGGCCAATCCCTGAAAAACAATGCGGAATTCTACATTGAATACTTCGCCATTGATTTGATCATGTCCGAAGACGGCCAATGCCAAGGCGTTGTTTGCTGGAAGCTTGATGATGGCACGATGCATGTCTTCAATGCAAAGATGGTTGTGCTTGCGACGGGCGGCTATGGCCGCGCGTATTTTTCCGCGACGTCCGCACACACATGTACGGGCGATGGCGGCGGCATGGTCGCACGTCAGGGTCTTGCTTTGCAGGATATGGAGTTTGTTCAGTTCCACCCGACAGGGATTTACGGCTCCGGCTGTTTGATCACGGAAGGTGCGCGCGGGGAGGGCGGTTATCTCACTAACTCCGAGGGCGAGCGGTTCATGGAGCGCTACGCACCCAACTACAAAGATCTCGCGCCGCGTGATTATGTATCGCGCTGTATGACGATGGAAATTCGTGAAGGGCGCGGTGTTGGTGCGGGTGGCGATCACATCCACCTGAACCTGTCACACTTGCCTGCTGATGCTCTGGCGGAACGCCTTCCAGGTATCTCTGAAAGCGCGAAGATTTTCGCAGGCGTGAACGTCAACAAGGAGCCAATTCCGGTTCTGCCGACGGTTCACTATAATATGGGTGGTATTCCGACGAACTACTTCGGCGAAGTTCTGAACCCGACAGCGAAAGATCCGAACGCCGTTGTTCCGGGCCTTATGGCTGTTGGTGAAGCGGGCTGTGCGTCTGTGCACGGCGCGAACCGTCTTGGCTCCAACTCTCTGATCGACCTCGTGGTCTTTGGACGCGCCGCTGCGATCCGCGCTGGTAAAGTTGTGGATGCTGAGGCAGCGCCTGCAGCCCTGAACCAAATCTCTGTTGATTTCGCCTTTGATCGCTTTGATGGCCTACGTAACGCGAGTGGCGCAACGCCAACTGCTGAACTGCGCCTTGAAATGCAAAAAACCATGCAAGAAGACGCAGCGGTCTTCCGCACCGATAAAACGCTGAAAGAAGGCGTAGAAAAGATGACGAACGTCGCGTCGAAAGTGGATGATTTGAAAGTGACGGATCGCTCTTTGGTGTGGAATTCTGATCTGATGGAAACGCTTGAGCTGACAAACCTGATGCCAAACGCATTGGCGACGATTTTTGGTGCGGAAGCGCGTAAAGAAAGCCGCGGCGCACATGCGCATGAGGATTACGCGACGCGTGATGATGAAAACTGGCGCGTGCACACGATCAGCCGTGTCGATGGGAAGGATGTCGAACTGACGCATCGTCCTGTAGTCACCGATCCACTTACGACTGAAGCTGAAGGCGGCATCAGCCTCAAGAAAATCGCCCCAAAAGAGCGGACTTTCTAATGCGGGCTTTGCAAGAAATTTCAATCGCAACCACCCTTGGTGCCTGTGTGCAAGCAAATGACGCCGCTTACACAGTTGCGCGCAACACGGTGAAAACTGCGGTGAACGGTGTTGTTGCGCAAAAGTTTCCAGGCGTGAATGCAGCCTCGATCACAGACTGGGTGATAGACAATGCGTCGCGGGTAGAGATCTTCGAAATCGTCAAAGCTGGTGCGACAGGCGTCACGCCCGCGACTGTCGAAACTGTAACAACAATCGCATCGCCCCCTGAAACGGTGCAGTGCATTTCTAAAAACGGCCTTGGCCTGTTTTTGTAAAGGAGTGAGACGATGGTACAACTGGCCCTCCCCAAGAATTCCCGCATGACGACTGGCAAAACGTGGCCAAAGCCTGAGGGCGCGAACAACATTCGCAAGCTGCAGATTTATCGCTGGAATCCCGATGATGGCAAAAACCCGTCAGTGGACACCTATTGGGTCGACATGGACAACTGCGGCCCGATGATTTTGGACGCGCTGATCAAGATCAAGAACGAGATTGATCCGACGCTGACATTCCGCCGTTCGTGCCGTGAAGGGATTTGTGGCTCCTGCGCGATGAACATCGATGGGATCAACACACTTGCGTGCATTTATGGCATGGATGAAGTGAAGGGCGATGTGAAAATATACCCGCTCCCACACATGCCTGTGGTGAAAGATTTGATCCCGGACCTGACGCATTTCTATGCGCAGCACGCGTCGATCATGCCCTGGCTTGAGACAAAGACAAATCGCCCAGCGAAAGAGTGGAAGCAATCTATCGGGGATCGCAAGAAACTTGACGGTCTCTATGAGTGCGTTATGTGCGCGTGCTGCTCTACATCTTGCCCGTCCTACTGGTGGAATGGCGATCGCTATCTTGGACCGGCTGCATTGCTGCACGCATATCGCTGGATTATCGACAGCCGCGACGAAGCGACGGGTGAGCGTTTGGATGAACTCGAAGATCCATTCAAGCTTTATCGCTGCCACACGATTATGAACTGCGCGAAGACTTGCCCTAAGGGTCTTAACCCCGCGCTCGCAATCGCAGAGATCAAGAAAATGATGGTCGAGCGCACCGTTTAAGCGCAAGAGTATTTCTAGAAATACCATACTAACCCGTTGCGCTTTGGTGCAGCGGGTTTTCTGATGCCTCTAATGAGGGAGCGTAAAATGCCAAACCAACCAAGCGATGCCGAAGATCGACGCAACATTGGGCCTGTCGTATGCTATCCTGTTGCCGGTTTGCCAAAGCGGGATATGGCGCTTTACAGCGAAGCCCGCGAAGATGCTGTGAAGGTTGATGAGGTACAGGTGCCTGCGCGTGATGCGCGCACGTTTCACGCGCCCGTGGGCCATTTCTTTCGCATCTCGTGCCCCGATCGCCCTCAAGTGGGCGATCTAAATCTATGGAATGCAAATGATCTGAGCGAGCGTTTTTATTCCGGCAAAACGCGGGCGCTGCATGGCACGCATATCACCACCGCTCAGAGCATGTGGAGTTCTCTTCCCACCCTGCGACCTATGGCAATAATCACGACAGACACGCTTGAGTGGTATGGCATCGATCCCTATGGCGGCTCTGTGCACGATGTGATCGGCACGCGCTGCGATCCCTACACGGGCAATCTACTGTCTGGAACGCAATATCACCATTGCTGTCATTCGAACCTGACGCGTGCTTTGGCGGATCACCTTGGCGTTTCCCTGAAAGAAGCAGAACCGCATGTGCATGATGTGCTCAACGTTTTCATGTGTACTGGGTTTACGCGCGATACTGGTCAGTATTTCATGAAATCCAGCCCTGTGCGGCCAGATGACTATCTGGAGTTTTTCGCCGAAATCGATTTGCTTGGCGCGCTCAGCGCTTGCCCCGGCGGGGATTGCTCAAGTGTTCATTCTAGCGACGAGGCGCAATGCCATCCACTGTTGGTCGAAGTGTTCAAGCCAGAAGCCGACGCGCTGATAGGGTGGGCGTCGCCGCAACCAAACGGGTACGACGGCACGCACGGGCGTTAGGCGAAAGCCGCTTCCAAAGCGATTTCTAACATTTCGCCAAAGCTGCTTTCGCGGTCTTCAGAGGGCAAAGCGTCACCAGTGATCAAGTGATCCGACACTGTCAGCACTGCCAAGGCGCGTGCGTCATAGCGGGCTGCAAGCGTGTAAAGTTCTGCCGCTTCCATTTCCACACCTAGGATGCCATGGCGGGTCATCTGCTCATTTAGATCTGGGCGCTCATCGTAGAAAACATCCGCTGAATAGATGCCGCCAATATGGGTCTTCGTGCCCTTTGCTTCGGCGGCTGTTACAGCTGCGCGCAACAATCCCCAGTCCGCACACGGCGCGTAGTTTAACTCTTTGAAAAACCCCAACGAAGGCGTGGAGAGCGTCGAAGACGTCATCGCGATAATCACGTCGCGGATTCCGACATAAGGCTGCATCGCTCCGCAAGACCCGATGCGGATCAAGGTCTTTGCACCATAATCTTTCAGCAATTCATTGGCATAGATCGACAGCGATGGCATGCCCATACCGCTGCCTTGGATTGTGACGCGGTTGCCTTTCCAAGTGCCTGTAAAACCCAGCATTCCGCGCACTTCGTTTACAAGCTCTGCGTCCTCAAGAAACGTCTCAGCCGCCCATTTCGCACGGTAGGGATCACCGGGCATAAGGACGGTTTCAGCGATTTGGCCTTTGTCGGCACCGATATGAATGGTCATGGGTGAGTCCTAACGTTTGTATTGTAAGAATTCGGTTTTGCTTGCGAGGCGGTCATAAAGTTGGCGCGCTGTTGCGTTGAATTCTTGCGTCATCCAATAGACCGTCGGCGTCTCGCCTTGATCGGCCACATCGTAAACATGTTCAATCAAAGCGCGCCCAATGCCTTTGCCGCGCACAGATGGATCAGCGTAGAGATCTTGCAGGTAGATGACGTCTTCAATCTTCCAGTTGTGCGGATGATAAATCCAATGGACGAGGCCGACAGGTTTGCCATCGCTAAACGCCAAAGCGGCGCTTTGCGCGGTATTTGCAGGGTCAATTAGACGCTCGAATGTGGTCGCATAGACCTCTTCGGGAACGCTGCTTTCATAAAATTCGAGATACGCATTCCAAAGACGGCGCCAATCGGCTTCGTCGCTTTTCTTAAGTAGGCGGATGGTGAGAGTGTTTGTCATGCGCTGGACGGTAGAACCGCCCTGTGGCAGGGTCAATCACTCAGCCGCAATCGCGTTGGGATCAGCAAGCGTGACGATATCTTTCATGATCGCATTCAGTTCGAAATCTTTGGGCGTGTAGACCCGTGCAACACCCATCGCGCGCAAACGCTCAGCGTCGTCATCTGGGATGATGCCGCCAACGATCACGGGGGTGTCGCCAAGCTCCGCATCGCGCATGCGTTTCATCAGGTCTTCGACTAATGGGATGTGACTGCCAGAAAGGATCGATAGCCCGACCACATGTGCTTTGGTCTTAATCGCTGAGGCGACAAGCTCTTCAGGCGTCAAACGAATACCATCGTATTCGATATCCATACCGCAATCGCGTGCACGGAACGCAATCTGCTCGGATCCATTGGAGTGCCCATCAAGACCTGGTTTGCCCACAAGGAACTTAAGGCGACGACCAAGTTTATCGCTGACCACGTTCACAGCCTCACGGATATCGTCGAGCCCTTCTGTCTTATTCGACACGGATGCGGAGACGCCTGTCGGGCCGCGATATTCACCGTGGACTTTGCGCATTTCGGTGGCCCATTCGCCAGTGGTGACGCCAGCTTTCGCAGCTTGGATGGAGGCAGGCATTACGTTTTCGCCCTTCCTTGATGCCTCTCGCAAGTTTGAGAGCGCGGTTTGCACAGCTTGGGCATCGCGATTGGCTTTCCAATCGTTTAGACGCGCAATTTGCTCGTCTTCAACCGTGGGATCCACGACCATGATGCCGCCATCTTCTGTTTGCAATGGTGATTGCTCACCTTGCTGCCATTTGTTTACGCCCACGACGATGGTTTCATTGCGCTCGATCTTGTTGAGGCGATCCGCGTTGGAATCCACCAGACGCGACTTCATGTAATCAATCGCATCAATGGCACCACCCATGGAACTAAGGTTCGCAAGCTCCGCACGCGCGCCAGACTTGAGCTCTTCTACTTTGCGTTCCACGGCAGGGTTTTGGTCAAACAGGTCATCGAATTCCAACAAGTCCGTTTCATAGGCCAGGATTTGTTGCATGCGCATCGACCATTGCTGATCCCAAGGACGCGGCAAGCCAAGTGCTTCGTTCCATGCGGGGAGTTGCACGGCGCGGGCGCGGGCATTCTTGGACAAGGTCACGGCCAGCATTTCTAAGAGGATCCGGTAGACGTTGTTCTCTGGTTGCTGCTCGGTCAAACCAAGCGAGTTGACCTGAACACCGTATCGAAAGCGGCGCATCTTTGGGTCTTGAACGCCATAACGCTCCAGACAAATTTCATCCCATAGATCTACGAAAGCGCGCATCTTGCACATCTCAGTGACAAACCGAATGCCCGCATTCACAAAGAAAGAAATACGCCCAACAAGGGTTGGGAAGTCTTCGGCAGGAACGCGCGGGCGGAGTTCATCGAGAACGGCTGTGGCGGTTGCCAAGGCGAAGGCCAGCTCTTGTTCTGGCGTCGCGCCTGCCTCTTGCAAGTGATAGGAACACACGTTCATCGGGTTCCATTGGGGGATGTTCGTGTAGCAATATTCGGCCACATCCGCGATCATCTTAAGGCTGGGTTTTGGTGGGCAGATATATGTACCGCGCGACAGGTATTCTTTGATCAGATCGTTCTGCACGGTGCCTTGCAGCTTGGATACATCCGCGCCTTGCTCTTCTGCAGCGGCCACATAGAGAGCAAGCAACCAAGGGGCGGTCGCGTTGATCGTCATCGATGTGTTCATATCCTCAAGCGGGATTTGATCGAACAACGTGCGCATATCACCAAGGTGGCAAACGGGCACGCCAACTTTGCCCACTTCACCGCGAGCGAGCACATGATCGCTGTCATATCCTGTTTGCGTTGGAAGATCGAAAGCGACTGATAGACCGGTCTGACCTTTTGCTAAGTTCCCACGGTATAACGCGTTGGAAGCTTTCGCCGTTGAGTGACCCGCGTAGGTCCGAATGAGCCAAGGGCGATCTTTTTTAGCAGCAGGTTGTGTATCAGTCATGGCGCGCCCTCTTGAATTACTTGAGTAATTTTATTGCGTTTGGTAATGTATATGTGGAATTTTACGCAACTGTCAATTCGCCGCGTTGCGGCATTCTCAAGAATGCGAGTGCAGCGTAAAGCGCATTTCAGTTGCACTTGAAAACCCGAAGAGATGTTTGAGCGGACCAAGCGTCTGTACTTTGCCAGCGATAAAGCCTTCGCGTTCATACAGTGCGCGTGCACGTGGATTGTTATCAATTACATCGAGACGCACGTCGCTACAGTTTCGCTGGTCAGCTTTGGTCTTGATCGCCTGCAGCAGTGCGCGGCCAAGCCCCATACCACGCGCATTCTGTGTGACGAAGATGCCATCCATCAACTGGGTTTCGCTTTTAAATTGCGTTCCAGCAATGACAGTAATGCAGTGCTCCATATGGCACCCATTGTACCGAACACCGCGTGCTGGTCATCAAAATCACCGCGCCTTTACTCGTTTTAAAACCAACGACGCCCCAAAAGGGTCCCATTGGCATCACGCGCGCAAAGCGCGGCTCAGCGACGTGTGCTAGAAACTTCAGCGCTTTTGCCTCGGGGCTGAGGCCAATGGATAGTTTTGCACCGAAGTCTTCCCAAAACAGTGCTGCGACGATGGGACGCTCGGCGTCTGTGAACCCTTGAGTGATGCGAAAGCTCGACATTTTCGAGATATCCTATGCGTGCTGATAAGAAACATATTTACCCTCGGGGCCCTTGCTGCAAGGGTCCGCGGATGATGCAAACTGTTGAACTGCCGATTTGGCTCTTTATTTTGATCCTGTTTTTCGCAGTGGTTACCTTTGCATCCCATTTTTTGTTCCCGTCTGTGCGTTGGTTCTTTCGCCGCCGGATGGAGCGCGTCGTAAAGCGTGTGAACGAACGTCTAGAACGCCCGATTGAACCATTCAAATTGGCGCGGCGTTACGATATGATCCAACGCCTGATCTATGATCCTGAGGTAAGCCAAGCGATTGCAGATCACGCAAGGCGCAACAGCGTTCCTGAAAACGTAGCGTTCGAGCAAGCGCGCAAATATGCCCGCGAGATCGTCCCCTCCTTTAGTGCGACCGCGTATTTTGGCATCGCGATCCGAATTGCACGCGGGATGAGCAATGCGCTTTATCGTGTGCGCTTGGGCTATCATGATGACGCTGGGCTAAGCGCGCTCGACAAAGATGCAACGGTTGTTTTCGTGATGAACCACCGCTCCAACATGGATTATGTTTTGGTCACTTATTTGGCGGCTGAGCGCTCTGCGCTTGCTTACGCAGTTGGGGAATGGGCGCGGGTTTGGCCGCTAAGCCGTTTGATCAAGGCAATGGGTGCCTACTTTATCCGCCGCAAATCACGCGGGGACCTCTATCGACGGGTTTTGGCGCGCTATGTGCATCTGGCAACGCAAGCCGGGGTCACCCAAGCGATGTTTCCTGAGGGTGGGCTATCCCTGGATGGGAAATTAGCACCGCCTAAACTGGGCTTGCTCAAATATATCACTGATGGTTACGCCGATGGCGACCGCGATGTTCTATTCGTTCCCGTCGCTTTGAATTATGACAGGGTACTCGAAGATCGCATTCTGATGGCTGCGGATGCGGCGGGTACGCGTCGGTTTCGTGCGCGCATTGGTGTCGTGACCGGGTTTTTCGTCAAACAGCTTTGGCTGCGCATAAGCGGACGCTTTCATCGTTTCGGATATGCTGCGGTCAGTTTCGGTCCCGCTGTTTCGCTTAGCGCTCATGTTCAGACCCACGGTGCGCCGGATGCGGAGCAATTGGCGACAGAACTAATGCAAAGGATCGCGGATATCGTCCCTGTCGTTCCTGTACCCTTGCTGGCCTCCGTGATGCGCGACCGCGAAAGCGTGAAATGCGATGAATTGCCAGCGCTTTTGGATGTTGAGCTGAGCAAGTTGAATAGCGTGCATATTCATATGCCGCGTGGTGAGATTAGTTATGCTGTTGAAATTGCGCTCAAGCACCTGAGTGAACGCCGCATTTTACGAACAGAAGGCGATATGATTGTCGTTGATGAGAAGCAGCGTTTTGCGTTGCGCTATTATGCCAACTCCATTGCGCACTTGAAACGGTAGTTTGCGTCTGCAGCATAAATGCTGCGGTTGCTGGGTTATAAAATTACTTAAATTGACTTTCTTTAGTTGCATTGTTGCGTGAAAATCTCTAACTCAGTTCGTGATACGGCGATTTTGCGCCGCAGCACTGTATTGAGGAGGGCACCATGGCTTTGAACACAGAGACTGGGATTGTGGCGTATGATGCGCCGGAGAAGGACCTGTATGAAATAGGCGAAATGCCCCCGCTCGGATATGTCCCGAAGAAGATGTATACATGGGCGATCCGCCGCGAACGCCATGGTGAGCCTGATACAGCAATGCAGCAGGAAGTGGTCGATGTTCCCGTACTTGATAGCCATGAAGTGCTTGTTCTCGTGATGGCCGCGGGCGTGAATTACAATGGTGTTTGGGCCTCTTTGGGTCAGCCGATTTCACCGTTTGATGGTCATGGTAAACCCTTCCACATAGCGGGTTCTGATGCATCTGGCATCATTTGGGCCGTCGGTGACAAAGTCAAGCGTTGGAAAGTTGGCGATGAAGTCGTTATCCACTGCAACCAAGACGATGGTGATGAGCATTGCAATGGCGGCGATCCGATGTATTCGCCAAGTCAGCGTATTTGGGGTTATGAAACGCCTGACGGCTCGTTCGCGCAGTTCACGAACGTGCAGGCGCAGCAACTAATGCACCGTCCTAAGCATCTGACGTGGGAAGAAGCGGCGTGTTATACGCTCACCCTCGCGACTGCGTACCGGATGCTATTTGGGCATGAGCCGCATGACTTGAAGCCGGGCCAAAACGTTCTTGTTTGGGGCGCATCTGGTGGTCTTGGATCCTATGCAATCCAGTTGATTAATACGGCTGGCGCAAATGCGATTGGCGTGATCTCAGATGAATCTAAGCGCGACTTTGTTATGGGCTTGGGTGCCAAAGGCGTGTTGAACCGCAAGGATTTCAACTGCTGGGGTCAACTGCCAACGGTGAACACGCCCAAATATGCAGATTGGTTCAAAGAAGCGCGCAGATTTGGCAAGGCGATCTGGGACATCACAGGTAAAGGAAACAACGTCGACATGGTGTTCGAACACCCGGGCGAAGCGACCTTCCCTGTCTCCACGTTTGTGGTGAAGAAGGGTGGCATGGTTGTCATCTGCGCGGGCACATCCGGCTTTAACCTGACGTTTGACGTACGCTATATGTGGATGCATCAGAAGCGTCTTCAGGGCAGCCACTTTGCACATCTCAAGCAGGCCTCCGCTGCGAACCAGTTGATGCTAGAACGTCGTCTTGATCCATGCATGTCTGAAGTGTTCGAATGGAATGATCTTCCCGAAGCTCACATGAAAATGCTGCGCAACGAACACAAACCGGGCAATATGTCGGTTCTCGTGCAAGCGCCAAAGACGGGTCTGCGTACATTTGAGGATGCTCTATCTGCTAAATAGGCTTTGGCTGTTTACAAATTGGAAACCAAAGCGCCCGTGAATCAGGTTTTTGATCGCGGGCGTTTCACGTTTCAGTGGTGTTCCAAGCATTCTCAATAGGTTGCATTTCTCTCCCTCGCTACTTCTGGGGAGTATTTTCCGTGAATACTACTCATTAACCGACTCATGTTAAGGTTGAGTCAACTATTCATTAACATCTAATAACGAGAGTCATTATGAACAACACTTGGATACTTGACGTTCTGACGGACTTGAAAACTTTTACATCTATGAACGGCCTTAAAGCCTTGGAGAACGAGCTTGATTGCACACATCGCGTGGCGTCCGCAGAACTTGATGCATTGAACAAAAGGCCAATCCTGGGCTCAAAAACTGAACACCGCGGACGTTGACCGCAGTCTGGCCGAGTTGGAACGCGCTTCCGGGCTTCAAGACCCGCAGACGGCTATCGTCAAGCTGTGTGAGGCCTGCAAGATCGACCATATGGTCTATCACCAAGTGTATAGCCAAGGGGACCAATACGGGTGCGGCACATATTCACCTGCTTGGGTTGAACGATATTTGGAGAAAGAATACCTCCGCATCGATCTGGTAATTTTGGGGTGCTATCAAAGGTTTCATCCTATTGATTGGAAACGTCTCGATTGGTCATCAAAAGCGGCGTGCGGTTTTCGCGCGGAAGCGATGGAATATTGGGTTGGCCATCAAGGCTTCTCTATCCCGATGACGGGGCCGAACGGGCAATACGCGTTTTTCATGGCGTCACATCATTGCTCTGATGAGGATTGGCAAACCTTCAAAAATGAGCACTCCACCAGTTGATCCTGCTCGCGCATTTTTCAACCAGAAAGCTTTGGAGTTTGAACCTGATCGCGTTCCTAAAGCCTCAACAACGCTGTCGCCACGTCAAACGGACGCGATGACATTTCTCGCTATGGGCTTCAACCGCGCGAAAGCAGCCGACAAGATGGAGATCTCGGAGCACACGTTGCGAGTCTACATTGAATCTGCCCACTTCAAATTGGGAGCAATCAATACGACCCACTCGGTCGCGCGCGCGATGAGCCGTGGGCTGATCGTTGTGTAAGCTTTAAGCTACCGCGCGGCCTGTTCACATACCCTAAAATCATTAGTCGCAAGCGGCCACATCAATTTTGTGTGGAGTGCGGCAATGATCAGATACTTGTATGAAGATGAACTTAAGACAGCGCCCTTGTTGAAAGAAACCATGTTTCTCGACTGTGTGGATCAATTCAAAACACGGCTTGGTTGGGATGTGATGCTTGAAGACAATGGCTATGAGCGAGATGAATACGACAGCCACAACCCTCTCTATGTGATCTATCAAAAAGCGGATGGTACGCAGGGTGGCTCGATGCGGTTACTGCCCAGCACGGGGCGTACAATGGTGAATGAACACTTCTCTGAGATCCTTGGTAGCGGTGATGTGCGCAGTCCATTCATCTGGGAATTCACCCGATTTTGTCTTGCACGCAACACAGAGCCGCGCACAGCCGCAGCCTTAATGCTGGCTGGGGGCGAGGTCATGGAGAACTTTGGGGTGAAGCATTTTTTGGTGTGTTTGATGTGCGCATCTATTACATGATAGGGGCAAGCCTCGAGGTGCTGGGCAGCACAGGTGACGGTCGCGAGAAAATTAGCGTCGGACTGTGGTTTTTCACCGATGAAGCGCGTTTGCTTGTCGCTCAAAAAGCAGGAATTTCTGCCGCACTTTCAAAGCTCTGGTGCGAGTGGGCCTTCGGATCAGACGCCCCAAAAGTATCAGAATTCGCTCGAGTTAAACAAACCAGCGCTGGCACTTTGCATGGGGTGCAGATAGTTTGAGCCTCATGTCGCTTCCATCCGTTACCCTCTCTGACGACCAGGCTGCCGCTTTTGATGCGGTGACAGATATGCTGCGTTCTGCGGGCATCGATCTAGAGGACTCGCTGCTCATGCCCCCGCAAGGTCCAGAGCAAAGCGTAATGGCTCTGATCGGTAAGGCGGGTTCTGGGAAAACGTTACTTTTGGCCGAACTTTACAAAGCGCTTGAAGTGGCTGGCGTTGGCATTGTGTCCGGCGAATTTGAGAGCCGCAAAAAGAAAGACAAGCGCACGCTTGCGATCCTCGCACCCACAAACAAAGCCGCATTTGTTTTGCGGATGCGTGGCGTGCCAGCGACGACCATCCACCGCATTCTCTACACCCCCGTATATGATCCAGAATATGAAAAAGTTGCCGAATGGCTTGCGGGTAATGGTGAACGTCCCAGCATTGATGGACTTACAGACGAAGCGCTTGATCGCGCGATGGAGTTTTACCAGCTCAATAAGTCTGTCCCTGGCGCATTGGCGACAGCAGGTTTGCGCGGATCTGACTTCATCACAGGCTGGAAACGTCGTGAAGATCCGCTTGATATTGGGTTTGTCGATGAATCCTCAATGCTCGATGAAAAGCAATTCAATGATTTGAAAGAGATTTTTCCGACCTTGGTTTTGTTCGGCGACCCTGCTCAGCTTGCGCCTGTCAATCAATCGGGTGCGATGGTGTTTGATGGGCTGAGTGGTCCGCGCAAATTGGAGCTTAGCCGAATTCATCGCCAAGATGCGGACAATCCGATTCTTGATCTTGCTCATGCTTTGGCGGACCCGCAGCTGGATTTTCAGTCGTTTGAAAAGATGGTTGAAGAGGCCGCGCAGAAAGATGAGCGCGTTGTTTGGGGTCTGCGCGTCGAAGTTGATTTGATGGCGCGCTCCCCTGTTCTCGTCTGGCGCAATGCGACGCGGATCAGGTTGATCAACGCGTTCCGCTCCGTGCACGGCGCACCGTCTGACGCGCTTCTTGAGGGGGAACCGTTAATTTGTGATGGTATCGAACTCCCATTGAAGCACCGCAAAAAGCGTCTCGATCTGGAAGCACGCGGCCTGATTAAAGGGGCGCAGGTCATCTACCTTGGACCCGGTCGCAAGCCTGGATTTTCGCGTTTGCACGTGATGGGCGCTGAAGACCCGCAAGTCTCGGCAGCATCAATCGTGAAAATCGAAATGCCCGATGAAGAGGAACCGTTCATCCCGTTTGCGGCCCGCATGGGTGCGACCTTCTTACATGGTGCCGCTGTTACCATTCATAAAGCGCAAGGAAGTCAGTGGGATACGGTGCAAGTGTTTTCGCCGGATCTATTTGTTGCGGCGCACATGGGGCGGGTCGAAGCCGGCCAACCGCTTTGGAAGCGTCTTGCTTATGTTGCCATCACCCGTGCACAAGAGCGGCTTATCTGGGTGACGCGCAACCGCTTGTCGCGCCCTTCAGGTCTGTTGCAGGTAGATGATTTGCGCGCCACACCGGCGGCAACACTGACCTTGGAAAGCGAAGAGAGCTGAAACCCATTCTAACGACGGATGATTGGTTAGCCGCGGCGCAAACCCGTAAAGATCGCCGAGGCAGCCCAACCCGAGAAAATTGCGATGGCAAGGGACAGCAACCCATAGATCAAAGGTTGTTGACGCGACAACGTGTAAAGCCAACGTTCCAAGCCTACTTTGCGCACGTCGATTTCCGTCTCATACTCTGAAACAACGACGCCGGATCGGGTCAAATAAATGCGCGTGCGATATGCGCCCTCAGTCAGGTTCGCAGGCATCGCAATCGACGTTTTGAACAGGGTGTCCTGCGAAAACTCGACGCTGCCTTCATTCAGCTGAAACAGGCTGTTGGCCTTGCGCACGCGGATCACCGCATCAGTAAAGCTTTGGGAATCCTGCACAGTCATTGGTGCACCCACAGAGCGGATCGCGCTTGGGATCGAGATCTTATAGCGCAGGTCCTCGGTCGAGCCGAGGACCTCGTCGAACGGTGCGCTTGTGGCGACAGCGTAAAAGCTCGGGGCGGCGTCAACGTCCACAGATTGCGTATTCACCCAGATCCCAAAACGCTTTTCTTTACGGCGCACGGTAATCGGCTCTGATGGACCTTGGATTGCAACGATCACTTGCAAAGGATCGCCCTCGGGGATCGCTTCTTCACGTTTCACCGCGCCAAAGATCAGGATTTCCGAGCCATCAAAATTTGCTGTGATCGCGACTTTGTCTTGGGACATGCCAAGCACAACCTCTTCCGCGGATGCGGGCATGGCGAGGGCAACGAGAATGGCGAGCCAGCGCAACATCAGTGCCCCCCCGTCGCGCCAAGCGAATATAGTTCTGATGGCATCACAAGAAGATCGAAGGCGAGCTTGCCGCACACCGTGAGTACCATAATTGCAAGTAGAATGCGCAGCTGTTCAGCCTTAAGCTTGGTGCCGATCCGCGTTCCAATCTGCGCACCAAATACGCCGCCGACCAGCAATAGAACCGCAAGGACCATGTCCACCGTGAAGTTGGTTGTGGCGTGCAAGAGCGTTGTGAAGGCAGTCACGAAGATAATTTGGAAGAGGGATGTGCCGACAACCACTTTGGTTGGCATGCCCAGCAGATAAATCATTGCGGGCACCATGATGAAGCCACCACCAACACCCATGATTGCTGCAAGAATGCCCACGCAAACGCCGACGATTAGTGGCGGAATAACTGAAATATAAAGACCCGACGTGCGAAAACGCATCTTGAACGGCAATGCGTGAATCCAGCCACGCTGCTTGCGCTTGGGCGCACTTCCGGGTTTTTTGGATCTGCGGATCGCGTTCAGGCTTTCGACAAACATGAGCGCGCCTATGATGCCAAGGAACAGTACGTAGCATAGCTTCACAAGCAGATCGACTTGGCCCATGCTCTTTAGATAGTTGAAGACAAGAACACCTAAAGCTGCGCCCACAAGGCCGCCTATCAGTAGAACCGTTCCCATCCTGAAATCAACAGATTTTCGCTTCACATGTGCAAGAACACCGGAGAACGAGGAAGCAACAATCTGGTTCGCTTCCGTCGCAACCGCGACAGCAGGGGGAATGCCGATAAAGAACAACAGCGGCGTCATCAAAAAGCCGCCACCAACGCCAAACATACCTGATAGGATTCCCACAATGCCGCCCAGCCCCAAAAGAAGAAAAGCGTTAACCGAAACTTCGGCGATGGGGAGGTATATTTGCATGGGCTTCCTTAAACCCATGCGGGCGTCTTATGCAAGTCAGCGCGCCCCCTCTGCGACCACAGGACTGATATGGATCGCAGAACTGGACTTACCCTAACGCTCTTTAACATACGGCTCACCCCCCGCACGCGGCGGAACGGCTTTACCTACAAAGCCTGCGAGGATGACTACCGTTAGGATGTAGGGAAGCGCATCCATCACCTGTACAGGTACCGTGAATGCGCCGAGATCGATATTTTGATAGCGCAGCGCGATGGCTTGTAAGAAACCAAACAACAGGCAAGCACTCAGTGCATACCAAGGTCGCCATTTGGCGAAAATGAGCGCAGCTAGCGCGATAAAGCCACGACCAGCGGTCATTTCCTTAACAAACCCAGCTTGCAAACCTGTGGCGAGGTAGGCACCCGCAATACCGCAAAGAACGCCGCAAATCGCAACAGCGGCAAAGCGCAGGCCAACGACAGAGACACCGGCCGTATCAACCGCGGCAGGGTTCTCGCCGACAGCACGGAGACGCAGGCCGAACCGTGTTCGGTAGAGCAGCCACCAGGTAGCAGGCACAGCGGCGAAAGCGACATAGACAAGGATGGAATGGCCTGAAATCAGCTCTGAATATATTGGGCCAAGGATCGGAACGGTGCTGAGCGTTTCTGCGAAAGGCAATTCAATCGGGTTGAAACGACCTCCGCCAATAAGAGAGGGCGTGCGCCCGCCTTGTTTAAACCAACTCTGTGCGATGAGGACCGTCATGCCAGCCGCAAGGAAATTGATTGCGACCCCGGAAATCAACTGATTGCCACGGAATGTGATGGAGGCGAGACCATGCACGCCAGACAGAACGAGCGACGCGGCAATACCCGCAAGAAGCCCGAGCCAAACAGAGCCTGTCATCGCCGCAATCGCAGCAGAAAAGAAAGCTGCGGCGAGCATTTTGCCCTCAAGCCCGATGTCGAAGATACCCGCACGTTCAGAGTACAAGCCAGCAAGGCATGCCAACAAAAGCGGTGTAGCGAGGCGCACAGTGCTGTCGAGCACTTGGATGATTGTAAGAAAGTCCATCATGCATCTCCCTTACGAAACAACAGGAAGAGTTTTTCAAGCGGCATACGAACCATATTATCAAGCGCGCCTGTGAAGAGAATCACCAGCGCTTGGATCACCACGATCAATTCGCGTGGGATGGTCGTCCAAAGCGCCAACTCTGCCCCGCCTTGGTAGAGGAAGCCGAACAAGATCGCCGCAAGGAATACTCCGAAGGGATGTGAACGCCCCATTAGTGCGACAGCGATACCGATGAAACCTGCGCCTTCTGTCGAGTTCATGATTAGGCGCTCGCCTTCGCCCATGACATTGTTGATCGCCATCATACCAGCGAGGCCACCTGAAATAAGCATCGCGACAACTGTGATTTTCACAGGGCTGATGCCTGCGTATTTCGCACCTGATTCTGAGTGTCCGAAAGCGCGGATTTCATAGCCCAAACGCGTGCGCCAGATTAGGAAGTAGACCGCGACACAGGCGGTGATTGCAACGATCAGCGACACATTCGCTGGGGCTGCTTTGGAGAATGCGATGCCGAAAGGTTCTAGGATATCGTGCAGCGTCGGTAGATGCGTCGTTTCAGGAAACTTCGCGGTTGCTGGGTCCATTGATCCTTTGGGGCGCATAACGTTGACGAGGAGATAATTGAGCAAAGCCGCGGCGATGAAGTTGAACATAATTGTCGTGATCACAATGTGACTGCCGCGTTTCGCTTGTAAATACGCAGGTAGGAACGCCCAAGCAGCGCCAAACACAGCGGATGACAAGGTCGCGAAAATCAGGGCCAATGACCAATGTGGCCAAGGCATGTAAAGGCAAACAACAGCCACACCTAGCCCGCCCAGCATCGCTTGACCTTCACCGCCGATGTTAAACATGCGTGCATGGAAGGCAACGGCGACAGCGAGTCCTGTGAACATGAAGTTCGTCGCGTAATAAAGCGTGTAACCCCAGCCATATGTGCTGCCCAAAGAGCCTTGCACCATGAGCTTGACCGCCGCCACGGGGTCCTCACCGATGCCAATGATCACAAGCGCTGAAAGAATAGCCGCGAGCAACAGCGAGATAAGTGGGACGAGGACCGCGTCGGCCCATGTTGGCATCTTTTCCATTATGCTGCCTCTTCTTCAACGACGCCAGCCATCATCAGGCCCAGCTCTTTTTCATCTGTTTTTGCAGGATCACGGAAACCCATAAGCTGTCCGTCGAACATCACCGCGATACGATCCGAGAGAGCGAAAATTTCGTCTAGCTCAACAGACACTAGCAAGATCGCCTTACCCTGATCTCGCAAAGCGACAATTTGTTGGTGGATAAACTCAATCGCCCCAATATCGACGCCGCGCGTGGGTTGGCCTACGAGCAGTAAATCAGGATTGCGTTCAATCTCCCGCGCCAGGACGATTTTTTGCTGATTGCCGCCTGAGAAGTTCTTGGCAGCGAGCCTCGGATTCGGTGGACGCACATCAAAGCGCTCCATTTTCTCTTCCGTGTCCGCACGGATCGCCGCGTTATTCATCAAGATGCCGGATTGATAGGCCGGGTCGTGGTGATATCCGAACGCTGTGTTCTCCCACGCCATATAGTCCATGATTAAACCTTCGCGCTGACGATCCTCTGGCACATGCGCAATGCCGCGTGCACGGCGGGATTGTCCGTTGGAGTATTTCCCCGTCAGGTCGATATCTTGCCCGTTCACACAAATCATACCTGTGCCTGATGTGATGCCGCCGAGCACTTCGAGTAATTCAGACTGACCGTTGCCAGCAACACCTGCGATGCCGAGAATTTCGCCCGCTTTTACGTCCAGCGAAATCCCTTTCAAACGCTCAATACCCTTTTCATCGACAACGCGCAGGTTCTCGACTTCAAGCACTGTTTCTTTCGGGGTCGCAGGGACTTTATCCACTTGCAACAAGACCTTACGCCCGACCATCAACTCTGCCAATCCAGCGGGAGAGGTGTCTGAGGTCTTCACCGTCGCCGTCATTTCACCGCGACGCATAACGCTAACGGTATCCGTTGTATCCATGATTTCGCGTAGCTTGTGGGTAATCAAGATGATCGTTTTACCCTCTTCACGCAAACGGTTCAGAATGCGAAACAGTTGATCCGCTTCAGCAGGGGTCAACACGCCTGTTGGTTCGTCCAATATCAGAATATCGGCCTGACGATAGAGCGCTTTGAGAATTTCAACGCGCTGTTGATGCCCAACGCTCAGGTTTTCGACAACCGCATCAGGATCAACGTCCAAACCATACTCTGCCGCCAGATCCGTCAACGATTGACGCGCTTTCGCCAAGGATGGATGGAGCATCGCACCATCTTCTGCGCCCAGAATGATATTCTCAAGTACCGTGAAATTTTCCACTAGCTTGAAGTGCTGGAACACCATGCCAATGCCCGCAGCGATCGCGGCTTGGCTGTCGGGAATAGATGTCTGCGTGCCGCCAATAAAAATCTCGCCTTTGTCGGCTTTGTAAAAGCCATATAAAATAGACATCAGCGTCGATTTACCTGCTCCATTTTCGCCAATAATCCCATGGATTGTGCCCGGCATCACGCGGATAGAGATATCTTTGTTCGCTTGTACTGGGCCAAACGCTTTGGAGATCCCTTTGAGTTCAATGGCGGGGGAGACTGTCATTATTCAGGCTCTCCAATACCGACCATGAGCGTGATTTTGTCGCCGTCCATGTCCGCAAAATATTGGCTGTGTTGCAACATTTCTTTGCCATCTGGCTCCATACCGCCAGTTGCTACTGCCGCGCCATGCGAGGTGCCGATTGTGCTGAGGTTCACCACCTTTGCCGTCCAATTAGGCGCGCCTGCGCTGAAATTGCAAACGTAGCTTGCAATAGCTGCTGGGCCTCGTAAAGCATCGGGAGAGCGTGGGTCTGCATACTTATCATCGCTTTTGAATGCAGCGCTGATCGCTTCCACACGTGGCGCGTCGTCGATCATGCCCCAAGCATCGAAAAATGTGGTCATGCTGTCGCTCATCTGATCTCTCCCAAAGAAAATTATAAATCAAAAAGGCCGCGCCACCATTGTGCGCGGCCTTTTCGTTAGTAAGGACCCAGGTCTTAGAAGCTCAGCGCTGGGCAGCTGTCGTCGGACATGTAGTCATGAACCATCAGCTCACCTGACGAGATCTTCGCGGCTGCGTCATCAACCATTTTCTGCATGTCGGCAGAGACCAACTCAGCGTTGTTCTCATCCATCGCGTAGCCGATACCACCATTTGCGATGCCCATTACGTTGAAGCCTGTTTCCATCTCAGGGCCGTCTTTCATGGCCTGATACACAGCGTTATCAACGCGCTTCATCATGGATGTCAGAACTTTGCCTGGGTGCAGATAGTTCTGGTTGCTATCAACGCCAACAGACAAGATGCCCTCGTCCGCTGCTGTCTGAAGAACACCTACGCCTGTGCCACCAGCTGCTGCATAGACAACGTCTGCGCCTTGGCTGATCTGTGCTTTCGTCAGCTCAGAGCCTTTTACCGGGTCATTCCAAGCCGCAGGCGTCGTGCCTGTCATGTTGGCTACAACTGTCGCGTCTGCGTTCGTGGCTTTCACGCCTTGCGCATAGCCACATGCGAATTTGCGGATCAGCGGGATGTCCATGCCGCCGATGAAGCCAACTGTGTTGGATTTGGACGCCATCGCTGCCATCATACCAACAAGGTAGGAACCTTCGTGCTCGTTAAAGACAACGGAGCGGACATTTGGCTGATCAACGACCATGTCGATGATCGCGAACTTCGTGTCCGGATAATCAGGTGCAACTTCGGCCAAAACGTTGCCAAAGGCGAAGCCAGTCATGACGATCGGGTTTGAGCCCGCTTCCGCAAAACGTCGCAGGGCTTGCTCACGCTGAGCTTCGGACTGAAGTTCGATCTCGCGGAATGTACCGCCTGTCTCTTCTGCCCAGCGCTGTGCTCCAGAGAAAGCAGACTCGTTGAAGGATTTATCGAACTTGCCACCAAGATCGAAGATCATCGCAGGCTCTGCGGCCAATGCGCCAGCTGTCATCGCCAGTGCGGCTGCGCCACCAAGAATTTTGTGCATTACAGACATTGAAGTCTCCCAGTTGTTTTAGTGTAAGGGTATAGAGATGGACATACGTCCATTCACACCGTGCGCGATTGATCGCGCGCTCATTGCAGGATTAGGGCGCACAGGACGGGCGGGGTCAACCGATTCTTAATGTTTTTACGGAGTGGCATGCCAAGGTTCGTCTTGACTTTACGTCAGTGAACTCTGGCCTGAAGTATCTGAAGTTAGATGCTTTTCGACATGAGCACTGCATCAGCACGTTGCCCGTTTTTAAGGCGGTAATAATTTGCACGTACTCCGTCCCGCAACCAGCCTGTGTTGGTATAAAGCGCGATAGCAGGGCTGTTGTGCAAGGCCACCTCTAACAAAAGCCGAGTGCATTTCGCGTTACGGGCAAGCGTTTCGAACTGATCAAGTATCGCGCGCGCATGCCCCATGCGTTGATGAGTGGGATCGGTGGCGATTTGCAACAACTCGGCTTCGTCCAAGGTCACGGACCCAAGTGCGAAAGCATGGGGTTGGGCTGCGAACAACGCGCCGCGCTGGGCGAGCTGTGCTTCAAAGCTGCGTGTATTCCACGGGGTGTCACTGACTTTCGCGTGCAATGTGGCCATCTCTTGTGGTGTCATTGAATGATCCGAGGCGGCGCATCCCGCGCTGGTGCTGCATCCGCTGATTTGATGTAGAGCGGCGCAGGGCGTGCATTTGTTTCCTCGATGCGATCTGCTGCAATCTGCGCAATTGTTGGTGCAGGGTTGAACTCTTCTGGTTCAAAAAGCAAAGGCCGCCCAAGCGTGCGCGCGTCATTCAAATCCATCAAACGTGGAGCCTTGTCGCCCTCTTGCACATAAACCTTGTCCTGTGGGGCCGACACACTTGGGAGGCCATGTCCCCCAAGCGCAGTCTTGATCACATCAAACTGGTTCACGCCAATTGCCTGGATATCAAGCCCAAGGGCCAGCCCACGTGCAGCACTCACCGACACGCGGATTCCGGTGAAATTACCGGGGCCGACACCAACACCGATCGCGTCAAGATCACTCCATTTTAAGTTTTGCTCCACGAGCATATCTTCCAACATCACCATCAACCGCTCCGCTTGCCCGCGCGACATCTCTTCGCGTTGCTCTGCAAGGAGCTTGCCACCCCGCCAAAGCGCCGCTGCGACATGTGCAGCGCTGGTGTCAAAGCCAAGAACGATCATTCGGCAGTCCCGATCAGCGCATCGCACGTACTACCGATTCCGCGAGTAGCATCGTCCATGATATGCAGCCCAGGCAGTTGCTTTTTGCTGAAACAATGGATTTCAGCGGGCAGTTGATCCGCCTGATCGATCAAGCCAAGAGGGGTATAGGTTTGATCTGGAATATATTCGAACGTAGCCGCAAGCGGGGACCCGTAATGTTTGCAGTTCCAACGCTCTACGCCAGGGTTAGTAATGACAGGTGCATCAAGAGCAGGCTCTGCGCTTAAATCCTTGGGGTCAAACGCCGCAAATGTAGGCGCAGGATTTCCTGTCCAACGCCGACAGTCAGAGCAATGACTAAAGGCCACCGTGATCGGCGGCCTCGTCGTGCTCATTGAAACAGTGCCGCAATAACACCGCTCAGTGATGCCTTGATCACTCATTCTTTATACCGCGACAGGGCGCACTTCGCTGACTTCGGGGATATAATGGCGCAATAGGTTTTCGATACCCATTTTCAGCGTCAAAGTAGACGAAGGGCACCCCGCGCAAGCGCCCTGCATATGTAGATAAACGATGCCGCGCTCAAAGCCGTGGAATGTGATGTCACCGCCATCTTGCGCCACAGCGGGGCGCACGCGGCTATCGAGCAGTTCTTTGATTTGAACGACAATTTCGCCATCTTCGCCTGTATGCTCGGCATGACCAGAGTTCGGTTGTGCCATATCGCCTGCCATCACGGCAGTGCCGGATTGGAAGTGCTCCATAATCGCGCCGAGGAGTGCGGGTTTGATGTGATCCCATTCAACCGCGTCTGCTTTGGTGACTGTGACAAAGTCCGTGCCAAAGAACACGCCCGTTACACCCTCTACCGCAAAAATACGTGCGGCCAGTGGGGAGACGTCTGCGCCAACAGCGCTTGGGAAATCGGCTGTGCCCATCTCCAGCACGGTTTGTCCGGGCAGGAATTTCAACGTGGCTGGGTTTGGCGTGGATTCTGTTTGAATGAACATATGCATCTCTCCGGAAGGGTGCGCTAAATATGTGAAGCGCGCAGCACTTTGTCAATGTTTAGAATAATTCTAAACTAGCTACTGAGTTGGAGCAAGTCCCAACGATTGCCAAACGGATCCTGAAAAACAGCAACCTGACCGTAGGGTTCTTTGTGCGGACTTTCTTCGAACTGCACCCCTGCGGCAGTCATTCTTTCAAAATCCTCATCGAACGTATTGGTATGCAGAAAAAAACCAACCCGTCCTCCGGTTTGATTGCCGATTGCCGCGACTTGCTCTGGTCCATCTGCTTTTGCAAGCAACAGTCGCGTTTGTGCATTTTTAGGCGCGATCAAAACCCAACGCTTGGTGTTGCTGAGGTGTGTGTCTTCGATCGAGTCAAAGGCAAGAATGCCCACGTAAAATTGAGTGCGACGTCTTAGTCAGGCACGACCAAAGCCACGGCTGAAACATGCTGTGTCATGCGTTATGTGATTGCTTCGAGGCGTTCTTTGCTTAGTTCGCCTGGGACAATTGTGATTGGTATATCCAAATTGCCAGAATTCTTGGTCAGTTGTGTTACCAATGGACCGGGGCCCTTTTTGTCAGAGCTGGCACCAAGGACCAATACGCCCACCTCTGCATCGTCATTGCATTGGGCCAAGATTTGTTCGACTGGGTCGCCTTCGCGGATGACCAGTTCCGGGTCGATGTTTTGCTTGTCCCGCATCCACTTCGCAAAGACCTCGAAGTGAGCATGGATCCGTTCGCGGGTTTCTTCGCGCATGATGTCGCCAACGCCGATCCAGTGGTTAAATTCATCTGGTGGAATGACTGACAGGATCTCCACACCACCGCCTGTATTAGCAGCGCGCATTGCGGCAAAGCGCATCGCGTTCAAGCATTCACGGCTATCATCGAGAACTACCAGAAATTTACGCATGTCTTTGCTCCTTGCAGGCTAGGGAAGATGATGGCGCAAGGGGGCGAGCGGTGCAATGGGTTTCGGCGTTGGTCAAAAGGAGTGTGTTGCGCAAACCAAAGTTTATGAGATTTGGGGCGCTGCCCCGTCCATCAAAGATGGCCCCCCCCCCGAGGTGTTTTAGGACCGAAGAAGCGCTAGATATCATTACAGGGTGTTGACAAGCAGAAGCGCTTCCGCGTGGCTAATGCAAAGCCGTGCGGTCGAGGCGAAGTTTGAATTGGTGCGATTTTTCAGCTCTGGTTATAGCGAAAGAACTTCATTGCGCACTGCGTCTTCAAGAACGATCAGCGCTGGCTCACCAGGAAAAAAGCTTTCGCTTGGGACGTCGTTGGCGAAGACGATTTTGTGGCGATCAAACAGCAGATGTATGTAGGTGACCTCGCCGCCGCTTTGCTCATAGATGCCGGGGGTGCCCAGCAGATGCTTTGCGTCGATGAGAACTTCCTGTAGTCCAAAGAGCAAATCACTTGAAGCGGCACTAATCAGCATGCGGTGATTGGGAGATATCAATAGATCGCTCGAATTGCCAAGCGTGCCAGCTGAAATACAAATTGGCGTAGCTTAGCCTTCAGCGGGCACAGTTTTCGGGCCGATCCATTTGAGTTGTTGCAAGCCATTGTCGCGGGTTACAATCATGTCACCGACGCGCAGGTTTTCGATGGGTTGTTTGCCCCGTTTTGTCAGAATCTCAGTGCCGGATGTGAAGCACACAACAAGATCGGAATAATCCACCTGTCCAATAAAATTGCCCTATGACAACGTGATCGAGTCACCCAAGGAAACGGGGATGTCAAAGGTGTTGTAGTAGGGGCAGTCTTGGCCGCCAGGGGATCGGGATTGCTCCCCGTGTAAATGTGGATCAATTAGGCCGTGCCAGTGTCGCCTTTCGTGTTATTTGTCACAACATTATATTGAAAGGCCGAGCGCACGAATCGGCCTGCAACGTAGCTGCCGTCAAAGGCGGAATCGAGCACCTGTTGGCTGCTGTCTACTGCTTGTCCGCCCCCTGTGCTTTCGTCATCAAACACGCTATCGTTATCGAGCACGTTTATTATTGCGCCTGCACTGGCGACAGTGAATGTTCCTGTCGAAATAGAACATGCGGGGCGGCCTAGATCTGTGTTTGAGTAGGCTAAATTCGAAAATACTGGCACTAGTTACTCTTTTGCTGTTGTCTAAAAATAAAGACAAACCTGCTCACCTTGACCGTTCTAACATGTCTGTGGAAAATGTCGGAACCGTGAAAATTACTTGTCTAGCGTTTGGCGAATAATGAATGATTGAGAAAGGGCGCAACCGAAGCTGCGCCTTTGTGATTGCCGCTAAGACGGAGTGCTTAAGAGCGGATCATGCCAACGATATCATAAGTTTTTTGCAAGATGGGATTGGCGATTGCGCGTGCGCGGTTTGATCCCTCACCCAAAATGCGATCAATCTCCGCAGGATCATTCATCAGGCGTGCCATTTCTGTACTGATCGGCGAGAGCTTTTCAACAGCGAGATCCACAAGCATTGGCTTGAATTCAGAGAACTGCTTGCCACCAACATCTGTAAGCACTGCATCGACACTTTGGTCGTTTAAAGCCGCAAAAATGTTCACCAAGTTGCGCGCTTCGGGGCGTTCTTTCAGGCCATCTGCCTCTGAAGGAAGCGCATCTGGATCGGTTTTTGCCTTGCGTATCTTTTTAGCGATCGTTTCAGCATCATCCGTCATGTTGATACGGCTCGCATCGGACGGGTCAGACTTTGACATCTTTTTTGAACCGTCACGCAAGCTCATCACACGCGTCGCTGCGCCTTCAATCACGGGTTCGGTGATCGGAAAGAAATCTACGCCGAAATCATGGTTGAATTTGGTTGCGACATCGCGTGTCAGCTCAAGGTGCTGCTTCTGATCTTCGCCAACTGGAACATGGGTCGAATGATAAATCAATATGTCAGCCGCCATAAGGGCAGGGTAGCCAAATAGACCCAATGAGGCGTTTTCAGCGTTCTTGCCCGCCTTGTCTTTGAACTGGGTCATGCGTTTCATCCACCCCATGCGGGCGACGCAATTAAAGATCCAGCCAAGTTCGGCATGGGCGCTGACTTGCGATTGATTAAACAAAATGGATTTCGCCGGATCGAGGCCCGCCGCGATGTAGCCGGCGGCCAATTCGCGCGTATTGTGGCGCAGATCGGCGGGGTCTTGCCAGACGGTAATAGCGTGGAGATCAACCATGCAGTAGAGCGTCTCGATACCGCTTTCTTGCATGTCTACAAAGCGCTTGATCGCGCCAAGGTAGTTGCCAAGGGTTAGGCCGCCCGAGGGCTGTATGCCTGAAAAGACACGGGGTGTGTGGACCACCTCTGTCATAATAAATCTCCATCTGGATTGTTAGGTTCGGCTGATCTACCCATGGGGGCAAGACACGTCAAGCAAAGCAGGCAGGCCCCCATGTCCGAAGATCACAATGAAACACCGGAAATTATCTCTCCTGTGAATCCTTTGCCACCCGTTGTGGTGGCCCTATTTTTGATGATCATTGGGATTGAAGCCATGCTGACTTTGGCGGGGCGCGGCATTATTGGTGGGCCGGGAGGGCTTGGCCAGCGTTTGGATGCGCTTCAGACTTACGCGTTCTCGGGGCCGATTTTTGACTGGATGCTGGCGAACAACCAATGGCCCGTGGATCATCTGATCCGTTTTATCAGCTATCTATTTGTGCATGGCAGCTTCACCCACGCGCTGTTCGTCTGCGTCATGCTTTTGGCGCTGGGCAAGATGGTGGGCGAAGTCTTCTCGGGCTTTGCCACATTAAGCGTTTTCATTGTCTCTGGCGTTATCGGTGCGCTGGCTTATGCGCTTATCTTAGATGAACAAGCACCGCTGATCGGCGGGTTCCCGGGAGTTTATGGCTTGATTGGTGCGTTCACCTATCTGCTTTGGCTGAGGCTGGGAGAGATGGGGGCACAACAGGTGCGTGCTTTCTCGCTGATCGGGTTTTTGATGGGAATTCAGCTGATCTTTGGTGTGTTTTTTGACGTGCAGAACGATTGGCTCGCTGACGTCTTTGGGTTCGCCACCGGTTTTGCGATGTCGTTTGTTGTCAGCCCCGGTGGCTTTGCGCGTTTGCGGGATATGATACGGCGGGATTAACGCACTCTGCGTATCGCACCTTTCAGTTCGGACAAGCGAATTGCACCAGTTAGATGGGCGATCGCGAAGTAGCTTAACATGCCGATCCCGACGAGAATGGCGAGCGCGAGGTAGCGCCAACCCGCCATCCCTAGGAAGGTCGACATGGAGGCGCTGGCGCTCCACAAGATCGTGCCCATGGCGGCTGAGGCTGCACAAGTCCGCCAGATCCGGCGCTTCAGTTGGGCGTCAAAGCGCGCGACATCGCCCATGGGGCGTGTGCCCAGCGCAAGACACAAGACCATGACCCAGCCCGCAAATGTCGTCGCGATCGCGGGGGCAAGCCAGCCGATATAGGGCGCAAGGCCGAAGGCCAGAAGCGCATTGACTGCCATTGCAATAAGCGCATAGCGGAAGGGAGATTTGGTATCTTCGCGCGCATAAAACAGCGGTTGTAAGGTCTTTTGCAGGACAAACGCGGGAAGGCCGAACCCGTAGATTGTGACCGCGACTGCAATGGCGGCGCTATCATCTGACGTCAAAGCGCCTCGCTCAAACAAAACAGAAACAAGCGGCAAGGCGATCACCATCAGCGCGACAGAGGCAGGGATGGTCAAAGCGAGCGAGATTTCTGTAGCGCGCGAAAACGCGTCTTTCACACCGGCTTCATCCCCCGCTTGAAGGCGGCGTGACAGGTCGGGCAATAAGACAATGCCGACAGCGATGCCGACCACACCTAAAGGCAGTTGATACAGGCGATCTGCGACAAACAGCCACCCGACAGCGCGATCAAAATAGCTAGCGACTTGCTGGCCCACGAGGAGATTGATCTGCATCACACCGCCCGCCATGGCCGCAGGTACGGCGATTTTCACGAGGTGCTTCATATCTGGCGTAAAGCGCGGGCGTTGCAGGCGCAGCGTTATCCCAGCGCGGCGCGCAGTGTTCCAAACCAGCATCAGTTGTGCGAACCCCGCTAACGGGATCATCCAGATCAAAGCAAACGCAACATCAAAGCCAGCATAGGCGGCGCATAGGATTGCGCTGACCAACAGGACATTCAGCAAAACAGGCGCAGCCGCTGCGGCGGCAAAGCGGCCCGCTGCATTAAGAACACCAGAGGCCAGTGCTGCAAGCGAGATAAATAATATATAGGGAAACGCGATACGCCCAAAGATCACAGAGAGTTCGAAGGTTTCGGTGCCCGCGAAGCCGCTTGCCAAAGCGTAAACAAGCCAGGGCATAGAGATCTGTGCGATGATCGTGAGGGCGATCAAAACGCTCGCAAGGCCAGAGAACGCCTCATTGGCGAAGGCGTTAGGCTGATCATCCGCTTCCAATCGCTTTGCGAACATGGGCACAAACGCGAGGTTGAACGCGCCTTCTGCAAAGAAACGCCGAAACATGTTGGGGAGGCGGAAGGCGACGACGAATGCTTGATACGCGGGACCTGTGCCAAGGTAAGATAGGATTAACGCGTCGCGTACAAACCCCATCACGCGGCTTAAAAGGGTCCATACCCCAACCGTAAAGACACCCGCGATTATTCGATTTTTGCTCATGCGGTTTTCGCCCGTTCCGCGCCTTTTGAAATTGCTTCGCGCATTTTCTTTTCCAAAGTTCTCTGCTTGCTTGCCGCGTGATACTTCAAACCAAACATATCTTTCACATAAAACGTATCCACAACCTGTTCACCGTAAGTCGCGATCACGGCGGAGGAAATGTAGACGTTCATGTTTGCCAAGCAGCGGGTCAAATCATGCAGTAGACCAGGGCGATCCCGGGTATCGACCTCGATAATCGTATAGATTTCAGAGCCTTCGTTATCAAACGTGATATGCGTAGGCACGCGAAACGCGCGCTCGCGCTTTTTGATTTTATCGCGATCTCTTATGGCCTCGGCGGCGACGACTTCACCGCTGAGCGTTTTCTCGATCATTTTCCGAAGCCGCGGAATGCGCGCCTTCTCATAGGGACCATCATCGCCATCTTGAATCCAGAAGGCTGCTGTCGCGTAGCCATCGTTTGACGTAAACGTGCGCGCATCAACAACGTTCGCACCAACAAGCGCCAAGGCACCGGAAAGACGTGAGAAGATGCCAGGATGATCTGCCAAAGCAAAGCAGACGCGCGTGGCATCGCGATCCTCATCTGGGTGAATATCAATCGCGATCTTGTCGTCTTCGATATCACGCAAAAGCTTGGCGAAAATGACATGTGCGGTGATGTGAAAGCCTTGCCAATAGGGCGGGTAGTGCCGTGATGTTTCTGCCTTGATATCTTTCTTCGGCCAATCCGCCAGCGCTTCGCGCAGCGCGCGTTTTGCGTCAGTGCCTCGTTGTTCACGGTTCAGTGCTTCAAGGCCATTCTCTAAGGCGTGCCGCGTCTGACGATAGAGCGCGCGGATCAGCACCGCTTTCCAATTGTTCCAAGTGTCTGGGCCAACACCGCGAATGTCACAGACCGTGAGCACGGTGAGCAAGTCCAACCGCCGCACATCTTTAACGGCTTTTGCAAAGTCGCGCACCGTGCGCGGATCGGCGATGTCGCGTTTCTGCGCCATATCCGACATCAGCAGGTGGTAGCGCACCAACCATTCGACCGTTTCGGTTTCGCTCTTGCTCAGACCTAAGCGCGGCGCGACCTTACGCGCTATCTGCGCGCCCAAGATTGAGTGATCTTCCTGGCGACCTTTGCCGATATCATGCAGGAGCATGGCGACATAAAGGACCTTGCGATTTATATCTTTGGTCAGAATTTCCGTGGAAATCGGAAGCTCTTCCTCAAGATCGCCTTGTTCAATCTCAAACAGATTGCGAATGCATTGGATCGTGTGCTCATCGACTGTGTAGTGGTGATACATATTGAACTGCATCATTGCGACAATGACTTCGAATTCGGGGATGAACGCGCCCAACACCCCAAGCTCGTTCATTCGACGCAATGAGCGTTCGGGGTTGCCGTGTTTCAGCATCAGATCAAGAAAGATCCGCCGCGCTTCTGGATCGTTGCGCATTGCATCGTCGATTAGATGCAGGTTCGCTTTCACCAACAGCATCGCATCCGGATGGATCAGCATACCCGTGCGCAAACCCTCCTCAAAAAGGCGCAGAATATTCAGTTTGTCGCTGAGAAAAGTGTCTGGATTAGTCAGTGATAAACGACCATGTACGACGATATAGCCTGACTTCAGTTTAGGCCTGCGACGGAAAATACGCTCAAGCAAGGGTTCGCTTTTGGCATGCATCGCTTCAAGTTTAGTGAGGAAAATGCGGGTCAGATCGCCAACGGATGTCGCATGGCGAAAGAAGTCTTGCATGAAAATTTCGACAGCACGCCTACCGTGCGAATCCGCGTAGCCCATTTGTGCGGCGACTTCGACTTGCAGATCAAAGGTTAGTTGTTCCATCGGGCGACGTGCGATCAAATGCAAATGGCCCCGCACGGCCCAAAGAAAGCTTTCGGCCTCATCAAATGCCTTGATATCGTCATCTGTAAAAACGCCCACGGAGACGAGATCTGCCACATCTTGCACACCGTGCACATATTTCGCGATCCAGAACAGTGATTGCAGATCGCGCAAACCGCCCTTGCCCTCTTTTACATTCGGCTCAACGATATAGCGCTGCCCGCCTTGTTTGTTGTGACGGATTTCGCGTTCTTCGAGCTTAGCTTCGATGAATTCGCGTGAAGAACCCGTGAAAAGATCCTCCCAAAGGCGATTTTCCAGCTCTTTGGCAAGAACAGCATCGCCAATCAGATAGCGATGTTCCAACATGGCTGTGCGGACGGTGAAATCTTCTGTTCCGAGACGCACGCAGTCTTTGATTGTGCGGCTAGCATGCCCGACTTTCAAGCGCAAATCCCAAAGGATGTAGAGCATGGATTCAATCACACTCTCGGCCCAAGGGGTGACTTTGTAGGGCGTGATAACCAACAAATCGACGTCTGATTGCGGTGCCATTTCACCGCGTCCGTAGCCGCCGACGGCAATGATGGCGATACGTTCTTGCTCAGTTGGATTAGGCAGCGGATGTAAAATTTGGGTTGCTACAGTGAATGCGACGTTCACCAAGCAATCCGTGAGATAGGTATAGGACCGTGTCATTGGGCGCGCCGCAAGCGGTGAAGCGCGCAGTTCATCAGCAATCAGAGCCATGCCAGTATCACGGGCCGCATTCAGGTGGCCGACCACAGCTTTGCGAATATCCATCGCGCTGCGAAGATCTTTGAGATCGGTTTCAATCGTGGCCAACAGTGCGGTTTGATCAAATATATCCTGCGCCGGAAGAATAAGGTTTTCGGGCGCAGGAAGGATCAGGTGCATGGGACACTTAGAATCCCGCACCAGAGAACTTTATCGGTGCGGGGTCTATGATCACGACCTGTTTGTCGCGCACCATTGCCACGGACAATGCGCGCTCATTTGTACCGTTCGGACGCAAGCGGAAGGCACCTGCGACACCTTGGAAACCAGCACCTTGTGTCAGGGCACCAGTGGTAAGCGCTTTCTTATTGCCAGCTTCGACAAGTGCGCCAATCGCTGCAATCCCGTCATAGGCGAGGCCTGCCAATTGGTGCGGTGCTGTTCCGTAAGCTTGCGTGTAGCGGGTTTGGAAATTCTGGATCATGCCTTGGTCGGGCATCGCGAACCAACCGTTCTGCAAGCCCGGTAATTCCAAAGTTTGCGCTGGAACATCCCACCGTGCGAGGCCCGCATATTGCACGTTCGACGGACTCACCCCGGCCTCTGGCAACATTTGCGCGAGCAACGGCAAAGCATCGGCAGAGTTTGACGTAAGGACCAATGTGTCCGCGCCTGTGCTGTCCATTGCGGCCTTGATCTGCGGCACGACGGCCACGACGCCGGGTTGGCTAAACTCGAACCCGTTTATAGAGGCAACTGCAATGCCATTACGCGAAGCTGCTTGTTGCACAGCGTTGCGACCAAATTGGCCTTCAACATTGTTGGGATGCGCAATCAGAACCTTGGTTTTACCCTGACGCTTTGCGAAACTCATAATGCGATCGGCGGTGTTCTCAAACGTTGGGCCAAGCACAAACACATTGCCACCTGCGATCGAGGCGTTGTTGGAGAAGCTCAAGACATTGATGTTTTGACCGGCGACAGCATTACCTGCGGCGTTTGCGGCATCTGCGAACAAAGGCCCGAGGATAATTTGCGCACCCTCTGCTACGGCTTTTTGGGCAAGTGCTGCTGCTTGTTCGGTGGAGCCACCTGTGTCGTAGATACGCAGATCAATCTTAACGCTGGTGAGATCAGCAATCGCCAAGCGCGCGGCGTTCTCAAGAGAGGCGGCAACTGCGCCCGCACTTTCGCTTGATTTTGGAACGAGCAAAGCGACCGGAACCGGAACAGACGTGTCAATTGTTGGGCCTCCGCCAGAGGTTCCCCCGCTGATTGAGATTGGTTGACATGCAGCCAGCGCCAATGCACCGGATAGAACAACACCGCTCGGCAGCGCCTTGCGGGCCGAAGCCAAAAAAGCAAACATAGAGACTTACCCCCTGATAGACGGTCGCGTTTCTGCGCCGCAAATTCGAGGTGCATCATAAACGTAAGGAAAGGCGGGTCCAGAGGTGAATGCAAAGACAGTAAAATTGGAGGGCGGATTGTACTTTGTCGCAACGCCTATCGGGACGGCGCGCGACATTACTTTGCGCGCCTTGGATATACTTGCGTCAGCAGATGTTTTAACGGCTGAAGACACGCGTTCGATGCGACGTTTGATGGATATCCACGGTATTGCTTTAGGGGACCGTCCGCTCATGTCCTATCACGATCACAACGGCGCTCGCGCACGCCCCAGACTGATGCAATACTTGGCTGAAGGGCGCTCTGTCGCCTACGCGAGCGAAGCAGGAACACCGCTGATTGCAGACCCTGGATATGATTTATCGATTGAGGCTGCGACGGCTGGGTATCTAGTTACCTCTGCGCCTGGTCCTACGGCGATTGCAACTGCGCTTACGCTTGCAGGTTTGCCAACGGATAAATTTTTGTTTGCGGGTTTTCTGCCCAACTCGAAATCTGCGCGAATTTCCGCAATTGAAACCCTCCGCGAGGTGCCTGCGACTTTGGTTTTCTACGAATCGCCCAAACGAATTGGGGCGATGTTGCTTGATTGCCAAAGCGTGCTTGGTGACCGAAAGGCCGCCGTTTGTCGTGAACTGACCAAAAAGTTCGAAGAAATCAGGCGTGGAACTTTGAGAGAATTGGCTGTTGGAATGAAGGAAAAACCGGTTAAAGGCGAAATTGTTGTGGTTATTGATCGCGCGGGTCAATCAACCGTTAACCCCTCCGATCTAGCAGCAGACCTGAGAGATGCATTAAGCCGGATGACCGTGCGCGATGCCTCGGATGTCGTGGCGGGCGCACATGGGTTGCCACGTCGCAAAGTCTATCAATTGGCGCTAGGATTGGATCGGGATAATGAATAAGCAGATGACGGGTAAGATTGCGTATCTTTCAGGTGCATATGCTGAAAATCAGGCGGTGGCAGATTATGCCCGTCGCGGAAACCGGTTCGCTGCACGGCGCTGGCGTGGAAAAGCTGATGAGGTTGATCTTATTTTTTCTGATGGGGCAGGCATAGATTTCGTTGAAATTAAAAAAGCACAGAATTTTTCGGTTGCGTCACGGCGCATTTCATCTCGTCAACAAAAACAGATCTGTCTTGCCGCAGAAGAATATTTAGGAACACAACACGAAAGTGTCGCTGACACCGATGCGTGTGGATTCAGCATTAGTGAATGGACGTGGCGAAATTCAGACTCTTGAAAACACGATTGGCGCTTTCTGAGCCAAACCCATTGCACAGCAATGGGCGCTGCGCCATGTAAGAAGAAAAATCTACGAAGGCGCAGACATGAAAATTGCATTTCAAATGGATCCGATCGAGCATGTGAACATCGATGGTGACAGCTCATTCCGTTTGGCTGAAGAAGCGCAATCGCGCGGGCACGAGCTTTTTTATTACGCACCGGACAAACTCGCCTACCAAGAGGGCCGCGTCACTGCGCGTGGACATGATTTTACGGTACAGCGCATCCAAGGCGATCATGTGCATCTGGGTCAAGAACGCGAGATTGATCTCGCCGAGATGGACGTGGTCTGGCTGCGCCAAGATCCGCCGTTTGACATGAATTATATTACAACGACACATATTCTGGATCGTATTCATCCAGAAACTTTGGTTGTGAATGATCCATTTTGGGTGCGGAATTATCCTGAAAAACTGCTTGTTCTTGATTTCCCCGACCTTACGCCACCAACAACAATCGCACGTGATCTTGATACGATCAAAGTGTTCAAGGTCAAACACAAGGACGTCATTCTTAAACCGCTCTATGGCAATGGGGGTGCGGGGGTTTTCCGTCTTGATGCGAACGATAGAAACCTGACATCACTGCATGAACTCTTCACAGGTTTTAATCGCGAGCCTTTGATTGTGCAAAAATTCCTACCCGATGTTTCCAATGGTGATAAACGTGTGATTCTTGTGGATGGAGAACCTGTCGGGGCGATCAATCGGGTGCCTGCCAAAGGTGAAACGCGCTCCAACATGCATGTGGGTGGGCGGCCTGAAAAGATTGGGTTAAGCGATCGGGATCTGGAGATTTGTACCCGCATCGGCCCGCTTTTGAAAGAAAAGGGTCAAGTCTTTGTCGGTATTGATGTGATCGGTGACTATTTGACAGAGATTAACGTGACATCCCCAACAGGCATTCAAGAGTTGGAACGCTTTGACGGGATCAATATCGCAGAAAAGATCTGGCAAGCGATTGAAGGCAAGCGCGCTTAAACAAGCGTTATCACGGACAGTGATTGATCACTCCGCTCGTCCAGGCATCGTCCTCGATTCGGATCTCTGTGACTGAGAGGTTGTCGATGTGTTGGGCGAATGTGTCATAACTGCTCAGGCCGGTTGCGCGTTGCAATTGGCTCAGCACAACACCGAAATGACACACGACGATTAGATCGGAAGGGGCATCGGATAAGAGCACGTCAATCATAGGCGATACGCGCGCGCGAAACTCATTCCAGCTTTCGCCATTGGGTGGAGCGGTGTCGCCGGGTTGTTCGTAGAACCTGCGCACATGGTCTGCGTCATGCGCTGATACCTCATTGAAACTGAGGTTTTCCCAGTCGCCAAAATGCATTTCGCGCAAGGCAATTTGATGGGGCAAGCGTGGGCGGGTTCCTGTGATCATATGAGCCGTTTCGACGGTTCGGATCAGATCGGACGAGACCACACGCGCGTTGTTAGGGAGATATGTGTTCAACCGTGCAAGCGCATCCGTATCAGATAAATCGGCGGTCAGATCAGTCCATCCAATCATCCCCCTGGCGTGGGTCGGACCGTGCCGTACAAGAAATAATCGTTGCATTCAGAGGGTGCCTTTGAGGACGTTAGGTAAGCCAGCCACAATGTTAATCACCCGATCAGCACGCGCGGCGAGCCGTTGGTTCAATTCCCCCTGCGCTTGCCGGAAGGCGCGCGAAAGTGGATCAGCTGGTACGATGCCAAGGCCAAGTTCGTTTGTAACCACAACACACTCCGCTTCAGAGCTGATAAGCGCATCCAGCAAATTTCCCTCAGCGAGGTCTCTATCTGTTTCATCCATCAGATGATTCATCAGCCACATCGTTGCACAGTCTAAAAGAACCGCTTCGTTTGCGGAGCGATCGTGCAAAACCGTTTCCGGTGCGAGAGGTGCTTCAAACGTATCCCAGCCATCCCCGCGCATATCTTTGTGAAGCTGAACCTTTTCACCCATCTCACCATCAAGCACGCGGGCCGTGGCTATGTAGATGCGTGTCTTTTGGCTTTGTAAGATGAGATTTTCAGCAAACGCGGATTTGCCCGAAGCGGCACCGCCGATCACTAGAGAAAGTGTTCCAGACATTTTTCACACTCCAAGTGATCCGTTTTATTCCTTTGTGCGTACTTAAACTAACACAAAGTCAAAACCAACCGGGTTCAAACTAACTCTAGGGAGATTTACGATGGCGCTGGACAACGCAGGAGACGCACGGTTTTCACGCAGAGCAATGAAAGCTGAAATGCTGGACGCTGAAACAGAGTTGAAGCTCGCATACGCTTGGCGAGATGAGCGGTGCGAAGCATCGCTTCACCGTTTGATCAATGCCTATATGCGCTTGGCCATTTCTATGGCCTCCAAGTTCCGCCGCTACGGCGCGCCGATGAATGATTTGATCCAAGAGGCAGGTCTGGGCCTGATGAAAGCCGCTGACAAGTTTGATCCTGACCGCGGCGTGCGCTTTTCAACATATGCGGTTTGGTGGATCAAAGCATCGATCCAAGATCATGTGATGCGCAACTGGTCGATGGTACGCACGGGGTCTACGTCGTCGCAGAAATCTCTTTTTTTCAATATGCGCCGTGTGCAAGCCCGCCTTGAACGTGAAGCACAACAGCGTGGTGAAGCACTGGATCGCCATCAGCTGCATCAGATGATTTCTACTGAGATCGGCGTACCTTTGAACGATGTAGAGATGATGCATGGTCGTTTGTCCGGCTCTGATTTTTCGCTCAACGCGACGCAATCGGCCGAAGATGAGGGACGCGAGTGGATTGATGCGCTGGAAGATGACGGCGCACAGGCCGAAGAGATTGTCGAAAACAATCATGACACAGCGCAAATGCGCGAATGGTTGCTTGGAGCGATGAACGCGCTCAACGAGCGCGAACGTTTTATTGTGCGGGAGCGCAAATTGCTTGATGAGCCTCGCACGCTTGAAAGTCTGGGCAATGAGCTGGGCCTCTCGAAAGAGCGGATTCGCCAGCTCGAAGCAGCAGCGTTTCAAAAAATGCGTAAAACGCTCGAAGCAAACAGCAGCGAAGTACACGCTTTCCTCATGTAAGCGCTCAGTGCTTGAAGGATCCGCGTGCGCCGCTTAGCTTAAGACATGATAGCTAATAAGGCGCGCGCATGCTGACTTCGAAACACATTCTTCTGATCATTGGTGGCGGTATCGCAGCGTATAAATCGCTCGATCTTATCCGCAAGCTGCGCGAACGTGGTGCGACGGTGACGCCAGTATTAACGCGCGCGGGCGGAGAATTTGTCACGCCACTATCCGTATCGGCTTTGGCGGGTACAGAAGTGCACAGCGATTTGTTCGACCTCACCAAAGAAGCTGAAATGGGCCACATTCAATTGTCACGCTCCGCTGATTTGCTGGTGGTTGCCCCGTGCACAGCGGATTTGATGGCGAAGATGGCGCAAGGGCGCGCGGATGATCTGGCCTCAACCTTACTATTGGCGACGGATACGCCGGTGCTTGTTGCACCGTCAATGAACGTTCGAATGTGGGATCACCCCGCGACGCAGCGCAACGTGACTGTCTTAAAAGCGGATGGCGTGGCCTTTGTTGGCCCAAACGAGGGCGATATGGCCTGCGGTGAATACGGCCCCGGTCGCATGGCTGAGCCTTTGGAGATCGTCGCAGCCATAGACAGTGCCCTCGGCGACGGTCCGTTGAAAGGTAAACGCATTCTTGTAACCTCAGGGCCAACCCATGAACCTATTGATCCTGTACGCTATATCGCTAACCGCTCTTCCGGCGCGCAAGGCACAGCGATTGGTGTCGCCTTGGCGGGACTTGGCGCTGAGGTAGTGTTCGTGACGGGACCTGTGGACGTTGCGCCACCAGAGGGTGTTGAGGTGATCAAAGTTCAAAGTGCTGTACAAATGCAAGCAGCGGTCGAGGCCGCGTTGCCCTTTGACGCGGGCGTTTTTGCTGCTGCGGTTGCCGATTGGCGCGTCGCAACTGAGAGCAGCTCCAAGATTAAGAAGAAAAACGGCAAGATGCCCGTGCTCGAGTTTGCGGAAAACCCCGACATTCTTGCGCAAGTGAGCCAGCTGAAAGACGGACGTCCTGCCTTGATCGTGGGGTTCGCGGCGGAAACCGATGATGTGATCGCGAATGCAACAGCCAAGCGTAGACGCAAGGGCTGTGACTGGATTGTCGCCAATGATGTGTCGCCGGAAACGGGCATCATGGGTGGGAACGAGAATGACGTGGTGTTGATTTCAGCAGATGGTTCAGAGGATTGGCCACGGATGGGAAAAAATGAGGTTGCGGAGCGTTTGGCGCTTAAAATGGCCGAGGCGTTGGCGGATTGAGAAAGCGGGATTTGAGTTTATTTAGCAAGATAAAGGGGGGCAGCGATGCGCATTGAAATGATGTGGGATGCGGGCGCGGATCAATCTTTGGGCCTTCCGTCCTATGCCAGTGCAGGTGCAGCAGGCGCTGATTTGCGGGCAAATTTTCCTGATTGCAGGGAGTTGGTATTGGCCGCAGGCGCACGCGCTTTAGTGCCGACGGGCCTACGCCTTGCGATTCCTGAGGGCTTTGAAATGCAAATTCGTCCCCGCTCGGGATTGGCCCTAAAGCATGGAATTACGCTTCCCAATGCCCCGGGCACGGTTGATAGCGACTATCGCGGGGCTTTGGGGGTGATCGTGCTGAACGCAGGACAAGAGTCATTCACGATTGCCCATGGCGACCGCATCGCGCAGATGATCGTTGCCCCTGTTGTGCGCGCTGATTTCGAACTCGTCGAACAGCTCAGCGAAACTGTTCGGGGGGAGGGCGGTTTCGGCTCCACAGGTCGCGGCTGATGGCATTGTTTTTCCTGATCGCCTGCGGAATTTATGGCTTGGGTGCAGTGATGAAAGTGCCAAAAGCGCAGCGTTGGAGCCTTATTGGCGTCTTGTTACTTGCTGTAGTCGGTATGCTTTTCATCTTTCCTGAAGACCACGGATTGCACAATGCGTTCGGTGGCGTATGGGAGCCTTATGCGTTGCTCGCAGGCTTTGCGGCTTTGATCTTTGTATACCGCACATTTTTGCACCGTCTCCGCGCGCGCGTCGCGACGAAAGCTGATAACAAGGTACTACCAAACAGAGGGACGTTTTCAGCAACGGAGCTCGATCGTTATGCACGCCACATTGTGTTACGTGAAATTGGCGGGCCGGGGCAAAGGAAACTGAAACATGCGAAAGTGCTGGTCATCGGGGCAGGCGGGCTGGGTGCGCCGGTCCTGCAATATCTGGCAGCGGCAGGGGTCGGCACCATCGGCGTCATTGATGACGATATCGTAGAAAACGCGAACCTCCAGCGTCAGATCATCCATCGTGATGAAGATATTGGCGTGCCTAAAGTGTTCTCTGCGCAGAATGCCATGCATGCGCAAAATCCTCATATCGAGGTGCGCCCGTATCATCGTCGCCTTACTGGCGATATCGCGCCCGAATTATTTGCAGAATATGATCTGATATTGGATGGCTGCGATAACTTCGAAACGCGATATTTGGTGAATGAAACCGCAAATGCGCTGGGCAAGCCGCTGATTTCTGGCGCTTTGAGCCAGTGGGAAGGACAGCTCAGCGTCTTTGATCCCGCGAATGGGACTCCCTGTTATCAATGTATTTTCCCAAGCGCCCCTGCGTCGGAGCTGGCCCCTGCATGTTCAGAAGCGGGCGTGATTGGACCTCTTCCAGGTGTGATCGGTGCGATGATGGCGCAAGAAGCGATCAAGCTGATCACAGGCGCGGGGCATGTGCTGCGTGATGAGATGCTAATCTACGATGGCCTTTTCGGTGAAACGCGTAAGTTAACGCTCAAACGTCGTGAAGATTGTCCGACCTGCGGGTGAAACACGCGCGCACTAGAAACCAACCAAGCGCGACCCTACCTTGTGCTCAAAGGAGACTTTCATGACAAATCCGTTGCTACAAGCATGGACCACCCCCTTTCAAATTGCGCCCTTCGCAGAGATTGAGGATGAGCATTTCGCCCCCGCTTTGGATGAGGCATTGAGCGCCCATATGGCCGAAATCGACGCGATCGCGGACAGTCTAGACGCGCCAACGTTTGAGAATACGATTGAAGCGATGGAAGGCGCGGGCGAAGCACTAGATAAGGTCCTGTCGGTTTTCTACTCGCTCGCTGGGGCGGACAGCACACCTAAGCGGCAGGAACTACAGCGCGATTTTTCCCCCAAATTATCCGCACATAGTTCTGCGATCTCCGCAAATGAGGCGCTGTTCAAACGGATCGAAACCCTGTGGAACGTCCGTGACACGCTTGACTTGTCACCAGAGCAGGCTCGCGTTCTGATGCTCACCCATCGCGGGTTTGTGCGCTCTGGCGCGGCACTTGCTGGAGAGCAAGCAGATTTAATGAAAGAGGTGAAGTCGCGTCTTGCCACGCTTGGCACGCAGTTCGTGCAAAACCTGCTCAAAGATGAATCTGATTGGGTCATGCCTTTGTCGGATGAGGCTTTGGCGGAGCTGCCTGATTTTGTCCAAGACGCGGCACGAGCGGCGGGCGATGAAAAGGACACGGGCGGCCCTGTCGTGACGCTTTCGCGCTCGATAATCGTACCGTTCCTGCAATTCAGCCCACGTCGCGATTTGCGCAAGAACGCCTATGCAGCGTGGGCCGCGCGTGGTGCGAACGGTGGCGACACGGACAATCGTGGCATTGCGGGCGAAACCTTGAAGCTGCGCGAAACCCGTGCGCACCTGCTCGGGTATCCTGATTTTGCGCATTATAAGTTGGAAACGGAGATGGCGGGTAAGCCTGTTGCTGTGCGCGATTTGTTGATGCAAGTGTGGGAGCCCGCAAAGGCGCAAGCGGGCAAAGACGCTGACATTCTAGAAAAAATGCTGCATGCGGATGGAATTGACGGACCTCTAAAGCCTTGGGATTGGCGCTACTATTCTGAACAGCGTCGCAAGGTAGAACATGATCTGGATGAAGCGGTTCTCAAACCCTACTTCCAACTGGACCGCATGATCGACGCCAGCTTTTCCTGCGCCACCCGCTTATTCGGGTTGGAGTTCAAACCGCTCGACTTGCCGCTCTATCATGAAGATTGCCGCGTATGGGAAGTTTTGCGCGACGGCGAACATGTTGCGGTCTTCATCGGGGACTACTTCGCGCGTGGATCCAAACGATCCGGCGCGTGGTGCTCTGCAATGCGTGGGCAAGCGCGCAAGCCCAAGGTTCAAGCCCCAATCGTGATCAATGTGTGTAACTTTGCGAAACCCTCAGCAAGCAAACCGGCGCTTTTAAGCTACGATGACGCGCGCACATTGTTCCATGAATTTGGCCATGCGCTGCATCAAATGCTCTCTGATGTGGAGTATGAAAGCGTATCGGGTACATCCGTTGCGCGCGATTTCGTCGAACTACCCAGCCAGCTTTATGAACATTGGCTCGATGTTCCCGAAGTTTTGGCGGAATTTGCGACCCATGCGGAGACGGGTGAGGCGATGCCGCAAGATTTGCTTGATAAAGTCTTGGGCGCGGCCACCTACGACATGGGGTTTTCAACGGTGGAATATGTGGCCTCTGCGCTTGTGGATCTTGCGTTTCACGAGGGGGATGCAACTGCAGATCCGATGCAGAAACAGGCGGAAGTGCTTGCAGAGATCGGCATGCCCCACGCAATCGGCATGCGCCACGCGACACCGCAATTCGCGCATGTTTTCGCAGGTGATGGGTATTCCAGTGGCTACTATAGCTACATGTGGTCTGAAGTGATGGATGCGGATGCGTTTGAAGCATTTGAAGAGGCTGGCGATCCATTTGATCCCGAAACTGCGAAACGCTTGGCGGATACTGTGCTTAGTTCAGGCGGATCAAAGGACGCGGGCGCGCTTTATCTGGCGTTTCGCGGGCGCATGCCGGGCGTTGATGCACTTCTCAAAGGGCGCGGCCTAGCAGCGTAGAGCCACGCCCTGCTTCATCTTGCCAAATAAGCGTAAATCCTGACCTATTTGCCAGCGCCTAAACCTTTTAAGTAAGGCGCTGGTAAACCCCGCCCAAAAAACTGATGAAAGTTTTTCGCAGGGCTGTTGACTCATTCCAAAAGCATTCCTAACTATGCACCGTTAGCACTCGACCCCTATGAGTGCTAATGCCCCGCGAAAAGCCTCAGGGCTTGGGGACGAAATTGTAACCATTTGAGCTTAAGGAGCTGCAAAGATGGCATTGAAACCACTTCACGATCGCGTGTTGGTTCGTCGTACAGAAGGCGAAGAGAAAACTGCTGGCGGATTGATTATCCCTGATAGCGCAAAAGAAAAGCCTGCTGAGGGCGTTATCGTTGCATCTGGCGACGGCGCTCGCAAAGACAGCGGTGAGCTGATCGAAATGGCAGTCAAAGACGGCGACCGCGTGTTGTTCGGCAAATGGTCCGGCACAGAAGTGTCGGTTGACGGCGAAGAGCTGTTGATGATGAAAGAAAGCGACGTTCTGGGAATTCTTTCCTAAGACGACCTTCCTGTTCATTCCTACAATCTAATTTAAAGTGGAGCATTCATAATGGCTGCTAAAGAAGTAAAATTCGACACAGACGCACGGACAAAGATGCTGAATGGCGTCAACATTCTTGCGGATGCTGTTAAGGTAACGCTCGGCCCAAAGGGTCGTAACGTTCTTCTCGACAAATCTTTCGGCGCACCGCGCATTACGAAAGACGGTGTGTCTGTCGCAAAAGAGATCGAGCTTGAGGACAAGTTCGAGAACATGGGCGCACAGATGGTCAAAGAAGTTGCGTCGCGCACGAACGACGAAGCGGGCGACGGCACAACAACTGCAACAGTTCTGGCACAAGCGATTGTTCGCGAAGGCCTGAAATCCGTTGCGGCTGGCATGAACCCAATGGACCTCAAGCGCGGTATCGATCTGGCGACAGCGAAAGTTGTTGAAGCGATCAAAACAGCGTCCCGTCCAGTATCTGATTCCGATGAAGTTGCTCAAGTTGGTACAATCTCTGCAAACGGCGAAGCGGAAATCGGTCGTCAGATCGCAGACGCGATGCAGAAAGTCGGCAACGAAGGCGTTATCACTGTTGAAGAGAACAAAGGCCTCGAGACAGAGACAGACGTTGTTGAAGGCATGCAGTTCGACCGCGGCTACCTCTCCCCTTACTTCGTGACAAACCCGGATAAGATGACGGCAGAACTCGAAGACTGCATGATCTTGCTGCACGAGAAGAAGCTCTCTTCTTTGCAAGCAATGGTTCCGCTTTTGGAATCTGTGATTCAGTCCCAGAAGCCACTTTTGATCATTGCAGAGGACGTTGAAGGCGAAGCGCTTGCAACTCTCGTTGTGAACAAACTGCGCGGCGGTCTGAAAATCGCAGCGGTTAAAGCACCTGGTTTCGGCGATCGCCGCAAAGCAATGCTTCAGGACATCGCGATCCTTACGGGCGGTCAGGTTATCTCTGAAGATCTCGGCATGAAGCTCGAGAACGTGACAATGGACATGCTTGGTACTGCCAAGAAAATCCAGATCACTAAAGACGAGACAACAATCGTTGACGGCAACGGCGAAAAGGCAGAGATCGAAGCACGTGTTGCTCAGATCCGTGGCCAGATCGACGAGACAGCGTCTGATTATGACCGTGAAAAGCTGCAAGAGCGTGTTGCGAAACTTGCAGGCGGCGTTGCGGTTATCCGTGTTGGTGGCATGTCCGAAGTTGAAGTCAAAGAGCGTAAAGACCGCGTTGACGATGCACTGAACGCGACCCGCGCTGCGGTTCAAGAAGGTGTTGTTGTTGGTGGTGGTGTTGCTCTGGTTCAGGCAGGCAAGGTACTTGCCGGTCTTGAAGGCGCAAACAACGATCAAACTGTTGGTATCAACATCGTTCGTAAAGCAATCGAAGCGCCTTTGCGCCAGATCGCTGAGAACGCTGGCGTTGACGGTGCAGTTGTTGCTGGCAAAATCCGTGAGAGCGACGACGTATCCTTCGGCTTTAACGCACAGACAGAAGAGTATGGCGACATGTTCTCCTTCGGCGTTATCGACCCTGCGAAGGTCTGCCGTACAGCCCTTCAGGACGCGGCATCTGTCGGTTCCTTGCTGATCACAACCGAAGCAATGGTTGCGGATAAGCCTGAGAAAGCCGGCGGCGGCGCTGGTGGCGGCATGCCTGACATGGGCGGCATGGGCGGCATGGGTGGCATGATGTAAGCACATTCAACTTATGTTGAATTACTAGATCAGCCTCCATACCGGAGACTAATTAGGGGGTCGCCTTCGGGCGGCCTCTTTTCGTTTGGGTGCTTGACCAAAAAAATGAACTCAAATTGCTTCATCGCTGGTCACAAACTGGAAATGTCTTCGAATTACACCATAAATCGCGTCAAGTTTACGCAAGCGCACAAATGCTTGTTTGCTAAACACACATATTCGCTTTATCGCAATGGAAACAAACCGAACAACGAGCCGTAGATGTCCAACGATTCCCGTACTCACAATCAACGCGAAGCCCGCGAATGGGTTTCCGTCCTCGCTAAGTACCGCGAACCAAACACATTGCGCAGTAGCTATGAACTTGGTGTGAGCGTGATTCCTTTCGTCGCTCTCTGGGCCGCGGCCTGTTACATGGCATCGTTCAGCTATACGGCTGCCTTTTTCATTGCCCTATTGAACGGTGGTTTTCTGTTGCGCATGTTCTGCATTCAGCACGATTGTGGACACGGCTCTTTCTTCGACAATCGCACTTTGAGCGATTGGGTTGGACGGGTCTTGGGCGTGTTCACATTGACCCCTTATGATGTTTGGCGCCGCACGCATTCGATCCATCATAGCCACGCGGGTGATCTTGATCACCGTGGCATTGGCGATGTGATGACGTTGACGGTTGAAGAATATTACGCGCGCGCACCGTTCAAGCGTTTCATGTATCGCCTTTATCGTCATCCGGCCGTTATGTTTGGTCTTGGGCCGAGTTATTTGTTCGTCTTGCAGAACCGTTTACCGCTTGGCCTGATGTCGCAAGGTAAGAAATATTGGATTTCTGCGATGGGAACCAATGCCGCAATGGCGTTTGTGGTATTTCTGATCGTGTTCTTTGGTGGCTGGCAAGCCCTTGTCTTTGTCACGCTCCCAACTGTTCTTTTGGCCGCCTCCGTTGGGGTTTGGCTGTTTTATGTGCAGCATCAGTTCGAAGAAACGCACTGGAAGAATACCGAAGACTGGAAATTGCACGAAGCCGCGCTCGAAGGCAGTTCGCACTATGATTTGCCCGTTGTTCTACGCTGGTTCACCGCAAACATCGGTATCCACCACGTGCACCACCTTTATAGTCGCATCCCGTTTTATCATCTTACGGATGTGCTGCGCGATAACGAAGAGCTCGTTCATTGCGGCCGCATGACCCTACGCCAAAGCCTACGGTGCGCGCGTTTGGATCTTTGGGATGCGTCCAAGAACCGTCTCGTTTCGTTCAAAGAAGCCCATAGTTGACATCCACGTAGGGTTCTCACATTTTGACCGCTAAGGGGCTCGCGAACACCCCGTGAGGCTCCGGCCAAAGTTTCGCGTCCTGAATTAACCCCCAACCATGGGAGGACGCGACATGACCGCTCCTAATACTATGAAGCGCGCGCAGCTTGCGCGGCTGATCGGAACACCTGATGCCCCTGCGCTTGTTGATGTTTGTATCGATGAAGACTTTGCGCAAGATCCCAGACTTATCCCAACGTCGTTTCGCCATCCTTTCAAGCAGATCGAAGAATTGCTGCCCAATCTGCAAGGACGCAAAACGGTTGTGATTTGCCAAAAGGGCAAGAAACTGTCGCAAGGGGTAATGGCGCTGTTACGCACACAGGGCGTGTACGCGGAGGTATTGGAAGGCGGCATTTTCGGTTGGCGTGACTTTGGTGGGACACTGCTTAGCGCAGATCGCTTGCCCGCACGTGGCGGGCTTTGGGTCACACGACACCGCCCCAAAGTTGATCGCATAGCGTGCCCGTGGTTGATCCGGCGTTTCATTGATCCTGATGCCCGTTTTTTGTTTGTGGCCCCGTCCGAAGTGCTAGCGGTTGCAGAAAAGTTCAATGCAACCCCATTTGACGTGGAGGGTGCTGAGCTAAGTCATCACAACAATACATGTAGTTTCGATGCGATGCTTGCATGTTTTGGCCTCGATCATTCTGCGTTGCGCGCGATGGCGGCTGTCATTCGCGCGGCAGAAGGCACACCACAAGCGAGGGCACCCGAAGCAGCTGGTCTACTTGCCATTTCGCTTGGACTATCGCGCATGTACCGCGACGATCTTGAGCAATTAGAAGCAGCGATACCGCTCTATGATGCGCTTTATCGGTGGGCACGAGATGCTCAGGGCGAGACCCACGACTGGGCCGCGCATGGAGGCACCGCATGACTCCACTATCAGATTTGGTGCGCACATTTGGCAAGATAGGCTGCCTGTCATTCGGAGGTCCAGCTGCGCAAATCGCCTTGATGCACAAAGAACTGGTCGACAGCCGGAAATGGCTGAGTGAACAGGATTTCTTGTCGGGTTTGTCATTCTGCATGTTACTTCCCGGACCAGAAGCGATGCAATTGGCAACCTATTCAGGCTGGCGCTTGAGGGGCACCTTGGGTGGCCTTATCGCAGGACTTTTGTTCGTGTTGCCCGGCGCGCTGGTGATCCTCGCCCTTGGCGCGATCTATGTGGCTTACGGCGACGTTCCCGTCGTGCAAACACTGTTCTTGGGCGTGAAGGCCGCAGTACTTGCGATCGTTCTTGAAGCGCTCATCAAAGTTGCGAAACGGGCGTTTAAGTCAGGTCTACATTGGGCCTTAGCCATCGCGAGTTTTATCGCCATCTTCGTCTTTGCCTTGCCGTTTCCGGCCGTCATCGGCGTGGCGGCTTTGATAGGGTATCTGACCACACCAAAAGCGTCGCATGTTTCGACACCCCGCGTCCCGGTTACACAAACTGCGATGACGATTCTGATCTGGCTCACAATTTGGTGGGGGCCGATCTTGTTTCTGGGCTTCATCATAGGTCAAGATTTCCTATTCCAGCTAGCGATCTTCTTTTCCAAACTCGCGACTGTCACCTTTGGCGGCGCCTATGCAGTTTTGGCCTTTATGGGGCAAGAAGTGGTGCAAAATCTCAATTGGATCAGTGCGGATGAGATGATCGACGGTCTTGGGCTAGCCGAAACCACACCCGGCCCACTGATCTTGGTGACCCAATTCGTGGGGTTTCTGGCAGGTTCTAATACGGGTGGCACCGGCTTGGCCGTGCTTGCGGCCTGTGTCACGCTCTGGGCAACGTTCATTCCGTGCTTCTTGTGGATTTTCGCGGGCGCGCCCTACATTGCATGGATCTCTGCGCAGCCACGTCTGAGCGGTGCGCTATCTGCGATCACGGCGGCTGTCGTAGGAGTGATCGCGAACCTCTCGATCTGGTTCGCTTTGAATGTCATATTCGCAGATGTTGAACGCGCGACCTATGGTTGGGTCCCTGATCTTTTTACCTTGAATTGGCGCGCTTTAGTGTTGAGCCTTGTAGCCGCAATTTTGCTGTTAAGACTGCATATTGGCTTACTCAAGGTGCTTGCAATATCTGCGTTACTGGCATTGGGCGTGTCTTGGATATGAAGGTGATTGGGTTATGAAGGTGTTTTGGTTGGTCGCGTTGACGATGACGGCTTTTGCGTTCAACTCGATCCTGAACCGGCTGGCGCTTTCGCCGGGTGACACGGGACCCGCAAGCTACGCAGCCATCCGCCTTTTGTCGGGTGCGCTGTTGTTGGGATTGCTAATATGGATAAGACAAGACACGCGCCCCAAATTGAACCGACACGCGGTCTGGAGCGCGAGCATGCTCACTCTCTACGCACTTGCTTTTTCCTATGCCTACATCACTTTGCCAACCGGCGCAGGCGCGTTGATATTATTCGGCGGTGTGCAGGTGATGTCCTTTGCAGTGACTTTGATGCGGGGCCAGAAGATTGGGCCGCTTAGTTGGCTTGGGGCCACGTTGGCCTTCGCAGGGCTATGCTATTTGCTCTGGCCTGATCAAAGCGCAGTGCTCGATAAAACGGGGGCGGGCTTGATGTTGATCTCCGCGCTTGGTTGGACGTTTTACACACTTGCAGGCGCGCGCAGCACGGATCCGATTGGCGCGACCAGCTTGGCGTTTATCCTTGCAGCACCCGTGGGCATTCTGGTTTGGCTGATCTTACCCGACGCGATCAGCTGGCGCGGCGCAGCTCTCGCGACTCTTTCTGGTGCGGTCACATCCGGCATGGGCTACGCACTGTGGTACAAGGTTTTACCATCGATCAGCATGCCGACCGCATCAGTTGCGCAACTCACCGTGCCAGTCATCGCAGCACTTGGCGGGGCAGTGTTGTTGGGTGAAGCACTGTCCTTGCGCTTTTTGATCGCAACATTGTTCGTGCTGTGCGGTGTGGGTCTGACGATTTATGCACAAGCGCGCAAGGCATAAGCGGTGACATGCCAATCGTGACAAACCTCTTTAGTCCTTATGCAAAAGTCCCTAACTAAGAAAGATGTTCAGATACGCGCTCGCCTTTGCACTTTGCCCGATTTCCGCTGCAGCGGACTGCGTTGTGCTGTTACATGGCCTCGCGCGTACGGAGTCTTCCTTTGCCTTGATGGAACAAGTTCTGCGCGAACGCGGCTTTGACGCGGTGCGTCCAGGCTATCCGTCAACGAAAGCCACAGTGCAAACTTTAGTCGATATCACCCTGCCAGAAGCGGTGGAGGAATGTGGTGACCAAACAGTTCATTTTGTGACCCACTCTATGGGGGGCATTTTGCTGCGCGAATGGTTGCAAGACAATCGACCGGAAAACTTGGGTCGGGTCGTTATGCTGGCCCCGCCAAACAATGGCAGCGAGATTGTAGATGTGTTGGGTGATTTCGATGCGTTTGGCTGGTTCAACGGCCCCGCTGGGATGCAGCTTGGGACAGGGGCAGACAGTCTGCCAAATCGCCTGCCTTTGGCTGATTTTGAGCTTGGTATTATCGCTGGAGATCAATCGCTTAACCCGTTTTTCTCGGCGATACTTGAAGGGCCGGATGATGGTAAGGTTTCAGTGGCCTCAACGAAGCTCAAGGGTATGAAAGCGCATATTACATTACCTGTGACCCATACGTTTATGATGAATAATTTTCGGGTGATGGCGGAAGCCATTTTGTTCCTTGAGAACGGCGCTTTTGACCCTGATCTCGATTGGCGTGATGTAGTGTCCACGGCGATCCAAGAATTGGCAGATCGCGATGAAACCCGTTGAACTGACGCTGGAGCGCGGCGAAATTCTTTTGGGATCAGAGCTGACACAAGAGCCGCTATCACTAGGCGGTGGCCTTATCGTTGAACATGCGAGCAAACGGCGTGTTAATGCGCTCGGGTTTCGCATTCTTCCGGGTATCGTTGATATTCACGGTGATGGTTTCGAGCGGCATTTAGCCCCGCGACGCGGTGCGATGACGGATATGCATGCGGGATTAGCTTCTGCAGAGGCGGATCTTGCAAGTAACGGGATCTCGACCGCCATTATGGCGCAGTTTTATAGCTGGGAAGGTGGGCTGCGATCGCCCGAATTTGCCAGCAAGTTTCTTGATGCTTTGGAGCACACGCGAGGGGAGCAGCTGACCGATATGCGTGCCCAATTGCGCATTGAGACACACATGATTGATGACTACCCAAAGATTCTGGAGATGATAACAGCGCATGACATCGGTTATGCTGTGTTCAACGATCACATCCCACACAAACGACTGGAAGAGGGGCGCAAGCCACCGCGTTTGACGGGGACCGCGTTGAAAAGCGGGCGTAGCCCCGAGGCGCATTTGGCTTTGATGAAAGCGCTGCATGAGCGGCGCACCGAAGTTCCTGCTGCGTTGTCAGAGTTTTCCAAGAGCCTGCATTCCAAAGGATGTTTACTTGGCAGTCATGATGATCGCAGCGCTGAAGGCCGTGCGGATTTCCAAGCGATGGGCGCTCATATTTCCGAGTTTCCAGAAACGCGCGAAGCAGCGCAAGCGGCGCGTGACACGGGTGGGCAGATCATTCTAGGCGCACCCAATGTGATGCGCGGGGGTAGCCATGCGGGCAATGTGTCCGCGCTGGATTTGATCCGTGATGGACTCTGTGATGCTTTGGCGTCCGACTATCATTATCCGGCTTTGCGCCAATCTGTCTGCAAGCTGGTAAAGCAGGATGCGTGTGACTTTCCAACCGCGTGGGGCCTGTTGTCCACAGGACCTGCACGGGTTTTAGGGCTTGCAGATCGCGGCAGCATTTCGACAGGTTTGCGCGCGGATATTGTCGTGGAAGAGATCGCAACAGCGCGCATTGCAGCGACGATGTCAGGGGGGCACTTCACATATTTGCAAGGCGAGTTTGCAGCACGCCTTCTCGCGGATTAACGCGGAGCAGCGGCGCGACGCAGGCGATCATTGATCGCTGCACCAAGGCCAGTTTCAGGGATCGGCGCAACCGCAATGCGCGTGCCTTCCATCGCATCAAGCAGATGCAAATGGCCAAACAGATTGGCGGCGGCTTCGATCAGATTACCGCTTTCAGACAGGTTTAAGTCACAGGCCATCTTGCCGAAGCCCAAAGTTTTCTCACCGTTCTGCCAGTCTTCCACATTCAATAGTACACTCGCGCTAGGCGCGTAGTGAGAGGCGAGCTGACCAGGCGCAGAAATTTCCCCGCTCACAGGGGTAGCAAGTTCAACGCCAAGGCGTTCCTCAATGGTCTCGCGTGAAGCACCTCCTGCGCGCAAAAGCGTGGGATGATCAATTAGACCAACAATTGTCGACTCCACCCCAACCGCACAGGCACCTCCATCTAAAACAGCCGCAATCTTGCCATCTAGACCAGAAAACACGTGCTCTGGTGTTGTGGGACTAATGCGCCCGGATGGATTGGCCGAAGGCGCTGCAATTGGACCGCCAAACGCATGCAGTAGGTCTTGTGCAAGATGTCCCGCCGGCACGCGAAGGGCGACGCTCTCCAAGCCCGCAGTCACCAAGTCACTCAAGCCTGCATGTTTGCGCAGGGGCAAAACAAGTGACACAGGGCCGGGCCAAAATGCATCCGCAAGGCGCTGTGCTGTGTCGGACCAAACCCCAAAAGTTCGCGCAGCATCCGCATCCGCTACATGAACGATCAATGGATTGAAACTGGGCCGACCCTTGGCTGCGTAAATTTTGGCAACGGCTTCACCATCGCGCGCATCTGCACCGAGACCGTACACAGTCTCAGTGGGGAAGGCGACGAGCTTGCCGTCCGACAGTAACCCCGCCGCGCGCGCGATATCGCTGAAATTGGAGCTTAGCAGTTCAGTCACAAAGGAGGATCCTTGCTTTGACGTTGCGTTTCGATTGCGAGGCCCGTCCTTGGATTTGTAGGTATACGCAGGCTCGTGATGGAATACGTATCATTATCGCGCTTGTAAATTACATTGAAGAGAGACAACAGACATGTCCTATCGCGCTCCGCTTTCCGAGTATCAGTTCCTCTTTGATCACGTTGTGAACTATAGCGAGATCGCCGCGCAAGACTGCTTTGAGTATGCGACAAACGACGTTGTAGCCGCAGTTTTAAACGAAGCGGGACATCTAAGTGCAGGCAAGATTGCACCGTTGAACCGCAATGGCGATCTGACACCTGCGTATTTGGAAAATGGCGTTGTGCGCACCTCGCCGGGGTTCGCGGATGGATTTAAGGCGATTGCTGAGGGCGGCTGGATTGGCATGTCCGCGCAGCCTGAATTTGGCGGCATGGGTCTGCCAATGACGGTGACAACGGCTGTGAACGAAATGATGGCGGGGGCCTGTTTGTCGCTGCAACTCGCGCCGCTGATGTCGCAAGGCCAGATCGAAGCGTTGGAGCATCACGCCTCTGATGAACTGAAAGCGCTTTATCTACCGAAACTGATCTCGGGTGAGTGGACAGGCACAATGAATCTTACGGAGCCTCAAGCGGGCAGCGATGTGGGCGCGCTAAGCTCAAAGGCTGAACCCAATGGCGACGGCAGTTTCAGCGTGACAGGTCAGAAGATCTACATCAGCTGGGGCGATCATGATGTGGCCGAGAACGTCTGCCATCTGGTCCTCGCGCGTTTGCCTGACGGGGCAGCGGGAACGAAGGGTATCAGCCTGTTCTTGGTGCCGAAATACCTACCCGACGATGCGGGCAATCCCAGTGAAACGAATACGCTCAAAGTTGTCAGTTTGGAGCATAAAATGGGCCTGCATGGCAGCCCGACCGCTGTAATGCAATTTGATGGCGCGAAAGGCTGGCTTGTTGGACCCGAAGGGGGCGGCATGCGGGCGATGTTCACGATGATGAACAATGCGCGTTTGGGTGTTGGTGGTCAGGGTATTGGTGCGGCTGAGGGTGCTTTGCAAAAGGCTATGGTCTACGCGGGCGAGCGAAAACAAGGGCGCCGCCCGATTGAAAACGGCACGGGCACAATTATCGACCACGCGGACGTGCGCCGCATGTTGGCTGTGATGAAGGCTGATGTTTTCGCAGCGCGCGCGATTGCGTTAATGTGTGCAGCAGCGATTGATATGCAGAGCGCGACAGGCTCAACTGGGTGGGGCGCACGGGCTGCATTTCTTACGCCAATTGCCAAAGCGTTCGGTACAGAAACAGGAATGCGCGTGTCCGAAATGGGTGTGCAAGTGCATGGCGGCATGGGTTTCATCGAAGAAACGGGCGCGGCGCAGTTCTACCGCGATGTGCGCGTCACGGCGATTTACGAGGGCACAAACGGCATCCAAGCGATGGATTTGGTCGCTCGCAAATTGATGGATGGCGGGGATGCGGCGTTCGCTTTGCTGGACGAGGTCGAACAATTCACCGAGGCCTCGCGCGAGGCTTGCCCAGCCTTGGCGGAACCGCTTTGGGATGCCACCGAAAACCTACGCCAGACCACGGAGTGGATGCTGGCGCAAGATGCGCTGAATGCGCGCTTTGCGGGGGCCGTGCCTTACCTGAAAGCTTTCGCACGGGTCCTTGGGGGCTATGTGCATTTGAAAGCCGCAATGGCCGAGCAGGGCAAAGGTTCGCGCACCAAACTTGCGACGGTGTATATAGCGCGATTGCTGTCAGAGCACGTCAGTTTGCTTAGCGAAGCGCGTGTTGGTGATAGCGATCTCTATGCGCTTAGCGCTGATGAATTGGCCGCGGTGTGAGTGAACACACGGTAAGTATGCACTACCCGTGGGACACCCCGCCAAGCGGGTGCGAGGCGATAGAAGTCGCCCAAGGTGTACTGTGGGTACGCTTGCCTTTGCCGATGAAGCTGGATCACGTTAACGTTTATGCGCTAGACGAGGGCGACAGTTGGACGATTGTTGATACGGGTTTTGACAGCCGCAAATCGCGTGGGATCTGGCAAGATCTGCTCGCAGGTCCGTTTGGCGGGAAACCTGTGTCGCGGGTGATCGTGACGCATCATCATCCTGATCACATCGGTCTTGCCGGTTGGTTTCAGTCTGAACACGGCGCAGAGCTTTGGACGACGCGAACGGCTTGGTTGATGGGGCGGATGCTCCAGCTTGATACGCAAGAGGTGGCCACACCCGAAACACTTGCCTTTTGGCGCAGTGCGGGCATGGACGCGGCTATTATCGAAGAGCGTGCACAGGAGCGGCCCTTCAATTTTTCGGATGTGGTTGCGCCGCTTCCGCTTGGCTATCGGCGTCTCAAGCAAGGTGATACTATTCGTGCGGGTGGGCGCGATTGGGATGTTCACATGGGCAACGGTCATGCGCCCGAGCACGCAACGCTGTGGTCGCGTGATGATAATTTGGTGATTGCGGGAGACCAAATCCTGTCCTCGATCAGCTCACATATTGGGGTTTACGCAACAGAACCGGACGCGGATCCCGTTGCGGATTGGCTGGAGGCCTGTGAGCGTTTGAACACACTCGCACGCGCGGATCACCTTGTTTTAGGTGGGCACAAGCTGCCATTCACAGGTCTTCCGACTCGGATGCGCCAATTGATCGACAACCATCACAGCGCCTTGGACCGCCTTGAAGCCCATTTGGAAACGCCATGCACCGCTGGCGATTGTTTTGGGGTTCTGTTCAAGCGCAAGATCGGTCCTGCAGAATATGGCCTGGCACTGGTTGAATCCATCGCACATGTGCAGCACCTTTGGCTGGAAGGTCGCGTCACGCGAGAAAAACGCGAAGATGGCGCGTGGGTTTACAGTCGCAAAAGTTAAGCGTGCGACGATGTGAGGAACAGTAATGGACGATCAGATCAAGACTTTAGCCGAAGCTGCGGAAGCCGCCGCTTTGCCAAGCCGCTTTGCCAAGCAGCTTTGAAAAGCACACTGGCGATGGCAAACTGCGCGGCGAGCGCACGGATGGTTTGGGTGACAAGCCTGCCAAGGTGAAAAACCCTGCGGAATGGGCCTACGAGCGCCTGATCCTTTATATCCAGAACTTTGAAGAGCAACTTGATAACGAACATGAAGTCGCCATGGGCTTTATGGGCCGCGACGCGGGTGTCTTGAAGATCGAAGGCATGGTTTTTTTGATCCTGATATTGTGACATTCTACGGCTCTGACCCGGCGGTGGCAAAACCCAGCTTGTTCAGTATGTTAGTCAGCTGAACGTTATGCTGCGCGCGTTGCCAAAAGAAGTCGAAACGGAAGAACTCAACCGCATTTGATTTAAGCTCGCCACAGATAGTGCGTAATTTTACACAGAATTTAGGGGTGCGCGCCTTGGTTCTAGGTGACACTCGCGGCGGAATCGGCTAACGAGCGCTAAATCAATTTTCAGGAGATTTATGATGTCTGATCACAAACACGGTAGCATGGACACATCTGTGCAAGAGAAAACCTTTGAAGGTTTCATGAAATACGTCACCTGGGGCGCTGTTGTCTCTATTGGCATCCTCATTTTTGCAGCTCTCGTTAACGGCTGATACTTCGAAAGCGCACCTTATTTTGGTGCGCTTTATTCCGCTGGGGGGCGGCTACTATGCGCAAGTTTATTTTATGCCTGCTTTTACCACTTGCCCTGATGGGCTGTTCTGCGAAATCTGAATGGGCCACTGACGAGATTGTCGCGCGCATGGCGTATCGTGAAGCAGGTCCGTCAACATTGACGCTGATGACGATGATTTCCAACCGCTCTGGTGGCGGTGCGCATACGTCTTTGATGATCAATGCGTCTCAACGTGTGATCTGGGATCCTGCGGGTACGTTCAAACATCCGCGCATTCCAGAGCGTAACGATGTGATTTACGGCGTGAACCCTGAAGTTTTCGGCATCTATAAAAGCGCACACTCACGTGAAACCTACCATGTCGTGATGCAGGAAATTACTGTGTCGCCAGAGGTTGCTGAGCAAGCCTTTGCCATTGCGCGTGGCTTGGGGGCACAAAGTCAGGCGCAATGTACGGCGTCCACGTCACGTTTGCTGTCACAGCTTCCGGGCTTTAACAGCATCGGCAGCTATCTGTTCCCGAAAAAGCTGATGGAAAACTTTGCGAAATTGCCCGGTGTGCGCACAAGCAAGCTGTTTGAGGAAGACGCAGGCGATAAAGCGACCGCGTTTGGCGCAGCGAAAGCGGTTCAGCCAGAGACGTTCTAAGGCTCTCGGCCTCTTTGAGAGGGGACCGAAAGCTGGAATTACGATTGCTCGCTTACAATTTTCCGAGCAAAGATGAGGTCGGCCACGCATCAGCGGGTAGCCCCATTTTTGTTTGTATGTCTTGTACCGCCGAACGCGTCTTCGCCCCCAAGATACCATCGACTTTGCCTACATCATATCCACGCGCTGCCAGCTTTTTTTGAAGGCTTTTCATTTTTGCGCCGCTTAAGCCTGTATCGGGCGTCCCCGAATTATAAACCTGCGCGCCCTCCAAGCGGTTTGCAAAATATGCGGCAGTCAGAACGTAAGTAAAACTTTGGTTCCACTCAAAATAGACGCGGAAATTTGGATAGGCGAGAAAAGCGGGACCTTTGCGCCCTTGTGGCAGAATGATCGAGCTGGGTAGGCCGTCAACCAATTGCGCGTCGCGTGCTTGCACGCCCATGTTTTGCCAATCACGCGCGCTCGCGGAATGGTTCAGACCTGTCTTGGACCAATTGAAATCTTTGGGCATAGTCACCTCTTGTAACCAGGGCTCTCCCTTACGCCAGCCCAAAGCGCTGAGCATTTTGCCACCCGAAAGAAGCGCATCTGGCGCGGATGTCTTAAGTGAGACGCGCCCGTCGCCATCGCCGTCGATGCCATTTTCCAAGATGTCAGCAGGCAGCATTTGCACCATGCCGATTTCGCCTGCCCATGCCCCTGTGGTGCGAGTGGGGTCGAAATCACCTTTTTCAAACAGCTCAAGTGCTGCGAAGATCTGCGGGCGGAACAGCTTAGGCCGACGGCAATCATGCGCTAAGGTCATCAAGGCGTTTGCCGTGTTGAAATCACCCTGAAACGTGCCGTAGTCCGTTTCGAATGCCCAAAACGCCAGAAGAACACCGCGCGATACGCCGTAATCCTTCTCGATCTTCGCAAAGATGGGTGCGTATTTTTGCCCCATCGCGCGGCCCTTGTTTATGCGGTTTTGGCTGATCAGGCGACGTGAAAAATCAACGAAGGGAAGCTGAAACACGCCTTGCGCACGGTCTGCTTTCAGAACTGCTGCTTCTTTGCGCGCATTGGCGAAGAAACGATCGACCGTCGCTGCCTCATGACCTCGCTGCACCGCTTCTTTTTTCAGGCCATCGACGAAGTTGCTGAAGGAGCCGCCACAGGATTGGGCAAGCGCAGGCGACACGCCAAATGCCGCAATAAGAGCTAGGGCGGACAGGCGAGAGATCATAGCGATAAATCCTTTAAATGGGTTTTTTGTAGTTTAGAAATTGAACAGCCAGAGCGCAAACACCAAAGCGGTAAAAACCCCCCATGTGACCCAGAGCGCACGGCAGGCCGCCTCAATGTCTTGCGCGCCGAGAGGGCGACGTCCTTGCGGGTTCACAAATGGAAAGCTACGTAGCGCTCCATCATAGCTGCGCGGGCCTGATAACGCGATACCAAGCGCGCGCGACATCGCCGCTTCGGGCCAACCCGCATTGGGGGAGCGATGTTTACGCGCTTCGGATCTGATTGTTGGTGTTTGTGACAACAGGCCATAGGGCAGGGCGATCAAGAGTGCAGTGAGGCGCGCAGGGATCAGGTTTATTAGATCGTCAAAGCGCGCTGCGGCCCAGCCGAAGTCCTCATGTTTGGGCGTGCGATACCCTATCATGCTGTCGGCCGTGTTGGTGATTTTATAGAGCAATAGCAACGGCAGGCCGCCGATCAAGAACCAAAAGGCCGGTGCGATGATGCCGTCCGAGAGGTTCTCTGCCGCGCTTTCAATAGCGCTGCGCGCAATGGCGGGATCGTCCATTTCAGCGGTGTCGCGCCCGACAATCATCGCGACTGCGTCGCGCCCATTTTGGGTCGAGTGGCGTAGACCTGTTGCGACTGCGGCGACGTGTTCGACGAGCGATTTTTGAGCGATTAGAATGGCCGTCACCATCAGCTCAACAATCCAGCCGAGCTGCGCCAAAGCTGTGCCAAACAGCAGTGAGACGATACCCAAGGCGAACATTGTGAGTGCGCCGTTGAGTTTGCGATTTGTTCCCCTGTTGAAGCGTTCATCCGCCCAGCCAATAAGGTTACCCATCAGAACCGCAGGATGTGGGATGCGCGACCAAAGCCAGCGCGGCTCGCCAAGAAGCGCGTCCAAAAGCAACGCGCATATGAGGATCGCAGCAGTTGTCATGCCTGTGCCGAAAGCGCCGCGCTGAGCCTTGCCCATTGATCAGGAGCTGGCAGACCCAACCGGAGCCAGCGTTTGGAATAGGGAAAAATCCGGCTCCAGATATGGGCTTGGGCAAGTTTATCTTGCCAAGCCGCCGCCTCGCTAACGTCATAGAGACGAAACAAGGACGTGCCGCCGACCAGAGTCGCGCTGTGATTTGCCATCAACTGATCAAGCCGCGCGGCATCTGTGCCAAGGCGCGCACGCGTCTGATTAGCCCAGTGCAGATCGCTCAAAGCCGTTGCACCAGTGCGAAGCGCGGGCCCGCTTACGGCCCATGGTCCGATGAAATTCTTGAGCTGTGCAATTAGGTCTGGATCGCCAATAGCAAATCCCAAACGCAGGCCTGCGAGGCCCCAAAATTTGCCAAAGCTCTTGAGAATGATGACGCCTTCGCGCTCTGCTAAATGCATCAGGCTGGCATCGGGCGCGATATCGCAAAAGCTTTCGTCGATAATGGTGAGCTGGGCTGTAACGTCGCTACTCTGCCAAAGGCGACCATCGGGGTTGTTGGGATGAACAAGGACCTGCGCCGTGAAAGTGTTGTCTTCGGCCAGTGCCCAGCCCTGCTGTGAAAAGGCGGCAGCATGTTCATTGTAGGTTGGCGTTGGGATATCAACACGCGAGGGCGGGGCGAGCGCTGGAATACGCGCAATCAAGGACGAAGCACCCGGCGCGGGCAGCATTGCGGCACCTGCAGGGACGTTCCAGAATTGCCGCGCCGCCGTGTTCAGGACGTTAAATGCCGTAGCATCTGGAAGGGCGGTCCAATCATCTGAGGTGAAATCGCCGATTGGATATGGGGCAGGATTGATACCTGTCGAGAGGTCAATCCACTGCGCGCGCATTCCACCGTACTGGGCGACGGCTTTATCAAGGCCGCCGCCATGATCGCGTTCCTGTGCGCTCATTCCGCGTCGGGCAATGGGGGATGGCGGGTGATGAAGTGGCCTTTGATGGTTTGGGGCCATTCGCGAAACGGAACTTGGCCCGTCGCCGCTGCAGCGTGCTTCTCCGCGTATTCCACGATGCCTTCGGCAGCCTCGGTTGAGGCGTCGAATTTGCCAAGAGTGTAGGAGAGTTTGCCAGGCGCTTGGATGGCGATGTTGCAGCTGTGCGAACAGCCCATCAGGCAAGACACGCGGCGGGTTTTGACATCTGTGTCTTCAGCAGCCTTCTCAACCGCGATCGCAAGGCGTTCGCCATCTGTCTGAGCATCCGTTTCAGCATTCCAGTCGTCGCGCTTGCAAGTGTCGCAAACTGTGATCCACGTGGTCATTTGATGGTGCCCCTTTGACAGCCCCTGTTGTGTGACGCTTCAAGCGGAAACACGCTCAAACCGCAAGTATTTGTCGCTAAGTTAACGAAAAATTAGTTAGACCGTACGATCGTTAACGCAATGTTAATGCTTGAGAGCGACACCGAATTAAACCGAATACAAAAATAAGCGGTAAACAACATGGACGTATTGATCGTTGAAAGGCAGGCGGACCTGGGAAACTTGTGGAAAGCGTGCCTTGAACGTCGTGATATGAAGGTTACCCTTGCAACAAGCCAATCACAGGCTTTCGCGGCGCTAAGTGCGCATCCGTTTGAGATGATTATTCTTGATCTGATTTTGGCGGACGGCCAAGCCTTGGCGATCGCGGATTACGCAAGTTACCGCAGACCTGACGCGCGCATCATATTTGTGACCAACACCTCGTTTTTCTCCGATGGGTCGATTTTCCAGCTTAGTTCTAACGCATGCGCGTTCGTACAAAGTGCAACGCCGCCAGAGGATCTGGCGACGATGGTGCAGCATTACGCGACTGTGGATTAATCGCGTCCGTTAATTGCGCCCGTGTGGCTTCATGAAGTCGAGCACAGGATTCGTCGGGATAATTCTGTTCGGGTTTATCGTCTCGTGAGAATAGTGATAGTGCCGCACGATGTGCTCGAAATTCACTGTCTCGGCGACGCCTGGCACCTGATATAGCTCACGCGTGTAGGCCCAGAGGTTCGGGTAATCCACGATCCGCTTGCGATTACATTTGAAGTGCAAATGATAGACTGGATCAAACCGCACAAGGGTTGTGAACAATCGCCAATCGGCCTCTGTCAGCGTGTCGCCCATCAGGTAGCGGTTCTTACTTAGGCGCTGTTCGACCCATTCAAGGCTATCAAACAGCGGGCCAACTGCCGCATCATAAGCCGCTTGTGTCGTGGCGAAACCGGATTTGTAAACGCCGTTGTTGATGGTGTCATAGATGCGTGCGTTAACCTTTTCGATTCTCTCGCGCATCTCCTCGAGCCAGTAATCATCAGTGTTGCCCGTTAATGCATCAAAGGCTGAATTGAACATGCGAATAATCTCGGAGGATTCGTTCGATACAATCGTGTCGCGCTGTTTATCCCAAAGGATCGGAACTGTGACACGGCCAGAGATTGTGGAATCCGCCTTGATGTAAATGTCGCGCGCGAAGGGCAGGCCATAAAGCGTGTCACCCGTCGCGCCATGCTCATCTGTCTCAAAAGTCCAGCCATCGGACAGCATATCTGGATGCACGACAGAGACAGTGATATGATCGTTCAGTCCCTTGAGCGCGCGAAAGATCAATGCGCGATGCGCCCAAGGGCAAGCATGGCTGACGTAGAGATGATAGCGGCCAAGCTCTGCGGGAAAACCGCCCTCACCAGTGAGGCCAGCGCTGCCGTCAGCGGTGATCCAATTGCGGAACTTTGCGGTTGATCGCACGAACGCACCACCGGATGCTTTTGTGTCGTACCATTGATCGTGCCATACTCCGCCTACCAGCAAGCCCATGTTTTTTTGTCCTTCGCAATTTCGTTACGGTGGATTTAGACCAGTTGGGCTTGCGCACATAGGCTAGTCGGCGCGCAGGGATCGTGCAGCATTGCACAGAACAGGTGGGCGAGATCACACTGTCACAAACCAAGCGCCTGGTTTTGCGCCGTTTATCGGGCGAGGGTCTGACGCCGTTTCGCGCCTATCGCGGTGATCCTGAGGTTGCGAAGTTCCAAGGCTGGAAGTCGATGGATGAGGAAGAGGCCATTGGGTTCTTAACCGATATGGAAGCCACATCGCTTCTTGAAGCTGGGGCATGGACGCAGCTTGGCATTGCGGTGCGAGAAGGTAATGCGCTGATTGGCGATGTCGGTGTGCACATAGCGGATAATGAAAGCGAGGCAGAACTGGGTATCACGTTAGCCGCCGGTGCGCAGGGGCAAAGCATCGGATTTGATGTGGTTGAAATGGTCTGCGCATGGCTGTTCGTGCAAACCAAGATCGCGCGGATTGTGGCAATCACCCATGCAGATAACAAACGCGCGCTTGCTTTGCTTGAACGGACGCCTTTCCAGCACACACATGACACCATTGATGAGATCGATGGCACCCTGACGCCAGAGCGCTGGTTCGAGCGGCGTCGCTGCTAAGCCGCAGAGTGGCGCGAATCCGTTTGAAAGGCTCTGCGCGCACGCCTATAAGCGCGTTCAACAACACCCAATGGGCCGAACAGGTGTGACGTTATCGTTGACCCAAATAGGGAAGAAACCGTCAGTGGTTGATGTGAGCTGAGGCTCGCGAGCACTTCTCCTGCGACGCTGTATCGATGAAGGAGACGGCTCAGATGAAACTCACTTTGACATGTATGGCTGCGGTGCTTTGGGCAAATACTGCCATGGCGCATGTGGGTCATTTGGCCGATGTGGCAGGCCATGGTCATTGGATTGGTGCTGCTGCTTTGGGCGCAGCAATCGCGCTGGGCGCCTGGGCCGCGTCCAAAGGCAAAAAGGATGAGGCCAGCGATGAAGACGACGTCGAGCCTGACGAAGAATTGCAGGAGGCATAAGGCGATGAGCAAGATCGGTGTGATGATTTGTGGCCATGGCTCACGCAGCCAATCCGCAGTAGATGAATTTTCGACGCTAGCAGAAAAACTGCCACCGTTTTTACCAAGCGATTGGCAAATGGAATACGGCTATCTAGAGTTCGCCAACCCTGTGATCCGCGATGGTCTTGATAAGCTGCGCGATGCGGGGTGTGATAAGATTTTGGCTGTTCCAGGTATGTTGTTTGCTGCGATGCATTCCAAGAATGACATCCCGACAGTGCTTAATACATATGCGGCCAAGCACGGTATTGAGGTGTCTTATGGCCGCGAACTTGGCGTTGATCCTAAAATGGTAGCCGCTGCGGGTGCGCGCATCAAAGATGCCGTCGAAGGTGCCAACGCCGAGCACGGTGAAGTTGCTTTGGAAGATACGTGCCTTGTGGTGATCGGTCGCGGTGCATCGGACCCTGATGCGAATGGCAACGTCGCCAAAATCGCGCGTTTGCTGCAAGAGGGCATGGGCTTTGGCTGGCTTGAAGTCGGCTATTCTGGCGTGACCTTCCCGTTGGTAGAGCCATGCCTGCAACACGCGAGCAAGCTTGGCTATAAACGCATTATCGTTTTCCCATACTTCCTATTCAGCGGTATCTTGATTGACCGGATTTACGGCTTCACAGATCAAGTCGCGGCAGAGCATCCCGAGATTACATTCGTCAAGGCAGGTTATCTGGGTGATCATCCGAAAGTGCTAGAAACCTTTGCTGAGCGTGTACAGGAACAGATTGGTGCGGTGCCGCCACCCAACTGCGGAATATGCGCATTCCGCGAGCAGGTCTTGGCGTTTGATAATGGCGATCACCATCACATCAAGCCAGAGGATCGCCAGCATCCGGCGTTTGCCTCTGTGCCACCACCCACGTGTGTGATGTGCAAGTACCGCGTACAGGTTTTGGGCTTTGAGGCCGAAGTTGGCGCTGTTCAAGAAAGCCATCACCATCATGTGGAAGGGCAAGGTGCTTCTGCGCCGGGATCTAACGTGGCGGATTGTACTTTGTGTGACACCTTCTGCACCGGCATGTGCCGTTTGAAGATGCAGGATGATCATCACCACCATCATCACCATCATGATGACGAGGGGCATAACCACGATCATGACCACCATCACCACGCAGAATATCCTCACGCCAAGCACCCGCACGGGCCTGAAAGTGCTCGGACAAAATCGTGAGACCTTACGAGCGCGCCCCAGCTGAAATATACAAACAAAGCTTTGCGACTGTCCGTGCGGAGGCGAATTTGGATCGCTTTGATACGGGCATGCAAGCACTCGCGATCCGGCTTATTCATGCCTGCGGGATGGTAGAAATCGCAGATCGCATTGCCTATTCGCAAGGTGGGTATCTTGCGGGACATCGTGCTTTGAAAGCAGGCGCGCCTGTGTTGTGCGATTGCGAAATGGTTGGGGCTGGGATCATTCGCCGCTATTTGCCATGCGATAACGAGGTGATTGTCACGCTCAATGACCCACGCACACCTGAGCATGCGCAATCGATTGGTAACACGCGCTCTGCTGCCGCGGTTGAACTGTGGGAGCCTCATTTGGAGGGTGCGGTCGTGGCTGTCGGGAACGCGCCCACAGCACTGTTTCATTTGCTTGAGATGATTGATGCTGGCGCGCCGAAACCTGCGGTAATCTTGGGCTTTCCTGTTGGATTTGTCGGGGCGGCCGAGAGTAAGGCAGAATTAGCTGCGCGTCCTCGGGGTTGTGATTTTATCGCTTTGCGCGGACGTCGTGGAGGATCCGCGATTGCCTCTGCGGCAGTGAATGCATTGGCGGCTGGATTGCCTGAAGAGCGATGAGCGATTCTTCTTTGAAAAATCATGCCTCTGTCTCGAATATTTGTGGAAAAGGAAAGAGTCATGTCTGAGCCTTGGTTGCATATTGTTGGTATCGGCGAAGATGGGATGGATGGGCTTGTGCCCGCTACGCGTGCTGTTGTTGAAGCGGCTGAGATCATCATTGGTGGGGATCGTCATCACCGATTGAGTGAAAGTGTTCAGGCTGAGCGTGTGGCTTGGCCATCGCCCTTTGATGCGCTGATTGGGGTGCTCGAGGGGTATCGTGGCAAGCGCGTAGTGGTTTTGGCTACGGGTGATCCTTTGTGGTTTTCTGTTGGTGCGCGCATTGGACGCGCGATTGATCCGAGCGAGATAGTTTACCACCCTCAGCTTAGTGCCTTTCAACTGGCTGGCGCGCGCATGGGGTGGTCGATGCCGGATGTGGAAACGTTGACCGTGCATGGGCGTCCGGTGGAGCAGATGATCGCCTATATTCAGCCCGACGTCCGCTTGCTGATTTTGACAACAGGGGCTGAGACGCCTGCTCAGATTGCGACGTTCCTTGATGAGCGCGGGTTTGGGCAGAGCAAATTGACCGTGCTCGCGGCAATGGGCGGCGAAGACGAGCAGCGTTTCGATGGTATCGCGTCTAACTGGTCTCACGTTGTGCCAGCGTTCAACACTATGGCGGTCGAATGTATCGCTGCACCCGATGCCGCGCTTTTGCCGCGTGTGCCGGGTCTGGCGGATGAGTTGTTTCAAAGCGACGGCACGATGACAAAGCAAGAAGTCCGCGCGGCGACTTTGGCCAAGCTCATGCCAATGCGTGGCGCGCTGCTGTGGGATATTGGGACGGGCTGTGGTTCGGTCGCTGTGGAGTGGATGCGCGCTGCGCGCTATGCCCGCGCGATTGGGATTGAACCGCGCGCGGATCGGCGTGCGATGGCGGCGGCGAATGCGCTGGCGCTGGGGGCGCCGAAGCTAGAGCTGGTTGACGGCAAGGTGCCTGAGGCGTTGAGCGGGTTGGCGGCACCGGATGCTGTTTTTATCGGAGGCGGTCTATCCGAGACGGTATTTGATGCAGCTTGGGCAGCGTTGCGCCCTTTAGGGCGTTTGGTGGCGAATGCGGTGACTTTGGAGAGTGAAGCTGTGTTAATCGACTTGCATAAAAAACATGGTGGGCAGTTGGTGAAACTCCAGATCAATCGCGCAGAGCCTGTTGGACCGTTGACGGGTTGGCGCCCGTTGATGCCAGTGACGCAGTGGAGTTTGATCAAGCGATGAGCGGTAAACTGTACGGAATTGGCCTTGGGCCTGGGGATCCTGAGTTGATGACTTTACGCGCGCATCGGCTCATCTCGAACGCGAAGGTTGTGGCCTATCCGACGCTCGCCGGCGCTGCGAGTTTCGCACGCTCCATCGCTGCAGATGTGATCCCAAGCGGTGCGTTTGAAATCGTGATGGACGTGCCGATGAGCGTGGAGCGCGCACCAGCGCAAGCGGCCTATGACAAGGGTGCCGCAGAGATTGCAAGTGCGCTTGAAGCTGGGGATGATGTGATCTGCCTGTGTGAGGGGGATCCGTTTTTCTATGGCTCTTTCATGTATCTATTCGCGCGTTTGTCGGACAAATATGATGTTGAAGTCGTGCCCGGTGTGACCTCGATCACGACATGTGCCGCACGTGCTGGCATGCCGTTAGCAGCGCGAAACGAGCGTTTGACAGTCTTGCCGGGGCCGCTGCCAGAAGCCGAATTGAGTGCACGCATTGAAGGTGCGGAAAGCGTGGCGATTATGAAGGTCGGGCGGCACCTGGCCAAAATTAAAGGCGTGATTGACGCACTCGATCTTACCGAGCGTGCGGTTTATGTGGAACGCGCGAGCTTGCCTGAAGAAGTGGTTCTGCCGCTCGCGAACGCGCCTGAAAAAGCGCCGTATTTTTCAATGATCTTACTGACCAAAGGGGCCGATTCATGGCTGTGAAACCGGTTGTTATGGCGCTCTCGCGCTCTGGTGAAGAGACGGCGCACCGTGTGGCGCGCGCGATAGATGCTCAGGTCCATGGGCGTGAAGGGCGGGTTAATGCAGCGGATGCGTTTTTCGCGAATGCGCTTGATCACGCGCAGAGCTTGTTCGCAGCGGGTGTACCGATTGTGGGCGTTTGCGCGAGCGGCATTTTGATCCGTGGCGTTGCACCACTGCTGGCGGATAAACGTAATGAACCGCCAGTGATTTCCGTAAGCGATGATGGCGCGGTGGTCGTACCTTTGCTTGGCGGGCATCGTGGTGCGAACCGGATGGCGCGCGAGATTTCGCAGGCTTTGGGTGGTGTTGCAGCGGTAACGACCGCTGGCGATGTTGCTATGGGTGTCGCACTCGATGAGCCGCCCGTTGGATACGCGCTGGCCAATCCAGAGGATGCCAAAGGGGCGATGGCGACGATGCTGGGCGGAGCTGGCGTTTGTGTTCAAGGCGAGAACATTTTTGATCTGGATAGCGTCGAGGGCGGCGTTGATTTGATTGTCAGTGATGCGCCATTTGCGGCACCTAAGGGCGCGCTGGTTTATCACCCGCAGCGCTATGTGCTGGGACTTGGGTGCGCGCGCAATGCGGATCCTGCGGAGATGTGGGATCAGGTTGAGGCAGTTTTGGACGAAGCGGGAGTCGCTGCTGGCGCTGTGGCGGCTGTTGCGTCGATTGATCTTAAGGGTGACGAGCCAGCGATGATCGAAGTCGCCAAACGCCTTGGCAAGCCTTTGCGGCTTTTCCTAGCGGAGGAGCTGGAAGCGGATGCGTCGCGTTTGGAAAATCCCTCTGAAGTGGTGTTTGCAGAAGTTGGTTGTCACGGCGTGAGCGAAGGCGCAGCTTTGGCGATGGTCGGCGCGGACGGGTTCTTGCGTGTATCAAAACGTAAGACCGCGAATGTGACGGTCGCTTTGGGCGAAGCGCCTGCGCCGCTTCTTGAACTGCAAGGTCGCTCGCGCGGGCGTTTGTCGATTGTGGGCATTGGTCCAGGGCAAGCGACTTGGCGTACGCCGGAAGTATCGCGTTTGGTGGCGGATGCGGAAGAGCTGGTGGGCTACGGTCTCTATATCGACTTGCTTGGGCCTTCGGCGATTGGCAAAGAACGCTCTGATTTTCCACTTGGTGGCGAAGAGGCGCGGTGTCGCTATGCGTTAGAGCAAGCAGCGCTGGGCAAGAACGTCGCGCTCGTTTGTTCTGGTGATGCAGGGATTTATGCGATGGGTGCGTTGGTGTTCGAACTCATGGATCGTGGTGAGGACGAAATGGGTGTCAGTGATGCAGCGCACCGCGTTGAGGTTATCTGCTCGCCCGGTGTATCGGCCTTGCAAGGTGCCGCGGCGCGCGCGGGAGCGCCTTTGGGGCATGACTTCTGCGCGATTTCACTGTCAGATTTGCTTACACCACGCGATGATATTTTGCGGCGTTTGAAGGCAGCGGCTGAGGGTGATTTTGTGATTGCTTTCTATAATCCGGTTTCGAAAACACGCCGCACGTTGTTGGCTGAGGCGCGTGATATTCTGCTGAAGCATCGCCCTGCTGATACGCCTGTGATGTTGGCGTCTTCGCTTGGACGGCCAGAAGAAAATGTGCGTTATCGTCGTTTGGACGAACTTGAAGTGGATGAAGTGGACATGCTGACGGTGGTTTTGGTCGGCTCGTCCAACTCGAAACTCGCGCAGCTTGGAGAAGGTCCGCGCATGTACACGCCGCGCGGATATGCGCGCAAAATTGACGGCGACTTGTCAGAGCAAGCGTCATGAATGAGTTTATTGGCAAGGTGAAGCGATGACGGTTTTCTTTATTGGCGCAGGTCCGGGTGATCCTGAGTTGCTTACGCTCAAAGCGCAGCGTTTGATTGCGGAGTGCCCTGTGTGTTTGTATGCGGGATCTTTGGTGCCTGAAGAGGTTGTTGCAGGCGCGCCGAAGGGTGCGATTGTAATGGACACGGCGGCGATGACGCTGGATGACACGCATGGGGAGATTGTTGCTGCGCATGGGCGCGGCGAGAACGTGGCGCGTGTGCATTCGGGTGATCCGTCGTTGTATGGCGCGATAGCTGAGCAAATTCGCCGTTTGCGCGCGGATGGGATTGACTACCAGATTATTCCCGGCGTGCCTGCTTATGCGGCTGCGGCTGCGGCACTGGGTCAGGAGTTGACGGTGCCAGAAGTGGCGCAATCCATTGTGTTGACGCGTGTGTCGATGAAAAGCACATCGATGCCACCCAAAGAGACGCTTGAGAATTTCGCAGCAACTGGCGCGACGTTGGCTATCCATCTAGGCGTGCGCAATTTACGAGAGATCGTGCGTGTCTTGGGGCCGCATTATGGGGAAGATTGCCCTGTTGTTGTAGCCTACCGCGTGGGTTGGCCCGATGAGATGTTCATTCGCGGAACGTTGAAGGACATCCACAAGAAAGTGCGCGCAGAGAAGATCACGCGCACGGCTTTGACCTTGGTGGGGCCTGTGCTGGGGAATATCCGAAATTTCAAAGATTCAGCGCTCTATGATCCTGCGATGCCGCATGTTTTGCGCCCTGTTGAAGGTGCTGTGCTGGAAGAGCCGATTGATTGACTTTCGATGACATCATTCGAAATATTGAAGCTAAGCGGCTTTGCAATGGCCGCCGTATCATCGCTGTTGCTGGCGCACCTGCGAGCGGTAAGTCGACGTTTGCGCAGGCTCTAGCGCAACATGCGCCAATGGCTTGCGTGGTGCCCATGGACGGATTTCATTTTAGCAATGAGATTTTGAAAACGCGCGGACTACTAAGCAGAAAAGGCGCGCCAAATACCTTCGATGTCGACGCATTCATAGCTCTTATCAAAGCAATTCGAAGTGGTGGTACGATTGAGTTTCCCACCTTTGATCGCACCAAAGATTGCGTTGTCAAACAAGGAGGGCGTTTGTCTGCGCAGACACAAACGGTGATCGTGGAAGGGAACTATCTGCTTCTTGACGACAAACCATGGAGCGACCTTGCACGGCTCTGGGATCTCACTTTGTTGCTTGATGTTGCTATGCCGATTTTGCGTGAGCGGTTGATCGCGCGCTGGCTTGAGAACGGTCATGACCTTGCTGCTGCACGTTTGCGAGCGTCAAACAATGACATACCAAATGCACAAACGGTCATAGATCATAGTTGTAGCGCTGATCTGGTGATCAAGTGTTAGGTGTGTGGGGCAAGAAAGCGGACAATTGTTTGCAGCTTGCTGGAGATATTAGCGCCCAACGCCTCCATGTCAGTCTGCTCCTGCGCCCAAGCGGTGCTTACATTTAGCGTCTCGCTTCGGGCAAGCACTGGCATGTTGCAGGTCTCGTTATCACAATAGATCACCAAAGGAGCGTTCGGCTTATAAGGCGGTGCGAACTGGCAACTGATCTCAACCGACCCTTTAGCGTGCATGCAAACAAAGTCTGCGCCTTGGGCTTTGATCGCTTTCGGTAGGACAAGTCGTTCCTGATGCACACGGACGTTTTCAAGCGCATCAATTTGCGTGTCGTCACTGGCGTTTAAGCGTAGGTGAAGCAGGTCTAATTTGGCAACCGTCATATCCACTTCGACCTGTGACACGACAGGTATATCTAAAGCCCGACCATCTTTTGCTAAAAGGTCCACCTCCAAGCAGTCGGTCTGCTCTGACAGAAGCAATGGCGTTCCATCTGCGTCGAAGGCGCGAAAAATTGGGCCGCCTTTGTGCAGCTTTCCTTGCAGGTCTTTTTGGCCAAAGTCGACAAAACGATTACGTTCGGGGCACTCCATAGCATTCGACTTGCTTGCAAATATTGCAAGGATGAAGGTAGCAAATACGTGACGCATTTTTGGGTCCGTAGGGCTATAGATCTTTACTGTAAATCGCCAAATGCCATCTGCAAACGTTCCACCGCTTCAATAACCCGCGCGCGTGGAGTTGCGAAGTTGAAGCGCAAAAAACTCTCTCCGCCTTTGCCAAATGTGGGGCCGTGGTTCGCGGCGATGCGCGCGTTTTGTTGCACGCGGCTGGTGAATTCTTCGCGGCTCATGCCTGTGTTGGCAAAATCGACCCAAGCGAGATAGGTCGAGGCCATGTCCATCGATTTCAGGCTGGGGATTGCATTAACGCCCGCATCGAACACTTTGCGATTTCCATCTAGATATTGGACCAGATCGTCGACCCAACTTGCGCCATCAGGTGAATACGCGGCCTCTGCCATGAAGAGCCCAAAGGAATTTGGGCTAAGCCCCATCGCCATCATGCGCGCGCCAAAACGTGCGCGCAGATCAGGGTCTGCGATGATCACATTGCCTGAATGAGAGCCTGCGATATTGAAGGTTTTCGTTGTTGCGGTCATTATCACGAGGCTATCTTCGATGCCTGCAATTTTGGCCATTGGGATATGCGTATGCCCGTCAAAAACCAAATCATGGTGGATTTCATCAGAGACAAGGATCAGTTCATGCCGTTTGGCGAAGGCGGCGACGGCTTGCAATTCACCTTTGCTCCACACACGACCAGAAGGATTGTGCGGTGAACATAACACTAGCATCGTTTCATTGCCGGTCATTTGTGCATCATAGGCATCAAAATCTAGCTCGTAGCGGCCATTGACGTTGCTCATTTCACACTCGACAACGTCTCGGCCAGCTGCGGAAATCACCTTCGCAAAAGCATGATAGACGGGGGTAAACAGAACCACACCTTCGCCCGGATTAGTAAATGCATCAACGCACATTGCGGTGCCATTGACCAAGCCATGTGTCGTGAAAATGCCAGCCGGATCGACTTCCCAGCCGTGGCGCGTTTTCATCCACCAGCAGATCGCCTCGCGGTAGGGCGCATCATCGCCGTAGTAGCCGTAAACACCGTGCTCGTGCATTTTGGCGACCGCATTAGAAATGCATTGGGGTGGGCGGAAATCCATATCCGCAACCCACATGGAGATACCATCGTCCGCAGGGACGCCATAAAGCGCTTCCATCGCGTCCCATTTGACCGAATGCGTGCCTCGGCGGTCGACGATTTCGTCAAAACTCATTGGGACTCTCCTGCAATATCTTAGCGCGACGCTAGCGAATTGAGCCAAATCTGCAAGGGCTGTTGCTGCGCGCGCTTGGCTGGATTAAATGCTGCTTTATGAAACTTAAGATACTGATCCACCCCGACCCCCGCTTGAAAAAAGTCTGTGCTGCTGTGCCTGATATTTCAGATAAGATCCGCAGTTTTGCTGATGACATGCTTGAGACGATGTATACGGCCCCCGGTATCGGACTTGCGGCCCCACAAGTTGGCGTGTTGGAGCGGATAATTGTGCTCGATTGCGTGAAAGAGGACGGGGCCAAACCTGAGCCTTTGGTTATGGTGAATCCGCGAGTGATTGCTGCTTCCGATGAGACCAATGTTTACGACGAAGGTTGTCTGTCGATCCCCGATCAATACGCTGATGTGACGCGCCCGAAAGAGGTGCGCGTTGAGTGGCTTGATCTTGATGGCAATTTGCAAGAGCGCGATATGGACGGGCTTTGGGCGACTTGTGTGCAGCACGAAATCGACCACCTTGAGGGTAAGCTGTTCATCGACTACCTGAAGCCGCTGAAGCGCCAGATGATCACCCGCAAAATGCAAAAACTAAAGCGTGAGATGGCGCGCGGATGAGCGTGCTGCCGATCGTCATGTGGCCCGATGTGCGTCTGCAAACAGAGTGCGCAGCGGTCGAAGCGATTGGTCCTGAGATCGAGCAGCTGGTCGGCGACATGTTTGAAACGATGTACACGGCACCCGGGCGTGGGTTAGCTGCGCCGCAGGTTGGTGTGATGAGACGGCTCTTTGTAATGGATACGACGTGGAAAGACGGCGATATGAACCCTTTGGTTTGTATTAATCCGTCGATAGTACCGCTTAGCGATGCGCAAAACACGAATGAAGAAGCTTGTCTGTCGATTGTTGGCGTGTCCGCAGATGTGTCGCGCCCGAACAAGATTGAACTGAGCTACACTGGTCTCAACGGCACGCGTGAAACTGAAGTTCTTGAAGGCTTTGCTGCGGTCTGTGCGCAGCATGAAATGGATCATTTGAACGGGATCGTGATCTTTGACCAGCTGGACGCGCCCGAGCGCGCGGCGCTTGAAGCCAAGTACAAGGAAATGATCTGATGAGCGTTCGAAAATGCATTCCTTGGCCTGACAAACGTCTGCGCAGCAAGGCGGCCGATGTCAGCGAGATCACCGATGAGGTCCGCGCTGTGTGGGCGGATTTGATTGACACCATGGAGGCGATGCCCGGTGTCGGGATGGGCGCGAACCAGATTGGTGTGATGCTGCGGCTCGCGGTTGTGGACGCCTCAAACGAACGCGGTAAAGTCATCCGCATGGCGAACCCTGAAATTCTACATGCCTCGGCGGAACTGCGCGAACATGACGAGGCCAGCCCAAACCTTCCCGGCGTGTCCGCGGTCATTAAGCGTCCGCGTGCGGTGACTGTGAAGTTCATGAATGATAAAGGCATCATTGATCGCCGCGACTTTGTTGGGCTTTGGGCGACGTCTGTGCAGCACCAGATTGATCATCTGAATGGCAAGTTATACTTTGATCATCTGAGTCGGGTGAAACGCACTATGCTGATCAAAAAGGCGCAAAAGCTATGAGAGTGATCTTCATGGGCACGCCTGATTTTTCGGTTCCTGTGCTGGATGCCTTATTTGAGGCGGGTCACGAGGTTGCTGCGGTCTATTGCCAACCCCCACGTCCCGCGGGGCGCGGTAAGAAGGAACGTCCGACGCCTGTTAATGCGCGCGCGTTAGAGCTGGGCTTGGATGTACGTCATCCAGTCTCTCTGAAAGGCGTCGACGAGCAAGCAGCATTTGTCGAGCTGAACGCAGATATCGCGTTGGTCGTAGCCTATGGTTTGATTCTTCCACAGGTGATTTTGGACGCGCCTGCGAAAGGATGCCTCAACATTCACGCCTCGCTTTTGCCGCGCTGGCGGGGGGCTGCCCCAATCCATCGTGCAATCATGGCGGGTGACGCTGAAACCGGTGTGTGCATTATGCAAATGGAAGCGGGCCTTGATACGGGTCCGGTCTTGCTTCGTGACGTTTTGGCGATTGGCGCTGAGGAAACCACAGGCGCTTTGCATGATCGCCTTAGCGCGTTGGGTGCGCGTGCGATTTGCGAAGCTTTGGACCGCCTGGAAGATCTCTCGCCGACGGTTCAACCAGAGCAAAATGTGACCTATGCCAGCAAGATCGACAAAGCTGAAGCGAAGATTGATTGGTCTTGCTCTGCCATTGAAATAGATCGCCAGATCAGAGGGTTATCACCGTTCCCGGGCGCTTGGACGATGCTCGATGGTGCGCGTGTGAAGCTTTTGACATCTCGTTTGGGTGAAGGTGAAGGCCCCAGCGGCCAAACGCTTGATGACTTGCTAACCATTGGATGCGGCAGCGGCGCTGTGCAGATCACGCGCGCGCAGAAAGCTGGTAAAGGGGTACAAGATGCGCAAGAGTTTTTGAATGGCACGCCTGTGCCCAAAGGCACCCAATTCGGGGAAGTTTAGCACATGTTCTTAGCACTTTTTGGCACGGTCGTGATCGCCGGGATTGTCGGATATATCTCCGAGAAGAGCGGCTTCACCCATAACGGATGTCTGCCTTCAATCATATTTTGCGTCGGTGGTGCGTTCTTGTTTTACTTCGTATCGATTATGTTCCGTATAGGTTTTGGATCACCCGGCGTGGATGCGATCATCGCCTCAATCGGTGCGTTGATCATCGTACCAACCCATTGGCAAAACTAGTTTTTCGGCGGTTTGTGTTTGTAGATCGGTAGGCGCCAACCAAAGGCAAGTGACCCTGCTCGCAAGATCAATGTAACGCCCATCGCAGCGCTCAAAACGCCCATGGATTGCACCCCAAGCAAGGCCGCGATAACGCCCGAAGCGGCACCGGCGAAAGCGGCGCTGACGTAGAGCTCGCCTTGTTTTAACACCAAGGGCACCTCGTTGCAGACCACATCGCGCATCAAACCGCCCATGCAGCCCGTTACGATGCCCATCAACATTGAGATTATGGGGGGGTGTTCAAGAGCTATTGCGACGCCGAGTCCTGCTGCGACGGCCACCCCAAGGGCCAAAGCGTCGAGCCAGATCAGCAGGCGATAGCGGCTTTCCACCAGATGTGCGGTCAAGAAAATCAGCGCTGCGGCAAGTGATGTGATGGCAAGATAGGTCGGGTGCTCGATCCAGAATATAGGATTTCGATCCAGAAAAATATCGCGCAGGGTTCCGCCGCCTATGCCTGTAAGGGCAGCCAGAAAGGCGAAGCCAACCAGATCAAGCTGTGCACGCGACGCAACAAGCGCACCCGTCAAGGCAAAGATAAAAACAGAGGTGTAGTCGAGAAGTGCAAGCAAGCTCATGCGGTTTTCTTGAAGGGTGCCATGCCTGCGCGCGCAAGTTCATCCGCGCGCTCATTCTCGGGGTGGCCTGCGTGTCCTTTGACCCATTCCCATGTCACCTGATGCTGCGCTTGCGCCGCATCAAGACGCTGCCAGAGTTCCACATTCTTGACGGGCTTCTTGGCAGAGGTTCTCCAGCCGTTCTTTTTCCAGCCATGGACCCAGCCTGTGACGCCATTTTTGACGTATGTACTGTCGGTGATGATGGTCAGTTCTGAGGCACGTTCCAAGACTTCAAGCGCAGAGATGGCTGCCATAAGTTCCATCTGGTTGTTGGTGGTAAGTTCCGCACCACCGCTGAGTTCGCGTTGCTTGACGATCTCATCGCCGTCCATTGCGCGCATCAAGACGCCCCAACCACCGGGCCCAGGATTGCCGCTGCACGCGCCGTCTGTGTATGCGAGAAGTTTGGCCATCGTTCTTATTTCCTACCTTGCAGTGACACCCAGTTAGCCATGGCACCGTCGAGGCCTTTGTCGCAACCACTGTTGCGATAAATCACGCTTAAGCCATTGTCATTCATCATTTTTTCCAACTCAGATTCTGTGAAGTAGCAATAGCGTCGGCCAATGCGGTCACGGGTTTCACCGCTGCCTAATTTCATCGCAATGTGAAAGATACCGCCTGCCTTCAGGGCGCGGGTCATCTGAGTAATATGCCTGGCAACGGCATCGCGCGGCGCGTGCAGCAGGCTAAAGTTCGCAAAGATGCCATCGTAGTGATCAACCGCGTCCAAGTCGTCAAATACCTCGCAGCGGGCGCTGACGCCTTCAAGTTGATTGGCAAGTTTGACCATCTTGGATGATGCGTCCGTGGCTTCTGTAATCAGGCCTGCAAGAGCCATTTGAGCCGCATAGTGACCCGGCCCGCAGCCAAAATCCAAGACATGACCACCCGATTTTACGCTTTGGATGAAGGCGGTCAAATCAACGCTATGTGCGTCGTTGCTTGTTAGCTTGGCGTATTCTTCTGCCTTGGCATCATAGACGTTTAGGGTTTCTTTGTCGCTCATCCCAAGATCACTCCAATGCACAGGCAAGCCACGACGATTGCCGTTAAAAGAACGCGCAGGGCCATCCACCATGGCGGTGTTAGCCCCCAGCGCGAGAACATCCAATCGAGCGCTAACAGCCCCGCGAAGCCTGCGATCAGATAGATCCCCGCGCTTGTTGGTCCGCCGCCTGTCATGAAGAACGCCCAAAGCGCTGGGAGCACGGATAATGCGTAGCCCGTTGCGGCTTGTTTGCCTTCGGCTTTGGTTGCGAAGCCCCAAAGGGCGCCTGACATGAACGAGAGGATGACGGCACCGTAAAATAGCTGGATATAGGGCCCTACAAAGCGTGGGCCGATCATTTGTGCCACACTCAGCGCAAAATCAGGCAGGGCGGTAGTGATCGCGCCCCAGATGAAAGGAAGCGTGCCTGCCAGACCTAAAAGAAGTGGTGCGCGTGGGATCATGACGCCTCGCGCAGCACGCGCGGCACTTTGAATTCCACATTTTCTTTCGCGGTCTCGACCACTTCAACCGTGACATCGTACTTTGCCTTGAACGCATCAATGACCTCGGTGATCAACACGTCAGGCGCAGAGGCTCCAGCGGTGATGCCGATGCTCTCGATACCTTCAAGCGCGCGCCAATCGATATCGGTCGCGCGTTGCACAAGTTGAGAATAGCTGCATCCCGCTTTTGCGCCAACTTCGACCAAGCGTTTGGAATTTGACGAATTAGGCGCGCCGACAACGAGCATTGCGTTGGTTTTCGCCGCCATCGCTTTGACCGACTCTTGGCGATTTGTCGTTGCATAGCAAATGTCTTCCTTGTGAGGGCCTTGGATCGCAGGGAAGCGGGCTTGCAAGGCTTCGACGACATCCGCGGTATCATCTACGGACAGCGTAGTTTGCGTCACGAACGCCAGCTTTTCGGCATCGCGGACTTGCAGCCCTGCGACATCTTTGGCTTCTTCCACTAAGAGCACCTCGCCCTCTGGCAATTGACCCATTGTGCCGACGGTTTCGGGGTGACCTTCATGGCCGATCATAACTAATTGCAAGCCGTTGGAAGAATGACGTTCCGCCTCAATATGAACCTTGCTCACGAGGGGGCAGGTGGCGTCCACATAAGTCATCTCGCGTTTCGCCGCGTGGGCAGGTACGGATTTCGGTACGCCATGGGCGGAGAAGATCACTGGGCGATCATCAGGGCATTCATCGAGTTCTTCGACGAAGACGGCACCTTTTTCGCGCAAGGCATCCACGACAAACTTATTGTGCACAATTTCATGTCTGACGAAAACCGGCGCACCCCATTTCTCAAGCGCCATTTCGACGATTTTGATGGCGCGGTCGACGCCTGCGCAAAACCCGCGCGGCGCGGCAAGGTAGAGTGTGAGAGGTTGGACTGACATCTGCGGCTCCATCATCTGGATCGAAGGGACTTTTCACGCTCAGACGTAGCGCGCTGTGCCCTTGTGGTCCAGAGGAAGACGCCGCTAGAAAGTCAAAAGCCGAAGCATGATGCTTCGGCTTTCGTTTAGTTTGCTGCGGCCGCGATGGGTTCGCGGGGCTCCATCGCTTCGCGTGGTGGGCGTCCCAAAACATCCTTGAGTTCGTCTAGTTCGATAAAATTATCGGCCTGGCGGCGAAGCTCATCAGAAATCATCGGCGGCTGGCTGCGGATCGTAGACACCACAGAGACCCGCACACCTTGGCGCTGCAAGCTTTCCACCAAAGGGCGGAAATCGCCGTCGCCTGAGAACAGCACGATATGATCAACGCGCGGGGCCAGTTCCATAGCGTCGACCGTAAGTTCGATATCCATGTTGCCTTTGACTTTGCGCCTGCCTTGGCTGTCGGTATATTCCTTAGCCTGTTTGGTGACCATCGTGAAGCCATTGTAGTTCAACCAATCGACGAGTGGTCGAATGGGTGAATATTCGTCGTTTTCCAAAAGTGCTGTGTAATAAAACGCCCTTAGCATCTTGCCACGACGCATAAATTCTGTCCGCAAAAGTTTGTAATCGATGTCGAACCCGAGCGCTTTAGCTGCCGCATACAAGTTCGATCCATCGATGAACAGCGCAAGCCGTTCGTCTTTGTAAAACATCAAATGTCCTTTCAGGTTGGATCAATCGCGGTGTGATTGTGTGAGTGGTAAAATAATTTGCGACCTCTCCCGCATCTAAGGTAGTAGGAAAGGCAGATATGAATCAAGGGCCGAGACTTTGGAACACAAGCTGAAACGGCCAATTCACGAAGGTTTGCAATTGATTGCGCTCGGCGCTAACTTGCCATCAAACGGTGCCACATTGCAACATACGCTGGTTGAGGCGGTTCAAGCGATTGCGCGAACTGGTTTTTCGATTCGTGCGGTAAGCCGCTTTTTCCAAACGCCGTGCTTTCCTGTCGGTGCTGGTCCTGACTATGTAAACGCGGCTTTGGCGGTGCGTAGCCCATGGGATCCCGCCCAAAGCCTTGCGCATCTCCATGCGATTGAGGCAAATTTTGGCCGTGAGCGCGTACAGCGCTGGGGTCAACGTACACTTGATTTGGATCTGATTGCAGTCGGAGACATGATCCTGCCGGATGCCACAGTATTCGACGCGTGGTACGCGTTGGACCCTGCTTTGCAAGCGAAAGCTGCTCCTGATTGTTTGATCTTGCCGCATCCACGCCTTCAAGATCGCGCGTTTGTTCTTGCGCCGCTTGCGGATATTGCGCCTGATTGGCGTCACCCGGTCTTGGGGCAAAGCGTCTCTGCCATGCTGTCACGATTGCCACCATATGATATAGCAAGCGCAACGCCGATTTAGAGCTGCACCACCCTTGAAAATCTGCTTGTCAACGGTAGTTTTGGGGACTAGAAGGCAGGCTTCTACGCTACCGCACCCAAATCGGAGAACACCATGGCCCGCGTTACAGTTGAAGATTGCGTCGACAAGGTTCCCAACCGTTTTGATCTGGTTATGCTCGCAGCGCACCGCGCACGCGAGATTGCAGTAGGTGGCGCGATCACGGTTGACCGCGACAACGACAAGAACCCGGTTGTGTCCTTGCGCGAAATTGCAGACGAGACGCAATTGGCAGACGACCTTCGCGAGCGCTTAATCGAAAGCAATCAAACGCAGATCGAAGTGGACGAGCCTGAAGAAGACGCAATGGCGCTTCTCATGGGTGCGGAAGCAGACAAGCCCGCTGAGGATGATATGTCCGAAGAGAAACTGCTTCGCGCATTGATGGAAGCGCAAGGGCAGGGCTAACCCTGCTCAAGTCGATTGAGTCCTAGATGGATGACGCTTTTGCCGATCTGATGTCCCCCGATGCGCTGCTCGCCATAGTCCGCACTTACAACCCGAAGACGAATGAAGCGCTTATTCGAACTGCGTTCGAATACGGTGAATGTATGCACGAGGGCCAAAAACGCCATTCGGGCGAACCCTATTTCACCCACCCGATCGCTGTCGCAGGCATCCTTGCCGAACAAAAACTGGACGATGCCACGCTGATCACAGCGCTGCTGCATGACACGATTGAGGACACGAAATCTACCTACGGTGAAGTTGCGCAGATGTTTGGCGAAGACATCGCCAAGCTCGTGGATGGAGTCACCAAGCTGACCAATCTACAGCTCAGTTCTAGCGAAACCAAACAGGCAGAGAACTTTCGCAAGCTCTTCGTGGCGATGGCGAAGGATGTGCGAGTCATCTTGGTCAAACTCGCGGATCGGCTGCACAACATGCGCACGATAAAAGCGATGCGGCCTGAAAAACAGTTGATCAAAGCGCGCGAAACCATGGATATCTACGCACCTCTTGCGGGTCGTATGGGAATGCAATGGATGCGTGAAGAACTTGAGGATCTGGCGTTTCGCGTCATCAACCCTGATGGTCGCGCTTCGATCATTCGCCGCTTTATCCGTCTGCAAAGAGAAACCGGCGATGTTATCGAAAAAATTACCGGTGACATGGAAAAAGAGCTGGCCGCGCATGATATCGACGCAACAATCGTGGGCCGCGCGAAAAAGCCTTATTCGATTTGGCGTAAGATGGAAGAGAAAGAGCAGGGGTTCTCGCGACTCTCGGACATCTACGGGTTTCGGGTAATCACGGCGAGCGATGAAGATTGCTACCGCGTGCTGGGCGTTATTCACCGACGTTGGTTTGCGGTCCCTGGTCGTTTCAAAGACTACATCAGCCAGCCGAAAACCAATGGATATCGCTCGATCCACACGACCGTGTCTGGGCGCGATGGCAAGCGTGTCGAAGTGCAGATCAGAACCCGACAAATGCATGACGTGGCCGAAGCGGGTGTTGCGGCGCATTGGTCTTATCGCGACGGAATTCGCTCGCAAAACCCCTTTGCGGTTGACCCTGTGAAATGGGTCGCAAGCTTGAATGAACAATTCGGTCCCGAGGATGACCATGAGGATTTCCTCGAAGCGGTCAAGCTTGAGATGTATTCAGATCAGGTCTTCTGTTTTACGCCTAAGGGCGAAGTGGTGAAATTGCCGCGCGGTGCGACCCCGCTTGATTTTGCTTATGCCATTCACACTCGGATCGGTAGCGCGTGCGTTGGCGCTAAGGTCGATGGTTTGCGTGTCCCTCTTTGGACGCGCCTCAAGAATGGACAATCGGTTGAGATCGTCACTGCGCAAGGACAACAACCGCAGTTTACCTGGCTTGATATCGCCGCCACAGGTAAAGCGAAAAGCGCGATCCGGCGATCCTTGCGAGAACAGGATCGCGAACGCTTTATCAAACTTGGTAGTGAACTTGCGCGTTCAGCTTTCGAAAATGTGGGGCGTAAAGCGACTGACAAAGCCTTGCAGGCCGCTGCAAAGACCCTGCGCTTGGATGACCGTGACACGGTGCTCGCCGAGCTAGGTGCCAGCCTGATCACCGCCAATGAGGTTGTGCGCGCTGTCTATCCTGAACTTGTTGAAAAAACCGACGATAACATCGATAGCAATCGCGCGGTTATCGGTCTCGATCAAGACCAAGCCCACGAGCGCGCGCAGTGCTGCCAGCCGCTTCCCGGTGAACGGATCATCGGAATCACGCAGCGCGGACGCGGTGTGGTTGTGCACGCGATTGATTGCGCCGCGCTCAGCCAGTTTGAGGACCAAACCCACCGCTGGGTAGACCTGCACTGGCAGGCGGGCACCCATCCCCCGATCCATTCGGCGCACCTTGACGTCACGATAGGCAATGACGCTGGTGTGATGGGCCGGATTTGCACATTAATTGGCGAGCAAGGAGCCAATATCTCGGATCTAGCATTCACCGACCGAAAGCCGGATTTTTACCGTTTGCATATTATTGTCGATTTGCGCGATGTGGAGCATTTGCATTCCATCATTTCCGTGCTCTCTGCAGAGGATGATGTCGCAGAGGTGTCGCGTCATCAGAACCCAAACGACGCTAATATCAGTGTCTCCGAGATAGGAACGCGACTTGGTCTTCAAGCGCCGCGATAAACGAAACTGGCTCAGAGCAACCTGGGAAGCCATCTACCCCAAGGGTGGATGGACGCGCGCGTTCCATTATGTAAAACACCGCGTGCGCCGCTTGCCAGATTCGCCCGAACGCATCGCGCGTGGGATATTTGTCGGTGTCTTCACATCTTTCACACCCTTTTTCGGATTGCACTTTGTTGTTGCAGCACTTCTTGCGCGGATCATTAACGGCAACATATTTGCGTCGATCCTTGCGACGTTTTTTGGAAACCCTTTGACATTCGTGCCTATCGCATATGCCTCTCTGAAGACTGGTTATTGGTTAACAGGAATGAACGTCGACGCAGATCGTGTGCGTCACGGTTTGGGTGAGATGTTTCTTAGTGCGAGCCATGATTTATGGTTTAACTTCATGGCGCTATTTAGCAATAAAACGCCTGAGTGGACTGGCTTAGCAGAGTTCTATAACGATGTTTTCTATCCTTATATGATAGGCTCCCTCATTCCTGGAATCATCGCTGGTTTGATTTGTTATTATCTGTCTGTTCCCGTGATCCGCGCCTATCAAAAACGCCGCAACAAAGGCGTGCTCAAGGCCCGTCTTGCGCGTTTGAAAGAGAGAGCGGCAGAAAAGACCTCTAAGAAATCGCCGGAAAAAGGCTAGATCGCTCTGGTCATTGCCGCGCATCGGTTTACCCTGATTACAACGCTTAATTTGGAGGGTCTGGATATGGCTCAATCGCTTCCTTTGCGCCTAGGCGTCAACATCGATCATGTGGCAACTTTGCGTAATGCACGGGGTGGCGCTTTGCCCGATCCCATGCGCGCCGCCCTTGTCGCGCAAGAGGCGGGTGCTGATGGGATCACGGCGCATCTGCGCGAAGATCGTCGTCACATTCGAGACGCCGATATTGACGCATTGATGGACGCTCTTAGCATCCCGCTGAACTTCGAGATGGCCGCTACGGACGAAATGCAAACTATTGCTTTGTGTCACAAGCCCCATGCCGTTTGTCTGGTTCCCGAAAAACGCGAAGAACGCACAACCGAGGGCGGGCTGAACGTTGCGCAAGACGAAAAGAAACTGGCCCATTTCATTGCGCCCTTGCGTGAGGCCGGATCGCGGGTGTCGATCTTTATTGCGGCAGACAAAAAGCAAATCGATAGCGCGCACCGCATTGGCGCTGAGGTGATCGAGTTGCACACAGGCGCTTATTGCGATGCGTTTGCAGAGGGTGATTTTGAAACCCGTGACCGCGAACTGTCCGCGATGACGGAAATGGCTGCTTATGCCCATGATCTTGGTCTTGAGGTTCATGCGGGGCATGGTCTGACCTATGAAGATGTCACACTCGTCGCTCAGCTCCCGCAGGTGCAAGAGGTAAATATCGGTCACTTCATCATCGGCGAAGCGGTGTTTCGCGGGCTTGGTCCAGCGATAGAAGAGATGCGGCGCATACTAGAGCTCGCAAGGCTATGAACGGCTGGGAACTTGCAGCGCTTTTGCTGGCTTGGGGTCTCGGGGGCGGCTCACCTGGGCCTGCAACATTAACGATTAGCGGCACGGCCATGGCGCGTGGGCGTATAGCGGGTGTTGTCCCTGGGTTTGGCATTGTCTGCGGTTCTGCGTTCTGGGATGGCGCATCTGCGTTTGGGATGGCGGCTGTGATGCTTACGAACGCATGGCTGTCTATCGCGTTGAAATATATTGGTGCGCTTTACCTGGGCTACTTAGCGCTGAAGTCATTTCGATCTGCATGGCAGGGCAACGCCGCGAAAGAGCATGCGGCCCTGAATGGCAGTTTGAAACGCGTCTTCGCTAAAAGTCTGACGATCCACCTGACCAATCCGAAAGCGATCTTTGGGTGGGGTGTGATCTACGCGATTGCCTTGCCACAAGAAGCTTCGACGTCGGCGTTGCTGCTCATGTTCGCCCAGCTTATCTGCGTTTCAAGCGTTGTGTTCATTGGTTACGGCATTTTGTTCTCTAACCCGTGGATTGTCGAGCGGTTTCGCCGCGCACGACGTGGCTTTGAGATCGGGTTTGGCGTTCTGTTTGGCGCAGCAAGTCTGAAGATCCTCACCACCAAGGCTATTTGACATGATCCTTGGCATCGGCACCGACCTTGCAAATATCGAGCGCATCGCAGGCACGCTAGAGCGGTTTGGCGATCGCTTTAAGAACCGCGTATTCACAGAGATCGAGCAAGCCAAAGCAGAGCGCCGCAAGGACGTGGCAGGCACTTACGCCAAACGCTGGGCCGCGAAGGAAGCGTGCTCTAAAGCTTTGGGCACAGGGCTCGCGATGGGCATCGCGTGGAAGGATATGTCGGTGAGCAATTTGCGCAGCGGCCAACCCGTAATGCAGGTGACGGGCTGGGCCGCAAAACGGCTTTTGGAGATGACACCCGACGGGCACGACGCCGTGATCCATGTGACACTCACGGATGATCACCCTTGGGCGCAGGCCTTTGTCGTCATTGAAGCCCTGCCCCGCAGCGGCAAATAGCACGCATCCGCGCGGTTGACATAGAGGCAAGCGACCCTCATGTAGCGTGCACTTGCGAAATGGAGAAGAGCACATGGCCGAAGCCGAAAAAAAAGGCAATCCAGTCATTGAAACGATCAAAACCGTTGTTTACGCGCTCCTAATCGCTGGAATTTTTCGCACGATCTTTTTCCAGCCTTTCTGGATCCCTTCGGGCTCTATGAAAAACACGCTTTTGATTGGCGATTTTCTTTTCGTGAACAAGATGGCGTATGGGTACTCCTATGCCTCTTGCCCGTCTGTGATTATCCCTCGTTTTGGGATCAATCTGGATGCGAAAAAATTCTGCGGATTTGCAGATGGCGATAACACGCGCCTGTGGGGCGGTGAGCCTGAGCGCGGAGATGTCGTTGTCTTCCGTCATCCTGTGTCTGGTCGCGATTTTGTAAAGCGTTTGATTGGAATGCCGGGCGATAAGATTCAAGTTAAAGGTGGCGTTGTGTTCATCAATGGTGAAGCCGCACCGCAAGAGCCTGCGGGTATTTTTGAGGAAGTCGCCGCCGCGCAAGGCCCGCATCGTTTGCGGCCACGCTGCGCCAATGGCCCTGTGGGTGAGGGTGGTAGGTGCAACAAAGAACTTTTCACGGAAACGCTTCCCAATGGTGTGCAACATGCGGTCCTGAATATTGGCAGGCAGCGCTCTGACGACACGCCAGTATATACTGTACCTGAGGGGAATTATTTCTTCATGGGCGACAATCGCGATAATTCTTCTGACAGCCGCCTGCCAAATGCTGCTGGTGGCGTTGGCTTTGTGCCATACGAAAACCTGATTGGCCGTGCGGATCGCGTGATGTTCTCGTCCGCTGGTCGCTCTATGCTGTTCTTCTGGACATGGCGCTCGGATCGTTTTTTTAAGGCGGTGGATTGAGCCGATGAAACTGTCAGCAGATCTTCAAGCCTTGCAAAAGCGGATCGATTATCGCTTTGAGCAAGGTGAGTTGTTGACAGAAGCGGTGACTCATTCCTCCATGTCTTCGCCCTCGCGTGGGGACAATCAACGCCTTGAGTTTCTTGGGGATCGCGTGTTGGGCTTGGTGATGGCCGAAGCGTTGTTGGGTGCAGATGTGAAAGCGTCTGAGGGTCAACTCGCGCCGCGTTATAATGCGTTGGTGCGCAAGGAAACCTGTGCAGACGTCGCTCGCGACATTGGCCTTGGTGATGTTTTGCGTCTTGGACGTTCCGAGATGAAAAGCGGTGGTCGGCGCAAACTGGCACTGCTTGGCGATGGCATGGAAGCGCTGATTGCGGCGGTCTATGTGGATGGTGGCTTTGACGCTGCGCAAGTGCTGATCCTGAGGCTTTGGGGATCGCGGATTACCTCCGTAGAGGCGGATGCGCGCGATCCGAAAACCAGCTTGCAAGAATGGGCGCAATCGCGTGGATTGACACCGCCTGCCTATGTCGAAACGGCCCGCTCTGGACCGGATCACGCACCCCATTTCACAATCGAAGCGCGTCTCGACACGGGCGAGACCGCAAGCGCTGAAGCCGGTTCAAAGCGGCTCGCGGAACAAGCCGCGGCAAAGGCTTTGCTGACAAGGATGATGGCAGATGACTGACATGCAAACACGCGCGGGCTTTGTTGCCCTGATTGGCGAACCGAACGCGGGTAAATCGACGCTCACTAACAGAATGGTTGGCGCGAAAGTCTCCATCGTAACACATAAGGTGCAAACCACGCGCGCGCGCATTCGCGGCGTCGCGCTAGAAGGCGCATCACAACTGGTCTTCGTCGACACGCCTGGTCTTTTTAGACCCACGCGCCGCCTTGATCGCGCGATGGTTGCGGCCGCTTGGGGGGGTGCTGCGGATGCGGATGTCGTCGTTCTAATGATCGAAGCGAACCGGGGTGTAACCGAGGGTGTCGAGCGTATTTTGGAAGGTCTGCAAGACTTTGGCGAACATCGAAAAATTGCTTTGGCGATAAACAAGATTGACCGGATCAAATCCGAAGCCTTGCTCGCCTTGTCCGAAAAAATAAACGAAGCCTATCCTTTTGTTGCGACCTTCATGATTTCTGCGGAACGTGGCCACGGTGTCGATGCCTTGAAAGAATGGCTGGCGGGTGAAGTGCCCGAGGGGCCATGGCTCTATCCCGAAGATCAGATTGCTGATTTGCCCTTGCGCATGATCGCCGCTGAGATGACGCGTGAGAAACTGACTTTGCGTTTGCATCAGGAACTGCCCTACCAACTGACGGTTGAGACAGAGGCGTGGGAAGAGCGCAAGGATGGATCGTGCAAGATTGACCAACTGATCTACGTCATGCGCGATGGCCACAAAGGTATCGTTTTAGGCAACAAGGGCGAGACGATCAAAGCCGTTGGCAAGGCCGCGCGCGAAGATTTGGTCGAGTTTTTGGGTCGCAAAGTGCATCTTTTTTTGCAGGTCAAAGTACGCCCAAATTGGCTGGAAGAAAGCGAACGCTACGACGAGATGGGCCTGAACTTCAAAGACGGGAACTCATGATCCGGCTGACCACTCGGTTCTGGGTCGACGCCTACCTCATGCGTTTGCGAGTCAATGATATCGCCGCCTTCGTTGTGGCGCATGGGGATGACACGGCGGGCGCGGTTCTGGTGAAATCAGCGACGTTGGATGGTCAGGCCAAGCTCTATCAACGCAGTTATGATCTCCTTGAAGACACTCGCGTCTGGGCGATCTTGAGCGAAGGTGATGAACGAGACGTCGATGCCTCCATCGCGAAGCAGCGTCAGTTTGACGGTGATATTTGGGTGCTCGAAGTGGAAGACTGCGAAGGGCGCACATTGCTGGGTGAGCCGGGGCTGCAATAGATGGAATGGCGCGATAAGGGAATTCTGCTCTCTGTGCGCCGCCACGGCGAAACCAGTGCGATCATTGATGTGTTGACAGTTGAGCACGGGCGTCACGCGGGCATCGTGCGCGGGGGTACATCGCGTAAGATCGCCCCAATTTTGCAACCCGGTGCGCAGCTGGATGTTAGTTGGCGCGCGCGTCTTGAGGATCATCTGGGGACTTACACGGTGGAGCCTTTGCGCTCTCGCGCGGCTGCCGCACTTGGCGACCGTCTATCTCTGGCGGGGTTGAATGCGGTGACGGCTTTGCTCGCCTTTGCCTTACCCGAACGCGAAGCGAATGCTCGGCTTTATAAACAAAGTGAGCAGCTTTTGGACCTGCTGGGTCAGCATGAGGTTTGGCCGCTGGCCTATCTGCGCTTTGAGATGGCGCTGCTTGAGGCGTGCGGCATGGGGTTAGATTTGACTGCCTGTGCGGTTACCGGGACCAACGAAAACCTCATCTACATTTCGCCGCGTACGGGTCGCGCGGTGAGCGAGCAAGTGGCAGGACCTTGGGTGAACAAGCTGCTCCCTTTGCCACCAATCCTCATTGGGCAGGGGATGGGGAGTGACGTTGAAATAGAGCAAGCCCTTAGAACTACCGGATACTTTTTGAACGAAAAACTCGCGCCGAGTTTGGGGAACCGCAGCTTGCCAGAACCGCGCGGACGTTACGTAGACCTCTTTTCGCGTCGGATCACTGGGCTTTAAACACCATGGTGCGGCCTGCGTTATTTGACAGGATAAGGGTAGTGTTCCCGACCTCAGAAAGTGTCATCGTAGAGAGCGCTGAGAAGAATGCAATCTCAGCGGCCAAATCAGGGCAAGCCATTTTCGTCGCCATCGCGGGCCCTACCTCAAACCAAGGATAGGGAGCTTTCTGCTGGATCGAAAAGCGGTTGCAGGGCGCTTGTCCTTTGATCCAACCGGCTTTGTCGAACTCCATAGTCGCGGGCGCGCCGAATGCGGCGCCGTCGATCTCGCTCAGCGCCCACACCTTTCCCGAAGCACCATGTTTGGCAAGGCTCTCATCCCCGACGCAGGCCGTCCCGAAAAGCAGCGCAAAAGCTGCGATGAGGCGTATCACGCCACGCTCGCGCGGATCGCGCGGATGTTTTCACCATAAGATGTGGGATTGCTCACAGAGCCGCCTTTGAATACGGCAGAACCTGCAACAAGCACGTCCGCACCCGCATCGACACAGCTTTTTGCAGTGTCTGGAGTCACGCCGCCATCAATCTCGATATGCACAGGGCGATTCCCGATCATCGCCCGCAATTCTGCAATCTTTGGCGCAAGCGGGATGAATTTTTGTCCGCCAAATCCAGGGTTCACAGTCATCACACAGACTAAATCGCAAATATCGAGCAAATGCTCCACCGCGCTTGCAGGGGTGCCGGGGTTCAAGGCAACGCCTGCCATTGCGCCTGCGCTACGGATCGCTTGCAAGGTGCGGTGAATGTGTGGTCCCGACTCAACATGCGCAGTAATGAAATCCGCGCCCGCTTCCGCAAAATCGTCGATGTAGGCATCCACGGGTGAGATCATCAAATGCACGTCCATCACCGTTTTGATATGTGGGCGGATTGCTGCGCAGGTGGTCGCGCCAAAGCTGAGGTTGGGTACGAAATGGCCGTCCATCACATCAACATGGATCCAATCCGCGCCTTGCGCCTCGACAGCTTCGATCTCAGCGCCGAAATTTGCGAAGTCTGCAGAAAGGATGGAGGGTGCAATTTTAACAGAGCGATCAAAGGACATGGGGCAGCTTTCCTGGATGATAGTTTGTTTTCGTTCTCTTAGCGTGGTGGGCGTCGGCGCGATAGAGGATTTTCCAACCGCGGCTTTGCAGATTACTCTGGATCTACGTTTATTTTGAATGAGATTTTGATAATGCGCAATTTCCTTTTGTCCTTGTACTTGTCATCCCGTTTCAGCTTTCCACCCAATCTGAAAGCCAACTCGAAGGCGCTTTCGTCGTGGAAGACAGCGCGATGCAAGATGCGGCTATGGCCGCGCGCATTCGCGATATTCTTGCGGAACTCGATGGCTATGTTGATGTCACGGTAACGGTCACGTCGGGCATTGTGACGCTGTGCGGAACGACCCTTGATGGTGAAAAATCGCGCGTCTCGAGGAACTCACCAGCTGCTTTGAGGGCGTTGTTGCGATTGAGAATAGCGTGACCGAAACGACGGATGTCGTGAAACAGCTTAATCCAGCGGTCGAGCGTTTTCGCGCTCTTATGGCGCAGGTAATTGCATTTTTTCCCTTAGCTTCGGTTGCGCTTCTGGCGTTTATCATCAGTGGGTTTGTCGGGTTTTTCATCGTCAAGATGCGTCAACCTTGGAACAGGCTCGCACCGAACGCTTTTATTTCTGACATTTATCGCCAAATCCTGCGACTTGGCTTCATGGTCGGTGGCTTGGTTGTAGCGCTTGATATCATGGGGGCGACGGCGCTTTTGTCTACAATCCTTGTTGCTGCTGGTATCATCGGTCTCGCGATTGGTTTCGCAGTGAAGGACACGGTTGAGACCTTTATTGCGTCTTTCATGCTCTCTATCCGTCAGCCATTTAGGCCCAATTACACGATCGAGATTGGGGGCGACACAGGCAAAGTGATCCGCCTGACGTCCCGTGCAACGATCCTGCTCAGTTTTGATGGCAATCATATTCGCATCCCCAATGCGACGGTTTTCAAAAGCCGGATCGTGAATTGTTCGCATAATGACGAGCGACACTTCAAGTTTTTTCTTGGTCTCGCACCAGAGACTAATTTCGTAGACACGCAGCGCATCGCTCTGGAAAAATTGCAAGAGTTGCCATTTGTTTTGGGCATTTCCTCCCCCGCTGTTTGGATCGATGAAATCGGAGATAGCACGATCTCGATCACTCTGACGGGATGGATCGAACAGCACAAATCATCTCTTGCTGCGGCGCGGGGGGAATCGATTCGTCTGGTAAAACTTGCGTTGGAATAGGCCGATGTGCAGATGCCAGAGCCGACTTATCGCGTGTTTTCGCCCTCATTGTCCAAACTTGCGTCTGCCGAAGAAAGCGCGACGAATGGCATGTATAAAGAGCTCGCGCGAGACGCAGATATTCGCGAAGAAAGCCAAGTGGCTATGGATGTTGACGCCGCCGCTGATGCGGCGCTTGAGCAAATTGTCGATGCCGAACGTAAAGCGACAGAAGACGGTGATTTGCTGCGTCGAGAAGCCCCCGAGGAATAAGTGCATTTTTTGCAAATATGCCCTTGATCGCCGCTTCCCTCCCGCGTAAATAGCGCAGCACTGATGGGGTGTAGCCAAGCGGTAAGGCAACGCTTTTTGGTAGCGTGTACCGTAGGTTCGAATCCTACCACCCCAGCCAGTACCTTCCCTCTAATTGCCCGATGCGAGTGTTACGCGAGATCGTGTCGACTTATCCGTGGGTTACGCCGTTGGATTTGTATTGTAGACTGGTACGTGGTTCGGAATGGAGCACAGATATACCATCAGTCTGAGGTGGCTGTTTTTGCGGTAAGAGGTTGTGTTGATTGCGATTTACAGAGCCGCGATAAGCGTGGGTTGCTCTGTCCAGCTTACTGGCAGGCTGTGATGCTTGCACCAATCAGATGTAAACCCAAACGGCTGCGTGCCTTCGAGGACATCGCGAACGATGTCCGGCGCAAGGAACGCGAGATTGATCATCTGCTGGATGTGTCGTTTCGATGTTTGATTAAATCGCAGCTTCACAGCTTGCCGTCTATGGCAAGGTTGAATAGCGTCAGATCGCGATGGTTCTCGGCAAGCTCAAGTCTGACCCTGATTGCCCACACGTGCTTGGGTTTCTGTGGGCGCTTCTGACCGACGATACGCCCCTTGTTCCAGGCTGGGTGAAGCGCGCGAATGGCGGGTAAGTTTGGTGTTTTCATGACTGGCTCTACAATCCTTTAATCCCTACCACATCGACAATCCGACGTTGACCAAGCAATCATATTACAGGATGCTGCAACGTACCCGAGGTCGGCAAAGAGCCCAAATTAGCAGATGCCGCGAACTGTCCCAATGTCCACAACAGGAGGTGTAGTATCCTTGCAGGTTGTGCCTAGAGCTAGATCGTCGATCAAACCATAGCCATACGTGACGCTCTAAAAATCCTACGTTCTATCGACATGGCTGAGCAACTTCGCATACAAACTTTGAATGAGCCCACTTGTGATTGCTTTGACGCCGTCGAGCTGGGTTTGCAAAGAGGTGCGACAAATTTTGGGTAAAGGCTTTCAAAAA
>Ga0115564_10000014_pt1 | contig 176207 bp, 148 predicted proteins | sample COGITO_mtgs_1105_7_FD_88680 | JGI IMG/M metagenome (GOLD analysis project Ga0115564, IMG submission 88680) | Pelagic marine microbial communities from North Sea - COGITO_mtgs_110523 | ecosystem: Environmental > Aquatic > Marine > Epipelagic | place: Germany:Helgoland, sampling site...
CCGGCTTTAAATGAAATTCCTCGCAGCATAGAAAATGACTTACACCCAGAGATGGTTCAAGCACGACAAAATTATGTATCAGAAATAACAGGAGTGACACCCACAAAGTTATTTAACATTGATGTGGATCTTCCTTCTTTACGAGGAAATATTGAACATTTTTGTGGTGTTGCACAGGTACCTCTTGGAATAGCGGGACCTTTAATGGTTAATGGTGAACACGCTACAGGTGAGTTTCTTATTCCTATGGCTACCACCGAAGGCACGCTGGTGGCTTCGTATAATCGCGGTATGAAACTTCTGAATAAATCAGGTGGCGTAAAAGCAACAGTGGTTGACGATGCCATGCAACGTGCTCCCGTTTTTGTATTTGATGATGCAAGAAAAGCCAGAGATTTTGGCGCTTGGGTGGCTGATAATATTGATGAAATACGACGTCAAGCTGAGGCAACAGACCCTTTTTTAAAACTGCGTAATATTGAACAATACAAATCTAACAAATTTGCGTTTCTAAGGTTTAACTTTACTACCGGTGATGCAGCGGGACAGAACATGGTTGGACGCGCAACTTATGTGGCCTGTGGTTGGATTCTTGAGCACTATGGAAATAAAAATAACACAGATATCAAAAATTTTTTCCTCGAGTCAAATATGGCAACAGATAAAAAAGCATCGGCTATCAACATATTGAATACGCGTGGTAAAAGGGTCACAGCCGAAGTCACTATCAAGCGGGATGATCTGATTGAAGTCATGCGAGTGGAACCAACACAAATCGAAAAGCATCAGCGAGTAGCTTCTATTGGCTCATTTTTAGCAGGTGTTCAAAACACAGGGTTACATTCTGCAAACGGAATTACCGCGATGTTTATTGCAACGGGTCAAGATGTGGCGAACGTCTCAGAATCATCCTCTGGCATTTTTTATTCTGAAATAACTGAGGAAGGAGATCTGTATATTTCTTTAACGTTACCCTCATTAATTATCGCAACCTGTGGAGGCGGAACAGGGCTAGGTACACAAAAAGAGTGTCTAGAAATGTTACACTGCAGTGGCCCTAATAACGCATTGAAGTTTGCTGAAATAGTGGCTTCTGTCGCCCTTGCAGGTGAAATATCTCTGGCATCCGCTATATCATCTCTAGACTGGGTAACTTCTCATGAAGAGCTTGGTAGAAATTAACGAAGTAGTATAAATTAGCTAATAATCATAATATTGAATTGGTTACAGCTGTTTTAAATTAATCACTGTTTATATATTACCTTTAATCCATAAGTGTAGATTGACTTTATATATAGCAGCCAAAACTCCATTGGCTGCCTCGCCCACCAAAGCAAATAAGCCGACACATTAATGATTTAAAAGACGAGATGAGGTTTCACTTAATCAATGATGGAACTTATTTTTAAATATTAAAAAAAGAAAGTAAAGGCTCGGCTCAATTTTAAACAACAATCTATTTGAAACTGTCGATTGTTGTGTATTTAAACAAGATAATGGGTCTTATATCCTTCCCAATGTTCGACTTGCTCATAGGATGGCCAGTGTGTCAGCATCTAAATTGATTAATATAATTTAGTTAAAACCATTGATAAGTTAAACTTCATTAATGGGTCTTCAATTATGTAGACAAACTGGTTTGTGGTAGTTCATATACTATGGTTTTATTGCATAACTATTAACGTAATAAAACCATATCCACCAGACCAAATAATCCATATAAGATGGGTTGATGAACTAAATAAATAATCAACGAATGTTGACCTAAAAAAGCCAACTTATTTGAAAAAGCACTAGACTTAACATTGATGTTAAAAAGCTCTTTATACATCACAAAGACACCAATCAATACCACACCAATCCAAGGAAAAAAGCTTACTAAGTCAACTGTTTGTGTGGGTATGCCTAAATATAAAACACCCCACTCCCAAATAGGGTATAAGTTTAAAATACCCATCCAATAGCCTACTATGCTCCCTGTCCCAATCAATAAGGCAATGTAAGGCGCGCGAACAAATAATACCGATATGGGCAGTGCTACGGTGATAAAATGTATAATACCAAAGTAAACCCATGTTCCAGGGTGCATAAAAAGGCTACCTATAGAAATAAAAATAGAAACAGCGAAAAGTTTACCGACAGCCTTAGTAAGTTTCTTTTTATTGAAAGATTTGTGGTATGCCAAATAACTACTCATGCCTACAGCTAATAAAAAACTGCTCACAATAAATGTTCTAAATATTTTCCATTCAATATCTTTAGCAGTGCTAAAGTCCGTCCAACCGAAAACCGTTAAGTCATAACTAAAATGGAAAATAACCATAAACACTATAGCTAAACCTCTGAGTACATCGATCTCATAATTTCTATTATTACCATTAATTGAGTGATGGTTCATTTTATTTGTCATGATCCTTAAGCCATTCATTTAAAAGCTTAATCTGACCACATTTATAGGCTGCGTAGGTTATGCGTAACGCATTCGATAACATTTCACTATCTGTCCATTTTGTTTTATCAGATAATTCTTTGTAACAATCCATAGCCTCTGGAGTAACATACCCTCTTACCTGTTTTTTACCTTTATCTGTTTGTTTATCTCGGAAACGTTTTTGTTTCTCAGCGTTAGCACTGCGTTTAATTATGCTCATATTGTTCTAATAATCATTTGTTGAGGTTAAAATTAGTCAAAAGTTAAAATATATCACTGTTCAGAGTTGTTAAGCTTACAACTGTTCGCTAAATTACCCTCCTCAGTTTATTTAGGCAGTATATAGAATGACAGATCGACAAAATAGTTTCACAAAAAAAGAACTTTTATCTTGTAGTACCGGTGAGTTATTCGGTCCTGGTAATAGCCAACTTCCAGCGCCAAATATGTTGATGATGGATCGTATTGTTGAAATACATGAAACCGGTGGTTCTCATGATAAAGGTTATATAGTGGCAGAACTTGATATCACACCAGACCTCTGGTTCTTTGCATGCCATTTTCCAGGTGATCCTGTTATGCCTGGTTGCCTAGGTTTGGATGCTATGTGGCAATTAGTTGGATTTTTCTTAGGTTGGTCTGGTGGTCCGGGTAAAGGAAGAGCACTAGGCGTGGGTGAAGTTAAATTTAAGGGTCAGGTGTTGCCTACCGCTAAAAAAGTAACCTATAGGATTGATTTGAAACGTGTAATCAAACGTAAATTATTTATGGGTTTAGGTGACGGCACTGTAGAAGTTGACGGTAGAGTGATTTATGAAGCAAAGGATTTAAAAGTAGGCTTGTTTCAAGATACCAGTAGCTTTTAATCTTACTTACACCTAAAAAAGGCCCCTAATGGGGCTTTTTGTTAACGACTGACGAGTCCTATACTTCTATCGCCGATGGCATCTCTCCATCCACCTAACCATTCAGATTTAATATTGATCGACTGAAATGGGCAATACTCTTTAGAACGTCCAGTAATGCCTGCTTGGTAACCTTTAGAACGTGCTCTTGAAAGTTTATCTCTCTTTTGTCGTTTCATTGAGTTTCCTCTTTTGTATTATTAATTATATGTAGTTCATGAACACCACGGAATAGAGATAGTTGAAACGAAGTTTTGATTCAACAGAAAATAACACTTATATTATTCTATATTGATTAACTCATTGAATAATAATGAAATATATTCTTAAACTAAATTTTCATAAAAACGTGTAGTTTGAAATTTATTAGTAATAAGAACATATATTTAGCTAGGAAATAAAAAACCCGCCTCAAGGTGGGTTAGAAAATTCAATTTAGAAACTTTGAAAGCGCCTCCAGCTTAATAGTGCAAATCCTAATCCTAATATCCAAAATAAGCTTGCACCCTGCCTCTCTCTGTTAATCTGATTAGATGGAATATCACACTCTTCAACAAGACCATCTATAATAGGCTCTAACTTGACAGCAACGACTAAGTCAACAATGGTTTCGCTACCTGAAGAGTCTATTATGACGTTCCCACTTGAATCTCTTGCTGGACCCTTATAAAGAGCAGTCGCAACTATTTCATTCTTATCATTAATGCTGTTGGCTTGCACTATTGTAAAAGGTGAATCACAGCTGATTAGGTCTTGAACACTATAGAACTGTTTGGCCTCATGCTCATATAAAAAACCTTCAGTTCGTCGTCCAGTTAAAGAAGCATCTACATCACCATAACCGACAACTAAACCATTGTTATTAATATCTAAAGCAACACTTGAAGAACCTAAGAAAAAATCATCTGGAAATGTAATCTCGTCTAAGTTCATATCGTAAACAAAAAACTTAGTTCTATTTGAACCATTGACCGATTTAACCTGATAACCCACAACTAAATTGTTGTTATTGATGTCAGCTGCCGAGCTAATAGTCTGTGAAGTTCGAGCTACTATGCTATCCGGCTCAGGAGTGAGATTAATTATATTATCTTCGTCGAAAATAACACCGAAGTTTCGAGTTACAGTGGCTCCATTTTCAGAGTATTGTCCGTTTGAAATTCCGACAGCAACACCATTGTCATTAATGGCTACCGCTTGACTACTATAATTAACAGTGTCATCAGCTTCCGGTTCAAAAAGTAATCCTAATACTTTAGTATCTAACAAATTTCCTTGGCTATCTAACTGCCAAATTAGACCTCTGAGTTGTGAGAAGGTACTTATAGAGTTTGAAAGTGAATCAACAACATTACTGATGCAAGACTCAATTGGAACGTCTCCTCTTAATGGGAAATCGCTCGTATCTGGATCGTCGTCATCGATTAAGTCTTCATTTTCACAGTCCGTTAGGGCCGTTTCTAAGGAGTCTGGAACAATTAAAGTCGTTCCATAACCTACAACTTGATTACTTTCATTAATCCCAAATGCATCACTAAAGCCACCTGCAATCGACGCAGGTGCTGGCAAACCAACGATATTACTACCATGGCTAACAAATCCTCGCGTGCCGAATTCATGTACAACAAAGATTATGTCTTCACCATTTTCAGACGTATAGTCAACTTTACTGTAGGCCCCTTCGCCTCTGCCAACAATAAAATTAGAGTTATTAATATCCCTTGTATTGATATTTGTACCAATAGAAAATTCGTTACCTTGATCAGTTAACTTATCAAAACCAGAAATATAATTAGTTTCATTTTCAGATGTTAAAAAACTGATCGTATTTGCAATTTGTTGGGCACTTTGCAAACCATCTGCTGATCTTATTAACGAAAGAAGTATTTCATAGTCAGTACTATTGAAGTCTCCGTTCTTGGCAGAGTCAATATCCGTTAATATATTAATTAACGTTTCCGATTCAAAATCCAATAATTCTAGATCAATTGGAATATTGTATGGAGCACTGACGTTTACAGTGATATTGCTATTTTCGTTAATTGCGCTGGGGAAACTACTTTTCCCTTCTGCAATAACAGGTAATTCAACTACTCTGTACTTAGCAGCTTGTGTAACAGGCGCTACCAAAAGGGCTAAAGATAATGCGGCGTACAGCCTTGTTTTAGTCATGTATAATTAATCCTACTTACTACTATTGTGTTAATTTGTAATGTCTATTTTTAGTTATTACTATTAGGACATACCTTCAATCTCGTCCCACCTTTCATACGTTTGTTTTAGCGTTTTTTCTGAGTCAGCTAAATCTAATAGTACAGGGTCTAATTTTGACGCTTCTTGTGTAAAAAAATCTGGGGCGTTTACTAATTTTTGCAAACTTTCTACTTGAGTTTCAAGCGATTCAATTTTCAAAGGTAATGATTCTAATTCAAGTTGCAACTTATATGATAACTTTTTAACTTTTACTTCAGGCAAACTGTTTTTAGGACTCTGAGTTTGTGATTTAGTTGCAACTGGTGTTAATTTATGTGTTGACTGTTGAGAGTACCAATCACTGATATCGGTACAACCACCTACAAACTCTCTTACTTTGCCATTGCCTTCGAAGAAGTAACTTGATGTCACTACATTATCAACAAATTCCCTATCATGGCTAACCAAAATAACCGTACCAGGGTAATTACATATAGTATCTTCCAGCAGCTCTAATGTTTCTACGTCTAAGTCATTTGTCGGCTCATCTAAAATAAGCATATTGCTCGGTCTTAACATCAATTTCGCTAACAACAACCGATTTTTTTCACCTCCCGATAACGACTTGACAGGAGAATTAACTCTTTCTGGCGTGAACAAGTAGTCTTGTAAATAACTCATGACATGTTTTGTTTTGCCATTAATAGTTACTTCACGTCTACCATCAGCAATAGCGTCAATAACTTTGAGTTCACCATCTAATTGGTCTCGATGCTGATCAAAATATGCCACTTCAAGCTTCGAACCTGATTTTACCACACCAGAGGTTGGAGATAATTGGCCTAATAACAGTTTAATTAAAGTACTTTTACCACAGCCATTCGGACCTACTAAGGCTAATTTCTCGCCTCTTTGAATGGTGGTGGACAGTGATTCTACAATCAGCTTATCGGCAATGATGTAATGCAAATTTTCAGTTTCAAAAACAATTTTTCCTGAACTCTTAGACTCGCTAACACTCACCTTCGCCGTACCTAGCTTATTGGCCCTTTGAGAACGTTCTGTTCTTAGAGCTTTTAAGGCTCGTACGCGACCTTCGTTCCTAGTACGACGGGCTTTAACGCCCTGTCTAATCCACGTCTCTTCAATACTTAGTTTTTTATCAAACAGCGCATTTTGGGTTTCTTCGACTTCTAAATCATGGGCTTTTTGATCAAGGTAGGCCTGATAATTACCAGGATAACTCACCAAATTCCCGCGGTCTAAATCGATTATTCGACTGGCGACTTTTCGAATAAATGCCCTATCATGGCTTACAAATACCACGGCTCCAGCATAACCGATGACGGCATCTTCAAGCCACTTGATCATTTCAATATCAAGGTGGTTGGTAGGCTCATCTAATAAAAGAATATCTGGCTCACTTGCCATGGCCTTTGCTAACGCAGCTTTTCTTCTCCAACCACCAGATAAATTACTCAATTGTTGATTTGGATCAAGTTGAAGCTTAGTCAATACTTGCTGAATGCGCTGTTCTAATTGCCAGCCATTATGGTGATCAAGTTGTTGTTGAAAGAACTCTAATTTTGCCATATTGGCATCAGAAGGATCCTCCGCTATTAGATCCGCTTGGTGAAAATATCCTTTAAGATACTCCCCTACCTCTGCCAACCCTTCTGCAACATAATCAAACAAACTGCATTGAACACTTGCAGGAGGATCTTGTGGCAAACGTGAAATTTTCACTTCTTTGTTGACCAAACGTTGACCGTCGTCTAATTTGATATCTGCTTCAATCACTTTAAGCAGAGTAGACTTACCGCAACCATTGCGGCCAACTAAACATAATCTTTCACCAGGATGAATAACTAGTTCAATACCATTTAATAAAGGGGGATGACCAAGGATGATACTGGCATTTTTTAACTGCAATAAACTCAACGTAAAAACTCACCTAATTGAAAAAAATCGAATGGCCAAGGCAATTCACTATTTATGTCTTCGCGGTATAAAACCGGAATTCGTGCACCATATAAATGGTACAAATCTGGACTATCACGTACATCCACTTTTTTAAGCGTGGAAGCCGCAATTTTGTCTACTTCTTCAAGTAAAGTCTCGGCTTGTATGCAAAGGCTACAACCTTGACCTGTATATAAAATTAAACACATACAGTTTACCACGCTCTATTGTTTAACTAGAGACCAACAATGATGAATTTTCGGATTGCGCTGAAAATCTTCAGGTAATGTTTTCTTCGAAATATCTTCAATGCTCAGTCCTAACTCTTTCAGTGCAACCTCGTCTAACTTAAACTGTCGTAAGTTGTTCGAAAACAAAATTTCACCTCCAGTATTAAGGCAAGTTAACGCATCTGTAATCAATGCAATATGGTCTCTTTGTACATCCCATGTCCCTTCCATTCGTTTTGAATTGGAAAAAGACGGAGGATCAATAAACATTAAATCGTATTTACCATTGTGACGGTTCAGCCAAGTCAAGCAGTCGGCTTGGATAAACTCATAAGCCCCAGTTAACTTATTAATTTTAAAATTCTCTTTTGCCCAATCAATATAAGTATTAGACATATCGACTGTAGTTACAGATTTTGCACCACCTAGAGCGGCATGAACAGAAAAACTGCCAGTGTAGGCAAATAAATTCAGTACGTCTTTAGAGTTAGATTTCTGCTGAAATAATTGACGTGTCACTCGATGGTCTAAAAACAACCCTGTATCTAAGTAGTCATATAAATTGACCTGAAACTTTGCTCCGTTTTCAAACACTTCGATTGTTTCTTTACGTTGGGACACTTTCTGGTATTGGTTTGTACCTTTTTGCTGCTCTCTGACTTTAAGAATAATATTGTTGGACTTAATTCCTGTTACCTGAGGCAAAGCCATCATTACTTCTTGTACACGTCTTTTAGCCTTATGTTCAGGCACATCTTTAGGAGCTGAATATTCCTGCACAACTAAGTAGTCTGCATATCTATCCACTGCAACATTATATTCAGGCAAATCAGCGTCATAAATACGATAACAATTGGTGTTTTGATTTTTTAACCATTTATTGGTTTTTACCAAATTTTTAGCTAAGCGGTTAGAAAAGTCATTATTAACTGTTTTATTCTCTCGTACCTGGCAGTTTTTTTCATCCAATTCATAATTAACTAATAAACATTCCAATTTACCGTTCATTAGTTTGTAATCTTTTTTGGCTGCTAATTTCATCTGTCGCAACAAGTCACGGTCAGATGTTAATAACGAAAGATGCCAAGTCTTAAATTCTTGTTTTAACCAACTCCCCCATTTCTGGAAAATTGGAATAAGATTGGTGGTTTCGCTCAACCTTTCACCGTAAGGAGGATTACTGACAATGTAACCGCTAGGCAAATCTGCTGATGGTAAAATACAAGCGTCTTGTTGAGTAAATTTGATTAGGTCTGCAACACCCGCTGATTCAGCGTTTTCTCTGGCAACCGAAATTATCGAACTTTCAATATCATTTGCCCAAATAACACCGTTATGAGTCTGTCTGGCCTGTTCAGCATCTTGTATTAAATTATCCCAGCTAACCTTATCATGTTGTTTCCACGCATCAAATCCCCAAGACTCGCGTTTTAACCCTGGCGCGATATTGGTTGCCATCATCGCGGCTTCTATCGCAATAGTGCCAGAGCCACACATGGGGTCCAACAATGGTGATAGTATATTTTTAGGCCATCCGCTTCTAATTAGCATGGCACAGGCTAAATGTTCTTTCACCGGCGCGATACCTGTTTTAGAACGATAGTGTCTTTGATGTAGGCTTTGACCGGTTAAATCAATATATACACCCAAGATACTACGCCACATACGGGCTTGGATTCTAATGTTGGGAGATACTTTACTGACAGAAGGACGGACATCGAAAAAAGTCGAAAATTGATCAACTATGGCATCCTTAACTCTTAACCCACCGAATTGGGTATTATTGATGCTTTGATTAGTACCCGTAAAGTCCACCATAAATGTATCGTCTACACCAAAATGAGTTGGCCAATTTGCTTGGTCAGTGACTTTGTACACATCATCTGCAGTATTAACCTCACCCTCGGCAAGCTTGACTAAGACTCGGTTAGCCAAGCGCGACCAGATACAGACTTTATATGCGTCAGCGAGTTCGCCGCTAAACAATACTTGTCCGGGTTTAGATCTTAGTACCACGTCTGGGCATATCTCTGCTATTTCTTCTAATAGCAATCCGTCTAAGCCCTTAGACGTAGTAATTAAAAATTCGAAATTAGTTTCGGACGACATACATAGACTCATAATTTTAAACGGGCGAGATTATACGGTAAATGACGACTAAGCGCATGTTTAATCGACATTTAAAAGACGCGTGATATTTGTTGTTTATATAGTAATCGTTATCTAAAAATAATAAGTAACTTAGAAATAATTATGCAGTTAACTGGGAGCTGGTTTCAGCAAATAATGGTTCAAGACGGTTTTTTGCCAGCTTAATCAAATCAAACTGTTTTAAAAATTTTTTTTCATTAAGTTGTAGCTTTGAAGAGATCAACATACAGGTGGATAAATTGTGTTCATCGGTCAAAACTAATACCGTACCAGAATTAAATTTATTAACGACTCTGGCTAACCTGTGATGAAAACCAAAAGACTCAATCTCATCTAATAACCAACTTTTGGGTGACACAGGTTTGTGAAACATTGTCGCTGCCGTAGCATTAATTAATATATGTGTGAGTTGCGCATCAGAAAATTGCCCACCACTTGCCACTAAATTATCGGCTAATAGTAGATAACACTCCGTATCAGATAAACTAAACAACTGTTGAGACTTTGGTAAATCTATAATCTGTTGTTGTCCATATGCAGTTGTACACTGCCACTGTTCTCCCATAGACAACATAAGTTGACTATTTTCAGAAAACCAATACCAATCTGACATGGGATGCAGCATAAAACTGAATAATCTCTGTAGTTAATAACAATTAAAAAATAACATATGTTTTTGGCCTTTGGGCGATTTATTAACTTTTTAATTAGTCTAAAAGAACCAGATCCATAAAGGATCATTATATAGAGTTCACGATCTCCTTGATCACTTTTGGTCCCCGGTAGATCAATGATGTATACAGCTGGATCAAGTTAGATCCGGCATTGATCCGAGTGTTAGCTGACTCTGCGGAGTGAATACCCCCTACCCCTATAACCGTTATTCTACCTGCAATCGCTTTGACCAACTTTTCAGTCACAGCCTGGCTCTTAGCGGCTAACACAGCACCACTGAGACCTCCCATTTCTTCTGCATATTGTTGACCTAGTACATCGGTTCTATCTAGAGTTGTGTTGGTTGCAATTACGCCATCGATCTTAGCGTTGATCAAAGAATGTGACATGTCGACAATCTCTTGGTCTGAAAGATCAGGCGCGATCTTAACTAAGATCGGTACATATTTATCGTACTGTGTTTGTAATAATTTCTGCTCTTTCTTAAGACCAGATAAAAGTTCATTTAAGGCTTGGCCGTGCTGTAAATTTCGTAACCCTGGGGTATTGGGTGATGAGATGTTGACGGTGACATAACTCGCATAGTTGTATACTTTTCGTAAACAGATTAGATAGTCATTTAATGCGAGCTCATCCGGTGTGTCTTTATTTTTACCAATATTGATACCTAAGATGCCTTTGTACTTTGCTTGTTTCACATTTTCAATTAAATTATCTACCCCCTTATTATTAAATCCCATACGATTAATAATGGCCTCACCTTTAGGCAAACGGTACATTCTGGGTTTGTCATTGCCAGGTTGTGGTTTAGGTGTGACTGTTCCAATTTCTATGAAACCAAATCCCATAGCCGCAAAAGCATCAATGCACTCTCCGTTCTTATCTAGACCTGCAGCTAATCCCACTGGGTTTTTAAACGTTAAACCAAATGCTTCCACTGGTTTGTCAGGTAAATTTTGTTTATAAACACAATTTAACAGGTTGTTCTGAGTCCGTTTCAGCCAATTAATTGTGAAGTCATGGCTCCACTCAGCATCTTGAGTAAACATTAATTTTTGGATAATGGAATACATAATTTCTCTTTAATCATAAAAAAGCCCTGGCACGTGTAAACGAAAAACAGGGCGTTGTTAACTATAAAGGGCATAAACAATAAGCCCTATAATTAGTGAGTGGCGTTTATGCTCAGAAGCATTAACTCCCTTAGGGCCACTGAAAACTTGGCAAACTCATGAGTACTACTGGTTTTAAATTCAGACATCATATGATACCAGCGATCGAGTAACACTTGGTTATTCTGCATCCAATTATTAAGAATTGATTCTGCATCTTTATTCTTTGGATCGGAAGCTAATAATACTGATGTAATTGACCTTTGTTGCCAATCAAGCTCTTCGCGATAAGAGGCTCGTGCCAATGCTTGCCAATGATTACTCACAGTCTGACTATTTATTTGTTCCAAGAACCAATGTAACTCCAGTTTTGAACCTAACTTAAAGTACAAATTAGATACCAGCTTAATATCACGTTTATCAGTTTCTGCAACTTGAGATAAGTCCATACAAGGGAACATATTGCTAAGAGATGAGACTTTATAAGCGATTGAATCAGGTACGCCAGCATTTGTCAGCTCAAGACACGCGCTTTCAAGTTGTTGATATTCACTTTCTACTAAATAAGTCTGAATATTCATAAATAAATCATTAAAAGTAGAACTATAACTATCAATCGAGTCCTGAATGCTAAGAGTTTTACTACCATGAAGGAGATACCAACGAGATGCGCGTCGCAATGTTCTTCGCATACTGTCGAGCATGTTTAATTGAATATCTGAAGATACTTTATTATCTAAATCTTCAACCTCGTCCCATAAGCTTTGCATTCCAAAAATGCCTTTCACTACAGAATAAGCATTTGCTATCTCATCAACACCAGCACCCGTTTCCTCTTGTATTCTAAAGATATAATTCATACCCATATGATTGATGATATTATTGGTTAATTTTGTGGCTATGATTTCGCTTCTAAGAGGGTGCTGTTGCATTTGCGCAGAGAAATTTTGTTGCAGCTTTTTAGGAAAGGCTTTAATCAATAAATTTCCGTGGTAAGGATTGTCAGTAATAGATGTCACATTAAACTTTTCCTTCATGACCATTTTACCATAAGCAATCAATACTGATAACTCTGGACGTGTTAAACCTGAGGACTTCGCTAGTCTCTCAGAAATTTCATCATCTGTAGGAATAAACTCGAGTCCCCTATTTAGGTACCCTTCTCGCTCCAAACCATGAATAAAACGTAACTGCTCTCTAAGTTGTCCGACGCCACCTAATGCGGATATTGATATTGACTGTGTCTGACGATAACAATCTTAGATAACTAATTCGCCAACTTCATCAGTCATTTCATGCAACAGGTTATTTCGTTGTTTAATGGTTAAATCACCAGCATTAACTAAAGAGTTAAGTAGAATTTTAATATTAACCTCATTATCTGAACAATCTACTCCTCCCACATTATCAATAAAATCTGTATTTACCATACCGCCATTTGTTGCAAATTCTATCCGTCCAAGCTGTGTAGCCCCTAAATTTCCACCTTCACCAATTATTTTAGCTTGTACCTGTTTACCATTAATTCGTACGTCGTCATTAGCTCGATCACCTACTTGGGCGTGGTTCTCAGAAGTGCTTTTAACATAGGTACCAATTCCACCATTCCAAAGAAGATCAACTGGCATCTGCAATACGTTATGAATAAGCTCATTGGGTGTCATGCTGTGTTGTTTAGTGCCCAGCCACTTCTTTATTTCTGAGGATAGTTTAATTGATTTAGCTGAACGACTGAAGATATCACCACCTTTAGAAATAAGCTTTCTGTCATAATCGTCCCAACTCAACGATGGATTATCAAATAACCGTTTCCTTTCTTTATATGTGGTCTCAGTGTTTGGACTAGGGTCAAAAAAGATATGTAAGTGGTTAAAAGCACAAATTAATTTAGTGTGAGTAGATAACAACATACCGTTACCAAATACATCACCCGCCATGTCACCTATTGCAACACACGTAAAATCGGTGGTCTGACAATCTTTACCCATTTCTCTAAAATGACGCTTAACAGACTCCCATGCACCTTTTGCGGTAATCCCCATTTTTTTATGGTCGTAACCAATGCTGCCACCTGATGCAAACGCATCACCTAACCAAAAATTAAACTCGTCTGAAATTCCATTTGCAATATCAGAAAACGTTGCTGTACCCTTATCTGCGGCAACAACTAGATAGGCATCTTCGTCATCTAGTCGGACAACATCTTTTGGATGTACGACTTTGCCTTCGACTATGTTGTCAGTGATGTCCAGTAAACTTCGGATGAATATTTTATAACACTCTTGTCCTTCTTTTTGGAAAGCCTCACGCCCCTGCCCCATAGGTAAGTTTTTACAAACAAACCCGCCTTTAGCCCCTACTGGCACAATCACAGTATTTTTAACTTGTTGTGCTTTAACTAAACCTAATATTTCTGTCCTAAAATCTTCTTGTCTGTCTGACCAACGTAATCCACCTCGCGCTACTTTCCCGCCTCTTAGATGCACACCTTCAATACGAGGTGAGTAAACAAAAATCTCAAATTTAGGTCTAGGTAATGGCATCTCTGGAATGAGTTCAGGCAACATTTTGTATGAAACATAAGACTTTTGATTACCCAGTTCATCTTTTTGATAAAAGTTGCTGCGCATAGTAGCCAATATCAAATCCAGATAACGACAGATAATCCTGTCATCATCTAAATTAGATACGTTTTCTAATTGTTCTTTAATAGTGTTAAGCGTTGTTTCTTCAGCCTTGCTACTACGCTTTGTTTTAGGATCAAACTTTTGTTGGAACAATTGAACCAGTAAATTAGCGATTTTTGGATAGTTCGCTAAGGTATTTGCTATGTAATCACGGCTGAAAGAACTGCCGATTTGACGCATATATTTTGCGTAAGAACGCAAAACAGTTACATTTCTACCGGTTAATCCCGCACCTAATACTAAACGATTAAACGGATCATCTTCTAAGGCGTTATACCAAACTTCTGAAAATGCTGTTTGGAATAACATCTGAGCCTGCCCCATATCCATGTCATTGATGGTGTTATGTAACATGGAGAAGTCCATGATCCAATTAACCTCCTCTTCATTGGGACTTATTTTAAAGGGACTTTCATCTATTACTCGTAAACCAAAGTTTTCAAGCATAGGTAATACAGCTGACAAATGGATAGGCTCATTCTTGTGAAACAGTTTTAATTTTACAGCTTTACTTTCTGGTCCTTCTTCTTGAGGTCGGTAAAACAACATATCTAGAGTATGCTCAGTATTAAGCAATTCTAATTTCTCGATATCAACTAATGCAGCACTGGGCAGATTGTACTCCTTGTAACTGCTTGGAAAAGCATTTACATATCTCTGTTCAAGTTTTTTTCCTTTAGCCTCACCATGATTAGAACGAATAGTGATAGCTAACCTGTCATCCCAGCTTTTATTTAATTCGATGATGTTTTTCTCAATATCCTTCACATTATATTCCGCGTTATTGTTTTTCACTCTGACAATGTAATGCGTTCTAGCATATACCGATTCTGAAAAATAAGTGGTAAATTCAACGTCTTCTTCGCTGGCGAAAGATTGTTTGAGTAGTGCCTGAGTATCTTTTCGTAATTGAGTGTTATAACGTTCTCTAGGTACAAACACCATGCAAGAAATAAAACGACCAAATACATCTTTACGTGCGAACAGCCTAGATATCCCTCGCTCTTGCATCTGAAAAATACCTAATACAATTTTTGCGAGTTCTTTTATGCTGCCTTGTAGTAACTCGTCTCGTGGATAAGTTTCAATAATATTCAAAAAGGCTTTATGCCCATGTGAGCCAGGTTCAAAACCAGACAATTTGGATATTGCGTTAATTTTTTCTTCAAGCACAGGTAACTGTGTAGCACTACTATTATAAAATGAAGCTGAATAAAGACCGATAAACCTATCTTCTCCGACTACTTTACCTTCAACATCAAAACGTTTAATGCCAACGTAATCTAAATAGGCAGGACGATGTACCCTTGACCTTGAGTTGGTTTTTGTCAGCATTAAAGGATTGTGACTTAAAGCTTCCTCTCTGGCTGAAGGAGGAATATTTGACAAGACTCTTTCACGATTAGTCTTTGAATTTTTCATCAGACCTAGACTAGAATCATTATCAGCAACCCAACGATAATCACCTTTTATCCCCTTAGCACTATAGGAACGGTATCCCATCAATGTGAAATTGTGATCGTTTAGCCATACTAAAAAATTTTCTGTTTGTTTTTTCTGTATTGCAGATATTGGACACTGACTGTATTTAAATTCCTCAATAATTTCTCTTAACCGAGTTCGCATTGGTTGCCAATCTTGAACAGCCATGGACACATCGTTAACCACTGACATCAGCTCAACTGTAAGTTGCTCTAAAGCAAGTTTTGATGTTTGTCTGTCTACTTCAATCATGAAAACAGTTTGCTTAATAACCTCTTTATTTTTACTGGTGTTACTTTCAAAGGAAACTATTGTGTGTTGTTTATCACGCTGAAGTCCAATAGGACAATGCAACAACAAGTGTGCTGTTATGCCCATTTTATTAAGGGCTATTCGCACTGAATCTACTAAAAAAGGCATATCAGTAACTATAATTTCTACGATAGTATGAATTGATTGCCACCCGTGTTTACTAATAGCTGGATTAAAAGCGCGAATAAAAGGAGCATCGCCTTTATAATCAACAAACTGATTCCAAAGACTCAATGTTGCACCGTAAAGGTTATCCTCAACTCGGTTATCTAAATCTTCATATGCGATGTTTTTAAAGAGTATTTTGGAGAAACTTGTAACCTGTTCAACCCGCTCAGGAGCAACTTTTTTATTAATCAATTTATAGACATTTTCAAGTAGAACTGAATGTTGGCTATCTGCAACCGTCATGTGTTTACCTATTTATTTATAAGTTATTAGTAGCAGGAAATTTGTAGTTAACGAGCATGCTAAGGTATTTGTGGTTAGCCATACTAGATTAGACAAAAGACTGAGATATATACAATTTTTAGAACCTCATTTCATATTCTCGCTAAAATTAACATGCAATAACAGACTTATATTTACTTAATTTTAACATTTTTAATAGCTATGCAAATTGAAAGCATAAAAAGGCCCATTAGGGCCTTCAGAGTAGGAATCAATTAAATAATTATGCAAATTTAAATTACAATATTTGATGGCTTCTTAAGAAATCTTTTCAAAACTTTTAATTTTATTATTCTCGTCAATCATCAATCTAAACCTACCATTTATACCAATTGGGCTCACATGGGGTCGTAAATTACTGACCGGTAACTGGACCCTTTTGCCATTGTCAGTTTTTACAACAACGCTATTGACTCCGGGAACATAGAGCTGCTCACATAATTCATACTTAAGCGATAAGGTAAAATAAAACGTCTGCATTGTTCTGTTCTTAATATAAATTCAATGACCATTAGGGCAAACTTTTTGTGATTTTTTCAAATAAGTCCTTACTCAACCCCTTTGTATCACCAATACGCATTAGTTGATGTTGCATAAGTTGTTGTCTGGTTTTATCTACTTTTTGCCATTGAATTAAAGGCGTAATAATACGGGCAGCAATTTGAGGGTTAACTTCATTTAACTTTATCAGGTAATCAGCAACAAATTTATAACCAGAGCCATCAATATTGTGGAATCCAGTTACATTGAAAAAACTAAAGGTACCAATTAATGCTCTCACTCTATTAGGGTTATTAATGGTGAATTGGCTGTGCCCCATCAATATGCTGATGCGCGCAAGTATATCTGACCGATCAGTATTAGCATGTAAAGCAAACCACTTATCCAAAACTAAGGGGTCAGCATGCCATTTTTTTTCAAACGCTAACATCAGTTTTTCAAACAAAATCAGATCTCCAAATTGAGCGGCGCCTAGGACGCCCAAAGAATCAGTCATATTATCTGCGTTATCAAATTGATGTATTAAAAGTTGTTCAACATCAGGCTGTTCCGACAAGGTTAAATACTTAAGCGCAAGATTACGCATTTTTCTTTGTTCAACTTGCTTTGATTGGTATTTATAAGGTTGCTTTTCAAACGCTGAATAATGGCTCAACCAATTAACTTGAAATGTTTTAGCTAATGCTTTTAATAATTGTTTTCGTGATTGACTTAATACCTCAATATCGACTGAGTCCATTTGTTGAAACAAAGTCTCAAAACTCGGCAAGGTCAACATCTCAGTTTTTAAAGCCAACGAAATGTCCTTTGCCTCGAATATAGGTTCAAACATTGAGACTGTTTGAGTAATTGAGGCCAACTGTTGCTGTTCAGTTTTATTTGCTAAATTATGAATACAATCACTAAATAATTTTTGGCCAGCATCCCAACGAGCAAATTCATCAGGTGAGCCTAGCATAACGTTACTTAACTGCTGCTGGCTGTATGGATAATTCAGCTTAACAGGTGCACTAAAACCATGGAGCAATGAAGGAATTGGCATTGAATCGACGTTTGTAAATTCGAGGCTTTGTTGGGTATCAACTAATTCTAAAGTGATTTGCTCTTTACCAGAATCACCCAACATCAGAGGAACAAGTTTATCGTTAAGCAGACTAAATTGAATAGGAATGACTAAGTTCTGTTTTTCTTTTTGCTCGAACGTAGCAGAATGTGTCTGTTGAAATTGAATTCGATATGTTTTTGTACTTGCATCATAAGAGTCTGAGACATCAACTTGAGGTGTACCTGATTGACTATACCAACGCCTAAATTGTGATAAATCTTTATCATTAGCATCTTGCATGGCTTGCACAAAGTCATCACATGTAACTGCTTGGCCATCAAAACGTTTAAAGTACAGTTTGATACCCGCTAAAAATCCTGTTTTACCTAACACAGTAAATAACATTCTGATCACTTCAGAGCCTTTATCATACACAGTAACAGTATAAAAATTATTCATTTCAATTACTTCATCAGGCCTGATGGGGTGTGACATAGCGCTTGCATCTTCAGCAAATTGTCGTTCTCGAATGATTCTTACGTTTTGGATTCGATTAACAATAGGCGAAGACATGTCAGCACTAAATTGCTGATCACGAAACACGGTTAAACCTTCCTTTAAACTTAATTGAAACCAATCACGGCAGGTCACTCGATTACCAGTCCAATTATGGAAGTATTCATGGGCAATAACTGCTTCTATATTAAAATAGTCTTCATCAGTAGCAGTTTGTGCATCGGCTAAGACAAATTTACTATTAAATACATTAAGCCCCTTGTTCTCCATAGCCCCCATGTTAAAAAAGTCGACGGCCACAATCATGTAAATTTCAAGGTCATACTCAAGTCCAAATTCAGTTTCGTCCCACTTCATGGCTTTTTTTAGTGAATCTAGGGCGTGTTGACCTCTACCAAGCATGCCTTTATCTACAAATAATTCTAAAGCTATGGTTCTACCTGACTGGGTAATGAAGCTGTCTTCCAAGAGGTCAAAATCTCCAGCTACTAAAGCAAATAAATAACAAGGTTTTTTGAAGGGATCTGACCACTTTATCCAATGTTTGCCATCGGTTAAGTCACCAGAATCGACCTTATTGCCATTAGAAAGTAAAAAAGGAAAACGTTTCTTATCCGCAATTATTTTGACTTCATATGTTGCTAGTACATCAGGTCTATCCAGAAAATATGTGATCTTTCTAAAGCCTTCGGCCTCACATTGCGTGCAATACGCTCCTGCTTGCAAATATAAACCTTCTAAGCTTGAGTTATCTTTGGGGTTAATAATATTTTCAATACGTAATTCAAATTCATCAATATTGGTGTCAATTGTAAGTGATGTGTCTGTTTGATGATAATTAGAAACATTACTACCATCTATGTGCACAGACGATAACTGAATGCCTTCGCCGTCCAATATAAGGGGTCTAGTATGAATTCCGTTTCTGGTTACCTTAGAAACACAGATCACTTTTGTACTTTTATCAATCAAGGTAAATTCTAGCTGTACGTGATTGATTAAAAAGTCAGGTTGACGGTAGTCACAGCGTTTTTTTACAGCGGGTATAATAGTGGACATCATATCCTCAAAATGGATGAAATTTAATTGGGACTAACAAAACTTACTTACCAGTCAGCAAATTATGTTTTTGCGGTGATTGAAGCTTGTACAACATCAGGAATAGGTATGCGTAAAATTTTAATACCTAAGTAAGCATAAATAATAGCTAACACTGGGTTAATTAAATTAAAAAACGTAAAGAAAATATAATCTAAAGGGTTTACTGCCAAAACACCGTGCATATATACGCCACAAGTGTTCCATGGAATAAGTGGCGATGTTAATGTTCCACCATCTTCTAAACTTCGGGATAAGTTGAGCTGATGTAAGCCACGTTTTTCAAACTCATTTTTATACATTCTACCTGGCATCACAATCGCCATATACTGGTCGGCGGTAATAATATTAGTGCCAATACACGTCAAAATAGTTCTTGTGATCATATCACCTGCGGTGGTGGCGCCTTTTAAAAATGCACTTACCACTCTTTTAAGTAGCCCAATTCTTTCTAATACAGCTCCAAAAGTCATGGCACACATAATTAGCCAGATAGTATTGAGCATACTGGACATACCTCCACGACTTAAAAGGTTATTTAACGTATCACTAGGAGTTGCGAAAGAAACACCATCAAACAATGCTGTCCATACCACTACAATTGAACCTCGAAGAGCGCTATCTCCTTCACCTGATAGACTTGCAATAACTTCAGGTTGGAACACCGCAGCCCATATACCACCTAACAATGCGCCTATAGCAACGGCTGGAAATGCAGGTACTTTTTTAATTGCCAGAGTTAACAAAACCAACAAGGGTATCAACATATGTAAACCCAAATTAAACTCTTGCTGCAACAAGGTTTGCATTTCTTCGATACTACTAGCAGAGTCAGGTAAATCAGCACCTAAACCAATCACTACAAATATAATGAGGGTGATAATAATACTGGGTACAGTAGTCCACATCATGTATTGAATATGTTCAAATAAGTTAGTGCCTGCTATAGCAGGTGCTAAATTAGTTGTCTCAGAAAGTGGTGATATTTTATCCCCAAAATAGGCTCCAGATATAATGGCACCTGCTGTAACCGCTTCAGACATGCCCATACCTATAGATACCCCCATGAGGGCTACACCGACAGTCGCTGCTGTGGTCCATGAGCTACCAATGCTCATGGCAACTATGGCACAAATAAGACAGGTAGCTGCGTAAAACATCGAAGGGTTTAATAAGTCTAAACCATAATATATCAGGGTTGGCACTGTTCCCGCTAACATCCAAGTACCAATAAGTGAGCCTACTGCCAACAGGATAAGAATGGCACCTAACGAACGAGAAATCCCTTTAATAATACCCTGCTCAATATCATCCCAGCTATAACCATTTTTCAAACCAATAATGGCTGCTATACCCATAGCTACTAATAAGGCAATTTGGTTTGGGCCAAAAGAGGAATTATCTTCAAATAAATATACCGACCCCCCAAGTAATACAATCAATATTACAATTGGAATTAGTGCATCAGATAAAGATGCTTCTACTTTTGGTTTTTCAATTGTCATAATGTTTTACAATCCTACAAGGTTTAAATTGGGTTTAATCTTTGTTGTAAGACTAACCCACTATCGAACGGTAAAACATAACAGCTATAACTACTGGACATACAAAGCGAACATACCACGGCCAAATTTTCCAAAACATACTGCGCTCTACCTGTTCACTACCATGTTTTAGTTCGGCTAATATTTGGTCACGTTTCCATACCCATCCAGCAAATACACATAAGACCAGCCCAAGTAAAGGCTGACTATACTTAGTGGTTAAATCTATGACCAGTCCAAACAGACTATCCATATTAAATGCAATGGTTGAACTCATAATAAATACTACAAGCGTTAAAAACCACACTGCCCTTTTTCTGCCTATACCTTTACTTTCAACTACATAAGCTACAGGGACTTCAAGCATTGATATTGAGGACGTCAAAGCAGCTATTATCATTAAGGCAAAAAACACAAATGCTACATATATGCCAACTGTACCCATCGTTTCAAATAAAGATGGCAAAACTGCAAAAATTAGGTTGGGGCCTTCGATTAATGCACCGCTATCAGAAAATATTTTAACACCGTTATGGAGTGCTACATACATAGCAGGAATAATCAGCATCCCTGCCAAAATAGCGACGCCTATATCAACTAATGCGACAGAAGCTCCAAGAGTAGGTAAATTTTCTTTTTTACTGACGTAAGAACCATATACCAACATGGTTCCGACACCTAAGGACATAGAGAAGAAAGCTTGTCCCATTGCACTTATCAGCAAATCTGGTTCCATGATCAGACTAAAGTTGGGAAGTAAATAAGCTTTCCAACCCTCAGCCGCGCCAGCTAATGTAGATACATATATAATTAACAAAACAATAATGATAAACAGAGCTGGCATTAATCGAACTGACCATAACTCAATGCCTTGTTTCACTCCTCCAGTAACAATACTGGCAGTTAAACAAAGAAAAACACCAGAAAAAAGAATGTCTCTTGTATATGAAGATGATACTAACCAAGTTGAAATTCCATCTTGACCAAGCATATCGCTGATAGTTTGCAGAAAATGGGATAACATCCATCCCGCAACCAATGCATAAAATGACAGAATTAAAGACACAGTTACAAAACCCCACACGCCTGTTGCACGTCCAATATTACTTCCTGATATCTTGCCTAATGCATCCACCATGTTTGCTCGAGTGGCGCGACCTATTATTAATTCCGCCATCAGTACTGGGTAAGCTAAAAGAAAGGCTAAAACAATATAAACCAACACAAATGCAGCGCCGCCGTTACTGGCAACTTGGGTTGGAAACCCCCAAATATTGCCTAATCCTACCGCTGAGCCAGCAGCAGCTAGCACAAATCCCAATCGAGATGAAAACTCTCCGCGTACAGCCATGTTGTGCCCTTATTATTATTATTTTTATAAAGAAACCGGCTGCATGAAGCAGCCCGTTATTATTTTATTTATTAATGGCGTACTTGCCCATAGTTAATACATCATATGTAATGTTCGCTGCTTCTTCTAGAAACGGGTCAACAGATTCAAGTATTTCTGGCAAGTCCTCTAAATTTTCAACTTTTTCGAAACCAAGACGGACAAGGCGTTCATTAGTGCGTAAAAGATTACGTTGTTCAATTTCTTTTTTCTCTTTTAGGCGTTCTGTTTCAACCAAAGAAATGGTTTTATCTTCTTTTCTGATTTTGTAACGCTCTATATCCTCGATAATGTAGTTGAATTCTTTTTTAGCTCTTTGATTGTATAAATCTGTTAAACCTTTGACCGTATTTTTGTTTTCACCAAATGTGGTGTAATTGGCCCTAGCAATGCTGTCCCAAGGTAGTGCATTTTCTTCTTGGCTTTCGCCCCAATCAGCATGGTCTATTACAGATGGAAACAAAATATCTGGAACAACACCTTTATGCTGAGTACTGCCACCGTTTATCCGATAAAACTTGGCTATTGTGAACTGAACACTGCCTAAAGGGTTTTCGTATAAATCATAAATTCTGCCTAATGGACGGTGTTGCTGCACTGTACCCTTTCCAAAGGTCTGTTCGCCTAATATTAAAGCACGATTGTAGTCTTGCATGGCGGCGGCAAAAATTTCTGAAGCTGAAGCACTGTAACGGTCGACTAATACTGTTAATGGACCATCATAAAAGATCTTACCATCTACATCCTTTTCAAGACGAATACGCCCAGCGCCATCACGAATTTGAACCACAGGACCCTTGTCAATAAATAAGCCAGAAAGTAGTGTTGATTCAGTTAGAGAACCACCACCATTGCCTCTTAAATCAACAATAATGCCTCGAACGCCTTGTTCATTCAGACTGTCAATTTCCTTTATAACATCTTTGTGTAAGTTGTTATAAAAAGATGGTATTGAAATTACCCCCAATTTTTGATCCTTGTTTGGACCATCTTTAGGAGTGTAAACTTCAGATTTTGCAGCTCGGTCTTCCAACTTTATTTTGTCTCGGGTGAGGCTTACGACTACTGGTACTGTTGACTCAGACGACCCTTTTACTACCTGAAGTTTTACGACGCTACCTTTAGGTCCTTTAATAAGCTCTACTACTTCATCTAAACGCCATCCGATAACATCAACAAACTCATCTTGCCCTTGAGCAACACCTACAATTTTATCTTCAGGTTTAATGTTGTTAGATAAATCGGCAGGACCGCCAGGCACAACACTGCGAATAACTGTATAGTCATCTTCGCTGAGCAAAACTGCACCAATACCTTCAAAAGATAAATTCATTTCCATTTGGAAACGTTCTGCGTTGCGTGGAGATAAATAACTAGTATGCGCTTCAATACTTCGCGCAAAAGAATTCATAACAGTTTGAAAAACATCTTCGCTAGAAGTTTGTGTTAAACGTTTAATCGCACGTTCGTAGCGTTTAGTTAATAATTCTTGTGTTTTTGACCAATCTTTTCCTGCTAACTTTAAATTAAGCGCGTCATATTTGACTCTTTGACGCCATAATTCATCTAATTCTTGACTATTTTTGGCCCAGTTAGCCTCTTCACGATCATAAACAAATTTGTCATTAGCCAGTTCAAAGTTATATTCTTTTTTTAACAAGCTGAGTGCATATTCGTATCTCTCGGTGCGACGCTGCATATTAAGTTGATAAATTTTATAGGCAATACTTAAGTTACCCCGCTCAATCGCGTCATCAAAATTGACCCTGTAAGCAGAGAAACTTTTAATGTCTTCAGCACTGAATATATTACGATTAAAATCTAAGGAGCGAAGAAATCGATCAAATATTTTAATCGATAATTCATCATCTAAATCAATCTGTTTATAGTGGGAGCGAAGAAATTGCGACGACACTCTTTTTGCTGACGCTACGTGTTGCGACTCTTGAGCCAATTTAGGTAAGTCTTTCACTCCCAAACTGCTCTCTATTGCTATAGAGCTAGAGCTCAATACCAATAAAGATGATGCCACAGATATACGAATTGATTTAATCATCTATTACCTCTTTGAACGAGCCAATCTCAAGTTTTCTAATTGAACTTTGACCACCATTCCTGTATCGAGTTGCACTTGAATACCATCTTTACTGACATCAGTAATAGTTGCAGGCATCGGGCTCTTGCCAATCTTCACTGTCACAGCGGTTCCTGGGACAATATGCTCTCGCTCTAATCTTTCAGCGGGAGGCTGCTTAACTTTAGCTTGTTCTTTGTTAACTACTTTAGTCGTAGTTTTAAACTTAGGCACTTCTTTCTTTTTGTAACTAGGTTTTACATCGGCACCAGCGGCTTTAAGCTCTTTACGCTTTTCTGCCACTTTTGCTTTGCTTTCATCAAGTTGCTTTTTTGCGTGTTCAACGTGTTCATCTTCAATAGCAGCTACATCTTTGCCATCTAAATCAATACGCTGCGCACCTTTTTTGATGCTATGCAGGTAACGCCAACTATTAGTGTAGTGTCTTAATGAAGAGCGAAGTAGCGTTTTGCTAACTCGCTCTTCATTCTCTAAACGCTCAGCTAAATCTTGAAAAACACCTATTTTTAAAGGTTTAGCATCACCTTTATTACTAAAACAAGCGGGGAATTGTTCAACTAAAAAGCCAATGACTTCTTTGCTGTTCGAAAATTTTTGTGGATTATCCATTCAGTCTTCTAGTTAGTTAGTGTGTTAACGGGGTTCTTGGTGCTCATCATCCCAAGTTGCTAGAAGCTGGTCAACCCAGTCATACAAATCATCTTCATCTATATCAAGTAAATGTGCATCTTCTCGCCAATTTTCCCAAATATATTGGATCATATTCTCTAAAGAGGTGGAATTTATGTCTTCATGTGCCTTATCATAAAGCATATGAAGGATAGTATTTAATCTATCTGTTGCTTCACTTGCCCTATCATCCCAAAAATCCATGTCTTCAGCAGTGGCGAGCACAACTTGAATATCTATCGTATGTTTCACTAAACAACACTCCTAACTTTAACTTCATCTAAATCGTATAAAGTTGCTTGCAAGATATCGACAATTTGGCTCAAGCCCGATTTATCATCAAGATCAAATCGCGCGATGTCTGGACTGTCTATATCTAATACAGCAATAATTTGATTGTTTTTGCGAATGGGTAACACAATTTCGGAATTAGATGCGACATCACATGCTATATGTCCAGAAAACTGCTTCACATCTTCAATTAATTGGATGCTATTTTCAGACACGGCCGTTCCACACACCCCCTTGCCAATTGGAATTCTTATGCAAGCCGGTTGCCCGTGAAATGGGCCCAAAACCAATTGTCCTTCTTTTACTAAATAAAAACCTGCCCAGTTAACTTTTTCCAATGCCCAATAAAGTATCGCACTGATATTCGCCATATTGGCTACTAAATCTTGTTCTCCAGCAACTATGGCTCCGACTTGTTGTGCCAATTGGGCATAGTGTTGCTTTTTGTTTTCTGCCATTAATCTAAACCTAATTAAGATTTAACTATTTATTAATCGTCTTGCAGTGCAAAAATAACTTTCACTCTTGCCTGTGTAGACATTTCTCCGGGTTGATAACTTTCGGATGTTTTGAATTGTCGTGTTTGCATCGCCATTGGTGCGACTGCGCCCGATGACTGCTCTGATATGGATATTACACCGGCTAATTTCAAGTCCAATACTTTAGCCATATCAATCGCCCGTTTTTGCGCATTTAACAAAGCCTGTTGTAATGCTCCTTGATAATTTTCATCAGCTTGACTGTTAGTAAATCTAAATTGATTAATCTGACTGACACCAAGGTTTAATACAGCATCTATAGACTGTTCGTATTGAGCCAAGGTTTTTAAGGTGACCTTAACCTGCCTAGTTAAAATAAACCCTTTTTGTTCTCGAACATTACCCTTGTATTCAACCCAAGGATTAAATTGTACTTGTAATGATTGAACTGCTTTTTTATCGACTCCAACCTTAATCAAAGCCTGCACCACAGAATTTGTTTTGTCGACGATAGCCTTATTTAGTTCTGAAGCGACTCTACCTTTTTGTTCAATTGACAAACTAAAACTAAAGCGATCGGGAACACTAAGTATGTTACCCACTCCCGAGACTTCAATTATTCTATTTTGTTGCCCATTGGTATGGTCTTTAGCGATGGCATTGCCAATCATTAAGGTGAACAAAAACAAAAACAAAATACGCATATATAACCTCGATAAACAGACATTTTCGAATAAATTTCAATTATGATGCATTCACAGCCATGAACATAGAATGAATCAACTTAAGCTACTGTTATTGTAATGGCTTCCTCATAACTAAACTGCCATAAAGATATTAATCCATTAATTTTTGGGATAAAAAAGTATATTCCAAAGCAGTTCTATTTGCTCTTTCTTGTAAATTAGCCGACGCTGAATGTCCTCCATCAATATTTTCATAATATTCAAAATCATGACCGTGCTTTTCTAACAGGTAAGCCATCTTTCTTGCGTGAGCAGGATGAACTCTATCGTCTTTGGTAGAGGTAACAAACATAATTGAAGGGTAGTCACCCTTTGGGTCAATGTTATGCACCGGTGATATCTTTTCTAAAAACGCGCGTTCATTAGTGACATCAGGGCTACCATATTCATCAACCCAAGAAGCCCCTGCTAGTAACTTGTGATAACGCAACATATCCAACAAAGGTACTTGGCAGATAACTGCATTCCATAGGTCTGGCCTTTGAATGTACATAACCCCCATTAACAGACCACCATTAGATCCTCCCATTATGCCTAGGCGTTTAGGAGAGGTAATTTTTTTAGCGATAATATCTTCACCAACGGCAATCATGTCATCAAAAATGACCTGTCGCTTAGTTTTAAGTCCTGCTTGATGCCAATTTGGACCAAATTCTCCACCACCACGAATATTTGCCAATACATAAACGCCGCCTTGTTCGAGCCAGTTTTTACCAAGCAACCCTGAATAACTTGGTTTTAGTGATACCTGAAAGCCACCATAAGCATATTGCAATGTAGGGTTTGTGCCATCAAATTGTATGTCTTTATGTCTGACTACAAAATACGGAATTTTTTCACCGTCTTTTGAACTGGCTTCAAATTGTTCAACTACAATATTTGACGCATCAAAACGAGCTGGAATGGATCTAATCGCAGTGATATCCAGTTTATTTACATCTACTTTAAATAAGGTATCAGGGGCCACAAAACTTTCTTGATTAATAAAAACAATATCACTATCAAGATTGGCTGATGAAACTGACATCGAACCGTTTTCAGGCATCGCCAATTTTATATGTGACCATTTATTATCAAAATCATAAATATATATATTACTGACTACATTTTCTAACAAGGTTAAAACTAGTTTATTACTTGTAATCGACACACCATCAATAGTGGCTCGTTCCTGAGGATGATAAACTAACTGTAAGTTTTTTATTTCTTGCTTTTGCAGCCAATGATCTAGATCAAAGGACACCAGATCTCCGCTATTAAAAGCTTGTCTTTTACCTTGTGGAGACCATTCTTGCTTGAGTGACAACATAAGTTGCCCTTTGAATACACCTTGCACTGCTACTTTTTTAGGCAGAGGTAATTGAACCGCATCACGTCCATCATCAGGAAGCCAAAAATATAACGATTCAAAAAATGTGACCGAGCGAACCGCCATATTCAGATTATTGTCGCCAAACTTAATAGTAACAGGCCATACACCTACATCTGTTTTTTCACCTTCAAATATTTGTTTTGCTTGAGAAAGTGCCTGCCCTCTTTGTAATGACTTGATAATATAAGGGTAGCCACTTTCAGTTAGAGAGCCTTCACCCCAGTGAGTGGCAATATTGATATTATCAATATCCTTCCAACTCACACCGGTTTTAGCTTCTGGAATAAAAAATCCATTCTCAACAAAAGATTGTTTTGAGTGATCCCACTCACGCATTTCGGCAGAGTCTTTTCCACCATCAGAAAGGGATAATAGGCAACGGTCGTAATCACTCTCTAAACATTGGGTACCTTTAAACACCCAATTTTTATCTTCTAAAGCAGAAAGGTTATCAATGCTTAACAAGTCTTGCCATTTAGGATGAGATTTTGTGTATTCATCTATAGTGGTTCTTCGTAACATGCCTCGAACCTGATTTTCGTCTTGCCAAAAATTGTAAACAAAACCACCACGATAAGTGCCATAAGGGATTTTATCTTTGGCATTAACAATATCTAATCCAGAATCAAGATACTGAGCGTAACGTTTATCAGCCATCAGTTTATCTAAGGTCACTTTATTCCAAGCATTCACCTTATCTAAAGCTTGCTTGCCTTCTACTTCTTCTAACCACAAGGGGGCTTCTGCGACGGTTTCTGTCATAGGTAGACTTTGTTCCAATTTAATATGTTGTTCTTCGGGGTGACTTCAACCAGTCACAATAAAAGTGCTGGCGCTAGTCAAAAATGTTAAAAAGTTCAGTTACAATTTTAGACCTTTTAAACCTTTTAGAACCTTGATTATTGCTCTGAATATTTATAAAAGGAATTAACAGACAAGATCAATTTAAAGACAATCACTAGGTATATACACCTCACCTTTCATAAGTTTTCTTGCACTTCGGCTCATTGACACTTTATTAACTGCCCATGTTCCATTATTGAATTCGGTTTGCGCGCCAACCTTTAGTGTTCCTGAAGGATGACCAAAAGTAACAGACTCAATCTCCCCCCCGCCAGCGGCTAAATTAACTAAGGTGCCTGGAATAGCTGCCGCCGTACCTATCGCAACAGCGGCAGTGCCCATCATGGCATGATGTAACTTGCCCATCGAAAGCGCTCTAACTGCCAAGTCGATAGTTTGGCTATCTACCATTTTGCCACTCGAAGTGAGATATTCTGCAGGTTTCGCTACAAAAGCAATTTTTGGGGTGTGTTGACGACTAACAGCCTCATCAATATGTTGAATTAACCCCATCTTCAGCGCACCATATGCACGGATAGTTTCAAAACGGTTCAGTGCTTGCGCATCACCGTTAATGGCTTCTTGTAATTCAGTCCCTGCATACCCTAGCGCTTCAGCATTTAGGAACATAGTAGGAATACCCGCATTGATCATCGTGGCTTTAAAATCACCCACATTTGGCACATGTAAATCATCAACCAAATTGCCGGTGGGGAACATGGCTTCATCACCTTCAACGGGGGCAACAAATTCCACTTTAACTTCGGCTGCTGGGAAGGTCACACCATCTAATTCGAAGTTACCTGTTTCTTGAACCAGTCCATCAGTAATAGGCACATGAGCAACAATAGTTTTGTTGATATTAGCTTGCCAAATACGTACTACACATACACCATTTTCAGGAATACGACTAGCGTCAACCAATGCATGACTAATTGCAAATGATCCTACAGCGGCGGTTAAGTTGCCACAATTGCCACTCCAATCGACAAATGCTGTATCGATAGAAACTTGACCAAACAAGTAATCTACGTCGTGTTCAGGTTGCGTACTTTTAGATAAAATGACAATTTTACTGGTACTTGAAGTAGCTCCGCCCATCCCATCGGTTTGTTTGCCGTAGGGATCTGGGCTGCCAATCACCCTAAGCAATAACTTATCCCTGGCCATACCAGGTATCTGCGCAGGTTCTGGTAAATCCGTCAGTTTAAAAAAAACCCCTTTGCTGGTCCCGCCGCGCATGTACGTTGCAGCAACACCTATTTGTGGTTTATGACTCATATATTTATGTCCTTTAGAATCCTACTCGTTATGCCACAGTAGACTCAAGAAAGTCCTGAGCAAAACGCTGCAGTACTCCGCCTGCTTCGTAAACCCGTACTTCCTCAGCAGTATCTAAACGACACGTCATAGGCACTTGCATTTGTTCAGCATTTTTACGGGTAATATGTAAGGTTAAAGTGGCGCCAGCAGCATAATCACCTATTACATCGTAGGTTTCAGTGCCGTCAATGCCTAAAGTATGACGAGTGGTACCGGGTTTAAATTCAAGGGGTAATACGCCCATGCCGACTAAATTAGTGCGGTGAATACGTTCAAAACCTTCAGCAGCAATGACTTCTACACCTGCTAAACGCACCCCTTTAGCAGCCCAATCTCTAGAAGAACCTTGCCCATAATCAGCACCTGCCACAATGATCAGCGGTTGTTTACGCTGCATATAGGTTTCGATAGTTTCCCACATACGCATCACTGTGCCTTCAGGCTCTAATCTAGCAAACGAACCAGGTTTTATTTCACCATTTTCCAAGACCATTTCATTTAACAATTTGGGATTAGCAAAGGTCGCTCTTTGGGCGGTAAGGTGATCACCTCGGTGAGTCGCATAAGAGTTAAAATCAACTTCAGGCAATCCCATTTTATCTAAGTACTCCCCTGCCGCACTGTCTAACATAATCGCATTAGACGGAGATAAATGATCAGTGGTAATGTTGTCGCCTAGCACTGCTAGTGGTCTCATTCCTTTCATGGAGCGCTCTCCAGCAAGCGCTCCTTCCCAGTATGGAGGTCTGCGAATATATGTGCTTTGAGGTCGCCAATCATATAACGGACTCTCAGCAGGTTCGAAGGTACCTAAATCAAACATGGGAGCGTATACTTTTTTAAATTGCTCTGGCTTAACAAACTCAGAGACAATCGCATCGATTTGTTCGTCACTTGGCCAGATATCTTTTAAGGTAATAGCAGTACCATTTTTATCATAACCTAACGCGTCTTTTTCAATATCAAAACGCATCGTACCCGCGATGGCATAAGCCACCACTAAGGGTGGAGATGCTAAAAAGGCCTGTTTGGCATAAGGATGAATTCGCCCATCAAAATTACGGTTACCCGATAAAACTGCAGTGGTATATAAATCACGATCTACCGCTTCTTTTTGAATGGCAGGGTCCAGAGCCCCGCTCATACCATTGCAGGTTGTGCATGCATATCCAACAATACCAAAACCTAATTTTTCCATTTCAGGTAATAACCCTGATTCTTCTAGGTAATACTTGGCCACTTTTGAACCTGGTGCAAATGACGATTTCACCCATGGCTTTCTTAATAAACCTAATTCATTGGCTTTTTGAGCAATTAAACCCGCCGCCACTACGTTGCGTGGATTACTGGTGTTAGTACAGCTGGTAATAGCCGCAATAATAACCGCACCATCGGGCATTTCACCCTCTTTTTGCTCAACAGCATAGGCAATGCCTTTTGAAGCTAAATCGGCAGTAGCAAGACGACGATGTGGACTAGAGGGCCCGGCCATATTGCGACCTACAGACGATAAATCAAACTCTAATACTCTTTCATATTCTGCATCGATTAAGTCATCTGCCCAAAGCCCCGTATGTTTAGCGTAAGTTTCAACTAACTCTACTTGTTCTGGTTCGCGACCAGTGATTTTCAAATAATCAATGGTTTGTTTATCAATATAAAACATACCCGCAGACGCACCGTATTCAGGCGTCATATTTGAAATAGTAGCACGGTCTCCGATGGTTAAATCTGCAGCACCGTCGCCAAAAAACTCAAGATAGGCTGAAACGACTTTGGCGCTTCGTAAAAACTCAGTGATTGCTAATACAATGTCTGTGGCCGTGATACCTGACTGGCGTTTTCCGCTTAGTCTGACGCCAACAATATTCGGTAGACGCATCATAGATGGCCTGCCAAGCATAACTGTTTCCGCTTCTAAACCACCAACACCGATGGCGATGACACCTAATGCATCGACATGAGGAGTATGGCTGTCTGTACCTACACAAGTATCCGGGAAAGCTACGCCGTCTCTTAGTTGAATTACAGGCGACATTTTTTCTAAATTAATTTGGTGCATGATGCCATTACCCGCAGGAATAACATCCACATTTTTAAACGCTGTTTTGGTCCATTCAATAAAATGAAACCGGTCCTCGTTACGTCTATCTTCGATGGCTCTATTTTTATCAAAGGCCTCAGAGTCATCACCATTGTATTCAACAGCCAGTGAGTGATCGACGATTAATTGGGTTGGTACCACAGGGTTAACTTTTGACGGGTCGCCGCCTTGATCTGCTATTGCATCACGCAAGCCAGCTAAGTCAACAAGCGCTGTTTGTCCCAAAATATCATGACAAACAACACGTGCCGGATACCAAGGAAAATCCAACTCTTGTTTGCGATAAATAATTTGCTTTAGACAATCAGTCAGGGTATCAGGCGCGCATTTACGCACCAGTTGTTCGGCTAACACCCTGGATGTATAGGGTAATTTTGCGTAAGCGCCTTGGCTAATGGCTTCAATTGCCCCGCGGGTATCAAAATAATCAATATTGGTTCCAGCTATTGTGAAACCTGGAAGAGGTTTGCGATATTCGTAATTCATATATAGACCCGCAAAATAGATAAGGGGAGTCAGGCCGATTATTATCAGCCTGTAATTAAGATGCTTTTAGCGTTGACTAATAGCTGTGACTTTTCTTGGCTCAGCACCGATATAGTCGGCACTTGGTCGAATGATACGATTGTTTGAACGTTGTTCCATGATATGAGCAGCCCAACCGGTTAGACGCGAACAAACAAATATAGGTGTAAATAACTTAGTTGGAATACCCATAAAATGATAAGTCGAGGCGTGAAAAAAGTCAGCATTACAGAACAATTTTTTCGTATCCCACATAAATTCTTCACAAGCTACTGAAATATCGTAAAGCATACTATCACCAAACTCTTGTCCTAATTTTTCTGACCACGCTTTAATAATCACGTTGCGTGGATCCGATTCACTATAAATAGCATGACCAAACCCCATGATTTTTTCTTTACGCTCTAACATTCCTGCCATTTGTATTTTCGCATCAGCAGGCGAGCTAAACTGCTGGATCATATCCATTGCCGCTTCATTTGCACCACCATGCAGGGGTCCCCTAAGAGAACCAATAGCACCTGTCACACATGAGTACATATCAGATAAAGTAGAGGCACAAACACGAGCGGTAAAAGTAGAAGCATTAAATTCATGCTCAGCATATAAAATAAGTGATACATCCATCACTTTTCTGTGAAGCTCCGAGGGAGTGTCACCTGTAAGTAGCTTTAAGAAATGGCCGCCAATAGAATCTTCATCCGTTGTACAATCAATTTCTACACCGTCATGACTATACTTATACCAAAAACACATGATTGCTGGGAAAGCGGCAAGCAATCTGTTTGAAGCTGTGTTTTGTTGACTGAAGTCAACCTCAGGTTCAAGGTTACCTAAAAAAGAGCAACCGGTGCGCATCACATCCATTGGATGAGCGTCTGCAGGTATCAATTTTAACACTTCTTTTAAGGCGTTAGGTAAATCACGCTGAGTGAGTAACTCTGCTTTATAGCTATTTAATGCTGCTTGATTGGGAAGTTCGCCGTTAAATAATAAATAAGCTACTTCTTCAAACGTTGCATTGTCCGCTAAATCTGACACGTCATAACCACAATAGGTAAGTCCCGATCCTGATTTTCCAACAGTACACAGTTTTGTTTCACCAGCACTTTGGCCACGAAGACCGGCACCACTAAGTTTTTTTTCAGCCATTGTTTATTCCAACCTATATAAATTAAACCCTTGTTTTTTTTATTACATATTAAGGGGTTGAGGTTTCTAATATTGTTTATAAAACAAGATTAATTCGAACGTTACTTGTTTTTACCTTCAGAAAATAGTGAGTCCAGTTTTTGTTCATAGGCGTGATAACCAAGGTAGTCATACAATTCCATGCGAGTTTGCATGCTATCAACCACAGCTTTTTGATCACCATTGGTCATAATAGACTGGTAGACATTTTCAGCCGCTTTATTCATGGCTCTAAATGCACTAAGTGGATACAGCACCATATCAGCGCCCCACTCACCTAACTCTTTCTTATTCCATAATTCAGTTTGACCAAACTCTGTGATATTTGCCAGAATTGGTACGTCTAAGGCTTCAGAAAATGCACGATAATGTGCTTCAGTTTGCACCGCTTCGGCAAAAATACCATCTGCGCCAGCTGCAGCGTAAGCTTTAGCCCGTGCTATAGAAGATCCTAATCCTTCTTGAGCAAAAGAATCAGTACGCGCCATGATGAAAAAATCAGGATCGGTGCGGGCGTCAACAGCCGCTTTTATGCGATCAACCATCTCTTCAGTAGATACAATTTCTTTATTAGGTCGATGACCACAGCGCTTTTGCGCTACTTGATCTTCCATATGCACAGCTGCGGCTCCTGCTTTTTCCATATCGCGAATAGTCTTAGCGATGTTAAAAGCGCCACCCCAACCTGTATCGATATCTATTAATAAAGGTAGATCACAGGCAGCAGTTATACGCTGTACATCAACCAACACATCATTCAAAGAGGTTAAGCCTAAATCAGGTAAACCATAGGATGCATTAGCGACACCACCTCCTGATAAATAGATAGCTTGATGCCCAATTTCTTTGGCCATCATCGCTGTATAAGCGTTAATGGTGCCAACAATTTGTAGTGGCTTGTTGTCTTTTAGTGCTTGACGAAAGCGTTGTCCAGGAGTGCTCATAGTGTATTCATCCGTTTTTCGACGTTTTTACGTGATGCTGAAATATGCCTACGCATTAAAATTTCAGCAAGCTCACCATCTTGATCTTCGATGGCTTGAATAATGTGATGGTGTTCAGAAAATGCTCTTTTTGCACGGGGGCTAGCCATACCAAATTGATACCGATACATGCGGACCAAATAATAGAGTTCTTCACATAACAATCTGATTAGCAGTTTGTTACCACTGCCCATCACTATGCGAAAATGGAAATCTAAATCCCCTTCTTTTTGAATGTAGGCTTCACCTTGCTGTAACGACTCGTATTGATTGTGTACTTCTAGCAAATGTTTTAAATCTTCAATTTGTTTTGGCGTCATATTTTCTGCCGCCAATCGACACGCCATACCTTCTAATGACTCTCTAACCCGAAAGATTTCAAGTAGCTGCTCTGTCGACAATGTTACTACGCGATAACCAATATTAGCTTTACGCTCAAGTAGACCGCAGCCTTCTAGGCGGGATAATGCATCACGTAATGTACTGCGGCTAATTTCATAATATTTGGCGAGTTCCGGTTCACTTAACTTAGAGCCAGTTAATATATCGCCCTCTACAATACGCTGCCGCAGACTGGTGAATACTGAATCTGCACGAGTGATGCTAGGCGATGGATAAGTTGATTTGTGCAATGAGTTATTGTCGACAATAAATAAATTATAAAGCCATATTATAGTTTATATTTAAAATAACAAGGCATAACTGTCGACAATTATGCCAAGATAAAATAAACAGACCGATTTAGTCAAGTACTGCTTCTAAACTAGACACACAATAATCAACATTCTTTTGACTTGAACCACAACCCATCAAACCGATCCTCCATACTTTACCAGCCAATGCACCTAAGCCAGCACCAATTTCTAAATTGAACTCACTGAGTAATCTATTGCGAACATCAGCATCATCGACACCTTCTGGAATACGTACCATGTTCAGTTGCGGTAGACGATAATCTTGGTCAACAACAAATTCTAACCCTAATTTTTCTAAGCCTGCTTTTAAACTAAGATGATTTTTAAGGTGCCTCGCATGAGTCGGTTGTAGTCCTTCTTGTTGCAATATTAACAGCGATTCGTGTAACGCATAAATGCTATTAACTGGGGCCGTGTGATGGTAAGCGCGTTTAGCTCCCTTACCCCAGTAACCCATCACTAAGTCCATATCTAAGAACCAGCTTTGCACCAGATGCTTACGTTTTTTAATAACTGCGATGGCCTGTTCACTAAAAGAAACAGGCGATAAACCAGGAACACAAGAAAGACACTTTTGGGTTCCCGAATAAATCGCATCAATCTGCCAATCATCAACTCTTAACTCGCTGCCACCTAAAGATGTCACAGCGTCAACTATGGTTAAACAATCAAACTCTTTGGCCAGTTGGCATAATGCTTTTGCATCATTCAACACACCTGTTGACGTTTCGGCATGAACAAAAGCCACTGCTTTAACATCAGGATTGGCTTGTAGTGCTTCTCTTACCTTATTTAGGTCTGTGGGTTTACCCCAATCATCTTGCACCATAATAGCTTGACCACCACAACGCTGAACATTTTGCTGCATACGTGCGCCAAACACACCATTTTGACACACAATCACTTTATCGCCTGGCTCAACTAAATTAACAAAAACAGACTCCATACCCGCAGATCCTGGTGCAGAAATAGGCATCGTTAATGCGTTGTTAGTTTGAAATGCGTATTGTAATAACTGCTTTACTTCATCCATTAGATCAACAAATTTTGGATCTAAATGACCGATTGTAGGCCTAGCTAAAGCCTTGAGAACTTGAGGATATACGTCTGAAGGACCTGGCCCCATGAGTACTCGGGTTGGAGGTATAAAAGACGAAAATGATAGAGACATAGATAATCCAAAATTTGACTGATTTTATAGATTGATTCTTGCAGCATAAACTCATAGCTACAATACAAGTATAACGAGGATAAATAAGATAAATGCTCACTTACAAAATCATTATTAAACCTAATAAAGTATTCAAAAACTTAAAAAACACCTGTATAAAGCTATATTAAAGCATTGATTTAAATAACAAAAAATTAAGTCTAATAAATATTTACTTTTACACAAAGTTGTTCCAATTTAAAAACAATTTCATGAATTTCACTTCAAAGCAGTGATATTTATAGTAGCGTAGGCTCTAAAAGCCATTCCCCTAAGTCCGAACTATTAAAAGGCTCGGACATTTTTTTGTCTTAAAATTCAAGATGATTTTAATTGAGTTAAAAATCGTTTGGCATTATCAACATAATGCTGTGCAGATTGTTCAAGCATTTTTTGCTGCTGTTCTGGAATAGACTTAATAATTTTAGCAGGTGACCCCATCACTAGTGAGCCATCAGGGATCTGCATGTTTTCAGTGATTAAACTATTAGCACCTATGACACAATACTTACCAATTTTCGCACCGTTTAACACTACACTATTAATTCCTATCAAACTGTAATCCCCAACCTCACAGCCATGCAACATTACCTTATGACCAACTGTGACACCTTTACCAATAGTTAAAGGTACACCCACATCGGTGTGTAATACTGAACCATCTTGAACATTACTGTTTTCACCGATTGTAATGACATCACAATCACCGCGAACCACAGCATTAAACCAAACACTGCTGTTCTGCTGCATGACCACTTTACCAATAACATGTGCACCAGGCGCAACAAAAACACCTTCTGCAATTTGAACATGATCATCACCTAAGGAATAAATCATTGGTCTTCTCCTATTTGACGCAGTAAGCCTTCTTGCATTGTTGATGCGACTAACTTGCCCTCACGATTAAAGAACTGTCCTCTAACTAACCCTCTGGCGCCACCAGAAAAAGGGCTTTCAGCGCAATACAATAACCAATCATCGAAATCGAAAGGGTGATGAAACCACATAGAATGATCGATCGTTGCCATACGTATATTTTTATCTCGAGTAGACACCCCGTGTGGATGAAGAGCTGTAGATAAAAGGTGATAATCAGATGCATATGCCAGCATCACTTGATTAAGGTTGATATTACCAGACAACAACTCTTGTGCCTTCATCCAAATATAGCGTTTTGGCTGTTGCACTATTTTTTTTGTAGGGTCAACATAATCAACGGTACGCATATCAATGGGTTTGTGGTAACCGGTATTTTCACACATACGTTTAGGTATATCTTGATTGCTACCAAACACTTTATTGTCAGACATTATATCTTCAGGTGGAGGAACGATAGGCATGTCAGCATATTGATGAGCCAGTCCCTCTTCAGGAGCTTGAAAAGAGGCCGTCATATAAAAAATATTTCTACCATTTTGAATGGCTTTTACTCTTCGGGTTGAAAAACTACGACCGTCTCTAACGTTTTCCACATCAAATATCACCGGTTTATTTGCATCACCAGGTAATAAAAAATAGCTATGAAATGAATGCGAAATACGTCCTTCGGGCAAAGTGAGCTGAGCTGCAGCAAGAGCCTGACCTAATACTTGCCCTCCAAATAACGCTCGGTACCCTAGGTCCCAACTTTGTCCACGAAACAAACCTTCTTCAATTTTATCTAAGGTTAATAATTCTACTAGTTTTACTTCTGACATAAGCTCTCTATTTATTCAGTACACTATAGCTATTTGCCCTAAGTGTGTTGATGTGGATCCTTAGGGTAAAATTTATCAGGTAATTGACCTTGATGGGTAAAAAATCGTGTATCTTTAAACGGCAATTTCATAAATCCAGAAATTCCAAGTCCATTAATAGTTGGAATTAGTTCAATAACATCTTTTAATAAACTCTTAAACTCCATTTCCATACTGTGATTTAGTAACTTGTAATCGCTATGTATTTTAAGATGTGTCGGTAATGATTCGAAAATGATACAGCCTGTATGATGAATACTATTTAATTGACTGATCACAGCCATTAACTTTTTAGGAAGAGTTAATAATTCGTCTGGGTCATCACCATCTTCAAAGTAAGAATGCATATGTGTATCATGTTCAGCAAGTGATATTGCGCTTAATTCATAAGGTATTTGCATGGTTTTTTTAGGTATAAACACACTATTTTCATCACTTCGTTCAACATGCAACGTATCTCGAGCGTTGAACATACAACACTTAAAAACACCGTTTCGGTTAATGGCTCTGGCAAAATGTACAACATTATTAACCGACGCTTCGAATGACGTTTGTAGTGATATGTCATACAAATTCAGACTAGAGTCGATATATACCCCAGTCTCTTCCCACCTTACCGCTAACCCTCCCACTACGGGATATTTACCCAAACGACTCACTGCAGCCACAAAGGCCTTTTCTGTATCACCCATGCCTTGCATGAAGTTTTTATAATATCGCTCAAACTGAGCATCGTCTATATATCTAAGTTCTTGTTCTGCTTGGCAAACCTCTATTCGTAAAAATGACTTTCGAGAACTGTAAACAACGGTATCAATTTCTTTGTAATCTTGACTAACCCGGGTAGGTATCAACGAAGTATGCAGATGACGAATATTTTCATTTAAGACTATGTTTTTTATGTATTGCATATTGTTAATAAAATAGTCCCCCCCTTTCTCTCGTATCTGAGGTGAATCACTCATCATTGCAGTTAAGGTTTTGGCCAGTTCTTGAGGTAACCCAAGAGAATTTGGACTGATAACTTTATGCCCAAAACGACTTGATTGACCTGATGCCAGTGCATACAAAGTACTTGCCAGACCTTGTTCATCGAATCTTACCGAAGATAAGCCACCATTGAGCTGATCATCGCCAATAAAATACACATCACCTAAACGCGCATTAGTTTGCTGCATGTCACTGGACATTAAGTCCATTACATTATTGCCTATAAATTGACCTTGGTGGTCAATTTGTGCAAAAACAGACGAGCCCCAATCAATCAATCCTACTTGTTCGTTGCTTTCATCAAACACGATGTTCGAAGGTTTGATATCACCATGAACGATTGGTTTAGTTTGACCTTGTTGTTGATGCCCCCGTAAATATAATAAAATATCGGCCAGTTGCCCTGCTATTTTTATAACGAGTTGTACCGATAAGGGGCCATACTTTAAGGATATCTTCTCTAAATCTTCGCCTTTGGCTCGGTCCATAACCAAGACAGACTGTTTATTGATACGCTGATATTCGATTAGCCGAGGAACGTAGGGATGATTAACTAAGCTCAACATATACGCTTCTTCTTCAAACCGGTCTTGAACATGTTGCGGCAGATTTATCCGAGAAAATTTAAAAACCTGTTGTTGAGGTTGGGTGGTACTTTGAGAAACGTTTGCTTTTGAAACCTTTGCTTTTGAAACAGTGCCTGCGAATGCAAACCCAAATGCACCTTTGCCTATCAATTCAATGTTTTGATAACCCAATAACAGTAACTGGTCGGTGCACAACTTAAACCAATCTTTTAGTTTTTTGGCATCCTTGTGTGACAGCAAATAAATAGACTGCTCATCAGGTATATAAAAATGTTTAATATTCGCGGGTGTCAACATCTCAGAGTGACCAACTATTCTTCAATTAACCAATCAACAGAGAATGATGCGCTATCGTTTTGAGCCATTAATGGTGTCAGTTCTTGTAAACTTTCTGTAATCTGCTTATCAAGCTGCCAAGGTGCGTTAATGATAAGCATACCAGACCCATACATGCCTCCCAGCTCACCACCATCAGTTACGCGTAACTCTATTTTAAGCATGTTCTTAAAAGGATGTTGGGTTAGGCTCTCCAGCATCGCTTCACTTTTTCCTTTTTTACTGTCGCTGCTTTCAAAGCTTGCATTTGAAGATTGTCTATCAGTTATTAAGGGATACCAAATCGCATAAATCGCAGAATTCCATCTCTTGTGAGCAGATATCACGGTATCGACTACTTGTTGATATTCACTCGCCACTTCATATGAAGGGTCGATAAGCACCATACCTCGTTGCATGTTGGGTGGCGTTAAAGCTAACAAACCTTCATATCCATCCCTATGATGAATAGCGATATTTTTACCGCCAAGATTGCTTTTTAAATTGAGTATTTCCTGATTGTGCCATTCCATCAAAATCAGTTGGTCCTGTGGACGCAACATAGATTTGGCTATTTCTGGCGAACCCGGATATTGATTAAATTTTTTATACGCAGCCACCAAAGACAAATAATCGCTCATTGCTTTGTTTTGTGCTGCATGCCCGGTAAGGCGATCAATACCGTGTTTAAATTCTTTGGTTTTAAGGGCTTCTACTGAATTTAGCTGATACACCCCTGCACCACTGTGCGTATCAAAATAACAGAAGCCTTTGTCTTTGCTTTTAAGCTTGTTGATGATCAACATCTGGCAAAGGTGTTTTAATACATCCCCATGATTACCTGCATGATAGCTATGTCGATAACTTAGCAAACTGAATTCCTTAATTTAACGGAGTTATTGAATATTTGCGTTAATCTTAAAGCAAAAATAAACCCGCTGTTAGCGGGTTTGATCATTATATAGCTATCTGGTCATGGCTAACATGGTAATCGGGTTTTCCAAGTAAGATTTCCAAAGGTTATTAAATCTGACCATAGTCGCGCCATCGATAATTCTATGATCTCCCGACCAGCTTACGTGCATGATGTTAACGGCCTTCACAGCGTCATTTTCATCAAACCGTGGTAAACGTTGTATTTTACCCAATGCCACAATGGCTGATTCAGGTGCATTAATTACAGGTGTGGCAACCGTGCCACCAAGTACACCAATATTAGAAATGCTGATGGTTCCGCCTTTAAGGTCAGCACTGCTTAATCTTCCTTGACGTGCTAAGTCTACTAACTCGTTAGATTTTTTAGCGACCTCTAATAAAGATAAGTTTTGCACACCCTTGATGTTAGGTACAACTAAGCCAATCTTGGAGTCGACTGCAAGACCGATGTTGTGATCGTCAAAATAAGTGACTTCTGAGCATTCACTATTAATTTGACTGTTAATTATTGGGAACTGTTCTAATGCCAATGACATAGCTTTGATGAAAAATGGCATAAAGCTGAGTTTGACGCCTTCATTCTCAAACAATGCTTTAAGTTGTGATCTAGCGTCGATGAGTTTGTCCATTTCGATTTCTTCACTGACACTAAAATGGGGCACTGTAAAAACTGAATGCATCATATGTTTTGCCATAGCAGCTTGAATACCACGAATTGGCTCCACACGTTTACCGCCTGTTATCTTCGGAGTGATTACAACAGATCCAAGCGTTGGTGACGCACTAACGCTAAGATCGTCCTTTAAAACGCGGCCTTTATCGCCGCTGCCAGCTATCTGTGATAAATCAATTTCTAGCTCCCTAGCAAGCCTTCTTACTGCTGGGCTTGCTAATGCTTTACCCGTGTTCTTTTTATCAGTGTCAGTGTGTGTAAGCTTAGAGGTAACCGTAGTAACAGTATTCGACACATTTGTTTCAGTCGTTTCAACTCCTTTGACGGATGATGTGTCCTGCTGCGGCGCTGAATTTTCATCAGTGACTTGCATAGCAAACAAAGGGGAATACACTTTTGCAATATCGCCTTCGGCATAATAAAGCGTCGAGACCACACCGCTATACTTTGCAGGGATCTCTACTAACGCTTTATCGGTCATCACCTCAACTACTGGTTGGTCTTCAATAATTTCTTGGCCCTGTGTAACTAACCATTTGACTACTTCGCATTCCACAATGCCTTCGCCAATATCAGGCAGAATAAAATCTTGCATAGTTTGCTCCTTACAATTGAGGTATAAAAAAGGCTAAAAATTAACGGTGCGCTTTATTGCTTCGAAAGTTTTAAGGTGATCCGGCATATATTCTTTTTCATGGGCCAATGGGTAAGGAGTATCTAACCCACAAACCCGGCAAATAGGTGACTCAAGATGAAGAAAACACTTTTCTTGCACACTTGCTGCTATTTCACTGGCAAAACCAGCAGTTAAAGGTGCTTCATGGTTGATCAATAACCGCCCCGTTTTTTCAACTGAACTGCATACCGTCTCAATATCCCAAGGCAAGATGCTCTGTAAGTCGATCACCTCACAAGAAATTCCTTGCTCTTTAGCCATAACAGCAGCTTTTTCTAAAATTTCAACTTGTGCGCCCCAAGCTAATAAAGTGATATCAGAACCTTCCTTAACAATATCTGCTTTTCCAAGAGGTAACTGGTAATCCTCTTCAGGTACTTCACCAACTGAAGCTCGATATAAACGTTTAGGCTCCATAAATAAAACAGGGTTATCATCACGAATTGACGCAAGCAACAAGCCCTTTGCTTGATATGGGTTACGGGGAATAACCACCTTCATACCAGGTATATGAGCAAAAAATGCCTCAGGTGACTGAGAATGGTAAAGCCCACCTGATATACCACCGCCGTATGGCGTTCGAATAGTAAGTGTGCCACATGAAAACTGGCCACCAGAACGATAACGAAACTTTGCAGTTTCATTTATAATTTGATCAAAAGCAGGAAAAATATAATCAGCGAATTGGATTTCAGCTACTGGTATTGAACCCTGAGAGGCAAGGCCAGTAGCAAAACCTATGATGCCTTGTTCAGTTAAAGGTGTATTAAAACACCTTGCTTTTCCAAATGTATGTTGAAGGTTACTTGTGGCTCTAAACACCCCACCAAAGTGTCCCACATCCTCACCAAACACCATGACTTTTTCGTCATCATTCATGGCCGTTATTAATGCATTATTTATAGCTTGAAGCATATTCATAATCGCCATTTCATGACCTCCCTGACGTGTTTGGATATGCTTCTGGATATATTTCAATATGTGTTTTTAACTCAGCTAATTGTGCCTTTAAGTGCCATGGAGGTGTGTCATATACATCTTCAATAATTTGTTCAATCGGACACACCGGTACTTGTTCGGCAAGTTTTAGCTCTTTTAAAATCTCTTGTCTGGTATGTTCAATAAAGGCTAGATTGACTTTTTTATCCAACCAACCTTTAGACTGCATCCATGTTTTAAATCTCGCAACGGGATCTTTTAACTGCCAGCTCCCTTCCTCGTCTTTGGAACGGTAACTTGTTGGGTCATCGGAAGTGGAATGTGCCGCTAATCTATATGTCATCGCTTCTATAAGTACTGGACAATGATGTTCTAATGCTAATCGTCTGGCTGTTTGTGAAGCAGCGTAAACAGCTAACACATCGTTGCCATCTACGCGGATGGTTCTGATACCGTAACCTAAACCTCTAGAGGCTATACCATCACCTTTGAATTGTTCCTCTGAAGGTGTTGAAATGGCATAGCCATTATTTCTACAGAAAAAGATAACGGGACAATTAAGGACTGCAGCCATGTTAAGTCCAGCATGAAAATCACCCTCAGATGCCGCACCCTCACCAAAATAACAAATAGTGACAGCTTCAAGTCCGGCCATCTTCTGACCATAAGCATAACCACTTGCTTGTGGGATCTGTGTACCTAGGGGAGAAGATATAGTCATAAAGTTAAGGGCGGTAGATCCATAATGGATGGGCATTTGCCTACCTTTGTTTAGCTCATTTTGATTACTGAATAATTGATCCATAAATTCTTTACTCGTAAATCCTCTATAAGCCAGTGCTCCTTGCTCACGATATTGTGACATGATCATATCTTGAGGCTCTAATGCAGCCGCACTGGCTACCGTTGAGGCTTCTTCACCAGTGCAGGCAAGATAAAAGCTAATTCTGCCCTGACGCTGTGCGGCCACCATCCTTTCATCCAACAACCTGACATATTGCATTGTTTGTAGAATTTTCAGGGCGGCTTGTTGGGTAAGAGCTGGTATGTCTGCTTGTTGATGCAGCGAACCATCTAGTTGTAAAACTTGCAGCATTGGAATATCGATCAAGCCATTTTCAATAACGTTAACTTGATGAATCAGTCCAATATTAGAGAGATGATTTCTATCTTTCATTTATCAACCTATGGCAAAACAAAGTAAAATAATACGTTTGTTTATAAATTGTAATTAGAATGTTAATGCTAGATGAGAATTACAGACTTGGCGTTGCCAATTAGCTTATTTGAGGATAAAAAAAGAAATGAAATCACTAATTAGAGTTAATTAAAGTGATATTTATCCTAATAAAAAATCGATTTAGTTGATGGCATGAAATCCCTATTTTCTAACTTATTTATTTATAATTTAAAGTATGATCAGGAGCAAGATTTTAGGGGTGTCAGCATATATGTAATTTGTATGGTATTTTTTGTTTTGTTCAGCTTCAAAATTTTCTTGGAGATTGCTTGCAGTATATTTTCAATATCATCACTGTTAACAATGCCACTTATCACTCTAATTATTTGAGTCCGCATTTTAAATATTTTTGAGTTAATGTCGATATACTTGGCATTTTACTACATTCCAATTATCTAACTATTAGTATAAAGGTTTCTTAACTTTTATTACCATCCCGCTATTTTAAGTGTTCTTATCTCTTGTAAAATACTTTGAATCTAAACAGAAAACGAATACAAAAAAACCACTCGTTTTTATGCGAGTGGTTATATAAGAGTATAATTAAATTCCTTAGTAGTTGTATCTCGCTTGTAAATACCAAGTTCCGCCATTAAAACCAAACGGAGCTGATTCAGGGTACAATTGCCCACTGCCGCCAGCACTTGGATTTTCTTCAGGATAAGTGTCTAGAAGATTATCTACACCTACTACAAATTCCAATTGATCGTTGTATTGATAGGCAACTTGAACATCAATTAATAGCTCTGCACCAATTCCGGGGACACCGTTTCCAGTATCATCCCACCCACCATAATAACTTGCACGTATCAACGTTCTGATATTATCTTTGGTATGATTCCAGGCTACATTGCCTCGTATATTAGGTAATAAATCTTCAATAGCTGAAACACGCCCCGCACCTATAGGGTTAACAGTACCTAAATTATCTACTTCGGTTTTGTTATAATTAGCTGCAACCGTTATCCCTGACTCTCCCCCCATAAAATCGAAGTTTATATTACCTACAACATCGATACCTGTAGTAGTCGTATCGAAGCTGTTTGAGAAAAACCTAAATTGTGCTAAGTCATCTAAACCAATAAATTGTTGGCGATCGATAACACCTTGTGAATCTAAACCTGTTAACGCTTCTGAAATTGTTGCAAAATTAGACCCTGCACCTCCTGCATAATTTAATGCATCAAGAAAGTCTACATTGGCACCAAGTGCAACACGATTTGTTAACTCAATATTATAGTAATCAACTGTCCAGGTAGTATCTGCAATATTAAAGCCCAAACCAACTGAAAAGTTTTTTGCATCCTCTGGACCAAGTTGAGGCCTACCATTGCCTAGACTCTCAATAAAGTCCGCTCCCAGCTGACCTGCTGCAGACGATAAAGGTAAAGTACCTTGGTCAACAAGTACACCTTGAACGTTTTGCGTCGTAACATTGGTTATGCTGGCTTGCCCCGCTGTTGGAGCATGAAACCCAGTTGAAATTGCACCACGAAGTCTAATTTCATCACTAACATGATAAATACCAGCCACTTTATAATCGGTGGTATTTCCAAATTCACTAAAGTCTTCTGCTCTAACCGCTACCTGCATGGTTAATTTTTCAGTAATATCAGCTTCAAGATCAATATAAAATGCAGTACTGTCTTGCGATGAAGAAGTGGTAGCTGGGAAGCCACCAAAACCATTCGAGCTCGATGAGAAACCTTGACTGGCTAGCACACCCAATTCGTAAGAAGCGGCGTCACCAGCAAAAAGGTCAAATTCTTCTTCTCTATATTCTGCTCCAAAAGCTATATTAAGGTCGGATTCCAAACCCATGTCCACGCCATATACCAAGTCTAAATTAAACTGAGTTTCAGTTTGTTCTTGACCACCAGGTACAAAATCTCTTGGCGTATCCGGTCCCATTGAAGCGTTTATAGTGTTACGTATGTAAAAATCAGTTTTGTTCGAACCTCGTTGTGCACTAACGTCATAACGAAGACCCGTTCCAATACTGACTTCACCACGAACACCCACAGTAAAAGCTGAATCTTCATTATTACCACCGAATCTTGGCACAAAACCACCTGGAATAGTTTCAATAAATGAGAAACAATTTGAGTCTGCGGTTACCTGTGCAAGAAAGGTGGGATCAGGTGTAACATTTCCAGCACCACCAATAGGGATACCCGCAATACATGAGCCACCCACACCTAAACCATCAAGATCGCCTACTAATACAGAGTGAACACCAATGTCCGCTTTTAGACCAGTCAAAGGGTCGACTGTTGGGCCTCTATAAACACCGCCGCGCTGTGCACCTTCTGTAAGTGGATTACGATAGAAAAAACCACCAGTTACAGCTCTTTCTCCATAGTTACCAAAAAGATAGACTTCTGCATTTTCATTGATTTCAAAAGCTGAGTTGATGAACAACTTAACATCGTCTTCTACATCAGGTGTACCCCAGTATTGAGAGAAATCGCTTGTATAACTGTTTATTGTCTTAAAATCTGCGGCTGGCGCATAGCCTGCTGCAATCATACCAAGACTATCATTTCTAACAACGGATCTTAACGTACCTTCTACATCTCGTATTTCGGCTGTCAAGTTTACAAATCCAGAATCACCCAGAGGTAGTCCAGCATTTGCCGATATAGTATAGTTATTTCCGTCACCTTCATAAGTAGACCCATAACGCGCTACAACTTCAAAACCTTCTGAGTCATCTTTAAGAATAAAGTTAAGTACACCCGCAATAGCATCTGAACCATATTGAGAAGATGCACCATCGCGTAAAACTTCAACTTGTTTCAATGCCATTGATGGTATTGCAGAAATATCAACACCTTGAGCACCATCCGAAATACCACCACCAAGGAATGAAATTATTGAACCTCTGTGGCGACGTTTACCATTAACTAACACCAAGACGTTATCTGGTGAAAGACCTCGAAGATTGGCAGGTCTTACAATAGTTGCAGCATCACTAATCGGTTGGCTATTGATGTTAAATGAGGGTACTGCAGTGCGTAGTAAATCTTGAACATCTGCAGAAGAGTTCTGACGAAATTCATCACCGCTTATGATATCTACTGGTACTGGAGAATCGGCAGCTGAACGGTCAGTCATTCTTGTTCCAGTTACGATGATGCTTTCTGTATCAGCGTCTTCTTGTGCCAATACAGGTGATACTAATACTACACTCGCTGCGGCTGATGCAGCGATGATATAACGAATATTTTTTGTTAGTTTAGATATTGAAGTTCTCATAGTTGTTTCCAGCTTAATATTATTATAATGCTTAATGGTTAAGGCAATAAAATTCGAACCCTGAAAGTTCATTAAGTCCCTGAAGTCCATGAAGTGGTTTATGTGTCCTTTTGACGCTCAAAAAACAAGCGCTATAAATATATAACCTGTAATTCATTAAAAACAAAAAAAATATAGCAAAAAATAGATTTATTTTTGATAGGGGGTCTTCGCTCTTGATTTGTCTAGGTGCTTTTTGGAGAGGATTATAGGTTTTATATTGACGTTTATTTGCCGATTGGTATGTGTTTTCACGATACTTTAAATGTCGAAGAAGAAATGTCGAAGAAGATTAAATAATCATCTTCGACAAACTAGCTAATTAGCGAAAACTGCTTTCGCTTTTGCTCCAAAGTTTCATCAATAAAGACTCTACTGAGATACTAGCTGCTAAACCTAGTCTTTCTGGCAAACTTTTCTTCATACTGTATTTTACCGTGAAAATTTTCTTACTTTCATTTGCTGTCAATATGTAATCGTCTGATGTTTGAATGTCGTCAACCAAACCCAACTCCTTAGCTTTAATTCCATACCAATATTCGCCTGTCGCTACTTGATTAATATCTAATTCTGGTCTTTGTGTTTGCACAAAATCCTTAAACATGTGATGAACGTCTTCAAGCTCCGCTTTGAATTTTTCGCGGCCTTGATCGTTGTTTTCACCAAACATAGTTAACGTGCGTTTAAATTCACCAGCAGTGTGTTGTTCAAACTCTATATTACTTTTCTTCAACAACTTGTTAAAGTTTGGTAACTGGGCAATCACACCAATAGAGCCAATAATGGCAAACTTCGCCGCCAACACATGATCCGCAACACAGGCCATCATGTAACCACCACTTGCAGCGACTTTATCAACCGAAATAGTGAGTTTGATACCTTTATCCTTAATACGTTGTAATTGAGAAGCAGCTAAACCGTATCCATGCACTACCCCACCACCGCTTTCAAGTCTCACTAACACTTCGTCTTTGGGTTTTGCTACGCAAAGTATAGCTGTGACTTCCTCACGCAGATAATCCACTTCATGGGCGTCCATGGAACCAGTAAAATCGATAACAAAAAGTTGCCCATTATCAGGCGCATCAGTATCCTTGTTTTTTTGCGCTTTTTTCTTGGCTTTCAGAGTCTTCTTTTGTTCTTTGTGAAATTGCTTAAGTTCGTAGTCGCTCAACAACTCACTTCTTGCAAACTCAGTAATCGACTCTAACTTGTCTGATAATGAGCTTATTTCAAGGTGGCCTTTACCTTGTTTTTGCTTACTCACTAAACTAATGATACCACCAAGCGCCAAAAGAATAGCCGCTACTATTGTTATTGCTTTAGCAATAAATAATCCGTACTCATATAAAAATTCCAACTGGGTTTACTCCAAAAAAGTATTTTCTGATATATGGGGGTAAATAAACAAAAAAAAAGCCAAGTGATTAACTTGGCCTTGTATTTTACTTGTACTTGTCGTTGCACCCGTAACTGATTATTTAGTTTTCGACTACTGACGTATCAGTAACAACTATGTTTGCACCACCAGAAACAATAAATGATATTGCTTGGCTTTGCATCTCAGCTAAAGCTGCAGTACTAGGTGACGGACTTATCAACGAACCGTGGCCTCCTGCAATAAATCTAACTACACCACTTCCTTCATTACTTGTTGATACTTTAGGTAACCCCATAATATCTGCCAGCGGCTGTCCGCCCACTAATGGTAACGATGTACTAACTGGATTAACTTGGTCAGTCAGCGCTGTACTGCCATCATCGTTCGTTCCCCCACCTACGATCAACTGTATTAATGTTGGAGTGGTACTCGCTAATTCAGCAGCGAAACTAATTGGGTCAGAAGCATCGGTAACCGTCTGTGAGACAAAAGTATAAGCTGAGTAAAGGGCATTGAAACCAGCTATTTGTTCTGCACTTAATGTTTGTTCAAAAGCCCTATAAGCCGGATCAATTGCCGATGCTGCTAGCTCTGGAGGTATTCCATTTTGCGCCGCAAATGCCATTAGAAACTCTACAAACTCAGGGGATGACACAAACAATATTGAGCCTTTAACAAGTGGACCAAAGGCCACTGATTCGGGTAAACCTGCAGATAACCCACCAATTGGGACATTAATATTAGCAGTTTTAAATGCATACATACTATCAAATGCATCCAAGTCTCCTGCTAAACTTTTATTTGCTAATGCCACTGCACCCGTGCCAAAAATAGCGCCCAAACTTTGCCCCATAAAATGAACTTCTGAGGTATCTAAGTCGACTAAACCAGTATTATTATCAATAGCGTTAAGCGCTAATCTAAAAGCCATAATGTCAGCAATACTTTGGCGACCATTATCTCGTGTAGTTAATAGGTTTAAGGAGCTAAAAGAGCTACTGTCATAATTTACGTCACCTATAGTAATAATACGATCACCATGCAGCGGGTGGTCGATGGCGGCTGAAGCGTAACCCGCCATGGCTAAAGCTGATGCAATTAGCAATGCATTACTTTTGGATTGACCAAAACCATGTTGAAACACAAGCACTGGCCACCCTTCTGTTGGTTTAGTCAAGGCTGGAACAGCACCTCCAGTTGCGGCTGATATGGTGGCAATAACCAATTCGTTAGGTACTGTAAATTGTACTCGAACAGACTCTGTACCTGCTTCATTATATAAAGTGTCTACATCGTCTACTTGACGGCCTTGTAAAACAGGAATGGGATTAAACTTTGTAATATTTCTTGGGTCTGTCATGCCTAGACTGGTTAAGTCTAAATCAAATAAAGTACCACCTGATGCTAACTGACAGCGCGCATTATTAGCTCCAACTTGACCAGCTTGAATTAATCCAGTGACTATTTCAGAACCAAGAGATTGGAGGGTTGCACCACTGGTACAAGCAGCTCTCCACCAGTCGTTGGCAGGGCTAGTCGTACTTGAGTAATAAGGAAGCTTAACTTCACCTTCGACTATCGTAGAAGTACAAAATAACCCTACGGATGCAAAGGTTGCTGATGCGGTAGCGTTTAATGGAGATGTTGGGTCGGATACAGCAGCAATCAGCCCATCGCAAGTGTCTAAGCCAACAGCTGCCAATCCTGCTAGCTGCTCAGCTGTTAATAATAAAGATGAAACGTTTTCAAATACCGTGTCCGCACCTGTGGTTAATTCAGTGGTGATAGTCGGTAAATACTGAGATGCGAACGCTTTGGCTGTAGCTAAGTCTGCACCTGCGGCTAAGGTCTGCTGAAATGCTTGAGCATAAGGTGCAATGTTTAACTGTTTTACCGTGTTTAATGGATCTTCAGTTGATTGCGTAGAAAAATACGCTGCGTATGAAACATCAGCAGTAGCGAGTCCAGCAGGCTCTAATACATTCACTAATGAATTAACCAAGCCTTGCAATTGCAGAAGATCTTCGGAACCTAATGCATTAGTGTTGATATCTTGACGAGCAAGCTCCCAGGTAATAGAGCCTTTAACTGCACGGCCGTCAGTGGATTTTAACTCTTCAGTGACAACTAGCATATGACCTTGAGAGGACTTCATAGGTTTAAGTGGAACAACACTAATCGCGCCAGTGCCTGGGGTATAAGAGGCAACAAAATCAACACCATAAGTTAACTCTTCACCTAATTCACATGGTACGCCAGGCGCACCTATAGCTGCAGCTAGTGCTTGGCAAGCTTCAGAGGTGCCTTCTAACGCTTGAGTCGCTTCAAAAATTCTGATTGATGAACCTGATACTGACGAGGCATCAATATCTAAATCGTCTGTTAATGATACTCTAATAGCAAACGGCATATGTGCAGACCAACCGTCCAACGCACTAAGAGCATGCTGAGGATTCATTGGATCAAACGTGTCAGCCCCTTCTGTGTTTAAAGTAAAATCAAAAAAGTTGCCACCTGGGATCATTAAAAAATCATTGGGGAGATTTATATCAGCCGTTGCCGGATTAAAAACTACTCGAACAAATGGCTTTTCAAGCACCACTTCTTGGGTGTCATCTGTGACTGTGACATCGCCAGGTAGGTCACCTCCGCAAGCTGATAATCCAAATAGTATGATTACCCCTGTACTTAATAGTGTTCTTTTCATAATATTGCCTCTATTTGGTTTTATTTTTATACCGTAAGTCATTGTAATTTATATTATTAGCAAACCCTTGTTATGAATGCGTGTTATTTTTGTTGCGATATTGTAAACACTTATTTTAGAGTTATACTATTGCCTTTTAAGTCTGTTTGTAAAGCTTATATAAATATCCATTTAAAATATTAAAATACTGTAAACCTATGACTTTCTCATGCCAGTACTTCAGTGATATCATTTACTTATTGATTTAATTAGATGTTTACTATGCACAACTACACCCCCAAAAAACTTTATCTCGATAAAAAAACAATCTTAGTCACAGGGGCCGGCGACGGTATTGGAAAACAAGCCGCTCTGCACTATGCAAACCATGGCGCAACTGTCATTTTGCTGGGTAAGACGGTAGTAAAATTAGAAAATGTTTATGATGAAATAATAAATAATGGAGGAAATGAGCCAGCTATTGTGCCTTTAGACTTAAAAGGAGCAACAGCAAAACACTATCGGGGTATGGCAAGCACTATTAGTGATCAATTTGGTTGTTTAGATGGTTTATTACATAACGCCAGTGTCTTAGGACATTTAGGTCCCTTTGCACAAATTAGTGAGCAAGATTGGCAAAATGTATTTCAGGTGAATGTAACCAGTCAGTTTTTAATGACCCAAGCGTTACTGCCTGCTCTGAAAAAGGCTGCTGATTCTTCAGTGATTTTTACAACCTCAAGTGTGGGTTTAAAAGGAAGGGCATACTGGGGACCTTATTCTATTTCTAAATTTGCCACTCAAGGTATGATGCAAGTATTGGCTGATGAATATGACAACAGTAGCATTCGATTTAATTGTATTAATCCTGGCGCTACTAAAACGGCTATGCGAGCAAAAGCATTTCCTGCCGAAACTGCTGATAACTTGAAAACACCAGCACAAATAATGTCCCTATATTTATACTTGATGGATAATAAAACAAGTAAAGAGACCGGTCAGACATTCGATGCGCAACCTGGATAACCTAATGTGATGGTCTCATCAGACGTAAGATAAAATAGCGACAACAAAAACAAAAAACCGCACAATAAATGTCCGGTTTTTTATTTTATTAACTTTAAACTATTTTAACCTTGGTCCATTTTCGCCCAAGTATCTCTAAGCCCTACTGCACGATTAAAGACTAATTTGTCGCTTTGGCTATCTTTATCTTTGCAAAAGTAACCTGTTCTTTCAAACTGAACTGGTTTGTTAAGTTCTGCATTAACAAGGCTAGGTTCAATGATTCCCTGTTTAACAACTAAGGACTCTTCATTGATACAAGCTAATAAATCTTCTTCTGCTGCAGGATTGGGTACTTTAAATAATCTGTCATACAAACGTATTTCAGCTGGAATACCCTTTGTTGCCGACACCCAGTGTATAACCCCTTTCACCTTTCGCCCATCAGCAGGATCTATACCTAAGGTATCTTTATCGTAGCTACAGTAAACAGTGGTGATATTACCCTGCTCATCTTTTTCAACTCGTTCAGCCTTAATGACATAGGCATTTCTTAAACGCACTTCTTTGCCAAGCACTAAGCGCTTAAATTTTTTGTTGGCTTCTTCTCTAAAATCATCAGCTTCGATAAAGATTATTTTGCTGAAAGGCACACTTCTATGGCCCATAGTTTCATCTGCTGGGTGGTTTGGTGCAATTAGGTTTTCGACATCATCACCTTCATAATTTTCAATTACCAGTCTTAGTGGCTCAAGCACCGCCATCGCTCTGGGCGCATCAGCATTTAACTCATCTCTTAAACAAGATTCAAGCATGGACATTTCAACCATGTTATCGATTTTAGTCACACCAATACGTTTACAAAACTCACGCACAGAAGCCGAGGTGTAACCACGTCGACGCAAACCTGCCACCGTTGGCATGCGTGGGTCGTCCCAACCATTAACCTGATTTTCGTCGACTAGTTGAATTAATTTACGCTTGCTTAGCACTGTATATTCAAGATTCAGTCTTGAAAATTCATATTGATGAGGTGTAGTTTCAATACTGATATTGCTAAGCACCCAATCATATAAACGTCTGTTGTCTTGAAATTCCAATGTACATAAAGAGTGGGTAATACCCTCAATCGCATCAGAAATACAATGGGTAAAATCGTACATAGGATAAATACACCACTTGTCACCTGTTTGGTGATGGTGAGCAAACCGAACTCTATACAACGCAGGGTCGCGCATGCACATAAAAGAAGAACTCATATCAATTTTGGCTCTCAGTAGACACTCACCTTCTTTAAAAGCACCGCCACGCATTTTCTCAAATAAAGCTAAATTTTCAGTAACTGTGGTTTCTCTATAGGGACTATTTTTACCTGGCTCTTTTAAGGTACCGCGTAACTCACGCATCTGCTCTTGGCTAGAAAAATCAACATAAGCCAAACCTTTATTAATTAATTCAACTGCAAAATCATAGAGTTGGTCAAAATAATTAGATGAATAACACACATCACCATCCCATTTAAAACCCAACCAAGATACGTCTTGTTGAATAGCATTAACGTAGTCTATATCCTCTTTTTCAGGGTTAGTGTCATCAAACCTAAGATTACATTGACCTTGATAATCTTGGGCAATACCAAAATTAAGGCAAATAGACTTAGCATGGCCAATATGCAGGTAACCATTTGGCTCAGGCGGAAAACGAGTCTGGATATTAGTATGTAAACCTTCGTTAATATCTTTATCTATGATTTGACGAATAAAATTGGTCGGACGACTGTCAGCCTCGGCCATTAATGCACCCTCTTGGTAAAATTAACGAAATATATGGTGTTTATTATACCAGTATCAAATATGAACATAACACTTTTTATAGGCGTGTTAGGTATTTCCCTGACTTCTCTATGTCCATCGCGTATTAAATAGTCACGCCAGCATGGTTAACCAAAGGTAATGCTGCAGGTGATTGTAATTTTTCTCTTAACCAATCGGGTATGGGTGTTTTTTGATAGGTTTGGGTGTCGACCATTACATAAGTAGTGGTGCTTTTAGCTATGATTTTTTTTGATGCAAAGTCGCTGATCATTATCTCAAAAGCATAAGAAGTATTGCCAAGCTTTTGTAATGACACTTCAATGGCCAAAACATCATCGAACTTTGCTGGCGAATGCCAATCAATATGCAAACTCACCACTTGGTTGTCTAAGCCTTTATCCAACAAAGCTTGAAAACCACCTACTGCTACTCTGAAGTATTCTGTTAAAGCAATGTCAATATAATCAGCATATCGTGCATTAAATACAACTTGTTGAGCGTCACATTCACAATATCGAACTCTTAATAATAAAGTGAACTGATTTTTGACCGTTGATATGTTTGGCTGCGCGGTGTTATGCATTATTTTCCTTAATGAAATCGGTGTTTGTCTTCTGCTTTTGAAGGGTCATCAACTTGCCATTCATCGCCTATGTCTATGTCATCTTGCGAGCTACTTTCTTCCCATTCATAGCGCTTTACCGCAGGTTTAGGATCACTGTCACGCCATATTAAAGCGGCAACAACACCCGCTAAGGCACCGAAAAAATGATACTCGAAAGAAATACCTTCTTCTCTAGGAAAAATCGTCATTGTCATACCACCGTAAAGTAAAAAAGCAATCATCATTATAGCGACTGAACTTTTATCGCGGCGGAATATACTGGCCACAAACAAAAAGAAAAATAAACCATGTGTCACACCACTAGCGCCTATGTGGTTAGCCTGTCGGGCAAAAAACCACACACCCAGACCAGACAAAATCCACACAAAAATTAACACCTTCAACCAAGAATTAGGATAACCATAATACAAAAAACTAGCTAAAATAAGGATCGCAAAAGTATTATTAAAAATATGTTCCAAAGAACCATGTACTAAAGGCGCTGTGATAATACCTAACATACCTTGTGCATCTAAGGGCACCAATCCCATAAAAGATAAATTCAATCCGAACAAAATTTCAGCAGACTTTAAGCACCACAGAAAGGTAATTGCTAATATTGAATAGAGGATACTTTTAGACAAGCGTTTATTTTGAGTCATGATCTTGATATTGGGCAGAGTTATTAATTTTAAAGAGGCAGAAGCAAAATGAACTTGTAAACTACTAATAATAAACTTGACACAAACCGAACATTTTAAAATGCATCACGTTACCTAGATAGACAAATAAAACTCACAAGCAAACCTTTCATTAAGTCTTATCTTAAATACAGGGCTTTGATTAATATTGAACATCCATAGAGTCACTATCCAAATAGCCTGAAGATCTATACTTAGATTGCTGAATTACTAATATTGTTGTGTGTTGCATTTATCTAAACTTGTTAATAGTCATGTCATGATGTCGGTTTACCGAGATATGATAGAGGTAAACACTAAATTCGTATGAATATAAAGTTGGTAAAGCTTCTGCTTGGCAGGGTCGGATTATACTTTAGTTGGTTTTTTACCAAACAGTATTTCCGCTCTAAACTTGCTATCCCAACCCGTTCGCATCATTTTACCAGCACCACTGTCTTTAAGCGGGTGGGCTTTGATTAAATTAAGTAGCGCACATCTAAATAGGGCCATGTTTTTCGCCCCATCCTCGGCATATATCTGACGTTCATCTTCCCTGAACGTCACGTCCAGCATCGAATTTTGGCCAGTTCCGATGGCTTAGTAACTGACTTATTCTATTTGCCATGGGGTAATGACGCCGTTTGTTTAATAAAAGGGACTTTGGGCTTGCGTAAATCAATCACTAGTGTTTCTGAAATTTTATCTTGAATCGCTTGACGATTAGGATCCCAAAAAACCTGCATGAACCCTGTAAGTCCCGTTGCAAAACCAGCAGCATATCCACCGTAACGGCCAAAGCTTTCCCACAGGTTTAAAGGTGTGTTGTCTAGTTTAATTACCTTCATACCCATCATTTTTTTCCCCGGTGTTTGACCTTTCCACCATGCAGTGAATATACTGAAATAAAACGCTGCCCATCCAAGCCCAAGACCAAATTCTTCGACTAATTTTTTTAACCAATTAATTAAACTTTTATACTGAGTATAAGGTTTGTCCTTTTCTAAACTGCTTTCGACTAGCTTAGTAGGAGATTTTTTAATAGATGCTTGCTCAGCGCTTTTATTATCATTAGCAGTTTTTTTTGTATCGACAAATTGTTGTAGATGGGCAGTCAATTCCGTTTGTTGCTCGTTAGTAAGGTTTTTGGATATTGAGCCTAGATACCCTTCCAAAATCCCCTCTATGGCATCTCTATTTAAACCAATAGCAACGACACCTTGTACAAGTTCTTCTCCTAAAGATTGAAAACAATCATAGGTTGGTTTGCACTCACCTTGTGCAACCTGTTGTTTTATGGCATTGGTTTTAAGCAAAAACTTTGCCGTTAAAGCCACTAACGTTATTCCTTCCACTGTATTGACCGTGTTTACTGAAGCATCAGATGAATCTCGATCAGGAGGGTTGTCGTCATTAATCTCATCAACAATGCCCAAAGCCACAACAAATAATAATAATGCCACTAGAAGCCTAAGAAAAATTCGAACTCCGTTAAAACGTTTTTTAGTCTTTAATCTATTGCCGGCTCTAAAAAAAGTCCAAGCAGCGACTGCAGCTAAAACTAAACTGCTGACTTGTGTTAGCAAAGTAATAAAAAACAAATCTATGAGTAAGCCAAATCCCCGACGAAATGGTCCTGCAAGGGGTGTGCCCAGCAAATCGTCAGCTACAAAAAAAGCATATGGTGTGACAATTTGTCGGGTTTCTTTGCGAGTTAAATCCGCAATACTATGGATATTATCTGTCGATTCAGACTCTATACTATTAACTGATTGACTCGCTTCTAAGGTGATGTGTTTTTCCATAACCGTATTTTATCCGCTTCTTTTAGTTAGACTTTTTATCCCCTCTCCTATTCCATCTAACGTTAGGGGGTACATTCTGTCAGTCATCAATTCTTTCATTATGCTCACTGAGGCATAATAATTCCAATACTGATTTAACTGCGGATTAAGCCATATTGCATGTTCAAAATGATGAAGTAAACGTTGCATCCAAACAGAACCAGCTTCTTCATTCCAATGCTCTACGCTACCACCTGGATAAGTTATTTCATAGGGGCCCATAGTGGCATCACCCACAAATATCAGTTTATAATCAGCGCCATATTTGTGAATAACATTAGCAATAGGTATAACTTCTGACTCACGCCTTTTATTGTCTTTCCAGACACCTTCGTAGACGCAATTATGAAAATAAAAATATTCAAGATGTTTAAATTCTGTATGTACAGCTGAAAACAATTCTTCACATTCTTTAATATGGGCATCCATAGAGCCACCCACATCAAAAAACATCAACACTTTCACTGCGTTGTGACGCTCTTTCACCATATGAATGTCTAAAAACCCAGCATTTTTAGCCGTTGCACCGATAGTAGTCGGTATATCTAACTCTTCAGTTGCGCCTGTACGGGCAAACTTACGCAGTTTACGCAGCGCAACTTTAATGTTCCGTGTGCCTAACTCAACATCACCCGCTAGATTCTTAAATTCTCGTTTATCCCACACTTTTGCTGCGGAAAAATTTCTATTGCCTTCCTGACCAATACGCACACCTTCTGGATTGTATCCATTAGCACCAAAAGGTGATGTACCGCCTGTACCAATCCATTTATTGCCTCCTTGATGACGTTTTTCTTGCTCAGCTAGACGTTCTTTAAGAGTTTTCATCAACTCTTCAAGACCACCCAGTGCTTTAATTTTTGCTTTCTCTTCCTCGCTGAAATGCCGTTCTAAGGCATTTTTTAACCACTCTTCAGGTATGTCCTTACCAAACAAGTCAATACTTTGTACTCCTTCAAAGTAGTCAGCAAATGCACGGTCAAATTTATCAAACTGACTTTCATCTTTAACCATGATCATTTTTGACAAAAAATAAAAATCATCAATATTGGCAAATATGACACCTTTTTCTAACGCGTTCAGCAAGTCCAAAAGCTCTCTTAGACTCACTGATAAGCGATATTCTCTAAGTTTAAAAAAGAAATCAATTAACATTATCGACGTGCCATAAAGACCAGTTTTTCGAATAGGTGAATATCTTGCTCATTTTTTAGCAAAGCACCATAAAGAGGCGGAATACTTTGTTTTCCGTCTTTATTTTGTAATGCCTCAGCCGGTATATCTTCAGCCACCAACAATTTCAACCAATCTAATAATTCTGAGGTCGATGGTTTTTTGCGTAAGCCAGGTACATCACGTAGATCAAAAAATGATTCCAAAGCTTGATTCAGTAGTATTTTTTTTATCTCTGGAAAATGCACATCTACTATTTGACGCATCTCGTCTGCATCAGGAAATTGAATATAATGAAAAAAACAACGACGTAAAAAAGCATCAGGTAATTCTTTCTCATTGTTCGATGTGATGATCACAATAGGACGTTGTTTAGCTTTGACTAATTGTTGAGTCTCATAAACAAAAAACTCCATTTTATCCAGCTCTAATAACAAATCGTTTGGAAACTCGATATCCGCTTTGTCTATTTCATCAATCAATAATATAGTGCGTTTTTCTGCATCAAAGGCCTGCCATAACTTGCCTTTGACAATGTAGTTGCCAATATCGTGGACTTTTTCATCGCCTAACTGCGAGTCACGTAAACGCGAAACAGCGTCATATTCATATAATCCTTGTTGTGCTTTTGTCGTAGATTTAATGTGCCACTGAATCAAATTAGCATCTAAACTTTGTGCTAGCTCTTCTGCCAACATAGTCTTACCTGTACCTGGTTCACCTTTAATCAATAACGGTTTTTCTAGGGTGATAGCCGCGTTGACAGCAAGTTGCAACTCTCGACTAGCAATATATTTTTCTGTACCAATAAACGCCATGTAAAACCTCAAACCTTATTAAAAATTGATTAACCATAAGATATAGCAAAAAAGCTCTTAAAATGAAGCTTCCTTCCCTTATCTCTATGTATGAATATCTTTATGATAAAACAGTTTTAGGCGCTATATGTATCAATAATATTTATAAAGGCTATTGTTGTATTTTATATATAAGAAAAAAGCAGGCTATATCAATATCTAATCTCCGGTGTAACAATCAGGTTCACACTGTAAAAGTATAATATTAAGTAAGGAAATAATTATGCAAGTATACGACGACCATTCACTCGCCATCGGTAAAACCCCTTTGGTTAAGCTTAATCGCGTTACAGGCGGAAACGTTTACGCAAAGATTGAATCAAGAAACCCAAGTTTCAGTGTTAAATGCCGTATTGGTGCAAATATGATTTGGGATGCTGAAAAAAGAGGATTACTTAAACCGGGCAATGAAATTGTTGAGGCAACTAGTGGCAATACTGGTATAGCCCTCGCGTTTGTTGCGGCATCTAGAGGTTATAAAATCACATTAACCATGCCTAGTTCAATGAGTTTAGAGCGTCGTAAGTTACTTAAAGCCATGGGAGCTAATTTGGTTTTGACCGAAGCGCCTAAGGGTATGAAAGGTGCAATTGCTGCTGCTAATGAAATTGTTGCTTCTGATCCATCAAAATATATCCCTATGCACCAGTTTGAAAACCCAGCCAATCCCGAAATACATGAAAAAACCACTGGCCCTGAAATTTGGAATGATACAGATGGAAAAATTGACATATTTGTCGCAGGTGTAGGCACAGGAGGCACTATTACTGGAGTAAGCCGGTATATCAAAAACACTCAAAACAAAGCCATTACCACTGTGGCCGTTGAACCCACGGACTCGCCAGTTATCACACAAGCCAAAGCAGGTGAAGCTCTCACTCCAGGGCCACACAAAATTCAAGGTATAGGTGCAGGTTTTATACCTGGTAACTTAGACTTAGATATGTTGGATGCTGTTGAACAAGTGAGTAATGAAGATTGTATGGCCATGACGCATCGCTTAATGAAAGAAGAAGGTATTTTAGCGGGCATCTCTTCTGGCGCAGCAGTAGTGGCAGCCAAACGTTGGGCAGAGAAACCTGAAAATGCAAACAAAATCATAGTGGTTATTTTGGCTAGCGCATCAGAGCGTTATTTAAGTAGTCCTTTATTTGCAGGTGAGTTTTCTGAGTCAGAAAATGTCCAGTAATAGTATGAATTTGCCAGTTAAGTAATTATTGTAAACATTGACACTGACATTGATTTAATAGGGGGGTTAATGTCTCTCTATTAATTAAGTCATAAAAAATACGATAAGGTAAAATCACTAGAACAAGCTAAACCATATTATTAGACTGCTTCAACTATCACGATAGAACTTTCCACGTTTAAAAAATCATCTTAATATTTTCTGTTGATCTTAGTGGACGTGATAAGTCTCCCACAAACCAAGTTACCTGAAAATTTCGTATGTTAAATACCGTTAATCCTGAATTTGCTGCGACTTAATTTTTTGAGCATACATATCGTAACAAAGGACTTAGAAGGTGCTAATAAGTTAAGCACGCCTAAAATGGAAAGCTTAATAAGTTCCTATCACACCAACAAAGGTATTCAAAATCACTTGCTAAATACGCGTTTCGATAGCTATATATATAATCTAAAACACGCAGTGCAGGCAGAATCGAATTCGCTATAAACGCACAAATACCCTTGTTTTTAAGGGAGAATTAATTGGCGAGATATTAAAAGATATTCGCCTTGTCAAATTGGTAAAAACAGAAAAAAACTGTAAGGTGGATGATGTCAGTTTAAACTAGTCATAGCCCAATACATCAAGGCTTTTTATTTTGGTGCTACCCAGTAAACCATTACATCTTCAATTATATGAATATCATGAAGTTCTCTTTTTCCCCTTTGGCTTTATTTATCAAGTATTGGTTTTAATTCTACGATTAAAGTCTTTTTTCTATTACTGTATAGGTATTACTTGATCATTTTGTACAAATCTTTTGCTTGATATCAGGCCCAAATTTAATAGGCCTATGATAGCTTGTACAGAAGCATATGAAGACTAACACTAGGTGAACGCAGCTGAAACACAAGTTACTGATGCACCTCAAATTCATAATTAGGCTAATATCACTTAGTGGTTACCTTTAGACTAAATATTAAACACAACACAAATTGGTTAGTATTTGGCTGAATATGAATTTAACCCTTATAAAAATGAAGCCATGCTACCGTTTCTATTTATAAGCCATAATCAGGCTTCCCCCACCTGCTGCCCTATGAATTAAGCCCTAATCCTGTCTCTAACCTTTTAAAAGATTTACAATCTTCTAAAAATAAATCAATAATAAGAACTGGAGCTAACTTATCCAATTGAAATTTGGTAGGATTGATTAATAGTAATTTAAAAAAATAATATGTTCTATTTACCTGTCCAGACAAAATACAGCCTAATTCCCTTGTTAATAGTAATCACTAGTATTGTTTTGGCCCTTACTGAGCCAATGAGCAGTAATTTGTTCGCTTATGATAGAAATCAACTTAATCATTTTGAGTGGTGGCGTCTAATAACAGGGCATTTCTTGCATACTAATACCTCACACCTATTGTTAAACTTAACAGGATTAACTTTGTTATGGGCATTGCACGGTCATCACTACAAAATTTCTCGCTACTCGATACAGTTTTTGGTGTTATGTTTGGGAACATCTATAGGCTTATATTACTTTGCACAGCATATGCAGTGGTACGTAGGATTGTCTGGTGTACTTCATGGTTTGTTTGTCATTGGCGCTTATTTTGATATTCGACAAAAGCTCAAAACCGGATGGGTCATGTTATTAGGTGTGTGGGTGAAGGTTATATACGAACAAATATTTGGAGCCAGCGCAGATGTTGCCAAACTTATAGAAGCTAATGTTGCAGTCGATGCTCACTTATTTGGCACAATCACTGGCTGTATTATAATCATGTATTATTTGCTATTAAATAACACTCAACTAGCGCAGCAAAAGTCATGAACTAAACTTTAAAATAGTGGTTGGTGTATTTATTGGTGAGGCTATGTTCCTTTAAATTCTTTATAGACTGTAAAAGCAAGGCGCTGTTTGGCTTAGCTGTTGTTAATTCCCATAGCCAGTTTCAAACAACCTTGTCCAACCAATGTAATGGGCCAAATAATCTGTTCCAATCCCATTAAACCCCTCAAGCCATGTTTTTAGCCTCGAGATGAAATTGTTCACGTTTTAAATATGAAACTCTTTACCTATCACACGCTGTTTATCTAATGTAATCAATCTTCGGTGAGCGATATTTCTTACTTAGCAAACGTTTTATACCAACTTGCTTCGTCTGTGCAAAGAACAGCATCACCATCAACTATTGGTTTGAAACGACCTTAAATCTCTTATTTACTTAACTCGTCTAATACAAAATTGCGTACTTTCTCATTTCGCTCTCTAACAATTAATACCGATATTTTATCTTCCTTATCTGTTTTTTTTCTTCTACCCCACGCTTTCAGGACTATCTGTGCTCGATGGTACGTTTGCCCTTAAATGACTCCAGAAAGAAGATTTCATCTGCTTAAACGTTCCCAGAAACGTTCTTAGTTTGCATCTCGACTAGCGCATTTAGAAAGCGATGTCGTTATCTAAATGCGCTGGTCAGATCAATACTCACTCGCTGTGTTGATTTTCTCAGAGGTAAGCTGTCGAACATACACTGTAGATAATTGAACCGCTTGTCTTTTTGGGGAAGATCAGAAAAACAATTACCTGTCAGCGCATTAAACGTTTTGCCACACTCGGTATTTTTACATTTATAACGTTGAAGACTCGCTAATTTACCCCACTTCTTAATTTGTGGGCTAGTACAGTGATGGCAGCATGTGATGTCTGAAGAGCTATCAATGAAGGATACCGCCTGAGATTCAATAAGCTGTGATAACAGACCCAGAAAATATTTTTCTAGGTCTGAGGCAATTTGGTAAGCTGCGCTTCTAAGGCACTAACATCTGCTTTATTCATGAATGTTAGTCTTGTTAATGAACTCTACATACAGCATTTCATAATGCTTTTATTCAATATCAACACCTAAGCCAAACAGCGCTATAAACAACCTATATATAGGTAATAGTCATGACACCAGCACAATTTAAAATTTTTTTATCCGCGCTTGGGCATTTAACCGATACCCAAGTTAGGCGGGTGGAAAAGTTTTTAAAAGGCGATGATGCAGTTCAGCCCATTATTATAGAGTTTGAAATGTGAATTGTGGATGCACCAGAATGTCCGCATTGTCATAGCAGTCTTATTAATAAGCATAGTAAGGATGGTAGCATGCAGCGATATCGTTGTAAGAACTGCCTTAAAACATTTACCGCAACAACGCATACGCCACTGGCCAGATTAAGGTATAAGGAAAAATGGAACGATTACTTGCAATGTATGAACAGTAGTCAGGTACTTAGGAAGTTAGCTAAAGAATGCGATATCAATTTAAAAACCTCGTTTTGATGGCGTCATCGATTTCTTAAGTTACCTGCCACTCTCAAGGCAACTTTACTTGAGGGAATAGTAGAGGCAGATGAAACCCTGTTTGCACGCTCTGAAAAAGATAATAAAACCCTTGACAAAAAAAACGAAAATGCGTTCATGAAGGCAAAGAAACGAGGGCGCTAAAAGGATGATTAGTTGCCCGTGTTACCACTGCGAGGTAAAGGGATACACACATGTCAGGTTATCCTTCCTAGCATTTCCACCCAACAGCTTAATGAAGAGCTGAAAGGAAAAAACAGAAAATGACAGCGTATTGTGCAGCGATAGTTTCAAAGCTTATATAAAATTTGGCAGGGTAATGATTTAATCCACAAGCGTCTGAATCTAACCGCAGATGTAAAGGTGATAGAAAAGGTGTTTCTTATTCAAAATATCAACGCTTACAAGAGCCTTTTAAAAAGATGGTTACAGCGATTTCATGATGTGGCAACGAAGTATTTAGAGTGGTTTAGGTTTCTAGATACTCAAGAAAACCTTAACAAAAACAAATTGTTAAAAGCTCAACAACACTTAACTAAAACATAGCCTTAAATAATTATTTTAAAGCAAGAATACTTATCCCGATTACATCTTTTGCTTGGTCATAGTCAGGAATGGATAAACCAAAATGGTTGGCAGTGGACTGCATACTCTCAACATTTTTATTGATGGAGTTCATCAGTGTGCCGTCCCAATCAAACAAAATGACTTTATATTTCACTTCTCAGTCTCTTCAACACACTGTTCAGACTTGGCTCTAAAGGGGCTTTATAAGTCACTCTTTCATCAGTATTAGGATGAATAAAAGCTAATGAGTGTGCATGTAAAAATAATCGTTTAAGACCTATTTTATTTGTTCTGTGGTCAAAGTCTTTATCACCGTACCTATTATCAGACGCAATCGGGTGCCCTGCATGTAAACAATGTACCCGAATTTGGTGAGTACGACCTGTAATAGGCGAAGCCTCAACTAAAGTGGCTTGATTAAAGGATTCCAAAATGCGGTAGCGTGTTTCTGAGGGTTTACCTTCTTCATCAACCAACACAACGCGTTCACCAGACTTTAACGTGTTTTTTAACAATGGCGCTTTCACCTTAAAGCGATTATCTGGCCATTCTCCAGATACTAATGCCTGGTAACGTTTATCTACTTTTCTATCTCTTAACTGCTCATGAAGGTTTTTTAAAGCTGAACGTTTTTTAGCAATCAATAAACAGCCAGACGTGTCTCGGTCTAGTCTGTGTACTAACTCTAAAAAATTTTGCTTTGGGCGTAATGCTCTGAGTGCTTCAATCACCCCAAAACTTAAACCACTACCACCATGTACAGCTGTACCTGAAGGTTTATTCAACACAATTAACCACTCATCTTCATACAATATATGATTTTCTAAGCTGGATACTTTATTGAGGTTAGTAGAAGGTAATTCAGTTGGCTCAGATACTCGGACAGGAGGAATACGCAACTCATCGTTGGCTTGTAATTTATATTCGGGCTTAACCCGTTTTTTGTTCACACGCACTTCGCCTTTACGCAAAATGCGATAAATACGGCTTTTAGGCACTCCCTTTAGAAAAGTGCGCAAATAGTTATCTATCCTTTGCCCTTCAAGCTCGGGATCGATAGAAACAAATTGAACTTTGGGGATTTTTGGATCAGTCATAGTCAGCGTATTATAACTGGATTGCTATGGTAAATGTCCAGTATTTTAATGTCTTGCCAGTGTCAGTGCTTTAATGTGATAATGTTTGTGTTTTAAAACATGTAATGAATGTTTAAGACAAACAGATGGATTAATCAGTTCTGTATGCAAAACGACCAATTTGTCGTGAAACGCCTATCTTAGAGCGTATCTTGCAAGCCTAATACGGCTAATCAACTGTGAAGCGAGTAACTTTTCACAGGCTTGATTAAACAGGACCCTTACATCAGCGATATAATTAACCTATTGATCGCCATTGATGTAAAGAATACAAAAGAATTGACAAGATATTTGAATAATGAACGGCCAGACAAGCATTCATTTTTGAATACAACTAAGTTTTAAATAATTAATCAGTAAGCTAAACCCGCAGTCTGGTTTAGCGCCTACATAATATAGGTGAAGTGTTAAAAAAAACAGTGCCTTATACAATTAATGCGCATAACACTTAGGCTCAAAAAACTTAACTTTTAGGACACAGTCGTGAGGCTGAATCGAATAATTGTCACATTACTGCGTAGTTCTTTACTTGTGGTGATCGGTACTTTACCGAGCTAACAAGAATGAAAAGAATGTTAATCAATGCAACTCAGCTTGAAGAATTGCGAGTTGCACTTGTAGATGGTCAAAAATTGTATGATTTGGACATAGAAAGCCCAGGTCACGAACAGAAAAAATCAAATATATATAAAGGTACAATTACACGCGTTGAGCCCAGCTTAGAAGCTGCATTTGTTGATTATGGCGCTGATCGTCATGGTTTCCTCCCTCTAAAAGAAATTGCCAGAACTTACTTCCCCCAAGGTTACAGATTTGAAGGTCGCCCAAATATTAAAGAGGTGATTAAAGAAGGTCAGGAAGTCATTGTTCAAATTGATAAAGAAGAACGAGGCCAAAAAGGCGCAGCCTTAACCACCTTCATCAGTCTTGCAGGAAGTTATCTAGTACTTATGCCAAACAATCCTCGAGCTGGCGGGGTATCGCGTCGTATTGAAGGAGATGAGCGTACTGAATTGAAAGCGGCTTTGAGCGGCTTAGATCTTCCAGAAGGCATGGGGTTAATCGTCAGAACTGCTGGTGTAGGCAAAACAACTGAAGAACTTGCATACGATTTAGATTATCTAGTTTCAGGTTGGGGCCGAATTAAAGACATGGCCGAATCTCGCCCTGCCCCATTCCTTATACATCAAGAAAGTGATGTAGTCGTTCGTGCTATTCGTGATTACCTCAGACGTGATATTGGTGAAATTCTTATCGATAATACCGTTGTTCATGAAAGAGCATTAAAGCACGTCGAGCAGATGCGTCCAGATTATGCTAACCGCGTAAAACTTTACAACGGTGATGTGCCTTTGTTTAGCCATTATCAAATTGAAAGCCAAATCGAATCGGCTTTCCAACGTGAAGTAAGGCTTCCCTCAGGTGGCTCGATAGTTATTGATCCTACCGAAGCATTGATTTCAATAGATATCAACTCTGCCCGAGCAACCAAGGGTAGCGATATTGAAGAAACAGCCTTTAACACCAACCTTGAGGCGGCAGACGAAATTGCACGTCAATTACGCTTGCGTGATGCCGGTGGATTAGTCGTCATCGACTTTATTGATATGACCCCAGTGCGTCATCAACGTGAAGTTGAAAACCGCATGAAGGACGCAGTCCGAGGTGACAGAGCACGGGTACAATTAGGTCGTATTTCACGATTCGGTTTACTAGAAATGTCACGCCAGCGTTTGCGTCCTTCTTTAGGTGATTCAGCTAATAACGTTTGTCCGAGATGTAGTGGCCACGGAACGGTTCGTGGTACTGAGTCGTTAGCATTATCTGTGCTGCGTATTATGGAAGAAGAAAGCATTAAAGATAACACAGGCCAAATAGAAGCCCAGTTACCAGTTAATGTTGCGACTTATTTACTAAATGAAAAACGCAACTCAGTGCGAAGCGTTGAAAAACGTCATAATGTTCAGTTAGTAATTATTCCTAATCCGAAGATGGAAACCCCCCAGTATAGCGTTGCACGCAGACGCCCAGATGATGCGGTTCAGGAAATGAGTTATAACTTGCCATTAATTGAGCAAGAAGAAAACATTACCGATAAAAATGTTGCACCAGCGTTGGCTAAAGAACAACCTGCGCTGCAAAGTCTTATTGCACCTGAGCAGAAAAAAGTCTCCACCGCTAAAACTTCTACTCAAACTAAATCAGAAAGTTTATTAGATAAAGTCAGCAAATGGATATCTCAATTATTTAAAGCTGAAGAAAAAGTAGTTCCTAAGAAAACGACTCATACTCGTAATCAAGGTACTAATCAGCGTCAAAATAGAAATGCTCGCCCAGATAGAAACAAACGTAATAGCAAAAATCATGAGCGTAAAGAGCACGGTGAGCAATCTGCTAATCGTACCGAACGTCCAGATAGAAATGATAAAAATGACAGAAACAAACGTTCTGATCGTAAACCTAGAAATGATAACCGCAAACCCCGCCGCGACGTCAAGCCATTAGAGGCGAGCCAAGATGCAGCTATGTTATCAAAAAACAGTGCACCATCACCTGCTACACCTGCACCAGCCAAGAAAAAAGAACAGGTAGCAGAACGCAGAAAGCGCCGTGATACTAGGCGTAGTGTTAGAGTTGATGATAATAATGATGAACAAAATAAAGTAGTATCGGCTGAACAAGAAACTCAGGCCGCTATTATTGAGCAACCAAAAAAAGTCGTTCAAAATAGTTCAGTATTAGTGAATACAGCAACTAATGAGCAAAAAACGATTGAAACAGTACAAGTAGACGAAGCATCAGAACTTGCTTCTGAAAACACAGACACACAAGCAGTTAGCGAAACGAATAAAGATAAAGTGTCTACAACTCCTAGTAGTCGTCGTTCTCCTAGACATATCCGAGCGGCTGGTCAAAAACGTCGTAAAGAAGTTGATGAGAAAGATGAACCTTTAAAAATTGAAGCGACTGAAGTCACACAAGATGAACTTCAGTTTGATGAACCTGTTGCCACACCTGCAGTCGAAACAACACTTGTAGTATCTGCACCTGAAGAAAAACCAGCTCAGGTAGCAGTGGAATTAGCGACAAAGTCTGACCAAGGTGTCGATTCACCCGAACCGGCTGCTGAACCTGCAACTACAAGTGAAAATGCAACCGAAAGTATTGTGCCTGCAACTGATTCTGTAAAAGAACAGATGACTAAGCCAGTCAGAAAAAAGCCCACTAAGAAAGCTCCCAGTAAGGCCGCGTCTTTGAAAGTCCCTGCTAAGCCGGCTAAGAAAGAATCAGTGTCTGCTCCTATGGCTCGACCTGCTTCCATTGATGAAGCTTTTGTTGATGTTAAAATCGGTTCTCTGGACGACGCCGCCAGACCAGAAGTTAAACGCTCTGGTAAGTCGTTTTCAAGTTTATCGAATGCAGCGGCAGCACCAGCAACACGTCCCGGTTCGTAAACTAGTCAATTAAATACTCGCAAGAGTTTAGAAATTGCCGCAAGACTTCACTGACTTGCGGCATTTTATTGATAGTCTAAGTGCTATTGTGTGTTGTTTACTGTATCCTCCCGCGACTATTTTAAGCTGTTTAAAATTTAAGCTATGTCTGACAATATCTACAATTTTCCAGACAAATAAGCTAATCACCCTATTTGAGAATTATCTATGAGTTTTGCCGACCTAGGCCTATCAACAAAAATTTTATCCGCTGTAGCCAGTAAAGGGTACACCACACCCTCACCCATTCAAGCTAAAGCCATACCAGCGGTATTACAAGGTAGCGACGTAATGGCTGCTGCACAAACAGGTACCGGTAAAACGGCTGGTTTCACTCTGCCTATATTACATTTACTGAGTCAAGGGCAATCAGCTAGACCTAACCAAGCACGAGCACTGATACTGACTCCCACAAGAGAGCTGGCAGCACAAATAGCAGAAAGTGTTCAAACTTATGGTAAAGACCTACCTTTAAAGTCTGCAGTAGTATTTGGCGGCGTGGGTATTAATCCACAAATGATCAAATTACGAAAAGGTGTGGATATATTAGTTGCTACACCTGGTCGCCTACTTGACTTATACAACCAAAATGCAGTGAAGTTTAGCGAATTAGAAATCCTTGTTATGGACGAAGCCGATCGCATGTTAGACATGGGCTTTATTCACGACATCAAAAAGATAATAAAGTTGTTACCTCAAAAACGACAAAATTTGATGTTTTCAGCCACTTTTTCTGACGACATTAGAAAACTAGCCAAAGGTTTAGTCAATAACCCAGTAGAGATATCTGTATCGCCTGCCAATACTACGGTTGACTTAGTTGAACAGTGGGTGTATCCGGTAGATAAAAGCAAAAAATCCCAACTACTTACCCACTTGATTAAACAGAATGACTGGCAACAGGTACTGGTTTTTAGTCGCACTAAACATGGTGCCAACCGCATAGCCAAGCAACTTGAAGCTCACGGCATCAGCTCAGCAGCGATTCATGGCAACAAAAGTCAAGGTGCACGTACCAAAGCACTCGCAGACTTTAAGCAAGGTAAAGTGAAAGCCTTAATAGCAACTGATATTGCAGCCCGTGGTTTGGATATTGATCAATTACCACAAGTAGTCAATTTTGATTTACCCAATGTACCCGAAGATTATGTGCATAGGATTGGGCGTACTGGTCGCGCTGGTGCAACAGGCCAAGCAATATCGATGGTGACACAAGATGAATTCAAGGAATTAGTCGATATTGAAATATTGATCAAACAACTTATTCAACGCAGAGTTACTGCTGGTTTTGAACCCACTCAGCCTCTGCCTGAATCAAAACTGGGTCAACGAGCCATTAAAGCCAAAAAGCCTAAACAAGCTCAATCTGGTCACAGAGACGGTCAGCGTTCTGGTCGTAATTCATCTGGTGGACAGCCGCCTAAAAGTAATCAATCACGGAATAGAAATAAAAGCCAGTCTACTGGAAACTCTGGTAATCGTTAATATACAGTCCCCAAAAATAATAGCTCAAATTTTAGATTATGTTTTAGTTACTTCTTTTAATATTAATAATTGATAATTTGAAATTTGAGTTCTATCGCTTCATGCCCCCTTGGGGCAAAAAGCGGGTCAAGAATGCTTTAGTTAGTCACCCCTGTCCACATTATATGAATATGCTATCAAAATACCCATTGCAATTTCACCAAAATTAAAATTCGTGTCTTAATAAATATTAAGACAACACGGCTGACGAGAGATCATAAATACTCTTAGTAGTGCGTTTGAAAAAGTTTTCAATAACAAGAATAATATTTTCTCACATAAAAATATTCCCAGTGAAGATTAAAGTGACGCAGGATCAGAAACTAAAAGGGATACTGATGAAAAAAATTTACATAAACAGGCCGTCGCTAAAAAATGGACTTTTGTTTACTGGTTACATAGATTATGACTGTTCATCTAATAACTATAGATTTTGGAACTTGGCTGGCTTGCACTTAATTACAAATGATGCAAAAAACTCACCATCTGCCAGTTAACCATAACGAAAACGATAGTGTCTTGTAAATATAAATGGCATTGTGATCTTCACGAGCTTTATCTTGAGGCGATGAAGGCTATTATTTACAAGACTGCATATAATTTCGATTTTGATATTAAGGAGTTAGCAATCCCAGAATATCACATTCACATGGTTATCAAAGACGAACCAAAAATAGCTCCTAGTCATGTAATCCAAGAGTTATAAAAAGCATCTCAGCGAGAAGTTTTTAAGATATATCCAGAGATCAAGAAACGATACTTTTAGGGGGTACGCTTTGGGCACAGATCTATTTCGTTATAACCATCGGTAATGCGAGTAAAGAGACCATCAGAAAATATGTTCAAAACCAACTAATCGAGCTGGATAGTAAAGAAAATAACGCCAAACAGATGAGTATGTTCTAAAATATTTATATCTAACATTATACCAGTGTGTTTAAAAAGACAAAAAAGCTCCACAAGTTAAGATGGCATCATTAACAGCTTCTATTTTTTTATCTGTTTCGCAGGTAAACAACCAAAAGATTTATCCAACCGTTTAACATTAGGGTATTTAACACCAGCAAACATTATTATGGCACTGACACCAAACCATATTAAAGGAGCAGGCATATATTTTTATACATGGGTAGATTTGATACTATCTAAAATTAAAAGTAGGAGAAAATCAACTTCGGAGTGTATTGAGATGTGATAATTTGCTTAACAATCAGCCTATTTAACATTTTTATATAGCATAGCTAATTTAACACTTAACACCCTTGCCACTGTTGGTTTAATCTATCATTCCATTCAGGAGGTTATTCACAATCAATGAAAAAAATTAATAAGTCGAACAAGTTAGAAAACGTCTGTTACGAGATACGCGGACCAATTTTGACCGAAGCAAAAAAAATGGAAGACGAAGGGCATCGAATACTGAAGCTAAATATCGGCAACCCTGCTCCGTTCGGTTTTGAAGCCCCTGACGATATATTGAAGGACGTGATCCATAACCTGCCAAAATCCCAAGGTTATTCAGACTCTAATGGTATTTATTCAGCTCGAGTTGCAGTGATGCAATATTATCAACAGAAAAATATCAAAAACGTCAAAGTAGAGGATGTATTTATTGGTAACGGTGTCAGTGAGCTAATTGTTATGGCCATGCAGGGACTGGTAAATAACGATGATGAAGTATTGATCCCCGCACCAGATTACCCTCTATGGACAGCTGCTGTGAGTCTCGCATCTGGTGTACCCATACATTATCGTTGTGATGAAACTAATGGTTGGCAGCCTGATATAAAAGATATCCGCAGCAAAATTACTGATAAGTCCAAGGCAATAGTATTAATTAACCCTAATAACCCAACTGGCGCAGTATATAGTCCAGAGTTATTGCAACAAATTATTGAATTGGCACGTGAATTTTCACTGGTTGTGATCAGCGATGAAATATACGACAAAATTTTATATGACGACGCAAAGCATCATTGTATTGCATCAATGGCTACAGATATTTTTTGTATTACTATGGGCGGTCTATCAAAAAACTACCGAATAGCGGGTTTTAGGGCTGGATGGTTAGTGGTTAGTGGCAACAAACTCATTGCCCAAAGTTACATAGAGGGGCTGAACATTCTGTCATCTATGCGAATGTGTGCAAATGTTCCAAGCCAACATGCAATTCAAACCGCTTTAGGGGGATATCAGAGTATTAACGAACTAATTGGTGAGGATGGACGACTAAAAATTCAAAGAGATATGGCGTTTAAAATGTTAAATGCAGTAGATGGCCTTGAGTGTGTTATGCCCAAAGGCGCTATGTATTGTTTTGTTAAAGTTGACGCTGAAAAATTCAATATTACTAACGACGAAACAATGATTTTTGATCTATTACGCACAGAAAAAATATTATTAGTTCACGGTTCTGCATTTAATCTTAAAGAGGGTTGTTATTTTAGATTAGTATTTCTGCCCCATGTTGAAGTACTAAAACCAGCATTAGAAGCGATTGCAAACTTTTTCAAAAGTTATAAGCAGGTAAATTAGATACATGAACGATATATCAGCTAATCAAAGTCATTTCTTTGCTCATCTATCACGCATGAAATTGATAAACAGATGGCCTTTAATGCGCAATATAAGAACAGAAAATGTTCAAGAACACAGTTTACAAGTGGCCATGGTGGCTCATGCTTTAGCTCTGATACGTAATAAATATTTTGATGGTGATTTAGACCCCAATCAAGTCGCCACTATTGCCATGTTTCATGACGTATCAGAGGTGATCACCGGGGACTTACCCACACCGATAAAATATTCGAATCCTATTATACGTGACGAATATAAAAAGATTGAAAAACTCGCAGAACAAAAATTAATCAATATGGCTCCGGATGAGTTTAAAGAAGATTACGCGCAGCTGATTGATCACCATCATCACAATAAAGACGCAGCCTTTATTGTCAAAGCTGCTGACGTGATATGTGCCTATCTTAAAACGCTAGAAGAACTTTCTGCTGGAAATAAGGAATTTGAACTAGCCAAAAAACGTTTAGATAAAATATTGAAAGATTATCATTCAAGTGAAGTAGATTATTTTATGAAAGCTTATGTGCCCAGTTTTAGTTTAAGCCTTGACGAAATTACCCAAGAAGAGCATTAATTAGACGACTAAACAATGCCTTGATTAACTCAGCAGCATCTGGTCACATAATGTTAAAGTAGTCTCCTCAAAAAATTAAGTGTGGAGCAGATGTAACTTATGGAAATATGGACACAGCGCAGGCATAGCCAAAAAATTCTTCGTCAAGGTGACCATCGCACTCCTTATCAACGTGATAAAGCCAGAATTTTGCATTCTGCTGCATTCAGACGATTGCAGGCCAAAACCCAAGTTTTAGGTGTAGGTATGAGTGATTTTTATCGCACTCGCCTCACTCATTCCTTAGAAGCATCACAAATTGGCCAAGGTATAGCTGCACAGCTTAGAAGCAAGTACGCAGAATTAACCCAACACCTAAATTTGAATGACACATTAATTGAGGCGTTATGTTTGGCACATGATATCGGCCACCCTCCCTTCGGACATGGTGGTGAGGTGGCGCTGCATTATATGATGCGCAACCATGGCGGATTCGAAGGAAATGGCCAAACATTTAGAATAGTCACTAAACTTGAACCGTATACAGCTAATCATGGAATGAACCTTAGCAGACGTACATTGTTAGGTTTAATCAAATATCCCAACTACCTGCCACAACTTAATCAACCGCCTCAAGAGCAAGACACGGTATCTTATAGAGACGTTAAAGCATCCCTTTGGCATCCACCCAAAGGTTTGTATGAATGCGATCAAGCTTCTTTTGATTGGTTATTTGAAGGAGTTTCTACCCATGATTCTCAACGATTTATGCAATTTAAGCATACTGACAAAAGCCATCACAAAACCCTATATAAATCATTTGACTGTTCCATTATGGAGTTGGCAGATGATATTGCTTACGCCATCCATGATCTTGAAGATGCTATTGTAATGGGAATAGTCAACCAGTCACAATTTTTTCGGGAAGTAGCAGAGACGTTGTTCAATCTGGACATTGATTGGATGAATCAAAATATAGTGGCTATCAGTGAAAAACTCTTTAGTCGACATCACCACGAACGTAAAGATGCCATAGGTGCATTGGTTAATTGTTTTATTACTAATATTGAGATAACTGAAATTGCACCAGAATTTGAACAAGATTTACTTAAATACAATGCAGTTTTTCCCCCTGCATTTAAACAAGCTCTGAGTATATTTAAAGCTTATGTATATAATCGAGTTATCAGAAAACCCGAAATACAAATGCTCGAGTATAAAGGGCAACAAATAGTCATGGAATTATTTCAAGCCTTTGCATCAGATCCTCAAAGATTACTTCCTGATAATACAAGCCAACGCTGGTTAGATGCACATGAAGCTGGGAATGGTCATAGAGTGATCGCTGATTATATCTCAGGCATGACAGATGGTTTTGCTTCCAAGTTATACAGCACCTTATTTATGCCCTCCTCTGCCGTCGTTGGAGAAAAGCTTGGTTAATAAACACTACCACCACAAAACGGTGCTCAGATATGACGAGATGCTTCGTTAAAATAGGGGTTTAAAAGTATTAAGTCTGTGCTGCACATTTTTTTAACGATAAAAATCTGCGACCACTAGGGAAACACTCCGCTAGAATATAGTTTAAGCTAAAGTTAATCTTCTATTAGCTCCCCAAAAGAAATCTCGTTGTGCTACTTCTGGGTATAGAGGGGCTTGCAGAGGGCAATAAGCTATTTAATCACTATTCAGTGCAATACGGCCAATTCCCAATAAGGCAATACAAGGCCACCTAACAAGTAAAATCAGAAATCATTTAGCCAATAATATACGTGTCAGTATTAATAATTTTGTTAACTCCAGGTAAAGCCAAATTTTTTAAACCATTAAAGTAAATGTTTTATAAGCGAACAAAAACAAACCAGAGTAAAAAAAAGCTTGCATGATGATATACACAGTACTACTGTATATAAAACCACTGTACATAAAATCACTACTGAGGAATTATTATGGCAAGTTTACATGCATTTAAAAACAACTCTACTCCACTAGCCATCATGCAGGTGCCTGCAGATAGTGGACGACAGAATGATATAAATGTTGAGCATGCAAATAAATGGACATTTTTAGTGGCCAATCATATTCGTTTTTCTGAAAAACAAGTCAACTGCATACGCCTGATTAAACCCAAACAACACTGTTTGTCATCATGGCTTGAGAAAATTGTTTCTGGTGGTCAATGCTCAAGCCTGTTTGTTGAACACCTATCATTGGATGAAATAAGCTTTAAACGTCTAAAACAACTATGTATTGATTACAAAGTCGCTCTTGTTAATCTAATGCCAAATAAAGAACATAAATATAACGTAGTAAAAGGACCTTGGTAAGTAACTAAGTTTAACAAACTGCTATAGGTGCTATTGACTATTCTCCTTCTGATCACCTAGGCTAACCTATCTATTTGCTTTAGATCTAACACTTTGACCGATATTGATAAAAATTGCTTTTGTGGTAACCACCTGGCATTTAAACAGTGTTGCCAGCCTATTATTAGCGACAAAATAAATCCACAAAACGCTGAACAGTTAATGCGCTCTCGTTTTACCGCTTATGTAATCGAAGATTTCCCCTATATTTTACAAACCTATGCATCACAACAACGTTCGTGCTTAACTGTGAGTCAGCTAGCGGATAGTGCACAAGGTACAAAATGGCTAAACCTTAAGGTGTTAGCTCATCATCCACACCCCAACACGGCTCAAGTGGAATTTAAAGCCTTCTACCAAGCAGATGGACGTTATTATGTGATGCATGAACTATCAGACTTTGTGCTTGAAGATGATAGGTGGTGTTACACAACAGGTGTGATTCAAAAAGACTCCGGTGAATTTTCACCAGAACGTAATAGCCAATGTTTGTGTGGGAGTGGTAAGAAGTTTAAAAAATGTTGTGGAAGATAGCGTATTTGGGATTTTTTTATCTTTCATATAAACAAATATCAAGAATAGACTAGGCTTTATTTAGCTTTGTTCTGTCCCTGTTATTCTGTAGTCTAAACACAAGGGTATTCATCTAGGATTAAACACTTATTCAGGTGATCTTTGCCGTTTTCAATATACATATTCACTTAGTTTAAGCATAAAAATAATGACTTCTTTTCATACTAACAAAGTAACCCCAACCTTATGGCATTGCTATAACGCCAGATCCTTACGTCCTTTATGGGCGTTAGAAGAGATGGGCATAGATTATCAATTAAACGTTATGCCATTTCCACCGCGCTTTACCCAAAGAGAGTACTTAGAAACCAACCTCCTTGGCACTATTCCATTTTTTGATGATGGCAGAAGTCAAATGACTGAATCATCTGCAATATGTCAATATCTAGTCGACGTCTACGATAAGCCTGAATTTTGCATTGCGGCTGACGATCCTGATTATGCTCATTATTTGAATTTTTTACATCAAAGCGATTCAACACTGACGTTTCCATTAGCGATTGCCTTAAGATATCGACATCTAGAACCAGATGACCGCAAGTTACCTCAATTGGCAGAAGATTATATTCGGTGGTTTTCGGCACGTCTACGTTGGTTAGAGGAGCACTTATCAACGGGTCGTATATATTTATGTGGTGAGAGGTTCACTGTTGCTGATATTGCAGTGGGTTATGCTTTACATTTGGCTACCATTATTGGTTTAAACACACATTTGAATTCTGATGTTTCTGCCTACTTATCAAGATTAACAGCAAGAGCGGCTTTTAAAAGAGCAATGGAAAAAGGGGTTGAATTGGACCCTTTTAATGCCTTAGTTTTATGAACTGGAACGTAAGAGGTTAAGGAGTTACAACACCAAGGAATCAAAGTGGCTAGATCCAAATTATGATGGGTGTCTTTATTATTTTACGGAAACTGTAAATAAGATCTTGCTCTCCAAATCCTACATAATTTCCCATTACAAAAATGCAAAGTTACTTTATCGATGTAATATGCGGTGTCAAATGATATGAGCCACTCATTCTTGTCTTCAAATAAATAAAATTCGTCCTTATTAAATACCGAATTAAAAATAACAGGTTCGTGTTTTTCCTTTAACGCTTCATTAAACAAGACAACTCTACTTTCATAATTAGCAGAGCTTGCCAATAAGACTTGATACGTTTCTTTTTTAGAATAGCCTATTTTAAATTCACCACACTCCCCTGAAGTGATTACCTCATCAATAGAACTTACCCATTGAAACGTACCAAACCCAATAATTAAAATAACAAATATTAAAATTAAATATTTAAACAACGCAAATACAAAATTTATAAATAATACTAAGAACCACCTTTTTTCGCTCCCATGCCTGAACAAATTATAGTATTCCCACTAGACATAATCTGAATTTTTTCCTGAAAAACGAATCAAGTAGTCAGAGCCGTTGATTACCGACAGCCACCAATTCACCCTATCGATTCTCTTCCATTAATCCAACTAAATTGCCATCCTGATCCTTTAGAAACCCTATCCAAAAATCATGCTCTGGCATTTCAGCCGTTAATGAAGGCGCTCTTTCTGAGGTAGCCCCATCACTTATAGCTTTTTAAAGACCTTAGTAATGTCTGTTACGGTGAAATAAAGGATGGAGTTTTTTCCTGCTTCACCCGCCCCTTATGGTGTATTAAGCATAATACGGGTATCGCCACAGGACAGGAATGCTAGATTTTCAGAAGGTGAAAACAGAAACGTCAAACCTAAAATATCTCGATAAAAGGCTAATGCCTGCTTTACATTACTAACAGTAATAGCCAACTGTCCAATTTTAGTGATTGAGTTATGCATAAATAACGCTCTTAACTGACTCGCTCAATAGCAAATAAATTATAAAAGTTCTCAGTAGTGATCTTCGCCAGTTCATCCACTGAAATGCCCTTCAATTCGGCAATAAACTCCCCTACTTCTCTAACAAACCCTGGTTGATTAGGTTTACCTCGATAAGGTACAGGTGCTAACCAAGGTGAGTCTGTTTCAATTAGCAATTTATCTAGTGGGATTTTTTTCACCACATCTTGCAACTCTGTAGCGGTTTTAAAGGTCACTATGCCAGATATCGAGATATACATACCAAGACCTATTGCTGCCTGCGCCATTTCCCAGTTTTCGGTAAAACAGTGCAGTACACCTAGGGTTGATGGGTCTTTATGTTGTTTAAGTAATTCAATGGTATCGACCCGGGCATCGCGAGTATGGATGATCAAAGGTTTATTTAACTTATTAGCCACTTTGATATGGTCGACAAAAGACGTTAACTGTACCGCTTTGGTTTCTGCGCTATAAAAATAATCTAACCCTGTTTCACCAATGGCTACTACGTCCTCGCTATCAGCCATTTGCAAAAGGTCAGCATAACTACAGGCATCTTCTTGATGTAAAGGATGTACGCCGCAAGATACAGACACGTCTTTGAAGCCTTTGACGGTATCTAACATGGCAGGAAAGTCTTTTACCGATACCGACACACATAAAAAGTGTTCAACACCTCGGTTTCTAGCAAAATTGAGCACTTCAGTAAGTTCTTCTGGGGTTTTATCTAATCGGTCTAAGTGGCAATGTGAATCAACAAACACGAGTTTTTTTCCATTTTAATTGGGTTATAAAGTTTATGCGGCTTTAACTAGCGCCAGCTTATTGAGTAATGCGGTTAATACTAAGGTTTTATTCACCCCAGGATTACGCAATTGTTGGGTGACTTTAATAGCTTGTTCACTTAACTGCCAAACCGATTCTGACATTTGTTCGGTGCATTGCTGCCGTGCCCAGTACTGAGTCCATTTAAGCACTTTATCTGCACTGTCTTGCCAATCCATTGCCAGTTGCATGCTATTTGTTTGCCCTTGTAACAAAGCTTGTAGTCCTTGGCTAAAGATATCATAGGTAAACTTTTGTTCTTCTTGTAGTTCAGCTAATAACGCCAGTGGTCGGGCACTAAACAACTTTACAAAGTTAATATCAATTTCTGCAGCGTATTGGGTTTTCACCCAAGATAAGGTTGTGTCCAAATCTGGCACAGGTAAGGCTAATTTTTCACAGCGACTTTTGATTGTGGCTAAGATACGTTCGGGTTTATCTGTTGTAAGTAACAAAAAGGTATTGGCTGTGGGTTCTTCTAATGTTTTAAGTAATGCATTAGCACTTGATTCGGTCATGGTATGTGCATGATAGATGATCAACACCTTTGCCCCAGACATATGAGCAGAGCTACCTAACTTTTTGATGGCTTCGCGTATCTGATCCACACCAATTTGTTTGTCAGATGCCACTAAATGTAAATCAGGATGGGTGTTTGCTGCATTGAGTAAACAAGACTGACATTGACCACAGACCTTGTCACCCTGCCTAGCTTTACATAGAAGCAGCTGGCCTAATTGCATGGTAAAGCTGGCTTTACCGAGCCCTGAAGGCCCTTGAATAAGCAATGCATGATGCAGTTTAGCTGCCGCTATTCTGTCACTTAGTTGTTTAAAAGAAGTATCTAACCAAGGAAACACCTAACTCTCCAAAAACTGCTTGATGCATCGCTCAACATCTTTATGCACTGCCTGAATGCTTTGCATGGTATTAATCACCACACAGTTTGGATCTTGCTGGGCTAATTGTAAATACCGTTCGCGGGTCCGTTCGAAAAAGCTAAGATCTTCTTGTTCAATACGATCTAGCTCTCCACGACCTTTTGCCCGCTTAAGGCCTTCTTTGGGCTCAACATCCATATACAAGGTAAAATCAGGTCTAAAGTCTTTTAGGGTGATGGCTCTTAGGCTTTGAATCATGTTTTGGTCAATCTGACGACCGCCACCTTGATAAGCCTGTGAGGACATGTCGTGCCTGTCTCCAAGTACCCAATAACCTTTGGCTAAATTAGGCAGTATTATGTTTTGCACTAATTGCGCTCTGGATGCATACATTAACAACAACTCAGCTTCTACCGTGACCTTTTCATCTTTCCAGTCGTGTTTAACTACATCTCTGATGGCTTCTGCCATTGCCGTACCGCCAGGCTCTCTAGTATTAACTACAGTGTGACCAGCAGCTTGAATAGCTTGTGTCAAAATCGCTACGGCACTGCTCTTGCCTGCGCCTTCTAGACCTTCAATAACGATGAATTTACCTGATGTTTGCAACTAACACTCTCTTATTTTCTTAATTGATATTTACGCACTGCAAGATTGTGATCTTTTAGTGTGGTTGAAAACTTATGGCTGCCATCGCCTTTGGATACAAAATACAAATCGTCAGTGGTTAAGGGATTAAAGGCAGCGTCAATGGCTAACTTACTTGGCATAGCGATGGGTGTTGGCGGTAATCCCTTAATAACATAAGTATTATAGGGCGTAGCGGTTTTTAAATCTTTACGCCGAATATCGCCATCAAAGCTTTCGCCCATACCGTAGATAACAGTAGGATCGGTTTGTAAACGCATATTCAGGTTAAGTCTGTTTACAAAAACGCCTGCAATTCTAGGTCGTTCATCGGCCACTCCCGTCTCTTTTTCGATGATGGATGCCATAGTCAAACCTTCGTAAGCCGAATCATAGGGTAAGTCTAATGCACGATTCTCCCATGCCTTATCTAAATAGCTTTGCATACTAAGATGAGCTCGTTTAACTATATCAATCGCCGCTGTCATCGCCACAAAATAATAAGTATCAGGTAATAGATACCCTTCAATTGACTGTTTTGGCAATGATTTAGTTAGGATTTCAAGCTGTTGGTTGAACTCATCAGTAAATGTAATTTGGGGATGAGATTTTAAAACAGATAACCATTCCCGCCAATTTAATCCTTCAACTAAACTGATTGAAAACTGTAACTCTTTACCACTAGAGAAAAGACTCAATAAATCTAATGCACTCATTGTCGGTAAAAGTTGATAGGTGCCAACTTTAATATTGGCAAGTTCAGGTTCGAGTTTTAATCTAATCTTAAGGCCAAGTGTATCTGAGATAATTCCCCGGTCTCGTAATCGATTCAGTATCCCTTTGGCTGATTGACCTGATTTAACTTGATAGACAGTTGCATCAGCAATGTTAAGAGGTTTATGTACTTTTTTGTCCAAATGAAACAGCATTGCGACAAGAATAATGCCCAATGACACCACAATAATCGATAACCATTTTACAATTTTCATTAAACTTTTATCGCATTCAGGTTAATTCTATTCTGAACATAGTGCTGAATGTGCTTAGTTTGATCCACAATATAGTCCTTGCATTGCTGATTGACTGGATTAAACAATCCCACCACTGGAACTAACAACATTAAAGAGTTACAAACAAATATTTGTTGGGCATCAAATAAAGCACTAATATCCTGCTTAACTACTCGGTATTCCAGCCCTTGTTCTTTCATGACAGCCAGAATGCGGTTACGCATAACCCCTTCAACTCCTGACTCTGTAAGGTCTGCTGTAAACCATACATTATCTTTATACCAAAAAAGATTACCTGTAGATGTTTCAATTATTTTTTGTCCGGTATCACACACAACGGCATCATCATAACCAGTTTGTACCAATGCCTGTTTCACCAATACTTGTTCTAAACGGTTTAGATGTTTTATGCCTGCTAGTAATGGTTGGCTAGCTAACCTAATTGGACTTATGGTTAATTTGACACCCTTGGCTTGCCAAGAAGTGTAATGGGCTGGGATAGTATGGTGGGTAATAATGAAACTAGGGTTAACAGCCCCTTCTGGACAGTAACCTCTGCCACCTGTACCGCGTGTAATTATCACTTTCACTACGCAGTTAGAAGTAGCTTTCAATGAATCCACAATACAATTTTCTAAGATTGACCATTTATCAAAGTCAATATACAGAATTTTACACGCTAATTTTAGACGACTAATATGGGCATCAAAAAATTCGAGACAGTTGTTTCTAAACGCCATAGTGGTAAAGCAACCATCACCATATTGAAAGGCTCTGTCTGTGATCTCTATATTTTGCTGCTGTTGACCGTTAACAATCATTCATTCTTGCATCTAGAACTCTAAAATATATCTTAATCATACCCAATAGCTAAATTTTGCCTAGTGTTTTTTAAACAACAATGAGCCATTCGTACCACCAAAACCAAAAGAATTACATAAGGCATATTCCAATTTCGCATGTCTTGCAGTGTGGGCAACAAAATCAAGATCGCAGCCTTCTCCCGGATTATCTAAATTAATAGTCGGTGGCGCAATTTGGTCTCTTAATGCCAATATAGTAAAAATAGCTTCTACCGACCCTGCAGCTCCAAGTAGATGCCCTATCATCGATTTGGTGGAACTCACTAAAATACTGTTTGCATTTTCACCAAACACATATTTAATCGCGGCTACTTCAGCCACATCTCCTGCTGGTGTAGAAGTACCGTGTGCATTAATGTAACCAATTTCGTTCACATCAATCTTGGCATCGTTAATAGCGTTGACCATAGCCGCAGCTGCTCCTTCACCATCAGGTGGTGGTGATGTCATATGATAAGCATCACCACTCATACCAAAACCTACTAGTTCAGCATAAATAGTTGCGCCACGCGCTACAGCAGTGTCATAATTTTCTAACATCAACACACCAGCTCCCTCGCCCATTACAAAACCATCTCTGTCTTTATCCCAAGGTCGGCTAGCAGCTTCAGGATTATGATTACAGGTAGATAAAGCACGGGCTGCAGCAAATCCACCAATACCTAGGGCACAGACAGTCGACTCAGCGCCACCAGCAATCATCGCATCAGCGTCCCCGTAAGCAATAATACGGGCAGCAATTCCAATATTGTGAACACCTGTGGTACATGCAGTCACAACGTTGATGTTTGGCCCTTTAAGCCCTTCAAATATCGAAAAGAAGCCCGATATCATATTAGTGATGGTTGCAGGTACGAAAAAAGGTGATATTTTTCTTGGACCTGATTCAAGCATTCGACGATGATTGTCTTCAATTAAACCCAAGCCGCCAATTCCAGAACCAATAGCAACACCAATTCTTGCTGCATTTTGAGCGGTTACTTCTAAACCTGAATTTACAAGAGCTTGTTTACCTGCGGCGATACCTAGCTGAATAAACCTATCCATCTTTTTGGTTTCTTTTTTTGGAATGTACTGCTCGGCATTAAAATTTTTGACTTCACCAGCAAATTGAGTGGTGAACGAAGAACAATCAAAAGAGGTAATAGGTGCAATTCCACTTTTTCCGGCAAGAATGTTTTTCCAACTTGAATCTACAGTATTGCCGACAGGTGAAAGCATGCCCAGACCGGTCACAACAACGCGACGTTTAGCCACATTGGCCTCCGATTATTATATGAGAATGTGTGTTTTTTATGAAGAAACGGTCCAGAGAGGACCGTTTTTTTAAAAATATTAAGCGTCTTTATTAGCGTTAACGTAGTCAATAGCAGACTGAACAGTTGTAATTTTTTCGGCTTCTTCATCAGGAATTTCAGTATCAAACTCTTCTTCAAGAGCCATTACCAATTCAACAGTGTCTAGTGAGTCCGCACCTAAATCATCAACAAATGAGGCTTCTGGTTTAACTTCTTCTTCTTTAACACCAAGTTGTTCAATGACGATTTTTTTTACACGTTCTTCGATAGTACTCATAATTCTAGTTATCCTTTAAGTCGCTAGATATAAATTTGTGGATAGTGTATTCAGCTAAGTCACCCCTTGCAAGTGGCAGGGTCAACTTTTTTTCTGGTCTAACCACTCACAGATTAGTAAATATTCATTCGTTTGATAAAGCATCAATAATTGTAAACTTTATTACATTTCACCCCATATACATGCCGCCATTGACGTGTATCGTTTCACCAGTGATATATGCAGCATTATCACTTGCTAAAAATCCAACCGTTGCCGCTACTTCTTTAGGATCACCTAAACGGTTTGCTGGAATGTCTTTGAATATACTTTCTTTTTGATCATCCGATAATGATTTTGTCATATCAGTATCGATAAAACCTGGAGAAACCACATTAATCGTAATACCTCTAGATGCAACTTCACGGGCCATAGACTTACTAAAACCTATCACACCGGCTTTGGCAGCTGCATAATTGGCTTGACCAGCATTACCTGTAGAGCCAACTACAGAACCAATATTAATGATACGTCCTTTGCGTTTTTTCATCATACCGCGAAGCACTGCTTTGGACATTTTAAAAATGGCTGTTAAATTTGTATCCATAATGCTTTGCCATTCGTCATCTTTCATACGCATCAATAAATTATCACGGGTGATCCCAGCATTGTTGACCAGTATATCCACAGCGCCGTGTTTTTCGGTGATCTCAGCCAGTAAGGTTTGCATTGATTCGGGTATGGAAACATCGAGAACTTTACCTTCACCTTCACCTTGCAGATAATCACTGATTGACTGTGCGCCATTTTCAGAAGTTGCAGTACCAATAACAGTTGCTCCATCTGCAGCTAACCGCTCAGCTATCGCTCTACCAATTCCCCTACTTGCACCTGTCACCAATGCAATACTCCCATTTAAACTAGCCATACATTCTCTCTACAAAAAAAATTAAATTAAATCAATGAATTAACAGAATCAATACTGTTTATCGCCTTACAACTTAAGCGATTATCAATACGCTTAGTTAATCCAGTTAATACTTTGCCAGGACCGATTTCTAATAAATTTTTAACCTCCAGATCAGCTAACATAGTCACCGTCTCTGTCCATCTAACTGGACTATACAATTGTTCAACTAGGGCTTGTTTTATCGCATCAGGTTCATTTGGGGAGGCAACATTGACATTATTAATAACGCGGATATTAGGTGTATTAAATTGAACATCAGTCAGTAAACTTGCCAGTTTTTTAGCTGCTGGTTTCATTAGGGCACAATGAGAAGGCACACTAACAGCCAATGATAATGCGCGTTTTGCACCCTGTTCTTTACATAAATTTGCAGCCAGTTCAGCCGCACCTTTATTACCTGCGATCACTATTTGTCCTGGCGAATTAAAATTAACGGCTGCCACAACTTCATTAGTTTCAACTTGTACCTGATGGCAACTTGCAATCACCTTGTCGTCATCCAAGCCAATAATGGCATACATACCACCTGTTCCCGCAGGTACAGCTTGTTGCATAAATTGACCACGAGCTTCAACCAATTTAACAGCATCACTAAAATCTATAACGCCAGCACAAACTAAAGCGGAGTACTCTCCAAGACTATGGCCTGCCAAATATAGCGGTTGGCTGAATTCTTTTTCGAGTAAAAGTTTATAAATTGCATAACTTGCGGCTAATAAAGCGGGTTGTGTAATATGAGTTTGATTCAGTTTTTGTTCATCAGTTTGTACTATATTCCACAAATCATAACTTAAGGCTTCGCTGGCTTGTGCAAAAGTCTCTTGAATGATGGCATATTTTGAAGCTAATTCGCTTAACATACCTAGATTTTGGGATCCCTGACCAGGAAAAACCCATGCTTGTTTACTCATAATTGTTTCTCTAAAAATAGTATTTTAATAACATATTAACGCTGATATCAGAGCAAAATCCACAGCAAAAGCCTCAAGAAGAAGTTATTGTCAGCGTTTAATCTCGCCATCTCATATAGCTGTGTCTAGTGCTGTTGGTAATGTAGCAGCAGAAATTTTACAATATTTTTTTAAGGACAGTACCGCTTGTTCAAGTGACACCCCCACCTTTTTCTGCCACTTATTTTTATAATTCTGAAGTTCACTTGGTGCAGCTCTAACCAATCCAAAGCACAATTTCCATTCATTTTAAGACCAATTGTCGCAGCTATTTTTGATGAACTTCGAAAATTCACTTTCGTTAATCCAAGTGGGACTGTTAATCTATTCATCTAACTTATCAACCACCACAAGCGAGTCTGCATTAGTACTTATATCATTAAAGAAGTGACTACCATTGCCAATTATTCTGCAATTCATTTATTCGTGGCGTTCCATTAAAACAGCTTCAATTTTATCTTTTATCTTGTCTGGGACTCGCATCTCAACTTGTTGTATCGCCTCACGGATCGCATACAAAAAACTCTCTGACGATGCGTTACCATGACTCTTCACTACAATTCCACGCAATCCTATCAAACTAGCTCCATTATACTGGTCGGGTTTCATACGTAAATAAATACTGCGGAAAAAAGGAGTGGCTATTTTTGCCACAATTTTAGACAACCAATTATGCTGTGATGCTTTTCTAACCTCTTGAATAGCGAAATTCACCAGCCCTTCCCAAGATTTCATCGCAATATTTCCGACAAAGCCATCAGTGACTATCACATCTGCTTTCTTGGAGAAAATATCGTTACCTTCAACATATCCAATATAATTAATGTGTTGGGAATCAGTTAATAACTTAGCAGTCTGTTTAACTTGGTCGTTACCTTTAATTTCTTCTGAGCCCACATTTAATAACGCCACTTTGGGCTGTTTGATATTAGCAATTTGCTCAGCCAATACCGAACCCATTACAGCGTATTGGAATAACATTTGTGAGTCACAATTAATATTTGCACCTAAATCTAAAAAATATACTTTGCCATTATTTATGGTTGGCACCAGTGTGACAAGAGCTGGACGGTCTATACCAGGTAAGGTTTTCAACACATAATTGGCGATGGCGAGCAAAGCGCCGGTATTACCGCTACTGATACAAGCATCAGCTTCATTGTTATGAACTAAATCTAATATACGTCGCATCGAAGATTGTTTTTTATGACGTAAAGCATGAGCGGGCACTTCATCCATAGCCACCTGTTGTGGGCAATCACATAAGGTGATACGAGCTTGAATATTGGGTAATTGATTGTTTAGCCACTTAGACATAACTGCCAATGGACCGCATAATATAAGGTGTAAATAAGGGGTTTTCTGAAGTGCAGTTAATGCAGCGTCAAAAATAATATGGGGGCCGTTATCGCCCCCCATGATATCTAACGCTAAGGTTAGACGACTCAAAATTTTGTCACTTTAAATTAAAGGGATAAAACTTTTTTGCCTTTGTAGTAACCATCAGCAGTCACGTGATGACGTATATGTGTCTCACCTGACGTTGAATCTACAGACAAAGTCGCAGTACCAAGTGCATCGTGTGAACGACGCATACCACGCCTTGAACGAGTTTTCTTACTCTTCTGTACAGCCATTACTTTACTCCTAGTCTCGCTTAAGTTCTTTCAAAACCGCGAACGGGTTTGGACGTTCATCAACAGGTTCAATCTTTCCGAAGCTCATTTTATCGCGCTTTTGTTTGCAATCCTTCTCTGCATGAAGGGCTACAATCGGCAATGATAAAATCAGTTCGTCTTCAAGGGTTTGAAATAAATTGATTTCTCCTTGGTCATTTACCTCAACCGGTTCGTAAACGTCCGGTAACTCATCTTTGTCTTCTTCTTTAGCACTCTGCAAGGGGCTAAAACAAAAAGAGACATCCATAGGATGTTCAAAGACTTCATTACATCTCTCACAGATAAGTGATGTAGAACATGCCATATGACCTTGAAAATAAGTAAGACCCTGCTCGTCTTTAGCAAACTTAATTTCAACATCGATTTCTTTGGCGATATCAGCAACTGCCCCAAGCAACCTAGGCATTTCAGACGACAGTATGACTCCCCGATAATCGGAGCGTATAGTAGCGTTTTTAACTGGATCAACCAGCTTGGGTAGTTTCACTCTCTGCATAGCGCGCGCATTTTATATAAACATCGCAATTTAGTCAAAGAAAATCATAGTTAATGACACTGGGCACTGCATTTTATATGCTTCGACTATTATTTGAAGAGGCAGTATCCAATATCTATGAAAATCATTCTGGCTTCGAGTTCCCCTTACCGCCAAACCATCTTAAAAAAACTGCAGATACCATTCACCTGTGTCGCACCCAATATTAATGAGTCTGCGGTATCTGGCGAATCAATTTCTGCTCAAGTAGAACGCCTAGCAAAAATTAAAGCGTTAGCCATTGCTAAAACAAAAACCAATGTTGATAGTTATGTTATTGGCTCAGATCAATTGGCCAGTTTTAATGGTCAGGTATTAGGTAAACCGGGAGACTTTGATACAGCTAAACAACAACTAACAAGGTTTAGTGGCCAAACTGTCAAGTTTTATACTGGATTGTGTTTGGTCCATTCAGCTAAAAATCAATTGGCTCAGATAGTAGAAACCTTTGATGTAACATTTAAAACCTTAACCGAAGATCAAATTTCAACTTATTTGCGCATTGAACAACCATATGACTGCGCAGGCAGTTTTAAATGTGAAGGTCTCGGTATTGCGTTGTTTGAATCACTTAAAGGCAGAGATCCAAATACATTAATTGGTTTACCCTTGATCGCCTTGATGGATTTATTTAACAATATGTCTGTGGACTTATTTGATTATATGCACAAAGACAATACTTAAGCATGTAGCAATAATTCATCCAACACATTAATTACCGCCAATGATTTATGTTTCTGTAACTTATCCTCACTATGAACGGGTCCATATTTATTGCTTCGGACATCGCCATGTCATAAGTGGTATCGCCCACCATTAACACCTGAACCGCTGACAAAGTTAATTCAATTAATAATTGTAGCTGCATATCAGGAGAGGATTTACTTAACGCATCATCTGCAGTTCTGAAAGCACTAAAAAGTGTTCTGTATTGGAATGATGTAAATTATGTTCTAACCCCAGGCGTCCTTTTCCAGTGACTACCGCTGATATGTAGCCCTTTTGTTTTTGTTTTTGTTTTTGTTTTAGTTTTACCAATAATTCTATTGCACCGTTAAAAAGTGGACTGCTGATTTGTGCATGTTCTCTATAATGTTTGTTATAGGTATCAATAAGATCCATAGCAGTTTTTTCATCGTGGATATTAAATAAGGCTATATCTATTTAAATTGTTGCCATACCAGATAATTAAACGCTTTTTGGCTTAGGTGTTGTTATTGAATAAAAACATTGTATCGACTGCTGTATGTATAGTTCATTAACAAGGCTAATATTCATGAATAAAGCAGATATTAATATCATAGCTGTTTAAAAGAATGGTTACAGCGATTTCATGGTGTGGCAACGAAGTATTTAGAGAATTATTTGGGGTGGTTTAGTTTTCTAGATACTCAAGAAAACTCAACGACACTTAGCTGGAAGATAGCCGTTAATAAAGCACAATAAATACAACACATATTGACCTGTATAGATGTTTATCATTGTACTATATGCTGTAAGTGTTTACTAAGCTAGAGTGCCGTTCATGACGACTAACAGCATATTTATAAATTAACTTCAAACAATTTATAGATCCTACGATACTCGTCCAACCATGAACTGGGTTGCACAAAACCGTGTGATTCAACTGGATAAACTGCCGTTTCAAAATCTTGTTTTTCTAATTCAATCAAACGCTGAACTAGCCTCACCACATCCACAAAGAATACGTTACTGTCTATCATAGGTGCATTAATTAGTAATGGTTTTTCCAGTCCTTCAGCAAAATAGATAGGAGAACTCCTTTCGTAAGCAATTGGATCGATATCAGGTGTATTTAGTATGTTTGATGTATAACCGTGATTGTAGTGCGCCCAGTCGCTTACAGGTCTCAAAGCGGCACCCGCTTGAAATAAATCAGGATAATTAAACAGTGCCATGAAAGTCATAAAGCCTCCGTAAGATCCACCATAAGTTCCGACCCTTTTTGCATCCACATCAAGGTTTGCAACTAACCATTTAACACCATCTTCAAGGTCTTGGATTTCTGGCGTACCCATTTGCCTATATATAGCCGTGCGCCAATCTCTCCCATAACCCGCTGATGCACGATAATCCATATCAAGTACCACATAACCTTGTTGTACTAGCAAATTGTGAAACATAAATTCTCTGAAATAGCCCGACCACCCAAGATGAGAATTTTGTAAATATCCTGCGCCATGATTAAATACTATAGCTTTATACTTTTGACCAGCTTGCATATTCCTGGGGGTATATATCCGCGAATATATGGGTTTTTCTGTATGTGAAGATTGAATTGGCACTATATCGGGGGCAAGCCAGTTTATGTCCAGAAATGCCTGACTGGTAGTTTGAGTTAGCTGCGAAACTGATTGGTTAGCAACAGATTGAAGATATAGCTCTGGTGGGCGTACTAAGCTCGAATGAGTCAGTAGTAACGACTGTTCATCTGGGCTTAATATATAATCTGTCATGCCATTAAGGTTGGTTATTTCTTGTAGTGTATTGTCAGCTAAAGTCACACGGTATATCTCGTATATACCCGGATGTTTTTTATTGCCCTTAAAATACATAAATTGATCGTCTGAGGTTAACGTTAAAGAGTCCACCTCAAATTTTCCAGATGTCACAACTCTAGCTTGACCATTTAGCGGTTTAAGATAAAGATGTGCATAGCCTGACTCCTCAGACAAATAGTACAGATCAGCACTTGTATTTAACCAGCCAAAGCTGTTGAACTTATAATTAACCCAAGCATTATCATGTAATCTGTGTTGATTGATTAAAGTTGCCTTAGCAGTATCAATGGTAGCAAGCCATCTGTCTTTGTTGTCCCACGCTTCCAGCATAACCGCAACATTTTCACCATCGGCATGCCATTGAATAGCGCCTTGCGACCAATACCAATCTTGCATAAGGCTAATGTCTCTAGGCATGCGATTGGCAGTATATTTTTCACCCTTAGCTGCTGCGTTCTCACGTTTCACCGCTTCTAATACATCTTCGTTATATCCAGGCAAACTGCTATAACTGAGTTTTCGTTTCGATCTATTATCTAAATTGAGTATCCAAATATTGTGTTTTACTGGTTGAGCATCAGCAACCCTTCGGCGCACATTGTCTGTGGTTATTCTTCCGTCTTCATTAATATAATTAGGCATAACATCACCATCATCACGCCAACTAGACTGTTCTTGTTCAACCAGCACTAACCACTTACCGTTAGGCGATAAACTGACTTCTACGGTTTCATTATCTTCTGGAAAATAGAAATCAGCAGGGGCAAGGGTATTATTTTGCTGAGTAAGCTGTTGTTCTCTTTTAAAACGTAAAGCTTTTTGCTGACGTTTTAAAGCCACCACTTCAATTAGCTGCTGTTGTTGCTCGGCAATGTAATCTTCAGGCTCATCTAATGCCTTAGGTTCATCAGCAAATTTCCATGAGACGAGTTGCTCATAAAGACCTTTTTCTGGGTGAATAGCATAAATTGCATCACCACTTTGAAAACTTAAACGCCCATCATTTAGAAACATTAAGTTGTATGGCTGTTTGTTGTCTTTGGTTAGCTGCTTTAATTGATTATTTGCAAGGTTTTTAACAAAAACATTACCTTCAAACACCCATGCGGCCATTTTTTTATTTTGACTAACAATACGTTTTTCGTAGGCATGTAATTGCAGTTCGCCTAACTCTACCTTATTGCCATTGCTTTGATCATTTATCGATTTAGTCCATAAGTCAGATAAGGGCGAACCTAGCTGCTTTTGTTCATAAAACACAGCGTTACTATCATCAGCCCAATACGCAGAAGTAGGTTGGCGTCCCATCCAATCAGGATCAGCCATAATTTGTTCTAGGGTTAACAGTTTAGACTGAATGTTAGTTGGGTTCGACTGAACTGCTTTGATTAACTCTGGTTGTGCCGCGTCATCGTTAATAACAATAGGCACATTAGATTGGGTTGACGAACAGGCCAATAGGAAACAAGTAACACTAGCTAATAATAAGTCTTTTTTATTCAATTTAAACATACAGTAAGCCTTAGACAATATTGAAATAGACACCTTCACTATTAAAACGCACTTTGAGGTCACTTAGCAAAACAATAAGTAAAAACTTGTATATATTTTAATGCCTTACGTTTCGTATCATTTACACCAACAAAAAAGCTGTATCACTTATATTTTGTAAGAAGTACCTTTAACATCTGGCAATAATGGCTATAAGCTGTCGGATTGAATGCTTATTCATAAATCCATACTGATAAGCTTGTTGTTCATTCTGGGAGCGAGTTTGAGGTTATGTGAAAGGTGAGGATTTTAATGGCGTGAACGGTAATATAAACATCTTTTGAAAAGGCTAAAAAAAGCGTCAGACATACCAAATATATCGCTAGCAAATAATATCTTTGCTTTACTATCGATTATAAGATTAATTACGCCACCGTTTTGATACTAACAAAAATAAAAAAGGCAACTTAACAGCTGCCGTCTAAAAACTTTACTTAACTAAAGAGCCTAACTTAAAAAACCGCCATCAACTACAACTGTTGTGCCAGTTGTGTAACTAGAAGCATCGGAGACAAGGTACAAAACCGTACCTGCCATTTCATCAGGCTGTGCAGTTCTTCCTAACGGTATTTGCATAAGTGCTGTTTTAAGTATTTTTTCGTTACTCGTCAGTGCTGAGGCAAATTTGGTTTCGGTTAAACCTGGCAATAAAGCGTTAACTCTTATGTTCAGACCACCACATTCTTTTGCGAAGGACTTCGTCATACTAATAACAGCTGCTTTAGTAATGGAATAAATACCTTGTCCCATACCCGGCGATATTCCGTTTATTGACGCAGTATTCAAAATAACGCCACCACCTTGCTGTTTCATCATTTTACCAGCAGCAGTAGACATAAAGAAATAACCACGAATATTCACATCAACAGTTTTATTAAACGCCGCTAAATCAGTATCTAAAATATGTCCAAAGTATGGATTAGCGGCTGCATTGTTAACTAAAATATCTATACGCCCATATTTCTCACTTATCTGCCCAAAGATGTTGTCAATTTGTGTCATTTCCCCTACATGACAGGCCATAGCAATTGCATCACCGCCGTTGTCGCGAATACTTTGTGCAACAGTTTCACAACCATCTATCTTGCGACTAGAAACAATCACCCTTGCACCATAGGCAGCAAGTAATCGTGCTATAGACTCACCTATACCTCGGCTTGCACCTGTAATCAACGCGACTCTACCGGTTAAATCAAATATATCTTTTTTCATAAAATGTCTCTTAATCTAAATATGCCATTTGCTTATTATTGTTAATCTGCTTCTACTTTTAAGACTAATTTACCCATGTTTTCACCGTTGAATAACATTAATAATGTTTCTGGGAAATGCTCTATACCTTTAACCACATGTTCTTTAGCGACTAATTTCCCCTCTGCTATCCAACCTGCCATTTCTGCTGCAGCTTTAGAATAATTTGCAACATTATCAAACACTACTATGCCTTCCATTCTGGCTCTATTTACCAGTAAAGTAAGATAGTTAGAAGGTCCTTTTACAGCTGTTGTATTGTTATATTGGCTAATAGCACCACAAATTACTATACGCGCCTTCATACGTATTTGAGTTAAGACATCATCAAGTATCTCACCACCAACATTATCAAAATACACGTCAACCCCTTCAGGACAAACAATCCGTAAAGCCTTTTTTACATTCTCATTTTTATAATCAATGGCCGCATCAAAACCTAACTCATTCACTAGGTAGGCACATTTTTCAGCCCCCCCAGCAATACCTACTACTTTGCAGCCTTTTATCTTAGCAATTTGACCTACCACTGAACCTACTGCTCCAGCAGCACCAGAGACCAATACTGTCTCGCCTGCTTTAGGTAAACCCGTATCCAACAATCCAAAATAAGCAGTCATTCCAGGCATTCCCAATACACCTAAGTAACGCTCTAATGGTGCTAAGCCTGGATCTATTTTGTGCAGTCCCTCAATACCCACTACGGCATATTTTTGCACACCACAATGCCCATAAACGTAATCACCTTCTGAAAATTGACTACTCTTGGACTTAAGCACTTTGCCAACGGTTCCAGCACGCATCACGCCGCCGATTTGAACTGGTTCTATGTATGATTTACCGTCATTCATCCAACCACGCATGGCAGGGTCTAATGAAATAAATTCCACTTGAACCAATACTTGATTATCTGATAATTCTGCAACATCGTTCTCTACAAAATCCCAGTTTTTTCTAGTAGGTGTTCCCACAGGTCTCGATGCCAATAAGAATTGTTTATTTTTCATGATGTCTCCATGTTTATTTATGTGTTAACTTTTAATTGATGAATTAATTAAAACCATTCAGCTTGCATTTCACTGCAGCTATCATCCATATCATTTAACAACGCAATATCTCTTTGCACTGCAGGCAATTCCCAGCGTAAAAAGTACTTAGCAGCTTGCACTTTACCTAAATAAAACGCCTCATCCTCTGCAGATAAATCAGCTACCGCCAATGCATTCTCAGCTACATTTGCCTGACGTATCCACAACCAGCTCATCACGACTTGGCCAAATACATTCATAAAGCAGGTTGCGTTAGTAAGTAAAATGGGTTGCTTTTCAGACTTTAAGTGTTGCGCAAGTATAGGCAGCAAGGACTGCATTTGTTTTATATAGGGTAATAAATTTGCTATCAACTTCTGACTTTGTGCACCCGTCACTTGGGCAAAATCGCATTCCATTCTATGTTGTAATAATTTCAGCCCTGAACCATTTGCTTGCCAAAGTTTACGGGTTAATAAATCTAATGCTTGAATACCATTCGTTCCCTCGTGAATGGGATTGAGTCTATTGTCACGCCAACATTGTTCAACCGGATATTCACGGGTATATCCCGCACCACCTAATACTTGAATCGCTAAATCATTGGCTTTTGGTCCGAACTCTGATGGCCATGCTTTAACAATAGGCGTCAACAAATCCAACAATTCTGATGCCTGTCTTTTCTCATCGTCTGAGGTGAGAGTATGTGAATCATCAACTAATCGGGCAGCATAAAAGCACAGTGCCATGCCTCCTTCCACATAAGATTTTTGTGCCAACAACATTCGCTTCACATCACCATGTTGAATGATGGTGGCAGGTTTATCGGTAGGTTTGTTATTCGGTGCAACACGTCCTTGGGTACGTTCTTTGGCATATTCTAATGAATATTGGTAACCACTATAACCTATCATTGCAGCGCCAAAACCCACGCCTAAACGTGCTTCATTCATCATTAAAAACATATAACGTAAACCCTGATGCTCTTCGCCTATTAAGTATCCGTGACAGTCTTCTTTTTCACCAAAACTTAGAGCTGTAGAGGTGGTACCTCTGTATCCCATTTTATGAATAAGACCCGCCAAGGCTACGTCATTTCTCTCAGCTGGATTTCCAGCTGCATCGAGGCGGAATTTAGGCACCACAAATAATGAAATTCCTTTAACACCCGCCGGTGCGCCTTTGATTTTAGCCAGGACTAAATGCACTATGTTGCCAGACAATTCATGATCACCACCAGAGATATAAATCTTATTACCCTTGAGCCGATAATTTCCGTCTTCGTGCTTCATTGCAGTGGTATGGATATCGGCTAAAGACGAGCCTGCGTGTGGTTCTGTCAGAGCCATGGTGCCGGTAAATTCCCCCGTTAACATCTTCGGCATAAAGGTATCTTTCAGATGCTGTGATGCAAAGTTGCGAATAACGTTTGCTGCAGCCATAGTCAAAAAGGGATAACCAGTACTTGAGGGATTAGCAGCCATAAAATACCCCGCACAAGCTGTCATTATAGTTTCTGGTAACTGCATTCCGCCTTCATCGAAGTCAAATCGGCCTGCAATTAAGCCTGATTCAACATAGGCGTCAAAGGCTTCTTTTACCTCAGCTATCATATGTACTTTTTGACCATCAAAAGTTGGTTCGTTAGCGTCACCTTTGGCATTGTGAGTAGCAAATTTTTCAGTAGCAATTTTATTGGCGATATCCATCACCGCATCAAATGTTTCTCGATTATGTTCGGTAAACCTTGTTCGCCCACAGAGGCTTTCTGTATTTAATACTTCGTATAATTGAAATGCTAATTCTTTACGTTTGACCAGTTCGTTGTTCATATTTTACCTTAACAAGTGATTACAGTTGAAAACTGTAGTTGCTGTAATTAATGCCCATAGATTGACAAAAATATGACTTCGCTATTATTGTCATATATGACATATTAATGGTCATTTATGACAGATATAACGAACAATTATTTATGACTAATCACCTTAGTTATTTTCGAGTATTTTCTATTGTTTAAAGTAACCATACTAGGCTTTGATCAAGCATATGCGAGCGCTATTACTGGTGCTCTGGACTTGTTTGCGTTAGCAGGAGTAACTTGGCAACGTATGCAAGGTCAGCAACCATCACCTTTTTTTGAGGTACAAATTGCATCAATAAAAAAACGACCTGTTCGTTGTATTAATCAATTGGTGATCAATAGCCATATTGCGATTGAAGATGTTGAACAGACCGACTTATTGTTGATACCCACTATTGGCGGTGAGCTTATTAATGTCATTAAAAACAACCAGCCCTTATTAGCACATATTCAAAAACACTTTGCGAACCAATCAGATATTGCTAGCAATTGCAGCGGTGCATTTTTATTAGCAGAAGCGGGATTATTAGATGGAAAAGAAGCCACCACACACTGGGGTTATGCCAGTCTATTTAAAACCCGCTATCCTCAGGTAAATTTATGTGCGGAAAAAATGATCACCTCTGCACAAAATATCTATTGTTCTGGTGGGGGTATGGCTTGGTTTGATTTAGCCCTGATGTTAATTGAACGTTATTGCGGCCATGATGTTGCAACAACGACGGCTAAAGCACATGTAATTGATATATATCGAGGTGAACAAGTAGCTTATGCCAATATTCTCACCAAGAAATATCATCAAGACCCTGATGTATTAATTGTCCAAGAGTGGTTAGAAACAAACTACAATAATAGGATAGTGGTGAGTGACTTGCCCTTATTGGTTAACCTGACCTTAAGAACATTTAATCGTAGATTCAAAAAGGCGACTGAACTAAATGCGTTAGAATATTTACAAACCTTGCGTATTGAGGCCGCTAAAAAACAACTTGAAACAACCCACGACAGCATCGAACGAATAGTTTCTCAAGTCGGTTATGACGACCTGAGCTCCTTTACACGGTTATTTAAAAAACATACTGGATTATCCCCTAGCCAGTATGCAAAAAAGTTTAAACGTTAAGACTAAAATTTTAATTAAAATAATTTTGCATATTTTTTGCACTAAACTAAATTCGACTAAGACTGATTGCCATAATTTATCAATAAAATAGATATACATTTATATTTACAATTAACATTAAGATAATTAATTGCTACTTATCAATACTTTAGTTTATTACCGCCAGCGTTTTAGTGTGGTTTATTGATTGCACCAAAGCGTAACGCCACTGCCCATTTTTTGAGCATTGTGGCTATTTTTATACAGTTATTTACAGCAGTTTAATTTATACATCAGGTAAAAAGGAAAAAAACGATGGCATTTAAAAAGCAATATTTAAAATCTAAGGCAATGTGTAAGGTCACATTTAAGTTATCTAAGGAACAAGCCAATGATGCAGGTTTAGTTCGTTTAGTGGGTGATTTTAACCAATGGGACCTGTCATCAGCGCCGATGAAAAAACTTAAAAATGGTGATTTTACCACCACTGTTAGCTTGGCCAATGACTCAAAGTATCAGTTTAGATATTTACTAGATGATAAGGCATGGGAAAATGACTGGGAGGCTGATGCTTACATTCCTTCTCCAGTATCTTATGCTGATAACTCGGTTGTACAAGTTTGAACAATTAGTTTTAGTAAGGTGAAATCACTAGATGATTTCATCTTATTAAATTCTTTTTTTTAATTTCAACATCATTAATATTTTCAGGAATATAATCTTATGTTGTCGATATCAAAACACCTCTCTCTTTTTCGTCTAGATAATAAAATGCGTCATGCAAAAAATTATTCTGATTGGAAACAATTTGCCATCGAGCACGACACAATTTCTGGGCTTGAAGCATGGAAATACAAAGAAGTATCAAATAGCTATGATCACCTGAACATTCGTACCAGAATTGATTTACTCAGAAGGCTAAGACAAGAGAAGGATGATGTTGGGTTACTTTTTGCCCTCAACGAGGGCATTCATGGTAACCAAGGCGGTATGGGTAAACCAATTCTTTATAAACTGGCAAAATTTGGTACAAAACGATTAATTGAAGAGTATGTTGATGAGATAGTTAATGCTCTAGAACACATTTCTACGCTAGCTGAGTCAAGTGATGTTTCGAGAGAAGACAAACAAGATTTTTTTGAACGTGCAAGTCACTGTTTTGGCCGTACAGCTTTGATGCTAAGTGGTGCCGGTTCACTTGGGCATTTTCATCTTGGAGTAATCAAGACATTATTCGAATATCAGATGTTACCAAAAGTCATTTCTGGGTCAAGCGCAGGGGCAATATTTGCTGCATTACTTGGCACCTATTCAAATGAAGAACTTACACATGTTCTTCGAGATGACATGCTGCTAGACCCTTTACAACTTAATATTGACAATAACCCTAAACGCTTGGTTCGAGACCAAGTGGACTCTGTTTCTTTAAAAATGACGTTGGAGTCAGTGATCCCTAATATCACATTTCAGGAAGCTTATGAGAAAACAGGCAGAATGATTAGTATCACTATCGCACCCTTTGAAGAACACCAAACTTCCAGATTAATGAATGCGGTGACATCGCCTAATGTTTATGTGCGTTCTGCAGTCATGGCATCTTGTGCCGTGCCGGGTGTTTTCCCGCCTGTTATGTTGATGGCTAAAAATGTGTATGGCGAAACCCAGCCATATTTGCCAAATCGTCGATGGGTAGATGGAGCCGTTACAGATGACCTTCCTTCAAAAAGGCTGGCCAGACTATATGGCGTAAACCATTATATTGTTAGTCAGGCGAATCCGTTAGCGCTAGCTATTATGAAGGGTGAAGAATTTATGCCCATTCCCAAAAGCGCCAAAAATATTATACGTTTTTCTTCACATGAGTTTTTAAAAACAGGGGAACAATTTAGTCGGCGATATCTTCGCAAGCTTCCGGATATTGGGAAAGCTATGAATATGTTCTATTCAGTTTTGGCACAGGATTACGAAGGTGATGTAAATATTGTTCCTAGTTTCAGCTTTGTAAGTCCACAAAAGCTTCTGGGGCAACTCACTACAGACGAAATTAAGGCGTTGGTCACAGATGGCGAACGTTCAACCTGGCCGCAGTTAGAACAGATTAGGATTTGCTCTAATATTAGTCACAAGTTAGAAGAGATTGTGGACAACCATTCAAATCATAACATTAAACGTTTTTATAAAAAATCTCGCCGAAAAACTGAGCGGTCAATGATTTCATCACTACTGAACAAATCAGAGATTGATAGTTAAATTAATATCTAACGTTTAATTACATACAAATTCACTACATCGATTCAACTAGAACTGTTCTATTTATATGACTCCAGAGCTTTAGCATTAGCTTTATCGATATGAGACGAACAACACCTTAGATTAAGATAAAGAAGACACGTTAAACAATGAAAGACTTTTAGAGTCCTGAGAAAACAACCTAAGGTTATTTGGCAGCAAAGTCCTTATTATTTGTATCCAAGATATCCTATAAATTAAAATAGGAAGATGTCTTTGTCTTTGTATCTGAAAGAAAAGCATGAGAAATAGTTAAATAATATGCATAGAAAAGGTAAGCATACTCACACAATATACTTCGAGCAGTTGTATAACAAAATCGCGAAAGGATAAAATTGATAAGTTTTAAAAAAAAAGCCATAGCGTCAACGGCCATGGCTTTAACAAATTATGATTAATATTATTTATAAAGCAGCTTCAAGCTCTGGTAATATTTCAAACAAATCACCCACTAAACCATAATCGGCCACTTGAAATATTGGTGCTTCTTCGTCTTTATTAATGGCAACGATAACCTTAGAGTCTTTCATTCCGGCTAAATGTTGAATTGCCCCAGAGATACCTACTGCTATGTATAAGTCAGGTGCAACAATTTTACCTGTTTGACCTACTTGCATATCATTCGGTACAAAACCAGCATCAACTGCTGCTCTTGACGCACCCATGGCAGCACCTAGTTTGTCGGCAATGCCATCAAGTAATTTGAAGTTTTCTCCATTTTGCATACCACGACCACCAGAGATGATCACATCTGCGGCCGTTAATTCTGGTCTTTCAGATTCTGTTAATTCAGCAGACACAAATATAGATTTTTCCAATGGTTTCACTACAGTGCAAGTCTCTATTAGTGCTGAGTTGCCTTCACTTGCAGCATCAAATGCAGCGGTTCTAACAGTAATCACTTTAATCCTATCAGAAGATTGTACTGTTGCAATTGCGTTACCTGCATATATAGGTCTTAAAAAGGTGTCAACACTTTCAACTTTTATGATGTCAGAAATTTGGGCAACATCTAACAAAGCCGCCACTCTTGGCATAAAGTTTTTCCCAGTAGTAGTAGCTGCCGCCAATACGTGGCTTGCGTCTTTACCTAGTTCGGTCACTAGTTCAGCTATATTTTCCGCCATTTGCTGAGCATATTCGGCATTGTCAGCCAATAATACTTTACTTACACCGTCTATTTTAGAAGCTTGGGTCGCCACAGCTTCACATCCAGAACCAACAACCAATAAATGTATATCGCCACCTATTTGTGATGCGGCATGCATAAGTTTATGAGTTTCGGTTTTAAGCTGTTCGTTGTCATGTTCTGCGTATACTAAAATAGTCATTAGATTACCTTCGCTTCATTTCTTAATTTTTCGACCAATTCAGCAACATTAGCCACTTTAATTCCACCTTGACGTTGTGCAGGTGCATCAACCTTCAATACCTTGACACCAGATGTTAGCTCAACATCAAAATCAGTTGCGGGTATCACATCTAAAGGTTTACGTTTAGCTTTCATTATATTTGGCAAAGATGCGTAACGAGGTTCATTTAGTCTCAGGTCTGTTGTCACAACTGCGGGCAATAACAATTCAATGGTTTGTAAACCACCGTCAATTTCACGGGTGACTTTTACTTTTCCTGTTTCGACTAGCACTTCAGATGCAAATGTACCCTGTGGCATACCTGTTAATGCAGCTAACATTTGACCAGTTTGGTTATTATCAGAATCAATAGCTTGCTTTCCTAGGATAACTAGATCAGGTGATTCTTGTTCAACTATCTTTTGCAATAACTTGGCAATTTGCAACGAATCAAGTGTTAAGTCGGTATCAATTTGTATACCGCGATCTGCTCCCAGCGCAAGTGATGTGCGTATCTGTTCCTGACAGCTTTTATTGCCTATAGATACCACCACTATTTCAGTTGCAACACCCTTCTCTTTGAGGCGTACAGCTTCTTCTACAGCAATTTCACAAAAAGGATTAATCGACATCTTGGCGTTGGTTAAATCTACAGCGCTGTTGTCTGGTTTAACCCTGACTTTTACATTGTAATCAATGGCACGTTTTACTGGCACGAGAATTTTCATTTTCACCTCTACTTACAGGTATCAAGTTTATAATTTGAATTATCTAGCGACTCAAATCTGGATGACGACAATTTACTTTGTGTTGACGTTATCGTCAACTTAGATATCAATTTGTAGTGAGTTGTTATGGGTGATCCTTTCAACGAGTAAAACATGTAATAATATATGAATGCGATTGTGTTTAGGATCAACTTATTTAAACACTAACGTATTAATTAAGACCCTGTTAAATATAGATTTTATTGTTTTTGTTATATTATTATAGCACTTTAAATTTGTTGACTAATGGCCCGAATATTATCCAATTAAAGACGTAATCTGCTGCATTAATAGACATTTGCCGACTAAAAAATGCTTATGAATAATGCTTAGAAGTATTTATTTTATGAATAGTTAAATACATTTTTATGAATAGTTTAAATTTAAAAGAGGACAAACAAGTGGAACGAGAATCGATGGAGTTTGATGTAGTTATAGTCGGTGCTGGCCCTGCTGGTCTGTCAACTGCGTGTCGGTTGATGCAAATAGCTCAGGAAAAAAACCAAGAATTAATGGTTTGCGTGGTTGAAAAGGGCTCAGAAGTGGGTGCGCATATTTTATCTGGTGCAGTATTTGAAACCCGTGCATTAGATGAATTATTTCCAGATTGGAAAGAAAGAGGAGCCCCACTTAATACTCCAGTCACTGCAGATGATATTTATTGGCTCAACAATGAAAAGAAAGGGATTAAAATCCCAGGTTTCATGACACCTAAAACCATGCACAACGAGGGCAATTATATCGTTAGTATGGGTAATGTATGTCGTTGGTTGGCTGAGCAAGCGGAAGCGTTAGGGGTAGAGATATTTCCTGGTTTTGCGGCTTCCGAGGTGCTGTTCAATAAAGATGGTAGTGTCGGTGGTGTTATTACCGGTGATATGGGGCTAGACAAAGAAGGCCAGCCTAAAGACTCGTTTATGCCCGGAATGGAATTAAAAGCAAAATATACGGTGTTTGCTGAAGGATGTCGGGGGCACTTAGGTAAACAGCTAATTGAAAAATTTGAATTAGATGAAGGTCAATCACCACAACATTATGGCATTGGTTTCAAAGAGATATGGGATATTGATCCTACTAAACACCAACCAGGTTTAGTAGTACATACAGCTGGCTGGCCTATCACTGATGCCACGGGTGGTTCTTACCTTTACCACGCAGAAAATAATCAAGTGTTGGTCGGGCTAATACTAGACTTGAACTACAGTAATACGCATATCAGTCCATTTGACGAGTTCCAACGTCTTAAGCACCATCCTGTATTTAAACAATATCTTGAAGGTGGTAAACGCGTGTCTTATGGCGCAAGAGCTCTTGCCAAAGGTGGCTTTAATTCTTTACCCAAAATGACGTTTCCTGGAGGGTTATTGGTGGGTTGTGATGCCGGCACCTTAAATTTTGCAAAAATAAAAGGTAATCACACTGCTATGAAGTCTGGGTTATTAGCCGCAGAGTCACTTATGGAAGTATTAAACCAGACAGATGCTATCCCTTCACAAGATTTAACCAATTACACCCAAAATTTCAAAGATTCTTGGTTATATGATGAATTATTCAGATCTCGTAACTTTGGCCCTGCCCTACATAAATTTGGTACCTTTATGGGCGGAGCTTTCAACACCCTTGAGCAGAATTGGTTTAAGGGAAATTTGCCTTTTACTTTTAAAGATGACGTAGCTGACCACGTGCAACTTAAAAATACTAAAGACTGCGTTAAAATTGATTATCCTAAACCGGATAGCGTTTTAAGTTTTGACAAATTATCATCTGTATTTTTATCAAACACAAACCATGAAGAAGAACAGCCTTGCCACTTAAAACTTAAGGATATTACAGTACCTATCACAGTAAACTTGGCACAATATGATGAACCTGCTCAACGCTATTGTCCTGCTGGGGTATATGAAATCATCGAATCTGAACAAGGTGAAAAACAACTTCAGATAAATGGGCAAAACTGCGTTCACTGCAAGACATGTGATATTAAAGATCCGAGCCAAAATATTACTTGGGTCGTCCCTGAAGGTGCCGGTGGGCCAAACTATCCAAATATGTAATTTATGACTGAAATTAATTACCAAATACATTCAGACACCCCAGATAAACCTTGGATTATGTTAATTCACGGTTTATTTGGAAGTTCGGATAATTTATCAGCATTACGTAGACAACTTACTGACACATTTCAGGTGTTGTCGATAGATTTACCTGATCATGGAAAGTCCGCATTTACACACGCCTTTAATTTTGCTGAGTACGCTCAACGTATTACTGATCTTATTGTCAGTCTTAAGATTAAACAGTTAGCCATAGTCGGACATTCTTTGGGTGGTAAAGTAGCCATGCAACTTGCTATAAATCAACATGAACTAATTAGTCACTTAATCGTATTGGATATAGCACCTGTTAAATATTCAGCGCGTCATACAAATGTGTTTCAAGGTTTAAATAATGTCGTTTTATCAGATATCACAAGCCGAAAACAAGCGGATATAGCCTTATCAGAATATGTACTAGATGTTTCAACACGGCAGTTTTTATTAAAAAGTCTGTATAATGAAAACGATATTTGGAAATGGCGATTTAATCTTGAATTACTTGAAAAAGATTACGCGAAGTTATCAGCTGCTATAGAGCCGGTTCAACCCTATTTAGGGAAAGTGATGTTTATTAAAGGTCAAAATTCAGATTATTTGTTACCAGTACATGAAAAAACGGTGCTGAAGCTGTTTCCTAATAGTCAATCAAAAATGATCAATAACACAGGCCATTGGTTACATGCAGAAAAACCTGAATTGTGTGCAAAGATTATATTGGCATTTTTATTTAAATAAATAAGATTGCTATAACTCATTCATTTTTCATAGTAAAAACTCTATGTTAGTATGCGCCAGATTTTAAGAGAGTTGAAAAAAGTACATGTTAAGTGACCATTATGAGCAAATTGAATCAATAGCTTTAGATGTTGCGATTGTAGGTTTATTTTTACTAATGGCTTACGTGGTTTTTGATGTACTTAAGAAAAATAACGTGCCATTAATTGGTAAGGTTGTTGTATATTTCGTACTTTTTTTAGGTGCCGCTGGATTTATATTTAAAGGCATAATGCAATTGGTTATAGTTGGCTGATATCTGTAATGATATTAGTTTTAATTGTAACCAGATTGAATTTTTATTTAAGTTGAGGAAAAAGTTATAATGGCAAGTGTGGGGCTATTTTTCGGCAGCGACACTGGCAATACAGAACATATTGCTAAGATGATCCAAAAAGAATTAGGCAAAAACCTAATAGACGTTAAAGACATTGCCAAAAGCAGCAAAGAAGATATTGCTGAATTTGACCTGCTACTTTTCGGTATTCCGACTTGGTATTATGGTGAAGCTCAATGTGATTGGGATGACTTTTTTCCAGAACTCGAATTAATTGATTTTGAAGATAAGTTAGTCGCGATTTTTGGTTGTGGTGATCAAGAAGATTATGCTGAATATTTCTTAGATGCTATGGGAATGGTAAGAGATATAGTAGAAGCTAAAGGTGCTATTTTAATAGGCCAATGGCCATCAGAAAGTTATGACTTTGAAGCTTCTAAAGGAATGGCTGATGAAAACCATTTTGTAGGTTTAGGTATCGATGAAGACCGTCAACCCGAATTAACTGAACAACGAGTCAAAGCTTGGTGTAAACAAATATATGACGAACTTTGTTTAGCTGAATTGGGTTAATATTAAGAAAGGAGGGTTACCTCCTTTTAACTGATCATGGTAAATAGCTTTTAAATCCAAATAAGTACCCTATAATGACCTAACACTTTTTTATGAAAGTAAGATCATGGATCAAAATAAAGAACTAAAAAAAGCGGGATTAAAAGTTACCCTTCCCCGCTTGAAAATCTTAGAGATATTACAACTTCCTGAAAATCAACATATCAGTGCTGAAGACGTTTATAAAATACTGATAGATCATGATGAAGATATCGGTTTAGCCACGGTTTACAGAGTATTAAATCAGTTCGATGATGCAGGCATTTTGAACCGTCATCACTTTGAAGGTGGGAAATCAGTTTTTGAAATAAGTCATAAAAATCATCATGATCATCTAGTGTGTTTAAAATGCGGCAAGGTCATTGAGTTTGAAGATGACGTTATTGAAAAACGCCAAGATGAAGTAGCCGAACGTCATAATATGAAGTTAACCCATCACAGTTTATACTTGTATGGTGAGTGTAAAGTAGAATGTGACGAAGATTAATTTTTTTAAGAATAAAGACGCCACATTCCTAGTGGCGTTTTAGTTGTCTTGATTTTTACTGAAGGGGATAGGTTTTTTCTGCTGCCTCGCTGAAATGAGTAAGCCTGTAACCATCATAAATTGTGCCGCATAATAGGTACTCATTATCCAGTAACTCTCATGGGGCAATGGATTAATAAATTTATTAATGGCGATGAAAGAATCAGAGATAATAAACATTATGGCTCCCAATACTCCCCAACGCATAGGTAAGGATGAATGCAAAGCCATTAGACCCATTGCAGCAATAGCCAGCAAATAGACCATCACTGGAAACTGTAAATTCCCAAGGTTGGGTATCAGCAACCACACCATGCTCAACATATACATTATTAGCAACACACTTAGGGGCCAACGACTCTGAATGCTTTGCCAGTGGTGCCCAAATAACACAGCGTAACTAAGCTGAGCTATTAGAAATGCAGCCACACCAAAAATAAATACATCAAACGCAAGTAACAAATCACCACAACCACTAAAAAAGAGTGCTAATAGTAATATATTGCGAGTTGAGCTAGGTACCGTATTCATCACCCCAACCGCTAACAAGGCGATAGGAATAATTTTTAGTAGCCACAAAACACCATCAAAAATACTCAAACTAACCAAATATAGTAATACAAAAAAAAGAAAAGAAAATTTTATATTCTTAGACATATTCATTCACTATTAGCACTTGAGAACATGTGCGATTATTAAGCTATTATAACTTTTTGTCCACACATTGAGACCCTCTCCGAAATGTGATTTCATGAAGTTTATTTGAGATGAAATTTTGGTAAGGGCAGTATCTAGTTTATGTTTTTTATAAGATATTATGTATATCATTCCCCTCCTTCACAACTGGTGCTTATAGATAGTTGAGTTCAAACTAAAATGACAACACCAAGAGTTTCAATTGTATATCTTTGTTATGAGCCGCAGACAAACATTTTGTTTGGGCATGCAGCCATGACCAAATATAAACAGACTATCAAACTAAAGTAGTGTGGGCATCAAGCCGTTTTGTTTAATTAAGTTAATGATGAACCAAAAGAGTCAGTTCTGCCTAATAAAGCAGACTTAAATTCAATGATAAGTTTGCATGATTTTTACCCAGTACAACGTTCAGTTATAGTGTTTAACGTTCTTCTAAAACATCTAATTAAAAAGGTTTATATGAATTTTGCAGAATTCGCAGCATCTCGAAAGAGTGTTCGTGGTTTTAAAAATAAAGCCGTCTCTAAAGAGCTGGTCGATACAGTCATCAATAGCGCTAAATGGGCTCCATCTTCTTACAACACACAAACTTGGCGAATACATGCTGTAACGGGTACAGTGCTTGATAAAATACGTGATGACAATACTAAAAACACCCTTGCTGGTAAGCCACATGTTCGTGATTTTCCCTATAAAGAAGATTATGTGGGCATACACAGGCAGCGTCAAATAGATGTAGCAATACAACTGTTTGAGGTCATGGGCATAACTAGAGAAGATAAAGAAAAACGTATGGAATGGATGATGAGAGGTTTTCGCCAGTTTGATGCGCCGGTATCCTTGGTTCTTACCTACGACAAATCGTTAGAGCCTGCAGGCATAACTCAATTTGGCTTAGGTTCTTTAGCATATGGTATCGTTTTGGCAGCATGGGACTTAGGCTTGGGCTGCGTAATTAATGGCCAAGGTATAATGCAATCAGATGTTGTGCATAAACATGCGCAAATTCCAGACACTGAAGCCATCATGATTTGCATCGCCATGGGTTATCCAGATGAAAACTTTGAAGCAAATAACGTCCGTTCTGTTCGTGCTGACAATGAAGATTTTGTGAGCTATCACGGATTTTAAAAACAAAAAAAGTTATAAATATTATATTTGCTACACAACAACATTAACTACCACCCGAATATCAGTTAACCGTTGCCAGTTAAGTTTAATCGATTTCCTGTGGTAGTTAACAAGTTTTTTTAATCATTAACAGTTTGTATAAAAGCCAATGGATAATGTAAATTTAAAATGCAAAATAAATCCCAGTTACATAATGAGAGTTAAGGTTGTGCAGATTTTTTGTCACTAAACTTTAGAGTAAAGAAAAACAACAATAAATAACTTGTGAAAGCGAACCAGTAAGGTAAAGCTCCGTCTATCGAATATAAGTAGGTACCCAGTAACGGTCCTACAGTAAATCCCAATGGCCCACATGAGCCAGCGACTCCAGCAACAGCGCCTTGCTCTTCAGATGAGACAGCAACAGAGGCACCGGCCATAAACCCTGGACCTGCTAGCCCCATACCCAGACCAAGAATGCACATGGCTAGCATATACATGTTCTGAGATTGGCTCAAAGCCATCATGGCAAAAGCGATCATCATTATAGGCATGGATATTCTAAGCAGCACAAATGGTCTGACATGCAGGCGTGGAATAACCAACAATTGCACGAGTAAAGCGGCTGCAGCCGAAAACATCAAACTAATACCCACAATTTTTGCTGTTTGAATGCCATCAAGCCCCAATACATCTTGAAAGCGAAATGCGATAGTTTGTTGCACAATGGCAAATCCCATAAACAAAAACACGCCGGCAATCACCAGGGGGAAAATTCTTGGGTCGCTATATTTTAGTCTCTTGGGCTTTTTTATAACGGTAGGCTTAGGAAGTTCAGGTAAAGCATACAGAGTCAATATAGCGGCGGCTAAGGTTAAAAATACCGAAAAATACAGCGGCGTAAGTAGACTGATACTAGCAAGTAAACCACCAATAGCTGGCCCCAATATGGAACCAATATTACCGGCGGCTCCTATTGCCCCCATTCCTTTAATCCGCTCCGTAACGGAGGTGATATCGGCCATGTAGGCGTTTGCTGATGGTGCCACCGCTGCCATTACCGTGGCGTTGGCAACACGTGTTAAAATTAAAAGTGTTAGGGCTGTTACTGGAACAAGGTACCCCAACAGTGCAGCCTGAAAAACACCGGCAAACATCACAGTGCCAATAGAATAACCAAATAAACCAATTAACAGGATTTTTCTTCTACCCCAGAGATCGCTTGCGCGGCCCCAAAGGGGACTGACCAAAAACAGCGTCAAGGATGAGGCAGAAATAATCGCACCAATTTGCACTTCGACTAGGCCCACTTCTCTTCCAAGGGGCGCCAATATGGCGAATAATACTGTTTGCGCAAAACCCATAGCGCCCGCCGCCAACAATAAAGTACGTTTGGCTAAAACATTAGATTGATATTTACTTGTGCTCATTGAACATACGTCAACAGTCTTACATCACTTGAGGAACGCTTGCCAAAACAAACGGATGCCAGTTGCAAGACTCGGTAACAATAACACCAGATTTCATCTCTTATTATTAATTGAGGTACAGCGGCATAACGTTTTGATAGATACGATTTCATATACGCATTACCTTTTCACAATTATCACCATATATTTTCAATATTTTTTCCACATAAAAAGTAACCACCATCACACAAATAAACTTAAATATTTGTTGTTAAAAACACGCACCGTTCTAGTTTACCTAATGAAGATAAATGGCACATAGTCTATTTTATATTGGGACTGCTAATTTTAAGATCACTGGAGCTATGTAGTTAACATTATTTTGGGTTTAAATTAACTAACGACAATTTCGATAGGTACTAGGTGAGACACCAGTCCAATGTTTAAAAGCACGTGAAAATGTTGCCAATTCTGTAAATCCTAAAGCTACACTGATGTCTGCCAAGGTTAAATTAGGCTGTTCAAAAAGGCTGATGGCTTTGTCTCGCTTCACATTATCTTTCAATTGTTGAAAACGACTGCCTTCTGCAATCAATTTCCTTCGCAATGTTCTGGATGTCATATTTAGCTCTGCCGCTACGGTTTCCAAATTTGACTTCTCCCCCCATGTAACATTTTCTAATAATCGCAACACCTGAGCGCTACAAGTATCGTAATAAGATTGCTTTTTAAACCACTGCAAAGGGATCTGTTCAATGTATCCCAATAATTCCTCTTGGTTTTGTACCACAGGCAGATTTAAATATTTGGCATCAAACAGCAGGGCATTATTATCACTTTGGTAGGTACAAAGACAAGGATACATTAATCGGTATTCTTCATGGTGTGCAGGTTTAGCATGCTGTACTTGAACTACACTCAATGGGATAACCTGCCCCACTAACCAGCTAGCAAATCGATGACAAACTAATAATAATAATTCACTCAATAAACTATTGGGCGTGTGATTCTCACTATTTGATTTAAAGTTAGCATTGAGACTAACCGAAACTAGCGCGCCTTTTTTGTTAATTTCAAATTGCAACTGATCGCCGGTTAAATTGTAAAAAGTAGCAGTGTGTATAAAGACATCATCAAGGGTTTTACAGATAATCAACCGCTCGGCTAATAAGTTAAACATACCCACTTTTACTTTGTGCTCAGTAAAACCTAAAAATTCATCACCGCTTAGTTGCCAACAGCTTTTTACAATACTGGCTAATTGTGTGGCCAACACTCTAGATTTTGGTTGTTCTAGCTGTGAGGATCTTAGTTCGGCACGAGCCAAAATTTGTTGATTATTTCCTCCCAGCAAAATCCCATTGTTTAAATGTGACCGTGCAAAATAGCTGGCAATGGTTTGCTGGTTTACGTAATTATGTAGCAGTGCCATAGTTGTCCGTTTTTAACAATAATTACCTTATTAAAGCAATATTTACAGAAAATCTAAAGAGGCATGTCCGAAAATGTTAAAATAATGACTTTTTTCCTCATTGCTTATGACATTCTAATTGTCAATAATTAGCACATAACAACGTAAATATTGAAATTTATTATGTCTTTAATTGAAGAAAGCAATACTGAAGAAATGCAAATGTTTCGCGATATGATCCTGCGCTTTTTAGAACAGGAAGTATCTCCCCATTACGATACATGGGAGAAAAACCACAAGATGCCACGTGAAATGTGGAACATCATGGGTAGCGCTGGCATGTTACTGGTAGATTTTCCTGAAAAATACGGCTCTGCTGGAGCAAGCTTTGACGTTTGCCAGATGATCCAGGAAGAAATTTGTCGCATGGGCTTTCAGGGACTGGGCACCGGCTACAATATCCACGCAAATATTGTTGCGCCCTACATATTAAATATTGGTAACCAAGAGCAAAGAGATCGCTGGTTACCGGGTATGGTGACTGGCGAGGTACTAACCGCTCTCGCTATGACCGAGCCGGGTGCAGGCAGTGATGTTGCTGGCATGCGCACCAGCGCAGTAAAAGACGGTGACGAATATATCCTCAATGGCTCCAAGACATTCATCACCAACGGCAATACAGCCGATATGATTATTGTGTGCGCCAAAACAGATACAAAAGCTGGCGCTAAAGGTATCTCATTATTCTTAGTCGATACCAGCATAACCGGTTTTTCTACCGGTAAACCCATTGAGAAAATGGGCCAACACTGCAGTGATACCGCCGAATTGTTTTTTGAAAACATGCGTATACCAAGTGACGCTTTATTAGGCGAAGAGGGCAAGGGCTTTGTTTATTTGATGCAAGAACTGCCTCGTGAGCGACTAGGCTGCGCGGTTCAAGCGATTGGGCACGCACAAGGCGCCATGGATTTAACCTGTGAGTATGTCAAGCAGCGTAAGGCATTTGGTCAGACTGTGTCACAGTTTCAAAATACCCGCTTCAAGTTAGCGCAAAGTCAAACTGAACTTGAATTATGTCGCGCACTGCTAGAAAAACATATGCTTAAATACAAACGTGATGAAATGACGGTCACTGATGCTGCCATGCTAAAACTAGCCGCCACGGAAATGCAGCTCACCATGGTGAATGAGTGTTTACAGTTATTTGGTGGTTATGGTTATACCGATGAATATCCCATCTCTCGTTTTTATCGTGATGCGCGTATTCAAACTATCTACGCCGGTTCATCCGAAATCATGAAAGAAGTCATTGCCCGTGATATTTTAGGACGATGAATAGTCGAAACAATTCAACAATAAAAATTTATTAATTAGAAATATTAAGACTATTTCTGTTGATCTTGAACATCGTATCCGTGTTGCGGATACGCATCACATTTGTTTATTGCTGGCAGACTTGAACTTGTTATAGAAAGCTGTAAAGCAGGGAATATGAACCTTCCCTTCCCTGCAATTATTCAACCAACGAATCAGGGTTTGAAGCCTGGTTAGTTAATATCCAAACACAATTAGTAGACTGGGAAAAAATCTGTATTAGGCGTGCCTCTTAAGGAGGCAACCTGAGTATTTATTAACAATATTTTTATATCGTTAAAGTGAAAAGCGCTCACGCAAAAAATGTGCAATACCATCACTATGATTATTTCCGATTACAGCGCTCGCAGATTTTTTAACTTCAGCTTGGGCATTGTCTGGAGCATAACTTTCATCAGCAAGGGCAAACATACTTAAATCGTTATCACCATCGCCAAAACATATAACGTTGCTAGCTCCCAACTGCTTTGTTAGGTTGGTAACTGCCGTGCCTTTATTAGCGCTTCGGTGATGAACATCTAACCACCAAAAGTTATCACCTTCATGTGCTGGACCTGAGTAAGCAATTAGATTTTCATGTAAATTGAGCTCTAACCATATCTTTTTAATAGTGTCGGCAAAACCAATCATACTGATATTAGTAACCTGACTATTAACAGGAAACGCTTCTAAAGGTAAAAGTGTGGCTTTGGAACTAGAAAAGTATTTATACACAAGTTCTTTTTCTACATCGTGGCGTGTTTCAGTATGGAAAATAAAATGATTATGATTATCGATGACGTTAACAAAAGGAGTAATACCCTGTACTAATGCAGCATCGACAACAGTTGAAATCTCCGCGTTATCAAGTAGATTTTCCAGAGTAATTTGTTGAATTTTAGGATCCCATATTGTCACCCCATTATTGTATATCTGCGGCAATTCAAACTCATGTCCGTCCAAAATACGCTGAGCTGACAACATAGTGCGCCCTGTTGCTACCGTATAAGCAATATTTTTTTCGCTTAACAAAACAAGGGTTTCTTTGGTAAAAAGTGATATTTCAGATGCATCGTTTAACAGAGTGCCATCTAAGTCAAAAAAAATAAGATCCATAAACGTATACAACCCAATTACAAGCTAAAGTTTAGCCCTACATTTAACATAATGATTAAGTACGTGTTGCAAGATAAATTAGTTTATATCTCTTATGATCAATTCTGAGATCTTAAGAAACACTCAAAATTGATAATTTATTCACGTTACTAGCGAAGCACAATTGTTATTTTAATTATCAATTGAAAACTATTACAACTCACTTCTTTTCATACTGATAAGTCAGATGCGATGACGTAAACTCTTTGATATGCACAACAAGTTGCAGCTTTTATAATTAACCTATTCCATCAAAGGAGTCATTCGTAGTTAATTGAAACATTGTTCCAATTAAGTTTATGTTTTCTATTTAAATTAAGTTCCTGATGGAGCGTTATCTTTAGTTTTCACCTCACTACCTTCAGCTGGTTTGGTTAAGGAAGCGAAAACGCTTACCGTAAAAATAGCTATCGTGACCAGCCCTAAAGCTATTTGTAGACTAAGAACTTCTGCAATAAATCCTATTAAAGGTGGTCCCACTAAGAAGCCAAAATAACCAGCTGTTGCAACAGTGGCAATACCTGTACTGGGGGCTATATTTGGAACACGCCCAGCCGCACTAAAGATTACAGGAATGAGATTTGAAAGACCTAACCCTAAAAAGCCAAACCCAACAATAGCTGCAGCAGGATGATTTATGAGTAAAGCAGCGCCCAATCCAAAAGTGGCAATAATAGAAGTTATTCGCGTAATACTAACAGGCCCAATATTGGCGACAAACCTGTCTCCCGTAAGCCTCCCAATTGCCATCATAAGTGAAAAAGCGGCATAACCGGCAGCTGCTAATCCTGGTCCTGTTGATAAAACATTTTTAAGGTAAACTGCACTCCAATCAGCAATCGCACCCTCAGCCATAAGAACTAAAAAGGCAAGCACACCGAGTCCTAAAGTAGGGCCTCGAGGAAGAACAAGTTTTGGTTTTTCTGTTGATACATCAGCTTCTTTAGGTAGGAAATGCCTAACAGTAGTGACGATAGCTATAAGCATCAGACCACAAATTAGGGATACATGAAACATTGAACTCAAACCATTAGCTAAAGCAAATCCACCTATACCTGCACCAACCAAACCACCTAAGCTAAAAAAACCATGAAAAGAGGACATCACTGGTTTGTTAAACCGTTTTTCAACAGTTACAGCTTGGGCGTTCATGGCAACATCCATTGCTCCTGTACATGCACCAAAAATAAATAACGCTACCATCAGAGTTACAAGACTGGGGGCGAGGATCGGTAATGGTAAGGCAAAACAGTAAGTATAAGCTGTTAATGTGGTTACTCTGCTACTGCCAAAACGTCCGCTCCATAGACCACTTAAGGGCATGAACACGACAGCCCCTAAAGCCATGCTTAATAGTGCAAGGCCTAGTATCCCCTCTCCGACATTTAGTTTTTCTTGAACTAATGGAATATGGGGAACCCAGCTTCCTAGAATTAATCCGTTAACAAAAAAAATACTTAAAACGGCTCTACGTGCCCTAACAAGGGAGCTATTCATAATATTACCTCAATTATCTTTATACCAAAAACGTCAATCTGTTAAGACTGAGTGATTTAGTCATAAAGTGAAAACGCATGTACTCAATTTCAGCGGGTTACTGGCTGGAACACACTCAAAACCGAAGGTCAGAAAAATTAACAACAAGCGACGTTCTAAAGATATTATCCTTTCACCTAAATGTTAGCCTCAGGCTCAATCTGAAAAAAACATTGCCTAATAAACGCTTTAACGGCTTCATATCTCACAAATTAACATTTAACAATTCCACTTCTCAAACACAGCTATTAATAGGTGTATTTAACACTAAGCACCTTTCCACTTTTTGTTATTTCAAAATAAATGACTTGGTCATTTAAGCTATTAGTCGCACTTATGATAAGGGTTGTCTCTAATACCTCCAACACATTAAAATTTGAATCATTCAGTGATTTCCAGCTTTTTTCAAGCTTTTTTCAAGCTTGCCAACACCATAACCAAGATCTTTAAAAGTTAATTTTTTTAATGACTTACTAGCAATATTAATAGCGTCATTGCTACTAATTTCATTATGTCCTTGATGAGCATGAACTGTGGTTTGTTTTAACAATGTGATGAGTAGTATTGTATAAATTAGTATTTTCATTTTAGTGACCTTTACATGGTTACTGTTTTAGTCCGATCACGGTGTATTGCCCTTCAACCATTAATTGAATAGCAACAGGTTTGTCACTGGTATTTTTCCAATACCAACCATGTGAGCCAGTAAATGGAGAAGTGAAGCTACCTTTTATCTCACTCAAGGTGGCTATAGCGTAACTCTCAAAATAACCAGTTGTGTCACCTTCAGGCTCGCCATGTAAGTCAAAATAGAGCGGTTCACCATCAGTTAACCATTCATAATTCATTTTTTTATATTGTTGCATATGAAATTTATATTCAATGCCTTTGCCCACTGGTACAACAACTTCAATAACATCTTGTGCCAGTTCAGAAAAGTTCGCAGTTACCGTTATTGCAGTTCCAGCCCCTTCACTCTTGTTATGTGCCAACACTGTTAAACCCAGCTTGTGACCTATGTGTGTTGGATCAATATTAAATTCTGCAGGTAGTATAAAACAAACCAACACAATCACAGCCATAACCGTCGCCACTATGGTTGATTTTACGAGTGTTTTTGTGCTGACTACATCTTGTTTCATATTATAATTCTCGTTAATTCTATAATAAACAGGTTGTTACATTAAGTAATATCCCGTCATTTGAAGACCCATAAGCATTAATCCTGCACTCATTAACATAGTGTTAGTGATAGAAGAAAAACGTTGAAATGAAGATAGATTTCGCCAAAAGTTAATCGCGATAACAATAAAAATCAATGCCATAAATTGGCCAAGCTCAACACCGATGTTAAAAGCAATCAAATTGGTTACTAGACCTTGTGATGCAAGCCCAAACTCTTGAATCTTGGTGGCTAGACCAAAACCGTGGAACAAACCAAATATTAAAACAGCTACCTTTGTACTGGGTTGTTTACCAAAGACTCGGATAAATCCATCTAAATTGTCAAAGCCCTTATACACCACAGAAAATCCGATAATCGCATCTATGAGATAAGGATTTATATGGATATAGCCTAATACCCCCCAAAATAAGGTAATACTGTGGCCAACTGTAAACATACTCACATATAACAATACGTCTCGGCTTCGATACAAGAAAAAAATTACACCTACGAGGAAAAGTATGTGGTCATATCCTGTAAACATGTGCTTTGCGCCAATATACATAAATGGGAAAAATTGTACGCCAACATTTTGCTCCAAAAACACACGAGTATCGTCATCAACACCATGAGCAAAAACGTCTATGGAGAGGCTGATCAATAGAATGGCAAATACAAGTTTGCTCAAGTTTAGAATGTTATTTAACAAAGATTACTCATCATTAATTGTGAGTTGGAATTGAAGCAACAAAACAGCTTAGGTACCAAATGAAAAAAATTTGATTGTTTTATAATCATCATAAGTAAATAAAGTTACTTGGTCTTTATAGTGTTTGATTTTAATAGTGTTTGATTTTAGCCTCACAACTGTCCTGAAAACTAAAGACTAACAAATCTCTTAGTTACGACCAGTCTTGAAATTTTTGCATGTCACTGGTTTTTGCCTCTATCCAATTGTCACCTTGTGTGGTGGTTTCTTTTTTCCAAAATGGCGCTTGGGTTTTCAAATAATCCATAATAAATTCGTTAGCATGATAGGCAGATTGTCGATGTTGACTGGTTACACCCACAAACACAATTTGTTCTGATACTTTTAGCTGCCCAACACGGTGAATTACAGACACACTGCCTAGTTGCCATTTAGCTTTAGCTGTTTGTACAATATTATTCAATACTTTTTCTGTCATCGCTGGGTAATGCTCTAAATATAAACTGCTAACAGATTGTTGAAGATTAGTATCCCGAACCAAGCCAACAAATGTCACCAGAGCACCATCACTGTGATTACTGTCTCTTAATTTTTGGTATTCATGAGCAAAGTCAAAATCCTGAGTTTGCACAACGATTTGCGTAAAATGACTCATAAAATTGATTACCCACCGGTCACAGGAGGAAAAAATGCGACTTCGTCAGCATCACACAGCACAGTATCATCACTCGTCATCTCTTGATTAACCGCAACCAACGCTTTGCCATAAGCTAAATATTCTTCCCATGTATTGTCTTTTGCCTGCAAAATACTGCGTAGCTTAGCTACTGTGTTTAATTGCTTGCCATTTTGAATGATCTCAATGTTTAGACATTCAGTCTTAATAACTTCTTTAAGTTGACCAAAAAATAAAACTTTTAACATGACCAATCACCGCTTTTGCCACCTTGTTTACTCAGTACCTTGATATCACTAATTACCATATGAGGGTCAACGGCCTTACACATATCAAATAAGGTCAAAGCAGCCACACTTACCGCCGTAAGTGCTTCCATCTCTACACCCGTTTGCCCCGCTAGCTTGCACATAGCTTGTATACGAACTTTATTATCAACATCCAATATTTTAAAATCGAGCTGAACTTTAGACAACATCAATGGGTGACATAAAGGTATAAGTTCGCTGCATTTTTTTGCCCCTTGGATACCCGCGATACGGGCAATCGATAACACATCACCTTTGGCATGAGTGTTATCTTTTAACATGGTAAAAGCTTGTGTAGACATGGATATATATCCTTCTGCCACAGCTTGGCGTTGTGTTATCAGTTTATCTGTCACATCAACCATATTGGCCTTCCCATGCTCATTTACATGAGTCAAACCTTCACTTTGGTTTTGCATATTAAGTATTATCCTCTACTTGAGCATTCGGTAATGTCTTTTAAATGAACAACAAAATTACACGGACGATGGGTCGAGTCTAACTGTTGTTGAAGGATGCTGTTCCACGCTGTTTTACACGCGCCAGTAGAGCCTGGCATACAAAATATTGCCGTACCATTGGCCATGCCACCTAACGCCCTTGATTGTACCGTTGATGTACCAATCTCTAAGTAAGACACATGTCTAAATAATTCACCAAAACCTTCAATCTCTTTTTCAAATAACGGCAACATGGCTTCTGGAGTAGTATCTCTTGCAGTAAAGCCTGTTCCACCTGTCACCAAAACAACTTGAATATTAGCAGCCGCTATCCAATTAGATACCACCGCTCGGATCTGAAACTTATCGTCAATTACAATTTTTTTGTGTATTACATTATGACCATCAGCGACTGCAGCCTGATTAAGGTATTGCCCGGAGGTATCATTCTCCTCACTGCGAGTATCTGACACAGTTAACACCGCGATATTCAGGGCCTGTTTAGTTGTTGAATCAATCATTGTCATGTCTAAGTCTCGATAAATGGTTATTCGTTGCAGCGCTGATGCCACTGCTCTGGAGTATTAATATTATCTAATTGAGTGTTTTTCAAAGGTGGTATTTGTAAACCCTGCAAAGAATTCAACATCTTTTTTACAGAATATTGGCGCTGTTTTGGCTTTACCAAGGATCCGTCCTGCTGGTGCTTAAGTGCACTCGCCAAATATTCAGTCACATCGACTGATAGCGGAAGATAAAGTGGTAAAAAGCACTGTTCAAAAATGCATAAACACCGATTTTTTCTGCCCATCTTGAGTAAATGGTCAAAATCCTCTGCGCATAAATCTGGCATATCTACCGCTATCACCAGTAATTCACTAATGTTGCTGTTATGCATTTCAAAATGCGTTATCGCCCCATGAATACCTGATAAAGGTCCACAATTTGGAATAACATCAGCAATACCCTGATCATGCTGAGAGCCACTGATAAAAATATTATTACACACAAAAGCCAATTGACGTTGGCAATGTTCAAGTAACGATACTCGACTATTTGGTAATGTTAACAAACTTTTATCTGTTCCCATTCTACTTGAGTTTCCGCCCGCTAAAATCACCCCAGCTAACATCTATGATACGCCCCAAAAACCGACACCATTCTTATCTGAGAAATCATTAGCCACCTAACATAGCTAAATGTTTTGTCGCACCTGTGAAACCATCTTGTAACCAGTGTGTCGCCTCTTTATCACCCAACAAATCAATGAGTTTAGTTTGCAATTCACTGCTGTCAGCTGACTGCAAAGCAGGTCGTATATCCAAACCTTGGTCAGCAAACAAACATAAATGCAATTTGCCAGTAGAAGAAATCCTTAGCCTATTACAGGTTGCACAAAAATCTTGGCTGTATGGCATAATTAAGCCTATCTTGCCTTGATAATCAGGGTGAAAAAACTCTTGAGCAGGCCCTGCTGTTTTATCTCGAATCAGTTGGCCCCATCCACTTTCAAGAAGCTGTTCTTTTATTGGCATACCAGAAACATGGTTCTCGTTAAAAAACATCACATTGTCACCCGTTTGCATTAACTCAATCAGCCTCAACGTTACAGGTGTATTTTTTAGCCAAGTTAGGAAATCTTGCAGTTCTTTTTCATTGTATTGTTTCATCAATACAGCGTTGACTTTTACTTTTACACCTAAGGCTATGGCTTTGTCGATACCGCGTAAAATAGTCTTAAGTTTATTATGGCCGGTAATCGCTGCAAACATACGAGGGTCGAGGCTATCGATGCTAATGTTGAGTGAATCAAGTCCAGCATCCACCCACTTATGAATATCAGCATCCAACTTATAGCCGTTACTCGTCATAGCCACATGCTCAATGCCATTGGCGGATGAACAGGCTTTTATGATTTCAGGCAAGTCTTTTCTAAGGGAGGGTTCGCCACCGGTTATGCGTACTTTACTGGTGCCCAATGAGGCAAATCCATTAACCAAGGTTTTAATTTCAGACAATGCCAAAAAGTTACGGTCGGTATCACAAGCATAACCATCAGGTAAACAGTAATCACATGAAAAATTACACACATCTGTTATAGACAGCCGTAGGTAATGGAAGCGACGTCCAAATTTATCTTCTAACATATTATTTAACACCTTTCCAAAGTGAAGTGACAAAAAATTTGTGTCACTTGCGGGAGGCTGTTCGATTTCTCTTACAACCCTGGCGAACTGGCAACGTTGCCAAATTCACGGCTAAAACACCTTGTCTTAGATTTAGGTGAGATAGCTCGGAGTTATGCACCTATTATCTGACTATGAGGTCAAACAATAGTTACCTATTTGTAACATATAATCATAATTTTGTAATGGTAAACCACTTTTGTGTTTTTAAAATGGTAAGCAATGTTTACAGGCCAATCGATGCAAGATGGCACATAAGTTGTAATGGTTTTCACTAGTATCTTATTAAATGTTTAATTAAAAGCACGGATAAAGTGCAAAAACAGAGATTTCAACAGTCTATGATCAACACCTTCATCAACAAAAATAAGCTCCCCATTGATTTTTCATTAATCGCAGAAGATTACTTTATTCCTCTTGCCGAAGAGATCAAATTGCACCAATTAAGTGCAAAGACAACTTATTTTGTTGGAATTAATGGCAGTCAAGGCTCTGGCAAGTCGACATTATCAGCCTTTATAAAAGACTACTTAACTGAAACTTACGGCATGAACGTGGTTGTAATGTCATTGGATGATTTCTACCTTAGTCGCATAGAACGTCAAATAATAGCAACCGATGTACATCCTTTATTTACCACCCGTGGAGTGCCAGGTACTCACAATATGCATCTGGCTAAATCGGTAATGCATAACCTAAAACATCAACAACCCACGACTATCCCAAGATTTAATAAAGCCACAGATAACCCTCATCCTGCATCATATTGGACAAAGGTATCTTCTGCAGTGGACATAGTAATTTTTGAAGGCTGGTGTTGGGGCGTTGAGCCGCAAACCCCTGAACAGTTAACACAACCAGTAAATGGATTAGAGGCAATAGAAGACGATAACGCAGCTTGGCGTAACCATGTCAACTTACAACTTTCTCTGCATTATAAACCCCTCTATAGTTGGATGAATAAATGGGTGATGTTAAAAGCCCCTTGTTTTGAGGATATATATGCTTGGCGTTTAGAGCAGGAACAAAAGCTTATTGCTGCAACAGCCAATAATGACAAAAATAACAATCAGGGCATCATGGATGAACAGCAAGTTCAGCGCTTTATTGAGCATTATCAACGTTTAACTGAACATGCACTTGATACATTGCCAAACACATCAGACCACGTGTTTGAACTAAACCATGAAAGGGCCATCACCGCTCATAAGCTTAAGGAAGTCCATGGTTAACGATGTATTAGTTTTTACAGATTTAGACGGGACATTACTTGACCATCACAACTATAGTTTTGCCCCAGCATTACAAATGCTACATAGACTTAATTCTATCAATATACCTGTGATCCCTAACACCAGTAAAACCTTCGCTGAACTCATTGATTTAAGACAACAAATAGGATTAGAGGGGCCTTTTATTGTCGAAAATGGGGCAGCTATTTACATCCCTATTCTTTATTTCAAAACTCAGCCTAGGGATACAAAATCTAAAAATGGCTACTGGGTGAAAGAATTCTCTAAACCAAGAGAGCATTGGTTGTCATTAATAGATGAGCTAAAAGTACTTTTTGCAGGCGAATTTAATCATTTTTCTAACATGTCTAATACAGAAATAATAACGGCAACCGGGCTTTCAGTAAGACAGGCAAGACTAGCTGCCACTAGAGAGTACGGTGAACCTATTTTATGGTTGGGCAGTGCAGATACAAAAAATATATTTGTTCAAACTATTAAAAAACTTGGAGTTACACCTTTGCAGGGAGGACGATTTTTACACCTATCTGGAGAATGTGACAAAGGCACAGCGCTAACTTGGCTAGCACAGCAGTTTAAAAATGAACGTAAAGTAAAACAATGTACCTCCATAGCTTTGGGTGACGGACAAAATGATGTTGCCATGCTAGAGGTTGCAGATATAGCGGTACGGATTTTATCACCAACAAATGCACCACCAACATTATCCAGACAAACAGACGTTTATACTAGCCAAGCTTATGGCCCAACTGGTTGGACAGAATGTCTAGAGAAAATAATATTTACCCATAAACAATTTAACATGTAGTACGGAGATATCATGGCTGATTTTTATCAAAATGGCATAGTCACAACCTTACATAACTTGTCTGAAAGGCCCATTGAGGAATTAGAAAAGGAACTTGTAGAGTTCTCAAAAAGACGTCCTATGGCGCTTATACTACCCTCTTTATTTTCCGAGCTTGAAGGCGCAGCGTTACCCAACATCATCGACCATATAGGTAAAGTTCCCTATCTATCTCAAATCGTAATTGGCCTAGACAGAGCCAATCTTAAACAATATCAACATGCCCTCAATTTTTTTGGCACTTTACCGCAAAATCACCGCGTATTGTGGAATGAAGGACCAAGATTAAAAGCCTTAGATAAAAAGTTAGAAGCTTTAGGATTGGCGCCTAAGGAATTAGGCAAAGGTCGAAATGTTTGGTATTGCATGGGTTATGTGTTGGCGACAGGCAAAGCAGAGTCGGTAGCATTGCACGATTGCGATATTCTGACTTATGACAGGGGCCTACTAGCAAGATTAATATATCCGGTAGCAAATCCACTTTTTAATTATGAATTTTGCAAAGGCTATTATGCCCGTGTAGCTGATGGAAAGATTAACGGTCGGGTTTCAAGGTTATTAGTGACACCTTTAATACGAGCCTTACAAAAAGTAGTGGGTCATAATGAATATCTTGAATATATGGACAGTTTTAGATATCCATTAGCGGGCGAATTTTCTTTCAGGCGTGATGTGTTAAATGATATCCGCATTCCCAGTGATTGGGGCTTAGAAATCGGTGTGTTGTCTGAAATGCAACGAAACTATTCCCATAATAGATTATGCCAGGCAGATATAGCCAAAACTTACGATCATAAACACCAAGATTTGTCAGCCAATAACGATCAAGGTGGACTATCTAAAATGTCTATCGATATCACTAAAGCCTTAATTAGGAAACTTGCCACTCAGGGTGAAACTTTCTCCACTGAGACTTTTAGATCACTAAAAGCCACGTATTACCGGATTGCCTTAGATTTCATAGAAACCTATAACAATGATGCCATTATGAATGGTCTGAAGTTGGATATTCATAGCGAAGAAAAAGCAGTTGAATTATTTGCCAGCAATATTATGAAAGCTGGAGAAAGTTTCTTAGATAACCCAATGGAAACGCCATTCATTCCTAGTTGGAACCGTGTAGTAAGTGCCATGCCTGACGTATTAGAACAATTAAAAGACGCGGTAGAGCAAGATTACTTAGAGTTTAAACCTTAAGGGGTAGTCAATGTTATCGGTATTAGAACAACTGACAGAGCGTGTTGAGCATCATTTAGCCGTAATATATCAAGACGTTGAATTAAAAAAGCCTTACACAGATTTATGTAAGCAGTTATTACACACCATGCGCATTGATACCGCTGACTTATTAGTAACGCCTAAAAGTCATCATAATAATTGGGATCAGAAAGATGTCATGCTGATTACCTATGGTGACAGCATTGAAAAGTCAGGAGAAAAACCACTTCACTCTTTACACAGTTTCTTAAAAAAATACTGTGGTGGTGCAATCAATAGCGTACATTTATTACCCTTTTTCCCATACAGTTCCGATGATGGATTTTCAGTAATTGATTATTCCAGTGTCAACGAATCTTTAGGTGACTGGGATGACATACAATCCATTACCCAAGACTATCGCGTTATGTCTGACGTGGTGATCAATCATTGTTCATCCAGGAGTTTATGGTTCGAGAATTTCATCAAAGGTGAAGGCACAGGCAGTGACTTTTTTTTTACTGCATCATTAGAAGATGATGTATCCAACGTTGTAAGACCAAGAACCTCTGATTTGCTTAGATTAACCAAGACGAAGCATGGGGAAAAACAAGTATGGTGTACATTTAGTCATGATCAAGTTGATTTTGATTTTAGGAACCCTGCGGTCCTTGACACCTTTGTTTCAATTATACGGCAATATCTGGACACCGGCATTCGGATTTTTCGTTTGGATGCAGTTGCTTTTCTTTGGAAGAAAGTAGGTACTGATTGCATAAACCTTGAACAAACTCATGAAGTGGTTCGTTTGTTACGCATACTAATAGAACATGCTGTAAGCAATGCTGTAATTATAACGGAAACCAATATACCTAATCGGCAAAACCTAACCTATTTTGGCAATGCCAACGAAGCTCATGGTATCTATAACTTTTCGCTGCCACCTCTGTTAGTCAATACTTTAGTAACAGGTTCGTGTAGACACATTAAGGCGTGGTTGAGTAGTATGCCTCCCGCCCAAAATGGTACGTTCTTTTTTAATTTCATCGCGTCCCATGATGGCATAGGATTAAGACCTGCAGAGGGACTACTTGAAGATCAAGAACTCACGTCTTTGGTCAATACCATGCAAAATTTTGGTGGAAGAATTTCATGGCGTACTACCGAAGATGGTAAACAAAAGGCTTATGAGATCAACATTGCATTATACGATGCACTGCAAGGCACCATAAAAGGAGCTGACAAATGGGGATTAGACAGGTTTATATGTGCCCATAGCATAATGTTTGGCTTAGAAGGCATTCCAGGCATTTATATTCATAGCTTGTTAGGCACTGGTAATGATTATGAAAAAGTAAAAAACACCAGTCACACACGTTCTATCAATAGGCATAAATGGGATTATACAAAGTTACAGGAACAACTTGCTTCACCCTATAGCCAACATAGCAAAGTACATTCGAGGATGATAAAGCTATTAAATATTCGCAAAGAACAACCAGCATTCCATCCTAATGCCACCCAGTTTACGTTACAATTAGGCGAACAAATATTTGGTTTTTGGCGTCAAAGTATAGACAGAAGACAAAGTATTTTTTGCATATTCAATGTGACCGATGAACCACAAAACGTTAGGTTAAGTGACATTAACTTAATTGGTACCGACACTTGGTTTGACCTTATCAGCGGCCATACAATGAGTCTGGAAGATATTGAATACCAGCTAACACCTTATCAATCTATGTGGATATCTAATATTGGTAGTGAGTCCTTCAACCTAGTTAAATAGAGTGTTTTGGTTAAATAGAGTAGGACTTGTGTAGCACATAAGTCCTACTCTATTTAATTGATATTTACATATATTACCCATTTCAATCAATAACTGACTTTCACAAATAACACATTAGTCGTGTATATCAAACATATTGACAACGCCACCCTTATATAAGTAGTTGTTTTAATTGCTAATTAATAATTTGGCACAACAGTTTCCATAAATAAATTAAGGTGGTAACAGGAACAAATAAGCAAAACCCCTCCATACTTATTGATATTCTCACTTCGTAATTTTTGTGAAAAAATTAGCAGCAAACAGTCAGTCAAAGCGGTTTACTATTTATCTATATTTGTTGTTTTTAGACTATGAGAAAGATTCAAGCTATGAAAAAGTTAATCGCATTGGTGGCGTTATCACTTATATCATTAGCATTAATCGCTGATGAAAATTTAATAGCTAAATTGGACTCTGACAACAATGGCCGAATCAGTATTGAAGAGGCTGCAGAAGATGTTTCGTTAGCGGCAATGATTTCTGAACTGGACATTAATAAAGACGGTTATCTGTCAATTAGTGAATTAGATAACGAAAATTAACTATATAAATTAATTGTGGAGCTGCACGAACTTGGTAATCAACTGCTCCCCATATTCACCATTTACCTTAGTATTAAAGGAAGAAAACATTATGAGAAAGTTTGTATTCGCATCAATCGTCACATTTGCCTCATTTAACTTATTAGCTAAGTCTGAGGAAATAATAGTTCATCCACTAGATACTGACAAAGATGGTCTTATCAGCATGGAAGAAGCAAAAGCAGACACTACTCTTAGTGCAATTTTTACTGAACTGGGTATCCACCAAGATGGTTTTTTATCACATTTGGAATTGGAAGTTAAAACGGAAGGCGAAACTAACTAAATCGTATTTCTGATTAGTTAAAAGCCTTAAAGGATAATAGCTTTTTGGGCTTTTAACTATTTTATACCTCAACCGGCAAGTCAGTACTAGCCCCCCACTCACTCCACGAACCATCGAATACCGCTAACTTTGTATATCCTGCTTCAGTTGCTGCTAAGGCTAAAATGCAAGCGGTGACACCCGACCCACAACTAAAAACTAAATAGCTGTCTTCAGTGAGTACCCATTCAGAAAAAATTTTCTTCAGCTCCCAAGGATCTTTTAGTAATGTACCTTCAAGGCATAGTTGGAAAGGTAAATTAATAGAAGTTGGAATATGACCAGAGCGCAACCCTTTGCGTGGCTCTGCTTCTGTGCCGTTAAAACGCCCTGAACTTCTTGCATCTAGCAAGGTTATATTAGTTAAGCTATGGTTTATTTCATTGGCACTTATAAAGTGTTTTTTATAATATTTAGTGTTGAAATCTCCGTGTTTACGCCGCAAAGTAAGTTTTGGTTCGGTCGGTAAATTTTGAGCTAACCAGTTTGGCAAGCCTCCGTTTAATATATATACATCTTGATGACCCATAGACTTCAACATCCACCAAACTCTGGGCGCACAATAAATCCCTTTATTGTCATAAATGACAATAATACTGTTGTTATCGATGCCTAAATTTTGAGCATGTTCAGTAAAACTGGTTTCGCTCGGCATAGTGTGAGGTAATCTCGAATCAGCATCACAAAACACACGTTCAAAATCAAAAAATATTGAGTTAGGGATATAGGCAACTGGGTTGCTATCGGTTTTTCCTGTTATAGGGTTATCCATTTGAGAATATAATATTAATAAGTTTTGTTGGTCGATATTATTTACTAGCCATTGGCTAGTCACCATATTCGTTTTTGGCGACATTGTTTATTCCTTAATTCAGTGGAAGGTCAATAGTCATGAGCTAAGAAGCTTAAAACCACAAAAAACGGAACATAATACAAATGTTTTAACTTAGTGATGCTTTGCACCAACTTGGTGACAATAGGCAGTTCACAAGACTAGTTTCATTTGACATCATCTAACTGCATTTGAAAATACATATAATTTTCATAATGTTAACAATACTCATCTGAAATGGATTAGTTGGTTACTTATTTGCACCGCCAAACCCCAGCACTTATTTTTACCTAATTGATACACAAGTTACATGTTAATAATAAAGAAATACATTATGCAACGCACGATATACCCAAAGTATTTTATTACATCTACGTTGCAGATTTTTGTGCAATAATTATGTGTTTACTTACATCCATCTATAGTTTAAAAACATCAACCACTCCAATCTAGTATTAGAGAATTTAAAAATGCAAAATCAGACCTTATGGCTTAAGTCACCCGCTGCGATATTTACCGGCAATGCCCTAAACGCAGGTAACGGACTAGTAATTAAAGGCAACAAAATTGTTGAATTGGTACCATCAGGTATGAAGCCTAAAATACATGTAGATAGTTATATTGATTGCAGTAACCAAGTGATTACGCCAGGCCTCATCAATACCCATCATCATTTCTACCAAACATTGACCCGAGCCGTTCCAGGTGCTTTAAATAAACCCTTGTTTCCATGGCTTAAATACCTGTATCAAATATGGAAAAACTTAGATGAAGAAATGATCTACACTGCGACTCAGTTAGCGGGATTAGAATTGATGTTATCGGGTGCAACTTGTATTGCAGATCATCACTATGTTTTCCCAAAGGGGCTTGAACAAGCTATTGATATTCAAGTAGAGGCTATCAACAGTTTAGGGTGTCGGGCCACTCTTACTAGAGGCTCCATGAGTTTAGGAGAAAGTAAAGGGGGGTTACCACCTGACAGTGTTATCCAAGATGAAGATACTATTTTGCAAGACAGTCAGAGACTCATTTCAAAATACCATGATAATAGTGATGATGGGTTTATACAAATAGCGCTAGCACCCTGCTCACCTTTTTCTGTATCAACCTCACTAATGCAAGACACCGCCCAGTTAGCTAAAGAAAATAATGTGATGCTGCATACACATTTAGCTGAAACTGAAGACGAAAACAATTTTTGTATGCAACAATATGGCATGCGCCCATTAGATTATCTAGAACACTGTGACTGGCTGGGCAATAAAACATGGCTTGCACACGGTATCCACTTTAACCAAGATGAAATAAAACGCTTAGGTCAGGCTAATGTAGGTATTGCTCACTGTCCCTCGTCAAACATGTTATTGGCATCAGGTATTTGCCCAACTGTCGAGCTCGAGGCCGCAGGCTGTAATATAGGTTTAGCTGTGGATGGCTCAGCGTCAAACGACTGTTCGAATATGATCCAAGAAGTACGTCAATCTTTGCTACAGCAGCGTTTACGTTATGGAGCTGAGGTTATAACAGCCAAACGCGTATTGGGATACGCAACAACGGGTTCAGCAGCGGTTTTACAGAGGCCCACTATTGGGATGTTCGATATAGGAATGCAAGCTGATTTAGCCATTTTCAGTCTAGATGAACTGCGTTTTTCTGGTGTAGGCAGTCCACTTGATGGATTGATAACTTGCGGGGCATCCCATGTAGACAAATTGATGGTTGGGGGCAAGTGGCAAATTGAGAATACAGAGCACTGTGCACTACTAAGCAGAAAAATTATGGATAAACACCAATTTCTTGCTAAAAAGCTCCAAAATCAAAACTTTGTTTTATAACTTTTTTATGACAATATCCCTAACATGGTGCAGAATTTTAATAATGTTGTTATTTGGTGCACACAACATTATAGTTATTACCATCACGAGAAATAAATCAACCATGTAATACTTACTAAGTTAACAAAATATCTATTACTTTCAATGTATTAATAAATATTTTTGATACTAGGGTATTTGGACTTGTCGTTGGCATTGTTCGTGCAAAAAACTTTTTGAACAATTTATTAGTCATTTAAACAATCCGTTGAATAGTCCATAGAGTCTAATACAACACATCAAAGTTACTACTTGAGATCTCAACCATGACAAACAGAACTTTTATATCAAATCCATTAGCCAAAGCCGTTGCTATTGGCCTTACCACTTTTTTACCCCTACAAGCCGTAGCACAAGAAACTGAAGAAGATGTCGAGCGTATTGAAGTGACAGGTTCATTAGGTAGCTTACCTGGACAAGATGTTGAAGCCGTTTTTGGTTTTGGTAAATCGATACTAGAAACACCTCGTTCAGCCTCGACAATAAGCGATGAGCAGTTAGAACGTTTTGCACTAACCGATATAGATGAACTAATGGCGTTTGCACCTGGTACATTTACTCAGTCATTTTTTGGAGTAGCAGGGTCCCTTGATATCCGTGGTACACCTGGCGAAAATTACTTTCGTGGTATGAAACGCCTAGATAACCCCGGTAACTACCCCACACCTATTGGTGCTTCAAGCAGAATAGATATTGTTCGTGGTCCAGCTTCTCCTATATATGGTCCATCTAAAATTGGGGGTTATTTAAACTTTAATCCTAAATCTGCTCGCGCAAGTGGTGGTCAGTACTTAGAAGAAAATACTGGAGCCTTCTCATACTCTTTAGGTACTTGGGATAAAAGTGTTATGACTGCCGAGATTGGTGGTCCTGGCTCTGTTGGCGGCAAGGAAATGGGTTTTTACCTTTATGGTGAATTAGAAAACTCAGGCAGCTTTTATGATAATACCGACACCGACCAAACTATTTTACAAGCTTCGATTAATGTTGATATTACAGACAACATGCGTATTGAATTTGGTGGTATGTATCATGATTTTGCAGGGAATCAAGTCGCTGGTTGGAACCGTTTAAGCCAAGACCTAATTGACACCGGCACTTACGTAACAGGAACAGCTAAACCACTAGATATTAGCGGCGACGGTTCAATTTCACACCAAGAGTACAATTTAGTAAGAGGAGATATTAATCCTTTTATCTTTAACAATGTAGGTTTTGGCTTATTTCCAGATAGAATGACCAATGCCGACTTTTCTCCCACTTTGGCCTTAGATAATCCAGGCACAACTACTCTTGGAAGAAATCAAGTCTTAGCAGCTGCGGACGATGTGTTATTAAATACAGTTGAAACACTTTACTTTGATATATTTTATTACACCGACAATGGTTGGGAAATCAAGAACCAAATGTTTTACGAAGCTTACGAAAACTTAAATGAAAATGCGTATGGTTTTGCACAATTTCATGACAGTTCGGTATTTGAAAACAAACTAGTATTCTCAACAGAGTATGAAACAGATTCATTGTTAGCACAGTTTCAAATATCACCTTCAATTCGCCATACAGAGTTTTTACATGGTGATGATTTTACCAATGAATACTTTAATCGTAGAGACTTAACTGGACCTTCAACGGCTCTAGACAGACGTTTGTTAGCCACACGGATCGGTAAAGACTTTGACAACTACGACGTAGGAAATTATACCGATTTAGGTTTCGCAGTAATGACTGACTTTACCTGGGAAATGGGTCTTAATATTGTATTAGGTGTGCGTTATGACACTATTGATATTAAGAGCACAAGCCGCGGTGATTTGTTGTTAACTGTTGCGGATATCGAAACGGTTGAAGAAACGGTTGATGGCGTGTCTTGGAATACCAGCATTTCTTTCAAGACAGATATCGGATTAATTCCCTATATCACTGCCGCAGAACAAGCAACGTTAGTGGCGGGTCAAGGTGCTGAGATTGGTGTTGGCCAAGTCGGAAATGGCGCTTTTGATACCTCTGATTTATTTGAATATGGTATTAAAGGTTCATTTTTAGATGACTCCTTGTATTTTGCTTTATCGGTATATGAACAAGAGCGAACCGATTTTAGTGCACAGGCGATCGTCACCAACTCAACCACTGAAAACGAAGGCACTGAATTTGAACTACGTTGGGTAGTTAACGACAACTTAGTAGTGGGTGCAGGTTACACAAATTCAAAAGTTTATAACCTAACTGCTTTAGAATTAGGTGAACAATTTGGTTTTTTTGGTATTGAACATTTACCCAATGTCACTGATGCGTCATTACTCTATGGGGGTTCTGTCATAGGTAACAACCTTGTAGACAGTACAGATAAGGAAAGTGCCAGAAAACAAGGTATCCCTGAGAATATCTACACGTTAAATGCAACCTACGATTTCCAAAATGGCTATGCCGTCAATGCGAGTATTATCAGAGCGGATTCAACCTTTTCTGACTTTTCTCAAACGGTGACTTTACCGGCTTACACCCTAGTTAATGCGGGTGTTTTTTATGATGCAGAAACCTGGACAGCCAGCTTGAGTATTAAAAACCTGACTGATGAAGATTACTTTAGAGCAAACTTCCCAGACTTGTTTGGGGCTCAAATAGTCTTACCTGAGCTACCGCGTCACTACCAAGCGAAGTTCAGCTATAAGTTTTAATAGAAGTTAAGTTATAAAAACCATATAAAATATTTAAACTATATGAGGGTAAATATGTGTCATGCATGTTTACCCTTTTTTATTGGGAGAAAAAGTATGCGCAAATCAATTTTTAAACGACTAACTATTTTTAATATTGTTGTTCTATCGCTATTTTTAATGAGCAGTTGCCAGGATAACAGTAAATTAAACAAAACTAATGATACCTCCCCTATAGAGATAAAAGTGGTCGTCGTCACTATGTTTGAAATTGGTGCTGATGAAGGCGATAAACCCGGTGAGTTCCAACTATGGAAAGCGGGTCAAAAGCTTAATACCTGTTTACCTTTTGCCGTTTCGCATCATGATATTTGTATTAATGCAGAAACAGGCGTTATGGGCATAGTCACGGGTATGGGTACTGCTAAAGCAGCCTCGGCTATTATGGCATTAGGTTTAGATCCTAGGTTTGATTTAACTCATGCTTATTGGTTAGTAGCTGGGATAGCAGGATTTGATCCTGCTGATGCATCCATAGGCTCTGCCGCTTGGGCGACCTGGTTACTCGACGGCGATTTAGCCCATCAAATTGATGCCAGAGAAATACCTGATAGCTGGTCAAACGGTTACTTTCCACTATTTACCACCGACCCATTATTGGAAAAGCAAACTATAGACGCAAGTAAGCTCAATAGACATGGTCAGTCCACAAATGGCGAAGTATACCAACTCAACTCTCAGTTGGTTGATTGGGCATACACACTGACCAAAGATGTTGCGTTAAACGACTACCCAGCCATGCAAGCTCTGCGAGACAAATACACTGGGTATCCGAACGCACAAAAATTACCTTTTGTATTAAAAGGGGAACATTTAGCCGCATCCACTTTTTGGCATGGCGATTTATTAAATCAGTGGGCGAATAACTGGACTCACTACTGGACAGCTGGACAAGGAAATTTTGTTAGCTCGGGTATGGAAGATACTGGCAGTTACCAGTCCATGATTTATTTAGACAATGCAGATAAAGTGGATAAATCTCGTTTTATGGTGGTTCGCACAGGCAGTAATTATTCTGCTCCCCCACCAAATTTAACCGCAATTGAAAATTTAAGACTTGAAAGTGGTGAAGATGGTTATGCAGGCATGCGTTCCGCCCTCGAAACTGCCTATTTAGTAGGCAGTAAAGTAGTGGATACTATTATCGCTAATTGGCCACAATACAAAACCACTATGCCCTATGAAGTAAAAGGCAATATAACTGAAGTTGGCCAACAGCAGCTTACTCAAAGCAATGAGAGTTCAGCCTCAATCAGTGAATTATCGAGTATTACTGATAGCGAGAACGTACTAACCGCAAAACAATTAGCTAAAGCCTTGAACTTAGAGGCACATGTTGAAGGTGGCTATTTTCGGCAAACATTTAAAGCGGATCACCGGCCAACTATTGCTACTCCAAATGGTGACAGAGTGACCATGAGCAGTATTTATTACTTGTTAAGTGCCCAATCCCCTATTGGCCATTTTCATATGAATCAATCAGATATCATGCATTATTTTCATATGGGCGATCCTATTACCTACTTCATGCTTAATACCGACGGTAGTGTACAGCAAACTATATTAGGGCCAGATCCCATCAAAGGGCATCAAATGCAAATGATGGTTAAAGGTGGGACTTGGAAGGCATCGAAAATCTCTTCCGGTGGTAAATATGGATACGGCCTCATTGGTGAAGCCGTAGCTCCTGGTTTTGAGTACCCTGATATGCAGTTAGGTAAAACCGCTATGTTGTTGAAGCAGTTTCCACAGCATACACAAATCATTGAAGAACTGAGTCAAAAATAGGCTGTTAACTTTGCTAGGTATTGATACTATTTAATCAGTATTGTTTTTTAATTCATTTTAACGTTGAGAAAAAACATGAAAAAAATATGCATCCCAGTAACATTAAGCTTAGCTTTTTTGATCTCCAGCATTAGCGCACAGGAAACAACACCACCCAACTTTATGACCGAGCAGTTATCAGAGCAGTTATTGAATCAAACCGTTGCACTTAGCGAGCCAAAATTAGTTAAAGCTCAAGCAGAATTATTACGTAAACACTATGACGCGTTAGTGCAAAGTGGATTTAGTAAAGACGAAGCACTGCAGCTTGTTATTGCGATGGCTTCGCAACATCAACAATAATATATAAGACTTAAAATACGACTCGAAAACATTCATTCTCTTCAATGTAAATGTTAACAATAAGAGGTCGTGGCGTATTTTACCTATATGTATACATCAAAGGTTTATGAACGAACATGTGTCGGATAATGTTGTGCCTGAAGACCTGAGTTTTAAATGCTTGATGCTGATAGCATCATGACCTCTTTGTTTAGACCTAGTAGGACCTAAAATATATAAAAACACCTAAAAATATTTTATTTAATATGGTGGATGAATTTGTAACTATTGACGAAAAAAAAACAGTTAGCTTATCTCAAATTGGTGAGATATCGATAAATACAGCAACCATAAACTTTTCTTTTTATTTATGTATATCGATTGAAAAAATAAGACTATGAGTGGTTTTTGAGATTTATCTAGTAATTTAGATACAATATCCTCGTTTTGAATAGTTCAGTAAATAACCTGATATGTAGAGTAGTTATTAATGAATAGGTTTTATATTTAAACTTTTATTAATAATCTTTATTGCATTACCCTTTTAAATGTCTATTTTTCATTGGTGAATATGATGCAAAAAAATGAAAACTAGGCTAAATGGCAGAAAAAACTAGTACACTTTTAGTAAATTAGCATCATCAAAAGCCTCAACTTCCTTTAAATAACCCAATTGATATCTCTTAACTTAAACTCAAAATATGTATTGTAAATAAAAATTCCTTCTCTATTTAAATGATTTTTTGCAACCAATGTTGTTTAACATCTTCTGCTAAAAAACTGGCGTTAAAACTATTTTTTACTAACTGTTCTAAATGATGTTTTTCTATAGGCAAATGATCGATAATTGCAAAAAAATTATCATTTAAATACCCCCCGAAGTAACTAGGATCATCGGCATTAATGGTGGCCATTAGTCCTAAGTCGAGTAATTGCAATACGTTATGCTCTTGCATATGTTTAAACACTTTTAACTTAGTATTAGACAGGGGACACACGGTAAGTGGATGTTGTGATTGGATTAAAAACGCAATTAACTCGGGGTCTTCAATACACCGTACACCGTGGTCGATTCGATGCACATCCAATACTTTCAGTGCATCCCAAATGTACTCTGTTGGACCTTCTTCGCCTGCATGTGCCACCCGCTTCAATCCTAACGATTTGGCCATTTTAAACACTTGAGCAAATTTTTCAGGTGGATTACCTAATTCGCTACTGTCCAGACCAACGGCAGTAATGTCGTCTAAATAAGGTCTTGCAGTTTCTAGCGTTTCAATAGCACTTTGTTCTGTTAAATGCCTCAAGAAAGACATAATCAATAAGCAGGATTGCCCCCATTCTTGTTGTGCTTGTTTGATAGCCCGCTTAAATCCTGACATAAATATTTCAAATCCAATACCGCGTTGAGTATGGGTCTGCGGGTCAAACATTATTTCGGCGTGTACCACATTATCATCTTTGCACCTGAGCAAATAATTCCACATCAACTGGTAAAAATCGTCTTCGTCTTTAAGTACTGAAGCACCGAAGTAGTATAGGTCTAAAAAACTTTGAAGATCTTCGAAATCATAAGCCTTTCTTACATCTTCAATATTTGCATAAGGTAAGTCAACCCGATGCTTTTTTGCTAGAGCCATCATTAAGTCAGGCTCTAACGAACCTTCTATGTGTAAGTGTAATTCTACTTTTGGTAATGATGCTACCCAATGCTTTAAGTTTTTTTTAGCCATTTCTCCACCTACCTTGCATAACATTCAGCCCCTAGTGTTGCGCCTATAATTGCACCAAAACATATAACTTTGTTAAATATGGGTGCAAAAATAACGATGTTATCTAGATCAAATATATATTTATATCTCAAATCAAATAGCTAAAGCACAATTTTATTATTGTTTTATCACATTAGATGACATGATAAGTATTTTTACAGCATAAATCAGACCAATGCCAGACTAGATGGTCAGCTTCTTGCTGTATACTTTTGTAAAACAACCATAAAAATAAAAATGATGTCACATCAAAACCAGAGCGATAAATATGTCTAATTTTCTTGAACACTTTTTTAAACTAAAAGAAAAAGGTACCAATCTCAAAACGGAATTTATAGCAGGCTTAACGACCTTTGCAGCTATGTCTTATGTACTTGTCGTTAACCCTAGTATTTTAGGTGCAGGTGGTATGCCAATCGAAGGGCTGATCACCGTCACTGCAATTGCAGCATGTCTCGGTACCTTATTAATGGCACTGATGACCAACTACCCCATCGCTATGGCGCCAGGTATGGGCCTCAATGCCTTTTTTGCCTTTACTATATGTTTAACCCGAGAAATACCATGGGACGCAGCATTAGGCATAGTATTTTGGAATGGTATTTTATTTTTATTATTGTCTGTTTCGGGGGTCAGAACCAAAATAGCAGAAGCGATCCCTGCAGCGCTTAAAATTGGTGTGCAGTGTGGCATTGGATTATTTATAGCATTTATTGGTTTGAAAAATGCAGGTTTAGTAGTTGATAACCCAGCAACTTTTGTCTCTATTGGTGACTTATCTGAACCTGCCACTTTATTAGCCTTGGCAGGCATCATATTAACGATTGTATTAGTCATTAGAAAAGTAACCGGTGCTATCCTGATTTCCGTAGTTGTGTTAAGCCTAATAGGGGCTTTCATACCTGTTGGCGACGGATATTTAACACAACATACTAGCCAGTTTATCGGTCTACCTGATGATATAAGTAGTACATTTTTTGCCATGGACATTATGTACCCCATCGAATATTTTGCTGAAACATGGGATCTTATTTTTGCACTACTATTCGTGAATATGTTTGATACCATCGGCACTTTAATAGGTGTATCCCGTCGAGCTAACCTGCTAGATGAGCAAGGAAAATTACCTAAAATGGGCAAAGCCATGACGGCAGATGCAGTGGCTAGCGTTATGGGCGCTGCTATAGGTACGTCACCCGTAACCTCATACGTAGAATCGGCTGCAGGCGTATCAGCAGGCGGCAGAACAGGACTGACATCGGTATTTGTTGCCCTGTGTTTTATGCTGGCATTGTTCCTCACTCCCCTTATGAAAGTCATCCCCTTAATGGCGACTACCCCGGCACTAATCATGGTGGGTATACTGATGATGGACTCCTTTAGACAGCTCGATTTTGACGACTTAACTTCCCTAGCGACGGCTACTGTCGCCCTGCTCGCTATGCCACTCACCTTTAGCATCAGCGAAGGTATTGCTCTTGGTTTTATTACTTACGTGGGCATAATGCTAGGCACAGGACGATATAAACAAGTGACAATGATCACTTATATTATGGCCGCGGTGTTTGTATTGAGATATGCGTTGGATTTGAAGTAAATCCAACATTTTGAACACATTGCAACCATCAGGGTTTTATATTTTAAAAAACCATTTTAGTAGTGTGGCGATTCATTAAATAGAGATAGAGGTCAAATAATTAAACAAAATGAATCGCAGTACATTCAAATAAACCATAAATACTCATTAAAGACATTGCAAATTCGTGATTTAAATATAAAAAATACGCTCACTTATTTGCTAGAACAATATTGCTCATTGATACGCAACCAAGAGGATGTGCCAGAAAAGACAAAGCATTTCACCGGCAGAGTGACTCAGTGGAAGAAAAAAGTACGACTGGACATGCTAATTGTGAGTCACACTCAAGAATTATTTTAAGTTGTGGAATTAACCATACATACGCGTTGAGAGATATCTAAAGTTAACATTGACGTAATTCAGATTTGTTGTATGGATCTGGAATAATGTTTATTCTTAGGATACTCAGAAGACAAAGCTGTGAATATTGCTTATTTTATTGCAGGTATACGCCAATATTCCGTACCTCTGTTACTCGACTAACAAAGACAACGACTGATGATTTTTGTCGTTTATTTTTATTGATTACTAAGAAGTAAAATGACTGAAATATTAGATCCATTATGGCAGCAGCTATTAACAAAGAGTTTGCATGTAAATAGTAGTCAAGTGCAATCAAATTATTATCAAGTGGCGAGTGTCTGCTCAAATGGAGATCCAAAAAACAGAACGATGGTATTTAGAGGTTTCTTGTCGGGCACACAAAGTCTTTTGTCTGTAACTGACTCAAGGAGCGAGAAAATAGAAGAGTGGCAAGGTGACAATAAGTCGCGGTTTGAAATTTGCTGGTATTTTACAGGATCTAGAGAACAATTCCGTTTGGCTGGAGAGGTAGCAATAATATCTAACTCATTAGATTCAAGCTATGAAGATTGGGTCTTAGGAAAACACACGAAACAAAGTATTTTGAATCAACAATGGTCAAATTTATCGACAAACGCTAGGGAGCCTTTTTACTCAAACAGTCCTAAAGCACCATTTGCTGAAGATTCAATACCGTCGATGCTACACAATAGGCCTATTAATAAAAGCATTGCTCTTAAAAACGAGTTTAACAGCAACAACACCGCACCAATTAATATTAATCATACTGATATGAGTGACAATTTTTGTGTCCTTATTTTTATTCCACACACAGTCGATTATTTGAATCTAAAGTCTAAACCCCAACAAAGATGTCTTTACGCCATTCAGGGTGGCTGGAAAGAACGCCCAGTAAATCCATAAGTAAGACTAACCTAACGTCTGTATGATTAACTTAAAGTTAGGTTTTTTCTAAATAAAGATTGTTAAAGATGCCGAAAAATCAATTGTTGATCTTGCGTAATCATATTACTTACCACTAAATTAAAAGAATTGTCCATCATCCTGCGTATTTCCCCTTCAGGAACTGTTCCATCTAGCTTGACGGTATTCCAGTGTACTTTACTCATATGGTAACCAGGAATAACGGATGGGAAGGTATCTCGAAGTGCAGTGGCTTCTTGAGGATCGCATTTAAGACTTACCCAGCCAATATCATTACCCGTATCAATGGATTCTTTATCACCATTGCTCATTTTGCCTAAGGTCAAAGTTGCAAACATTTTATGTTTAACTTTAAACACTGATACGCCGTTTCCATAAGGAAAAGATTCCACCGTAAAAGGTTTGTTTAATAAATATTCTCTAATTTGTTGTTGATCCATCCACTTTTCCTTAAATAATGAAAGAGTAGTCACCTACCCTATAAACTTATTTTCATTGAGAATTAATCTTGCTCTAACAAATGCATTACGTTTTTTAAATCTGTTTTGCCTTTAATGATTTCATCGGGTGTTAGTCCAGATATCTCATGGGGAAACACTAACCATTCGTCACTTTCGTGCACATAATAATCAGGTACGATGTCAGTTTTGTTATTTTGTGGTTTGTAATATGGACAAGCTATACGTACATCTTTTGGCATATTCGCCCGAGACAGTTTTTTAATTTGTTTCATCAAGGCTTCAACACTGCGGCCTGAATCAAATACATCATCAACAATTAGTAGACTGTCTTCAGTATTGGCGTTTTCAATCAAATAATGTAAACCGTGTACTTTAATGGTTTTTGATTGTTGACCAATCCCATAATAAGACGAAGTACGCACCGCAATATGGTCAGTTTCCACTTTTTTAAAATCAAAATACTCTTGCACTGCAATACCGATAGGCGCGCCGCCACGCCAAATGCCGATTATAAAATGTGGGCGAAAGCCACTTTCAAAAACCTGAGCGGCTACTCGAAATGAATCTTCAAGTAACTGTTGTGCAGTGATAAACGTTTTTTCCATTAAATAAACCTTAAATTTTAGGGTGCGGGTTTAAGTGAAGTTGCCAACACAGTTGCAGCAAGATAAAACTTTTAACCTTTGATTATATACTGAAGGACAACTTATTCATATTTTAAAGCATCTGCCGGATTCACCCTTACCGCGCGATAAGCAGGATAAAGGCTCGCCAGAAAACACAAAATAAGTGATGTAATAATAAGAAATACGACTTGTTGCCATTGTAAGTCTGTGGGTACACCTTGCCCCTGTGGACTTAAAAATATTGGAAAATCAAATAAATTGATTAAATTATTAATTTGACTAACCAACAATACACCACTAACAATTCCAATCACCGTCCCTTTTATACCATTGTAGATGCCATTAAACAGGAAAATACCCATAATATTATTGCGGGTCATGCCTTGCGTTAAGAGTATGGCAATATCACCTTGTTTCTCGGTCACCACCATGACCAAAGCCGAGACTATATTAAAGGCCGCCACAGAAATAATCAGTAACAACATGAGAGACATCATATTCTTTTCCATCTTCACCGCGTCAAATAGCACACCTTGCTGGTCTCGCCAGTTTGTTGAGCCATAACCTTCTGTTTCTAGTATTTGAACCACACTTTTATAATCAAAGGCATCAGCTAAAAATAAACGTGTTTGGGCTAACTTAGATTTTTTACTTCTTAATAACCTAGCAGCATCATCAATATGCATTAACACTGCTTTATCGTCCAAAGCAGAGCCCATATCAAATATACCAACCACGCGGAACACTCTCTGGCTGTAGATACGCCCAAGGGGGCCAAAATAACTATTTTCAGAAGCGATCAGACGGGCCTTTTCACCCATCCGTAAATTTAATTTAATAGATAATGTACGTCCGATAACAATGCCATATTCGCCTTTGACTAAATCGGTCAGCCGCCCAACCAGCATATTTTCGGCTATAATTGACGAGCGCTGCATCACATCAGGTTGAATTCCTTGGAACATGACACCTTTAAGCCCTTGGGAGGATTGAATTATACCTTCGGAGTCTATTTGTTGGGCACTGGTGATAACACCTTCAATGTGGGTAAACATATCAGAGGTGATGTCATCATCAGGCTTTTTTTGAACTAACACGTGAGGGGTGATGCCTAAATTGCGCAACTTTAGTTCACCCTCAAAACCATTCATCACTGACAAAACAGTGACTAGGGCCATTAAGCCTAGCGCAATGCCTGCAACAGAAAAAAAGTTCATGAATGCAATGAGGTGATTACCTTTAGATGCTTTAGCATAACGTAAACCGATAAAGGCTGAGAGGGGATAAAACATAAAAAAAACTCTTATAACAATATAACAGTTAAAAAATAAAGGTTTAACTGTTGGTATAGTGATGAATGATGTTGAATAATACGTGTGTAAGGTAGATCTCACAAGCAAAGCAAAACTGGGGAAAAATATGCAGAACTTAACGCTTGAACAAAAGCATCAACAATTTGATGAATTTTTTATGATAAAGCACAATATCCCAGTCAATATGCGTTTATTAGAAGATGATTTTGTTTTACCCGAAAATGATAATTTACATGAGCATATGCCTTACGAGTTTCAAATAGCCAGTGAACTATCAGCACTTGATACAAAAGCATTAAGACCACTACGCCGCTTAGGGGAACACGCAGTTGAGTTAGCAGAATTTCTGAATCATCAATCGCGAAAAATTGACTTAATGATGTCTCTAATTTTGCAACAACACACAAACCATGAACAAACTTATCAATCGATACAATTTGGCGGCGGCGGAATAGTCTTGGGTAGTGAAAGAGAATTTTTAATAGGCAGCAAAATCGAACTAAAATTATTCTTAAGAGAAGAAGCTTCGGCCATTTTTTGTTTTGCTGAAGTTATTGCTTGTAAGCCTGTAGATGATAAGTACCATGTGTCTTTGATTTTTACCTGTATCCGCGAAGAAGACCAAGACTTATTAGTCAGAGCCACTTTACATTTACAAGCGGCTAATCTGCGCAAACTCAAGCAACAAGACAAAACCTAAAAGAACTAAAACGAAAGCAAACAATGACTCACAGTATTTTTTCACCGCCTTTACCAAACAATACCTTCAAAACTAAAAATGATTTTCGCCATTGGGGTAATCTTCAAGGTAGCAGTACGGCCCTTGTTTTAGCCAATGCAATGAAACTGGCTACTGGCCCAGTATTATTAATCACCGCAGATACACCCAGTGCTATCAAACTTGAAAAAGAGCTTGATTATTTTTTGCAGGATCAGTCTGTTGATGTGCAACTATTTCCTGATTGGGAAACCCTACCCTATGATAACTTTTCTCCTCATCAGGATATCGTTTCACAACGACTAGAAACGTTATACCAACTCACTCAAAACGAACGCAGAGTGTTTATTGTACCCATCAACACGTTAATGATGCGCATGGCCCCGGTGGATTATATTAGTAAATATTTACTAATATTGAAGATTAATCAAAAGTTAGATATTAATAGTTTTCGCTCAGGATTAGAGCGTGCAGGATATTTACATGTAAACCAAGTGATGGGGCACAGTGAGTTCTCTATTCGTGGCAGTATCATCGACTTATTTCCTATGGGCAGTCAGCACCCTTATCGCATAGATTTATTTGACGATGAAGTGGATACCATTAGGCATTTTGATCCAGAAACGCAGCGCTCAGGTGACAAAGTAGATGAAATTAAACTGTTACCAGCCAGAGAGTTCCCCACAGATAAAGAAGCAAGTTTACTTTTTAGGCAGCAATATCTCAGCAAATTCGATGCAAATAACAGCAAAGAATCGATTTATTACCAAGTAGGTAAAGGCCTGATGCCAGGTGGAATTGAATATTATTTACCTTTATTTTTCACAAAAACGGCTACCTTATTTGATTACTTGAATCAAGACACCACAGTATTAATGCATGGTAATCTGCAAGCCGCACATGAAAGTCATTGGAAAGATGTCAACCATAGATACGAACAACTGCGATATAACCTTGCTAGGCCCTTATTACATCCAACTGACATATTTATGCGTTATGAAGAGCTGTTTGGCGCTTTGAAGGATTGGCCAAGGGTTCAGATACATAATAAAGTAGTGGAACAAAAAAGTGGTAGTGTTAACTTTCATACTGCGCCGTTAAATGATGTTGCACTAAAACCACAAAATAAAATCCCATGGGCGTCACTTAAGCAACAAGTAGACCAGTGGCAAAAGCAAAAAATCAAAGTGTTGTTTAGCGCGGAGTCTGCAGGTCGCCGTGAAGGTCTTTTAGAAATACTCTCAAAAGCTGAGATCAAACCCAAAGTTTTCAAAGATTTTAATGACTTCATGGAAAGTGCTGAACCTATCGGTATCTCGATAGGTGCCGCAGAGTTTAGCTTTTTACTTAATGAGCCTAAACGCGCCATTGCTTTTATTACCGAAACCGAATTACTCGGGCATAAAATTAGTCATCGTCGCAAACGAGATAAACGCCAAGGCACTGACGAAAATGCTATCATCCGTAATTTGGCAGAATTACAAACTGGCCAGCCAGTTGTGCATTTTGAACACGGCGTAGGCCGTTATTTAGGTTTACAAACCTTAGATGCTGGCGGTATTACTACTGAATATCTGACTATAGAATATGCCAAACAAGCAAAGCTATATGTACCTGTTGCGTCTCTGCATTTAATTAGCCGTTATAGCGGCGGTGATATTGACCATGCACCTCTGCATCACCTTGGTACAGACACTTGGGCAAAAGCCAAGAAAAAAGCCGCTGAAAAAGTCCGTGATGTAGCAGCACAATTATTAGATGTGTATGCCAAACGTGCAGCTAAACCCGGCTATGCGTTTAAAATTACATGGGATGAATACCAATCTTTCAGTGACAGTTTCCCCTTTGAAGAAACCATAGATCAGCAAAAAGCTATTAACGCGGTGCTCCAAGATATGGGCTCAGCCAATGCCATGGACAGGTTAGTCTGTGGTGATGTAGGTTTTGGTAAGACTGAGGTGGCGATGCGTGCAGCCTTTATCGCTGCTAATCAGGGTAAACAAGTCGCTATATTGGTTCCTACTACTTTACTTGCCAGTCAACATTTTGAAAATTTTAAAGAACGTTTTGTCAACTGCCCTTTTAGAATTGAAGTATTGTCTCGATTTGTTAGTGCCAAAGATGCAAAAGAAACGGTAATAGCTATCGGTGAAGGTAAAGTGGATATAGTGGTTGGTACCCATACTTTATTACAAGATAGTCTTAAGTTTAAGGATTTAGGTCTAGTCATTATCGATGAAGAACACCGCTTTGGTGTGCGACAGAAAGAAAAATTTAAAGCACTTCGTTCAGATGTAGACATACTAACGTTAACCGCCACGCCTATTCCAAGAACGCTGAACATGGCGTTAAGTGGTATGCGTGACTTGTCTATCATCGCTACACCGCCAGCTAAACGTCTGCCAATCAAAACCTTTGTGCAGCAAAGAAATAAAGGATTAATACGTGAAGCTATCATGCGTGAAATTTTGCGTGGTGGACAGGTTTACTTTTTACATAACGAAGTAGACACCATTGAGCACACGGCACAAGAAATTGCAGAAATAGTACCAGAAGCGCGGATCGCTATAGGCCATGGTCAAATGCGTGAGCGTGAACTTGAAAAAGTCATGGCAGATTTTTATCATCAGCGCTTTAATGTGTTGTTGTGTACCACTATTATTGAGACAGGTATTGATGTGCCATCGGCCAATACCATAGTGATGGACCGTGCGGATCATCTCGGGTTAGCCCAACTTCATCAATTGCGTGGTCGCGTTGGGCGCTCACATCATCAGGCCTATGCCTACTTGTTAACGCCGCATCCAAGACGATTAAGTAAAGATGCAGCCAAACGCCTAGATGCTATTTCATCCTTAGAAGAGTTAGGCGCAGGTTTTGCCCTTGCAACCCATGACTTAGAGATCCGTGGCGCGGGGGAATTATTGGGTGATGGACAATCAGGGCAGATTTCCAGTATTGGTTTTACATTATATATGGAGATGCTGGACCAAGCTGTTGAAGCATTAAAAGAAGGCAAAGAGCCTTCCTTGGAAGATGCACTTTCTGAGCAAACTGATATTGATTTACGTTTGCCGGCTCTGTTCCCAGATGATTACATTCCAGATGTGAACATGCGTTTATCTTTGTATAAAAATTTGGCGAGTTGCAAAGATGAAAGAGCAGTCAATGAGTTACAAATAGAACTGATAGACAGGTTTGGTTTATTACCTCAAAGCGCTAAAAACCTGTTAGATATGGCCATGCTCAAATTAAAAGCTAAGCTAATTGGTATATCTAAAATAGAAGGTACCAGTAAAGGAGGGTTTGTCGAGTTTTCCCAGAAAACACAGATTGACCCAAGCTTTATTATCAAGTTAATTCAATCGCAACCGAGAATTTACAAATTGGATGGGCCACAAAAACTGAGATTTAACGTGCCTACTGAATCCGCCAAAGATAGACTTGAATTGTTTAACAATATGCTAACCGAATTTAACCAACAAATACGAGCGGCTTAATGACAGATAAAATTTCAGTTCATCCTCTTAGACAGATGCGTGTAAGTACTTTATTTACAAAAAGTATTTTTGCAGCATTACTCACTGTCAGTGTTTTTGCACAACCTACGTATGCGGTGGATCAACAGTGGTGGTTCGATGTTGAAGTGATTTTATTTGAGCGTAATGCAGAGGTAACCAACTTATCTGAAAAATTCAAACAATCTATACTTGAAGAACCAGCGAGCAACACTCTTGATTTGTTAACACCTTATTTAAAACCCGATTTAAGCTATCTAAGAGCCGGACTACCATATTGCCGAGCATCAAACCGTCTCAAAGTACAAACACAATATGAACAAGATTTTGCCTTTCCTTTGCCAAAGGTCAAAAAAAATGAGTCGTACTCTCCGCAGACAGATGATCAATCAAAACAAACACCTCAAAATAAACAAGTTTTAACGGTTGATCCTGATAATATCGCTGAAGAAAATTTCCAATTTCAAGATGCTACAACAGATAAATTTGTAAAACTCTATGAAACCCTGTCATTAGCCCAAACAACTGACAACGAAGATGTTAAGTCAGCTGGCATAAAATCAACTGCAAAGTCTATTTTAATAAGACCTTCTATTCAGGTTGAATTTATCGAATGGCAAATGCCTAGCGAATTCCTCTGTGCCTACGCTGAACAGATTGATGCCTCTTTTGCATCAATTATATGGCTACAAGATGAGCTATCTAGCACGTCGACAATTAATAAAATTAAACTCATTCCACAGATCATTAATGGTAATGAGTGGCAACAAAACCGCGGGTCTTTTCTGTTACCCACATCCACCATGTATATGACAGAACTGTATGAGAAAATTAAAAGGCAACGAGATATCACCCCAATATTACATATAAATTGGAGGCAAGAAGTTAAATTTGGGCGTGAAAATGCACAAACATTTAGATTGTTTGCTGGTGAAAACTTTGCAGAAAAATTTGATGCCAATGGTTTACCTTTAATAAACGACACAGATAGTTTATTTGATACTTTGAATAAATCAACAGACGAGTTATATATACCTGAACAAGTGCTAGAGGGTTTAACGCCAGAACAACAAGCACATTTAGTGAGTATTAATGGGACAACATCAGAAGCGGTTACTGAAGACTTATTTGCAAGAATTGATGCTGCGTTAGCAGATGACACACCCATCAACTTTCTTAAAACTGAGTGGCTAACAGAACACCAAACAACCAAGACTGCTCCCTCAACCCTTAAAGAGCTATGGCGATTAGACGGTGGAATAACCATATATCTGCGTAACGTTGGGCGCATCCCCTACTTGCACATCGACAGTAATTTAGATATCAGACAACCAATATACGACCCAAACAAAGCTCTGTCACTAGAGGGATTGTCGACTAATTTATCAGAGCAAGGTGCAATAGTGGTTAACCCATTTCAACGACCAAACTTTCTACAAAGTGTTAATTTTAACCAGTTAAGACGAGTGATCAGTAAACAAGTGCATTATTTTGACCATCCTTTGTTTGGTATGATAGTGCGTATTAACCGTCATCGTTGGCCAGAGCCAGAACTAGAAACCGACACAATCAATAGTGGACTCTGAATAAGTGCCTTGATTTTATTTGAGCCCCCTATCAAGCGTTACACTATTTATGTAAAGCGGGTCTAAGCTAGTTATCACCAAAGCAGTATTACCTAAATTAAAGAGCACAAAAAAGCCGTCATTTATGACGGCTTTTTAATTTAACAAACCATTTATATATTAAAATACATAGTTCAATCGCACATAATAATAACCACCTTGCCAGTCTACATTATTACCAGACCAGTAAACTGCACCACAACAGGTGTCTCCGTCATCTTTATCTGGGTAAGTATCAAACAAGTTACGCGCACCAGCAGCCAAAGACATACTATCATTGAGTTGATATTTCAATTCTAAATCAATCATCACACCAGCATCGTATTCTTGTGTTGTAGTTGCAGAAGAGTTTATTGCATTTTCATAAGCGCCGTAAAAATTAGCACGTATCAATAAACTTAACATGTCAAAGCTATGCTTAGCAGATAAAACGCCACGCCATGCAGGAAGAGCATTTTCTAAATCGAATTCATCTTCACCATTTAAATACGCCGATGCATCTGAATCAATTTTAGTAGAGTTGTAGTTTAATGACCCCGTCAAAACTGTATCATCTAGAGTGTAGGTTGCGACAATGTCCATACCGTTAGTAACAGTATCAAAAGCATTTTGGAAGTAATTTACTCCACCTATAGTATTGGCTCCATCAACACCTGCAGCGACCAAAGCCAAATATTTGTCATACGCATCGCCTGATTCTGGAGCAGTAGATACATCTATTGTGGATACAGCATAAAAACGATCATCCACTGCAATGCGATAAAAATCGACAGTTAGATTTAATGCATCAAAACTACCAGAAATACCTAAGCTATAGTTCAAAGAAGTTTCAGGTTTCAACTCTTCTGCGCCAAGAGCCTGCCCCACATCACTCAATGCGGGGAAAAGCCCCGTAGCCACTGGAAAACCATTAGGTAATCGAGTAGAAACATTAGTGGTACCTTGCTGGCCAGGGGTAGGTGCTCTAAAACCAGTGCCCACAGAGCCGCGTAAGTTAACATCATCAGTCAAACTGTATTTGAAGGCTATTTTTCCAACTAACTCAGAACCAAAATCAGAGTAATCTTCGTATCGTAAGGCACCTTGTAAAAAAAACTCATCCGTAATATCGGAACTTAGGTCTACATAAATTCCTGCCATATCACGTTCGTATGACCCGGAATATTCCGGTGAATACCCTGGAAAGCCATTAGAGCCTACGCCTACAGCGCGGTACACAGCGTCAGAAGAATCTGAACAGTCTAAGGTAGAACCACCTGAAATCACTGCCATACCATTATCGGTAGCTGAACCATCATCATTACAGAAACCATGGGGGTCAGGACTTGAATATGCTCCAACACTATACGAATCTGCATCTCCTTCCACTAACTCATAACTTTCTTCCATATACGTTAGACCAAAAGCAAAGACTAATTCCGATGAAAAACCCACATCTATGAATTGTGTGAAGTCAGCTGAAAATTGAAGTTCTTCATTAATCAAATCACCAGGGCGAAATGACGTAGGCGAATCTGGGCCCATAGAAGGGTTGATGGTATTTTCTAATGTATATTGAATTTCATTTGAACCATATCGACCACTAAAGTCATACTTCATACCATTAGTAAATTCTCCTTCTATCCCACCTAATAAGGAGAAATCAGTAATTTCACCAGTGAATCTAGGTGTAAAACCACCAGGGAATTTCACAAGCGGTGAGTAAAGTGAACCGTCGTCCAAGCGAATATTTTCAATGGTTCCGTTACCTGGATAGCGATAATAAAAACTCCCATCACCTTCACTGTCAGAATAATTACCAAAGGCATATAACTTCATTGTATCGCTAAGTTCATAGCCCGAGTTGAAGAACAATCGGGTAGCTGAAGCGTTGGGTTGTCCCCAAGGTTGCACTACATTTTCACCTCCTAAGTTAGCATTGGCTAAACCAGCAATAAAGGTGTCTTCAGAATAACCAGCTAATGTATTGTCAAAAGAACCGCCGCTTAAGAAATTAGCATCATTGGAATCGACACAAGCCCAACCTTCACAATACTGTTCTGAACGAGAAGTTGAGGCTGAATCTGAAATTTCACCTGAAAGACTAAAGAAGCCTTTATCACCAAGGGCAAAACCAATGTTACCCGTTACAGTGAATTGCTCTCCATCACCCTCATAATATTGGCCCATATCGACTGACAATGAGCCACCTTCGTCGTTGTCTTTCAACTGAAAGTTTATTACACCCGCGATAGCATCTGAACCATACTGAGCAGCAGCACCGTCACGAAGTACTTCCACGCCTTTTAGTGCCGATGATGGAATAGTCGCGATATCAGGCCCTTGCGTACCCGATCCACCAATTTGCACTAATGCAGAACGATGTCGCCTTTTTGAATTAATCAAAACCAAGGTTTTATCCGTTGGCATGCCGCGTAAACTTGCTGGTCGTATAAAGGACCCACCATCAGAAATAGGCTGACGGGACAAAGAATACGAAGGCACCAAAGTTTTTAATATGTCATTAGTATCGGTAAAAGAAACAGACACTAAATCCTCTTCGCTAAATACATCCACTGGCACAGCAGAGTCAGCTATTGATCTTGGAACACCCCTTGAACCTGTGATAACGATTTGTTCTAAATTGGTTTCATCTGTTTTTTCTGCATCTTGGGCATAAATGCTTGGTGATATCATGACTAACCCAGACGTAGCCGCTAAAATTGGCAGCGTCCGACGGATGGATAGACTAAGTTTGTGTAGTTTAAGCATGTTTAACCTCTTATAGTGAGCGATATTTGTAAAACCTAAAACTGAGTGCTTCAACGCTCTAAATAGGCGATTCATACACAATTTGTAAACGAAGGGGTCTGTACAAGTGCAATGCACCTTTTTAGGTAGCAAAAACAGCAATACACCTCGCTTCTCAATTATTGAATAGCAACACAAATGCCAATCAGAAATGTAAATTTAATATACCCCCCCTATACTTTCCTTATGCCTTATGGAGACCCCGTTAACACTGACTTATTATTGATTTAATGGCACGATAGTTGAATTACCTAAATCAAATATATTGGCAACACAGGCTACATGAATGAGAACGAATAATTAAATGCGCATTAATGACTCGATTGCACAATTATGTTGCAAAGCTCGATTGGCAGAAATAAGATCTAAATGAATAGCAAACAACTTCAGTACTTTCTCAAAACAGCAGATAAAGGCAGTATTACAGGTGCTGCAAAAGAGCTGGGGATCGCTCAACCTGCTATTAGCCAGCAAATTTCTAGTTTGGAGCACGAATTATCTGTTCAATTATTCGAACGTGATTTTAGAGGAGTGAGACTTACGAAAAGTGGGGGGAAATTCTACCTTAGAGCTCAATCTATTATCCATCAAATGGGTTTAGCTAAAAGCGAAATTGACAATACTGAATCGAATCCCTCTGGTCAAATATCCATTGGTATGGCCCAATCAGTCTCTAATGTGTTAGCTATACCACTTACACAAGCCATTCAAAAAAACTATCCAAATGTAGAGCTCACATTACATTTTGGCAGTACTGACTTTCTAAACCAATGCCTTAGCAATGGGCAAATTGATTTATCGATTACTTATAAAAGCACCGTTACAGACAAAAATTTTTGCAGTACTCCTATAATTAAAGAGAATATCTATTTGGTGGTTGGTACTGAACACAATACAAAGGCATATGAGCAACTTGCCAAACAAGACAATATCGCGTTTAAACAGCTCGCTGAATTTGAAATCATCTTGCCCAACCAAAATGACCCCCTAGTGCAAATGCTTAATCGTTATGAAACGCAGACGGGGATTCGAATTTGGAATAAACAAAATTTTGGATTGCTGATGACCAATTTACGTTATGTAACCGATGGATTAGGCTTGATGATACTGCCGTCTTGTGCAGTATTTCATTTAGAAAAATCCAAACAAATCAAAACGATTACTATTACACAACCTGAACTTAACCGAGATGTACTGTTAGTGAATAATTCAAAACGACCGGTCAGTATTGCCATGCAAATTGTCAGTAAAACAATATTAGGACTAACAAAAGAAGCCCATTCCATGGGCAATTGGAGAGGAAAATTACTTTTTTGAGTAATGCATCATCTATTGATTATATGCGTTTAAGACAAGGCTAAGGTTTGTTCTAATGCCCTGGGCAGTGCATTTACATATTTTTGTACATCAGGGATCAGGCCCATACTCACACGAGACCAATGATTATAGTCTTGATAAATGCCTCGAATTAACACATTTTGTTCAGCCATTTTTTGCCGAAATATTTCTGCATTGCCTTGGGCCAAATCTACAAATACAAAATTAGTCGAAGAAGGCAGAGCCGTTAACCCATTTGCCTTAACTGCATCCAACACCATTTCGCGTCCCTCTACAATTTTTGACTTGGACATGTTTAAAAAGGCTTCATCGTTATAACTCGCAATAGCCGCCGCTAATCCAGCTTGGTTCATAGCATACCCACCTAAACTAAAGCGATTGATATTGGCGGTATTTTCTTCAGATCCCATCATATAACCAACACGCATGCCTGCTAAGCCATATATTTTAGAGAAAGTTTTAGCCACTATCACGTTATGCCCTTCTCTGACCAAAGAAACCATTGAGTTTTTCTCGGGCATATCGGTCACTTCGTTATAAGCTTCATCTACCAAAACTAATGTTTTCTTAGACGCCTTAATACAAAAATCTCTTAACTTTCCAGCATCCAATAAACACCCAGTAGGATTATTCGGATTTGTTATGTGTACCATAGCGACATCAGCATCAATGGCGGCATACATGGCGTCTAAATCAATACTTAAATCAGTGGTTTTGGCTATGCGTTTGATTTTTGCACCACCAGTTTTCTGTGGAGCCTTAGCAGTAGTATCCCAAAATAAATCAGGCCCTAGTATTAGACCTTTTGTAGCAGCAGCGTTAGCAGCATAAGATAATACACCACTGGAGCCGGCACTCAATGATATCTGGCTACTATTTAAACCATTTTTCTCGGCTATCATATCAACCAGTACTTTATAAGGCTCAGCAGCATAATATGCCCCTTTAGCACTAGCTTGCATGATAGCTTTCATTGCACTTGGGCTTGGACCATAAGGATTTTCATTGGCGTTAAGTTTGGCAATGCCCGCACTTGGCCCATAGTTAATCACTGGAGCGCTATGATGACTCGCGAGGGCGTTACCCGACAAAGAAACCAATCCGCTTGCTGCCACTGCAGAAACTGTTGCTATACTCCCACGTAAAAATAATCGTCTACTTACATTGTCTGTCATGTCGTTGTCCTTTAGTTGTCTCTAATTAAATTTTAAAATGCTTTGTAATACATAGAAATGGAAACCACGACTAAATAAAGTCCAAACATTCGCTTCAGACTGCCCTCGTCCAAACTATGTGCCCATTTAGCACCAATAGGTGCTGTCAATATTGAACCCGCACTGATGGCAACAAGCGCAGGTACATTTATGTAGCCAAACGTACCGTATGGAAGATTATTGACGTTGTGCCCCATCAGCATAAAACCAATTGCGCCAGGTACACCAATAATAAAACCGACACCTGCAGCCGTTGCTACTGCTTGATGGACACTACGGTTACAAATGACCATTGTCATTACAGTAATCGTCCCGCCACCTATTCCAAGCAGAGCTGAAAATCCACCTAAAAAAGAGGCTAGCCCTACTTTAAATGCACCTTGCGGCATAGTTAATGTGTTTGAAGAGCCATTAAAAAGTCCTGGAAACAAAAAATAGATTGAATAAAATAACACCCCCGTCGCAAACACAAGGATCAAACTTTCTGGGCTTGTTTTGGAGGCTATAAATAAACCAATCAACACCCCAATAACCAACCAAACTGACCAGTCTTTTAATATTGCAAAATCAACAGTATTTGTTTTTTTATGTGCTTGCACAGAGCGAGCACTTGAGATGACAATTGATGCTAAAGAGGTACCAATAGCGACTTTTATTAATTCTCCCGATGATTCAGTAAAAAATGGAAAAACTGCTAATAAAGCCGGTACCACCACAAATCCACCACCATTTCCAAACAATCCAGCTGTAATACCCGCAATTGCCCCCGCTACACATAATGTGCCTACAAACAACAACAGTTCAACTTCCATAACACCCCTTAGCATAATTTCAATAATTGGGAATACAGAAGAAATGCTGTACTTAAAGTATTTAGCAGAATTAATGCCAGCTTTGAGAGGCCACTATTTATGGGGTGCAGGACAGCATCTAATATCAAACTGCACTAAACTAGACATTTAGTGCGCAAAAATGATGCAAAAGGAAATATGTTATTACTTTAGTAACGGACAACACATCGATTAAAAATAGCAATTATTACCAAGATATAACTTAGCTCAGTAAACAAAGTATTAAGTTAGGATAAGGTCACGTAGCTCACAGCAGTGATGATAAACGCCAAAAATATATTCAGCATTAGGCCTTCTCTGGCCATAGTTTTAATACTGAATTTATCCATACCATAAACGATTGCATTAGGTGCAGTAGCGACAGGCAACATAAAAGCGCAACTAGCACTGATGGCTGCAGGCATCATCATCAGCGCGGGATCAATACCCGCAGCAACACCCGCAGCGGCCAGTATTGGCATCAATAACGTTGCGGTAGCGGTATTTGAAGTAATTTCAGTTAAAAAAGTCACAAACAAACAAATACATAATATTAATAAGGGTACAGGTAAGTCAGATAACCCTGTTAAGCCCTCCCCCATTAAGGTACTTAATCCTGAGGCAGAAAACGCTTTTGCGATACAAATACCCCCTGCAAATAACAACAACATGCCCCATGGGATAGCCACCGCCGTCTCCCAATCGAGTAATTTGTCTGATTTGGGTTTATTAGCCACTTCACCAAATTTAGCCTGTTTTGTAGAAGATGCTAATGCTTCAACTTTATTGCCACTTGGAATAAGAAACATCAATACCACTCCGGCCAAAGCAATACTGCTGTCGCCAATACTGGGCATATTCAACCATACCGTCCAATAAGGCCTAAACATCCAAGCCAAGGCAACCATCACAAAGGTCACCAATACACGCTTTTCAGCTGGTTGCCAAGCCCCAGATTTCGGCAAAATATACTCTTGCGTATCTGTTAAGTTGCGGGTTAACCACCAAGCAATAACAGGAATACCAATCACTACTATAGGCACACCAGTTTTCATCCACTCCAGAAAACTAATTTCTTTACCTTGTGTTTCAAGGTAAACACTCATAAATATAATATTGGGTGGAGTACCTACGGGTGTACCTACCCCTCCTAAGCTAGCGGCATAAGCAATGCCCAGTAACATAGCAATAGTCAACTTGGGATCTCTTACATGTTGCAATACTGCCAGAGTAATAGGTAATAACATTAAAGTAGTGGCCGAGTTGGAAATCCACATACTTAAAATGGCGGCAGTCAACATAAAACCGAAGACCAAGCGTTTAGCACTTTTACCGCCGGTGAGATTGACTAAGTAAAACGCCAACCGACTATGTACGTTTGACTTCTCCAACGCCTTGGAGAGCATAAACGCGCCCATCAACAATAAAATAATATGGCTGCCAAGCGCTGATGCAGACTCTTTATGGGTCAACACCCCTGCCATAGGAAAACCAAAAAAGGGTATAAGCGAGGTAACAGGAATAGGTAGCGCTTCAGTGACCCATAACATGGCAGTAAACAGAGTGATAGAGGCTGTGGAAGCAATCAGGTGGGGCTGTCCAATAGCGATTAGAACAAAATACAGCACAATTGAGCTAATAGCCGATAGTAGAATTAGTTTGTTGTTAGTTTGCATAAAATTGGTCTAATACTTTGCTAGCGATTTGATATTCAGAAGTCTTTTTCAGGTTAGAGAAATCGAGACTAGACGTTTTTTTAAGGCGTTTAATTCTATCTATACTAATTTTATGCAGGCTCATACCTGAAGGTAAACCATCAATCACCTTAACTGCCCCCATTGGATCATTGCATACCAACACCATGTCACAGCCTGCAGTTATAGCCAGCTCAGCACGCTCTACAATATTGCCCATTTGTACCGCACCTTGCATCGACAAATCATCAGAAAATACCACTCCATCAAAGTCTAGTTCTTGGCGCAAAATCTGTTTAATCCAGGTTTCTGAAAAACCTGCGGGTAAATCATCTACTTCAGGATAAATAACATGAGCTGGCATCACAGCATCTAATAACCCTTGTTGATGAATAGACTTAAATATTGCCATATCAAGGTTAAAGATATCTTCACGGCTGCGTTTATCAATCGGCATAGCAACATGGGAGTCCTCAAGTACATTACCGTGTCCTGGAAAATGTTTCCCCGTTGCAGACATACCCGCTCGGTGCATGCCTTTAATAAAATCGCTGGCTAATTGAACAATGATGTCCGGTTTCTGGTGAAAACTACGATCACCAATCACCTCTGACACACCCTGTATATCAAGCACAGGGGCAAAACTAATATCAATATCGAACGCTAATAGTTCTGCTGCCATTAACCAACCAAATTGCTCACACAAATAGCCTGATTGTTGTATGTTTTCATTTGTATGACGGTTAATGCTACCCATTGCAGGAATGTCACTGAATCCTTGACGAAAGCGCTGCACCCTGCCGCCTTCATGGTCTGTTGCAATAATAACATCGTTACGCGTAACACTTCTTATGTGCCGAACTAAGTCAAAAAGTTGTTTTTGGTCGTGATAGTTACGGCTGAATAAGATGAGCCCCCCCACTAAAGGATGGTCGAGGATATCTATTTCTTCATGTGTCAGTTCAAAGCCTGACACATCTAACATAATTGGCCCCATCAATTAGCGCTCTTCTTGGTAAAATACAAATTTAATAGACATACTATAGAGACGATCAAAACCCGCAGTCAATCAATTAATCAAAACGAAAAATATGACTTTCAAACACTCCCGTGGTTATACTCTGGAAAATCTTTATTTATGTTGTTCTCAATGAAGTTTAAAACCGTAGGTTTAATTGGCAAACAAGCACATCAAGGTGCAAATTTAAGTCTCAAGGCGTTAATAGTCTATTTGACTAAACGCGGTTGTCGGGTGCTAGTCGAAACTAAAACGGCACAAAAATTAGATACTAATGGTTTTGAATCTGCAGATATAACAGAAATTGGTAAACAAGCTGACTTAGCCATAGTTGTGGGGGGGGATGGTAATATGCTCGGCGCAGCTAGGGTTCTGGCAGAGTTCAATGTAGCTGTAGTTGGCGTTAACCGGGGTAATTTAGGTTTTTTAACCGACATCAATCCCGATGACTTTGAACCGCAACTTGATAGTATTTTTGATGGCGAATGCCAAATAGAACAACGCTTTTTGCTAGAAGTGGAAGTCTATCGAGATGGTAAAGTACAAAGCAAAGACTCTGCAGTAAACGAAGTCGTCATTCACCATGGTAAAGTAGCCCATATGATGGAATTTGAAGTGTATCTTGATGATAACTTTGTATTCAGTCAGCGTTCTGATGGTTTAATTGTCGCGACTCCCACAGGCTCTACAGCTTATTCATTATCCGGTGGAGGTCCGATTCTTACGCCTAACTTAGATGCTTTAACCTTAGTACCCATGTTTCCACACACATTAAGTAGTCGCCCCATAGTGGTGGATGCAAATAGCACAATCAAATTAAAAGTGTCGCCTGAAAACACCGATAATATGCAAGTCAGTTGTGATAGTCATATTGTGCTAACGGTATTACCCGGTGACGAGATTGTCATATGTAAAAACCCCGCAAAGTTGTCTCTGATACACCCAAAAAACTACAACTATTTCAATGTTTTACGCACAAAACTTGGCTGGGGCAGTAAACTTTACTAGTCACTTACAGTATTTTTTGTAAGAGAAAACTAGACACTGAGTAAAAGCATGTTTATATTCGTAAGTACTGTATATATAAACATGCTTTTGTATGTCTTTATTGAGAATCAAAAATGCTTACTCATTTATCCATTCGTAATTTCGCCATTGTTAAAACTCTAGACGTTGATTTTAGCCAAGGTATGACCGCCATTACTGGTGAAACGGGAGCCGGCAAGTCGATATCGGTTGACGCATTAGGCTTATGTTTAGGCGATAGAGCAGACAGTAGCATGGTACGAACAGGTGCCGATAAAGCCGAAGTATCTGCAGGCTTTAATGTCAAGCAGCTACCCGGCGCTCTGAAGTGGCTTGAAGAGCATGAACTGAAAGACGATGACGAAGTATTGATTAGGCGTGTTATATCCTCTGAGGGACGTTCTAAAGCTTTTGTTAATGGCACACCAGTACCCTTGCAACAATTGAAACACCTTGGCCAATTTTTATTGAGTATTCATGGGCAACATGCCCATCAACAGATTTTAAAAGGTGACAGTCAGCGCGACTTACTTGATCAGTATGCTGAGCATGGCACTTTATTAACCAAGGTTGCAGATTGTTATCACACACTGAGAACCCATCGACAACATTTTCAAAATTTATTGGAAGGTCAGCAACAACGTGAAGACCGCAGTCAATTACTGTCTTATCAAATCCAAGAACTAGACGAATATGCCTTAGCACAGGGCGAATTTGTTGTCCTAGAAATAGAACATAAAAAACTCAGCCATAGCCAAACGTTACTCGAACAAAGCCAAATTAGCTTTCACCAACTTTACGAGGCAGAGGATTTTAATGCCTTGTCTGCGGTACAAAGCAGTGTTGACCGGTTAACAGAGTTACAACAGCATGATCCTAGTCTCGCACCTATTGTGACTATGTTAGCTGAAGCTTGTATTCAAATAGACGAAGCGGCTAATGAATTGAGAGCTTATACCGAACAGCTTGAAATCGACCCAATGCGTATGCAAAACGTCGAAACACGATATTCTCAAGCATTAGATTTATCCAGAAAGCATAATGTTCAACCTGAGACGTTATATGAATTTCATCAACAACTCACCACAGAATTTAATGAGTTAGTCAAAGACGACTCATTGTTAGAAGAATTAAAAATTCAACTATGCCAACTTGAACACCAATATCATCAGGCCGCCAACAAACTCAGCCAATCAAGACAAAAAGCCGCAAAATCTTTTGCTAAACAAGTCGAACAGCATATTCACCAAATGAACATGGCTGATGCAGTGTTTAAAATTGATGTTGAACATCAGACGCAAGGCACACCTAATAAACTTGGCTTAGATACGGTGCAGTTTGTGATATCGACTAACAAAGGGCAAGCCTTGGACAACCTTGAAAAAGTCGTCTCGGGCGGAGAATTGTCACGGATTGGATTGGCTATTCAAGTCATTAGCTCTAGGAATAATGATATTGCCACCATGATTTTTGATGAAGTTGACAGTGGTATAAGTGGTTCAACAGCATCTGTGGTAGGCCAATTATTACGTAAGTTAGGTGACAGTGCTCAGGTTATTTGTGTCACTCACCTCCCTCAAGTAGCGGCCAGAGCGCACAACCAGATGTTTGTCACTAAGTTCAGTGACAAAAAAACCACAGAAACCCATATGATTTGTTTACAAGAAAGTGAACGAATTGAAGAATTGGCGCGTCTACTAGCAGGAGATACTCTTACCGAGTCAGCCATAGCGAATGCCAGAGAATTACTACAAATCAGTAATTCATAACAATTAGGCATTGATTGCGCTAACGCGGCTGGGTTAGGATGCCTCGTTAATTAAGTGTGAATTACTCACACATCTGCCTTTTTTACCTTTTTCACGCTGAGATATTGAGTAACAATGAAGTTTAAAAATTTACTGGTTATATTAACCGCCACTATGATGTTGTCAGCTTGTGCTGATTGGATTTTCCGAATTGATATACCCCAAGGTAACTTTTTGGATGAAAAAGATGTTAAGAAACTTAGGATAGACATGACCAAAGAACAGGTTGTATTTGTTCTGGGTAAACCTGTTTTAGAAGATGCTTTCGATCACGATACTTGGTACTACCTGTATCAGATGAAACGAGGCATGAAACAACGTGGTGAAGACTTTCGCAAAGATCTCACGATTACATTTGTTGATGATAAAGTGACTGAAGTAACAGGCGATTTTGAATTATCAGAAGAATTCAATATCTCCTTAGATCAATAATTTATTTCCTATCTAATTAGCTTCTGATGAGTTGCATCGGAAGCTTTCCTTTATACGACTTTTGATTTTAACCTTAAATGTACTGTCACTTCCTCTCTGTTGTGATAAAGGTGTTTCGCTTGCAATACATATTTTCCTACTTGTTTAGCCTGGATAACCTCTTCAATTATCTTTAACGCGCCCTGAACCGACTCATAACGTTTTTTCATAGGTAATTTAAGGTTAAACATCGCCTCTTTACAACGGCCATCCGCCACCCAATTAGCCATGAGTTTGGCTACTTTTTGAGGTTGCTCAATCATGTCACAGACTAACCAGTAAACATTTTTCTTTTTAGGCTGAAATTTAAACCCATCTTCAGCGCAATAGGTCACCTGCCCGGTTTCCATAAGCCCTGCATCCATGGCACCATTATCAACTGCTTGCACAAACATCCCTCGCTTTACCAGTTGATAGGTCCACCCACCTGGGCAAGCCCCCAGGTCAACGGCATATAGTCCTCCCTGAAGGCGCACGTCATGCTCTTCTTTAGGAATAAAAGTATGAAAGGCTTCATCAAGTTTTAAGGTGGAACGACTTGGCGCATCATGGGGGAACTTCAAACGTAAAATACCTAACGCCAAAGGTGAATTATTGTGTGTAAATGAATAACCAATATAAGCTTTATCGGTTTTTGTAAAAAATACATGTAATACAGGTTTTTTATGATTATCTTTAGTCGTAAGCCTGTTCTTTTTTCGCAACGCTTGTCTAAAGGGCACACTTATCTTTCTACAAAACTTCGATAGTTCTCTGCCATCAGTCGTATCAGCATATTCGACCCGTAATTCACCACATAACGGAAAACCTTCACATGCATCTAAAAGTGGGCCAATACGATCTGCCACGTCCATATTATCTATCACGAGTTGACAAGCAAATTGCTGGCGGGCAAAAATCAGTTTATCGAACAATAATGTGTTCGCTAATAACTCAGCATGCTCTTCTTGATAACAAGTAAATAAAACAAATCCACTGTTGGCTTGGGTTTTTGAATAACCAAACACATCCAATTGACTGGCTTTCTCCTGAACTTCATTCGCCACATCGTTTTCAAACCCACTGCGGCAATACAACAATAATCCGGCCATGGTTTAATTCACTCCTTTTAAGGTCGCTGCTATCAGCAAAACCCAGCCAATAATAAAACAGGCCCCCCCGAAGGGGGTGACAGGGCCAAACCATTTAATTTGGGTGAGCGCCAACATATACAAACTGCCGCTAAACAAAATAATACCCGCAAACATAAAACCTGCGCTGTATACCAGCAATGATTGGGGCATTTGACGATACAAAATGACTAATAAAATCAGGGCAAGGCTATGATACATCTGATACTGCACACCCGTTTGAAAGGTGCTTAATAGGGTGTCGGATAACTTACTTTTAAGGCCATGGGCAGCAAATGCGCCCAACAACACCGACAACATGGCGCTGAATGCTGCACAACTCAATACAATTTTAATCACAGTTTTACTCACGGTAGAACAAACAGGTTAGCGAAAGTTAATCATTCATCTAAAAATAATAGTAACAAAAACCAGCGAGCTAAGCTCATTATTCAACCTTCAATTCTACATTCTACCAGCACTGATCACGACCCATTCTAAGGGTTGCGTGAGTGCAATCAGTCATACCCCCCGACTTCTATATATTCATCCATATGTAAAACTAAAAGCATTGGTATCACAAAGGACAAACAAGCACAGGGAAAAAGAAAATTGCGGCTTCGCTAAAAAGATAAATATCCATCATTTCTGGACAATAAATCCCAATTAAACCTAACGGGTTGCAATGAGCGATCAGCAGACATTGAACAAAGCTTTACCCCCCAAATAGTTCACCGCCTCAAATAAGTGTGTTTGAATAAAAGCCGTTTATAACTATAAACAAAAGCAATATTCAAGACTGGTTTGTAAAACAGTGGGAGGCGCTTGTTTTGAATTCCGAATTATGAATTACATAAAAAAGGTTAAGTAAAAGACGAAAATAGCCGATTTTACACCCTTAAAAAATAAAATAGATGTCAATATGGAAAATGACATTTTGTTTTTACCTATACTCTAGCTCAGCTATAGACATAATAGTCAAAAGATGGATTATCACTGTGAATTATTGCCTAATCCAATTGCAGTGCGCTTGCTTCGACAGGGTAGCCAAAATAGAAACCCTGAAACGCATCACAGCCGATGCCAGCCAAAAAGTCGAACTGGGCTTTGCTTTCAACACCCTCGGCAATGACATTCAAGCCCAGGTTATGGCCCAGTGCGATAATAGTCTGACAGATCATAGCATCGCTGGGGTCAGTCAACAGATCAGTAACAAATGACTGATCAATTTTAAGCTGCTCCAGCGGCAAATGCTTGAGGTAGGACAGCGATGAGAAGCCAGTACCAAAATCATCCAGTGAGAAACATACACCTAGCTTTTTTAGGGCTTTCATCTTCTCAATAATGCCGGCGATATCGTTTGCCAGCATAGTCTCGGTTAGTTCCAGCTTGAGCAAGTGAGGATTGGCCCCGCTTTTTGTTAACACACGGGTGATACTGGCGACAAAATCATCTTGCGATAACTGCAAGGCGCTGACGTTCACCGCCATGCTCCATTTACTTTGCTCCGGTTGTCGTGACCATTTCACCAATTGTGCACAAGCGGTTTCCAGTACCCATTGGCCTATAGGTAAAATCAGACGTGTTTCTTCAGCTAGTTGAAATAGCTGCGTTGGCGGAACCATACGATGCTGTGAATTATTCCAGCGCAGCAGCGCTTCTGCACCTATGACACTGCCATCACTGGTGGTTTGGATTTGATAGTGCTGGACAAACTCATTCTGCCTCAGGCCTCGGCTTAGATCTTGTTCGAGGGCACTGCGTACTTCCGCCGCCGCCTGCATACTTGGGTCAAAAAAGCGCAAGGTATTGCGCCCTGCTGCCTTCGCTTGATACATGGCGATATCGGCATGCTTGAACAATTCGTCCATTTCACTGTGGTTGTGCATAAACATTATGATGCCAAGACTGGCGGTGATGGTGTAAGTTTGCTGATGCAATAAGTAATCTTTGCCCAGTACATACAATATTTTTCTGGCTATTGCCTCGGCCTGCATTGCCGCGTTTTTATCATTCTGATCTAGAGCTTCCAGTAACACCACAAACTCGTCACCACCGAGTCGTGCGAGACTATCGCCCTCGCGTACACAGTTCTTTAAACGGTTGGCGACCTGCTGCAACAGCAAGTCGCCCATGCCATGGCCCAGAGAGTCATTTAGCAATTTAAAATGGTCAAGATCCAGAAATATGAGTGCTGCATAGTGTCCGCTTCGGCTAGTGGTATATAGAGCATGGGATAGTCTGTCCAACAGCAAGCGTCGATTAGGCAAGCTTGTCAACGGGTCAAAAAAAGCCAGGCGACGAATTTCTTCTGCGTCATGGTGCTGTGCGCTTACATCGTTAAATACGATACGCAGCACTTTCGCACCGTCTTCTTCAGGCACACATACGCCAACTAGGTGTGCCCAAAAAAGCGTATTGTCCGAACGCCGTATTTTCAGTTCGCATATTGTCGAAACATTCTTTTCGCTGTTCAGGGTTTTATGTCTAAACAGGTAAAAGTTATCTTCATCTTCGTTGACGACAAAAGCAGACAGTGACTGTTGCAATAAGGTTTCTCTGCTAACGCCCAGCAGACTAGCAGCGGTGAGATTGGCTTGCAGGATCACTCCGTTGCTATCGACCGTACAGTAAGCCACCGGAGCCAAGTCATACAATGCCACATAGCGTGCCTGAGACTGTGCCAGCAATTCCTGAGCAAGATGCAAACTGTCATTCTGCATTTCTAGTTCGATTTGATGCACACGCAATTCATGAATAATTTCATTGGCAGTAGCGACACTGAGTTTATTCAGCTCTTCAGGCCATAGTGGGCTTCGTTCACGCTCAACGGTTTCGGCCCGTTCGCGCAGTAATTTGGGAGGCAGGTGCGAAGCCAGAAGGCTATTGAACTGGCCGGGTAGAATACTTTTTCCCTTAGTCACTACTCTTTCCTTTTAAGAACTGCTCCATGGTTGCAACGCCGCACAGCTCTCCACTCTCATCGAGTAAAGCGGTGGTCGTGATCCATATGTCTAGCGTAAGCCCCGCTTTGTTGAGTCGTTGGGTTCGATACGGCTCGATTTCATCATCGTTGCTAAGTTGCTTGAGCTTGTTCAGCGCATCCTTTTGTTGCATTTTAGGAATACGTTGCTGCACATTAAGTGACAGTGCCTCCTCTTCACTCCAGCCATAGAGCTGGGTGGCGGCATGGTTCCAGGCCAGAGTTTGGCCTGTGAGGTCTTGCACTGTGATGGCGTCACGGGCATGTTGCAGTAGAGTGCCCAGATGCGCGACATCATTGCTTTGCTGCAAGGCCTCACGGGTGTGCTTTGCCTCGGTGATATCAACAAAGGTAAGTACCGCCCCTTCGATAGAGTTGTTGAGGGTACGGTAAGGCAAAATACGCATTGTGAACCACTTGTTCGAGATGGTTTCAACATCCAGCACACTGGGGATCAAGGTGTCTAACACGGCTTGAATATTCCTTAACAATGCCTCGCTGTTATGCAAATTAGTGACAATATGCGCCAACGGTCGCCCTACATCACTGGCGATCAAGTTGATAATGCTGGTGGCGGCGGGAGTGAAGCGCATAATACGCAGATTAAGATCGACGAAAACAGTGGCGATACCGGTACCGGCCAATAAATTGTTCATGTCGTTATTTGCGCGCGTCAGATCGGCCATCTTGCTTTGCAGCTCAACGTTCACCGTAGACAACTCTTCATTGACCGATTGCAATTCTTCTTTGGAGGTTTCCAGTTCCTCATTGGACGATTGCAGCTCTTCGTTGATCGACTGCATTTCTTCATTGGAGGATTTAAGCTCTTCATTGGACACCTCCAGCTCCTCATTAGTCGCATGAAGATATTCTTCTTTGCATTGTAATTCCTGCATCAGAGCGGCGATACTGGCCTTATCGTCCGGTATGTTTCCCGCTGTGACTTCGCTGTCCGTGCTGTTGGCAGGATGTAAAGTAGGACCTTGTTCGCCCACTGGGACCATATCCAGGATGACCAAAAATAAGGCCATGTCGGATTTTATGTTGGGCAATGTCACGGTGGGTCGAATAGTCAAGTTGACAGTTGTGAAGTCGCCATTGGTTTTAACCCGCAGCCCCGGGGAGTGAATGATGACTTGTTTGAGGGCCGCCTGATGCAAAGACGCAGATAGCTCGTACTGTAAACCCTGGCGCGCCATTTTAAGGATGTTGTTAACACTGGTTTCCCCGGCTGAAGGTTCCAGATACATACCCGTTCGTCCAAATAGATAGAAAATATCACCACCGGCATTGACCAGCGCGCAGGCCGATTTGATGTGTTTCAACAAGGTTTGTTCGGTTAACGCCCGCAGCGATACTTTGTCATCATCAGGGGAGATGTTCGCAATGGTTTTGATAGTGTGTGGGACTCGCGTAGATGGCGTCATTAAGCGTGAAAATGGCAGGCGATACTGAGCATGAAAATTTTCCTTGCGTCTAAAAATCTTTGACTGCCTTTCCTTGACCGTAAATAAATCGGAAAAGTCATTGATACCTTCCGAGCTGCCTAGAAACAAAAAGCCACCAGGATTCAGTGCATAATGAAACATCGGTATGACTTTGTGCTGTAAGTCCGTGTTCAAATAGATCAGTAGATTGCGGCAGCTGAGCAGGTCGAGTTTGGAGAAAGGCGGGTCTCTAATAATGTCCTGTGCAGAAAAAATTAACATGTCACGAATGTTTTTATGTAAGCGATACATAACGTCCTCGCCCTCACCCTCGGCAATAAAAAAACGCGACAGCCGCTCACTTGATATATCCACCGCTACGCTGGCTGGATAAAGCCCGCGTCGTGCTGTCTCAATTGCTTTAGGGTCAATGTCTGTGGCAAAAATCTGTACTTCATAGTTCTTTTTGAGTAAGGCCAGTTTTTCGTAGATAAGGATGGCGATGGAATAAGCTTCCTCACCGGTTGAGCAGCCAGCTACCCAAACCCTGATCGGGGAATTCAGCGGCCGATCGTCAAAAAGTTGAGCTATTACTTGGGTTTCAAGATCGTCAAATGCCGCATTGTCGCGAAAAAAGTGGGTCACACCAATCAATAAATCCCGAAACAAATGCTCTACTTCCTGCCGGTTTCTCTGCAAATATACGACATATTTTTCAATGCTGTCGATTTGATGCACCGCCATCCTTCGCTCAATACGCCGGTTAACCGTGTTGGGTTTGTACTGGGAAAAATCGTGGTTGGTCTGTTCCCGCAATAACCTAAACACTTCCATCACCGCGTTTTGAGTCTTAAACTCTTCAACGTGCATGGAACGCTGCTCATAGCCATGCTTTGCATAGGCGATGAGTGCAGGGCCCATGTCCCCTGCGTTCAACTGGTAATCAACCAGACCGGTGGCGATAGCATTGTTCGGCATGCCGTCGAATTCAGCAGTTTCAGAGCTTTGCACCATTACCATGCCTCCTTCACCCTTGATCGCCCTTACCCCCAGAGTCCCATCGCTGCCAGTGCCTGACAGTATGATACCGATGGCGTGATCACCTTGGTCGACGGCCAGTGAACGAAAAAAGAAATCAATCATCATTGGTTGACCCCGCGGCCCAGTCGGGATGGACAGGTGCAACTTGCCATTAACAAAAGCCATATTGTGATTGGGCGGTATGATATAGGCGCAATTCATGCGCACCTGAACCCCCTCGTCCCTATCGACAACTTCAAACACCTTCATGCGGGTGTATTGCCGTACTATTTCAGTGAGAATACTTTTATGGTCTGGGGCTAAATGCTGCACCAGAATAAAGGCCATGTTGGGCTCAACATCGCTTGGTAATCCAGCAAAGAAGGCTTTAAATGCGGCCAGACCGCCAGCTGAGGCGCCTATGCCTACAATCGGAAATTGCTCGAGGGAGTCGGACTTACGGTCTTTTTGACCTTGAAGTTGTTGCGCCACCTCAGTCCTTTTTTTTTCAACCATGAATTACTTTGCTCCTGAGTGTCGGTAAGGCCGATTATTGGTTAAAGACCGGTAAAAGTTAATACTAAACATGTAAAGCCATAACTACATTCCTTAATTACACCGATGCTTGCCTGCTGGTTCGAAGCGTTGACATCATTCCCCCTTAATTTTACATCCATGACGAAAAAAATATTGCTCTAGCCTCATAAAAAACAGACCCAAGCAACCTCAAGTACTAGTTCGGGCAACAGCATTAAATCAGCTTTAAATCAGCTTAACACCGAACACCTTAATTTAATCTATTACTTCGCTCTAATCGCAGTAAAATGATTAAATCCAAGCTGGGTGGTGATCGCTTCAAGGAGTCATACAATAAATTCTATCGACTGACTCCTTACTACAACCACTAATCAAAAGGGCGAGCCATGACTGTCGGCTATTGGCACAAACTATAAAGAAACTTATGGGGTCAGATACTGTCTTGATGATCAAGCCCAAATCTGATTAATGTTGACAATTTATATCAAACATTTTTCCTGATTTCAATACCCGAAAGCCAGTACCAGTAATTTTCGCATCACCGCGATCAAAGCTACTTTTTTAGGCTTACCTTTGGTTAAAAGTTTATTATAAAAAGCGAGCATTAATGGGTTATATCTGACGGCAACCATGGCTGGCATATACAATGATTTACGTAATCAAGCACTCCCTGTCTTTGATAAGCTGGAAAGATTAAGACTGGTTCCAGGTTGATCAATGCTTGGGTTGAGCCCGGCATAACTACTTATCTGTTTTGAGTTTTCAAATAAAGAAATATCACTTATATACGCTAGCAATGCCCATGCTGTTTTGTCCCCATTACCATTAATACTAACGAGTAACTTAAGCTGAACGGTTAGTGGCTCATCCTGCTTAATAATCATGGTTATTTCTTTTTTAATGACCTCTATTTGTTTATCAAAAAAGTCAGCACCGACTCAATGGAGCATGCAGCTGCCTTATCTAAGCTCACACCCAAACGATTGTTTTCCTGGCTTTTCATCTTACTTAACTGATCTAGGCGTGTAACAAGAAACTGTACCCGTTAAAATGCCGCAGACCTTGGTATGAAGAGGCCTTTGTCAATCACTGCGCTATTAAATAAGTACTGACAATAGCGAGCAATACTCATCGCATCGGCTTTATCTGTCTTATTTCTCGCCATTTCCATTTTAGCAAACGCATGGGTTTGGAGTGGATTGGCAACAATGACCTTTTGGTTGGTTTGATATAAATGCTTAGCTAATGCCAAACCATAAATCCCCGTTGCTTCTAAACAGAAATAGACCGGGTTTTTAAATGACTTTATCCATTGTGAGAATTTTAAAAAACCAGACTGCTTGTTCTTAAATTGACGACTCATATACTTACCATCCATCAACACGGCCACATCAAAAGTTAATTTAGATATATCAATACCCACAAATATCATGAAGTAGCCCTTACGTTGAGATACACTAATTTTGATTGGATAAGTTAACGTCAACTGCATTCTTGTCGCTATACGTGCTACAGCTTCAGACTGTGCACAAGATACTGTTCGCATTTTAAGACGTTAATGGTGAGAGGTAGGCACTAATCTGACCCACAGAATGGTAAGCACTAAGAGCAATTGCAGTGTCTCTACCCCCCTATCCAATCACCTTGGAAAGTGTAAAACATAGCTTATGTTTTACACGGGTTTAAGATACAAGAGTAAACTTTAGTCAGCTATTTAGCTGTCTATGCCATTACAGCAGCAACCACTCCTTTTGGCATCCTACAGCCGGTCATTTTTCTGTGCTCTGGGTGTGGTCTGTATTGAAATTTAAGGACAGATTAAGTTAGAACGAGTAAAGCAAAGTCTATTCAGATATGCGACTTAATAAATTCAGCAGTTTGGATAATCGCTAGATTGATATGACCATCAAGAGAGTAGCCAGAAGCCTTACGCGGTTTAAAACTATGATCGCCATCCGTTAGATAACTCACTTGAACCTGTGTAGACAAATTATATGAACTAATCTCTTCACGTGTACCAAAGGTGTCCCGTTCACCCTGTAAAATCAGTACGGGTTTATTAATCGTTTCTAAATGAGCAGTACGTAATTTCTCAGATTGACCCGGTGGATGAAATGGGTATCCCATACAAATACAGCCAAGCGCTTTTGACTCTTGTAACAACATGCTTGCCATTCGCCCGCCCATCGATTTGCCACCAATAAAGATGGGGAAACTGCTGTCAACATCACTTAGTACAGCATTAAAGTGAGCGAGCAATTTATCAGCCCGTTCAGGCGGACGCCTTTTACCTAACTCTTCGGCCAATTGCATATAAGCAAAATTGAAACGCACTACATTAATGCTGTGTTTTGATAATCCCTCGGCCATTAACTGCATAAATTCACTGTTTTGTCCGGCACCTGCACCGTGGGCAAAAACAAAACTAGCTACGGGCTCTTTAGCCATATTATTCAAAGTCTTGTTCATCTTGCTCTTCTTTTACTTGTGCCAATAACCATTCTCGAAATGCAGTGATTTTGCCTAAATCAGCCTGAGATTGATGACAGACTAAATAATAAGCACTTTTAGTAATTAACTTTTCTTCGAATGGACAGATCAATCGTCCCGCTTCAATTTCTGGTCTGGCTAAAAAACTGTATCCTAGTGCAATCCCTTGCCCTAAAGCTGCCACTTGCTGAACTAGCAAAGAATGACTAAAAATTGGGCCATGATTAACATTCACTCCCGATACGTTGAAGTGTCGTATCCACTCCTGCCAGGCATCTCTGGAAGAGTCGTGCAATAACGTATGTTGTGAAAGATCGTCCAACTGCCTTAGGGGTTTATCTCCTTGGATCAATAGAGGAGAACACATAGGAGTGAGATATTCAGTATGTAACTTATCAGCTGCTAGGCCTGACCATTTGCCCTTGCCAAAATAAATAGCGACATCCACATCATCGGTTAAAAATCCCTCATCACCATCTACGGCTTTTATGCGAAGATCGATATCTGGATTTAACTGGCTAAATTTGCTGATCCTAGGCACTAACCATTGGATTGCAAAACTTGTTTGTAACGCCACGGTAATGGCTCCCTTTCCCCCTTTTGCCACTAATCGCTCAGTAGCATCATTTAACGACTGAAAAATTTCTTTCAATTCAAGGTAATAACTCTGGCCTTCTTCAGTCAAAAACAACGCACGATTTTTGCGAACAAAAAGTTTCATGGATAAAAACTCTTCCAATGCTTTTATTTGATGACTAACGGCGGCTTGAGTAACAAATAATTCATCAGCAGCGCGGGTAAAACTGAGATGCCTAGCAGCGACTTCGAAGGCTTTAAGGGAGTTAAGAGGGGGTAATCTGCGGTTCATGGGTAAGTAGTCAACTAATAATATTTCAGGCGCCATTAAAGCATTAGTTTTTCTAATCCACAAGCATAGAAAATGTCATTTCAATAGGTTTAAACATAAGTATACAATTCGATTCGTGGTAAATATTTATTGTTTTAAAACAATAAATAACGGCAACACAACAGAATTAACATACAAAAAAACTTATGATTTTTTACATTACCAAACCAAAGGTTAACAAAATGAAAACAACTAATACATTATTGGCTATTTTAGTCTCTGTACTTTTTACCCAAACGGCTAAAGCAGAGTTGAGCTCTAATCGTTCTACCATTCAACTTAAAAGTTCAATTGGGATCAACATTGAAACTGAAATAGATAATAATCTGATCACGATGCTAGCAAACATTCAAGCTTCTTTCATTAAAACAGATGTTGTCAAACAACTTAATATTGACACACTTCAATCACAAACAAATGAAATAGTGCTAAACGTGGGTGAAACATTACCAGAATTCAAATTTAAGGTTGTCATCGCAGAATAAATTTGAATTCTTAATGACTTGTTAACGCCTATTAGCCAGTTATCGCTGTGCAGGGCAACATGTGCTAAATTCGCCGAAAAAGCCGAATGAGCCGAATGAGCCTAGTACAGCAAATATTCGAACACATTAATTACTAGTCAGCACTGGTATCAAGAGGTGCAAAGCCTTTCACTAATTCGTCTAATGCTTTCATTTGTTGTAAATACGGTTCCAATTTATCCAAAGCCAATGCGCAAGGTCCATCACATTTAGCTTCATTAGGATTGGGATGTGCCTCAATAAATAACCCAGCCAATCCTAACGCCATACCGCTTCTGGCAAGCTGTGCCGCTTGAGCACGACGACCATCAGCTGAATCAGTCCGTCCCCCAGGTTTTTGTAAAGCATGGGTGGCGTCAAAAATAACCGGTGCATAGGCTTTCATTTCATCCATAGCCAACATATCAACCACTAAGTTGTTATAACCATAACAAGAGCCTCGTTCACACAAGATAATTTTATCATTACCCGCCTCACCAAATTTAGTGATGATATGACGCATTTCATGAGCGGCTAAAAATTGTGGTTTTTTAACATTAATAATAGCGCCAGTTTTTGCCATGGCGACAACCAAATCAGTTTGACGAGCTAAGAATGCAGGTAATTGGATCACGTTCACTACTTCAGCCACAGGTGCCGCTTGGAAAGACTCGTGAACATCTGTTATCAAAGGCACGTCAAAAGTGTGTTTGATTTCTTCAAATATTTTTAGTCCCTCTTCCATTCCTGGGCCACGATAGGCATTTACAGATGAACGATTAGCTTTATCAAACGACGCTTTAAACACATAAGGAATACCAAGCCTATCGGTCACTTCTTTATAATGTTCTGCAATACGCATTGCCATATCGCGAGACTCCAACACATTCATGCCACCAAAAAGCACAAAAGGCTTGTCATTAGCCACTTCAATATTACCAATGGCGAGTTTTTGTAAATTTTGTTGCGTTTGCATAGAGAGTTCTTAATATTTCAAGTTTGTCTAAAGGAATAGCATAGCAAGCTAAGCCATTTGTGGGTATCTGAAAAATAGCAGCGACCGTTAATTTTGCTTTTTAGACTGTCCATTCGATTATTCTTTCTTTTGTTCGCATTTATCCAGATAAATTTCGGGTAAAAGTGGCGGTTAGGTCAAATAACCCGTAAAATATAAGGTTCGATTTTAGTGACTTGTTAAGACTCAATGTCTTTTAAGTGACAGCACAAAATGATTGCCAAAGGTAAATACAATCCGCTATGACAAAAAAGCTATTTATTAAAACCTGGGGTTGCCAAATGAACGAGTATGACTCGGAAAAAATGGCCGACCTATTGAATTCGACACATGGTTATCAAGCCACAGACACAGCTGAAGACGCGGATATTATATTGCTTAATACCTGCTCAATTCGTGAGAAAGCCCAAGAAAAGGTATTTCATCAATTAGGCCGCTGGAAAAACCTGAAAAAAAACAAACCAAATCTCATTATTGGCGTTGGTGGATGCGTGGCATCACAAGAAGGTAAAACCATTCGTAAACGTGCGCCATTTGTTGACCTTGTTTTTGGCCCACAGACCCTGCATCGCTTACCAGAAATGATCAATCAAATTAAAGGTGGTAGCAAATCTGTCATCGACATTAGTTTTCCAGAAATTGAAAAGTTTGATCGTCTTCCCGAGCCCAAGGCAGATGGTCCCAGTGCATTTGTTTCCATTATGGAAGGTTGTTCTAAATATTGTACTTTTTGTGTAGTGCCCTACACGCGTGGCGAAGAAGTCAGCCGCCCGGTAGATGACGTATTGCTAGAAATCGCTCAGTTGGCTGAACAAGGTGTGCGTGAAGTCAATATGTTGGGGCAGAACGTAAACGCATTTCGTGGTCCGAATTACGACGGTAGCATTTGCACTTTTGCCGAGTTATTAGAATTAGTCGCTTCTATCAATGGAATTGACCGAATTCGATATACCACCTCTCACCCGGTAGAGTTTACTGACGACATTATCGATGCTTACGCACAAATCCCTGAACTGGTAGATCATTTACATTTACCAGTACAATCTGGTGCAGACCGTATCTTAAACTTGATGAAACGCGGTCACACTGCGATTGAGTATAAATCTAAGATTAGAAAACTTAAAAAAATACGTCCTAACTTGAGCATGTCATCTGATTTTATTATCGGTTTCCCTGGCGAAACTAACGCTGATTTTGAAGCCACTATGGACTTAATTCAAGCCATGGACTTCGACTTGAGTTTTAGTTTTATCTATAGTGCACGCCCCGGCACACCAGCAGCTGACTTACCTGATGATGTAACTGAAGAAACCAAAAAACAACGTTTGAGTTTGTTGCAACAACGTATCACCCAACAAGCATTACGTATTGCACGTAACATGGTCGATAGCGAGCAACGTATTTTAGTAGAAGGTCCAAGTAAAAAAAATCCAATGGAGTTGTCAGGACGTACAGAAAACAACCGCGTAGTAAACTTTGAAGGCATGCCAAAAATGATTGGTCAGTTTGTTGATGTTAAAATAACCGATGTGTTTGCTAATTCCTTAAGAGGTCATGTGATCAGAACCGAAGATCAAATGGACTTACGTAACGAATTGGCACCACACACAATTTTAGCTAAAAACCCAAATAAAGTTGATGACTTAGGAGTCGGTCAGGTTGCCATCGTCTAGTCGGTTACACCAGCAAAATTATACAGCAAAGAGAGTAACCATTTGAGTAACCTTGTAAGCAGTGAAATTGTATTAGAGCCCTCAGACCACAAACGTCTATCCAGCTTGTGTGGACCACTGGATGACAATATTAAACAAATTGAACGCCGTTTAGGCGTTGAGATCACATATATTAACAACGAATTTAAAGTAATGGGGCAATCGCAACAATCTAGCGGTGCGGCTGAATTACTCAAGTTATTGTATATGGAAACGCAACCAATCCGTGGTGTGATACCAGATATCGAACCAAACAAAGTACATTTAGCTATTCAAGAGGCAAAATGTTTGGAACGTGCCGAAACAGGTCAATATGGTAAAGAAATCCATATCAAAACCAAACGTGGGGTGATCAAACCTCGCAATCCTAACCAATCTCAATATGTGAGTAATATCATTAATCACGATATTAGTTTTGGTGTAGGTCCCGCAGGTACAGGTAAAACCTATTTAGCCGTCGCTTGTGCAGTGGAGGCATTGGAACGTCAAGAAGTTCGCCGTATATTATTAACCCGCCCTGCAGTAGAAGCCGGTGAAAAATTAGGCTTTTTACCGGGTGATTTGTCTCAAAAAGTCGACCCTTACCTGCGCCCTTTATATGACGCATTATTTGAAATGCTTGGCTTTGAAAAAGTTGAAAAATTAATTGAACGCAGTGTGATAGAAGTTGCGCCTTTGGCCTATATGCGCGGACGCACTCTAAATGATGCCTTTATCATTTTGGATGAAGGGCAAAACACAACTGTAGAACAAATGAAAATGTTCTTAACCCGAATTGGTTTTAATTCTCAAGCGGTGATCACCGGAGATATTACACAAGTTGACTTACCTCGAGGTGTCCGTTCAGGTTTGCGACACAGCATTGAAGTGTTGAAAGATGTCAATGGCATATCATTTAACTTTTTTAGTGCTAATGATGTAGTTCGTCATCCCGTTGTAGGGCGTATTGTAATGGCTTATGAGGAATATGAAGGCAAACAAGAAAAAGAACGACTAGAAAAAAAAGCACAGCTAGCATCACTTTCTAATGAAGCCATTGCCAATAACCATAAAAATCCCGCTAAGTGAAAAACCTGTGAGCGCTATTCTAGATTTACAACTTGCCAGTGATTGCTCTGATATTCCTTCAAAAGAGAAGTTTCAATTGTGGCTAGACACCTTATTGTCTGATCAGCAACTAGAAAACAAAGAAATCACTGTGCGCATTGTTGACGATGCAGAAATTCATCAACTTAATCAACAATATCGTGATAAAGACAAGGCAACTAACGTGCTGTCCTTTCCTTTTGAAATGCCCGACCTGGTATTACCTGATGGTATTGATTTAGATGAATCGATATCTAACTTTTTAGGGGATATTGTTATTTGCGTGCAGGTTATCAAACGAGAATCTAAAGAACAAAACAAGGTGATAGATCACCACTGGGCACATATGTTGATACATGGCACCTTGCATTTACTTGGCTATGACCACATAGAAGAGCTTGATAGAAATGAAATGGAAGGCATTGAAATTGCTATATTACAAAAATTAGCCATTGACGATCCCTACCAAAATCATTAATGATACATTTTGAATATTTCGTAACGCTTAAAACCTTACGATAACTAACCTAAATAACGAGATCATGAGCGAAGATACCCCCCCATCTACTAGCGGTTCTGTCAACAAAGGCTGGATTGAGAAAATAGTCCAATCTTTTACGGGAGAGCCGAAAAACAAAGAAGAATTGTTCGAAGTCATCACAGACGCCGAAGAACGAGAAGTCATTAATCCCCAAACCAAAGCTATGATTGAAGGGGTAATGGAAGTGAGCGAAATGCGTGTACGGGAGATAATGATCCCAAGAGCACAAATGCGCACCATTGAAATTGACCAAAATGTAGAAGAGTTTCTACCTATCCTCCTCGACTCTGCTCATTCCCGCTTTCCTGTTATTAACGA